>Ga0209048_10001460_pt1 | contig 24310 bp, 24 predicted proteins | sample FrelakmetCRP12CR_FD_187146 | JGI IMG/M metagenome (GOLD analysis project Ga0209048, IMG submission 187146) | Freshwater lake sediment microbial communities from the University of Notre Dame, USA, for methane emissions studies - CRP12 CR (SPAdes)... | ecosystem: Environmental > Aquatic >... | reverse complement strand
CGGGGGAGTGGATTTGCCGAGGCAGCCTGGGCCTGACGACCGGTTGCCGCGGGAGCCGCCTTGGCCACCTCCTCGGTCGGAGGTGCCACAGGTCCCTCGGCCGGGGAGGCATCCGCCACCACTGGCTCGTCAGCCGGGACCACCGCGACATCCTTTGATGCTTGGGGGGAAGCCTCGACGACCGGCGAGGCTTCCACGGGATCCGCCACCTCCACAGAAGCCTCGGCTGCATCGACCTTCACGGCGGGAGCATCGCTCACCGTGACCGGAGCCTCCGGTGTGATCACGTCAGGGGAGTCCGAAGCCGTGTCAGTGGGGGAGTGGGCGCCAGCCTCGGTCTCGACCAACGTGTCGACCGTCCCCGAGTCCCCGTGCTGACCGACCGCGGAGTCCGCTGCATCCACCAGCGTGACGGAACCCTGGACTTCGGACCCGGTAACCGATGCTGATTCAACGGAAGAAGGGCCCTGAGGGGATGGCCTGTTCCGACCACGACGTCGGCCGCGCATTATCGTCTCCTCGAGTAGGCAGGGTGCAAGGGCTTCATACTCCCCCGGTCCGTCCCCCAGGTCAAGCATCCCGACCAATTGTTTCACGTGAAACGTCGAGGGTTTGCCGAAGTACCGATTCCGACGGGGCCGGACCTACTCGGCAACGGAAATTCCCGCCGCTCATCTCCCTGGTCACAGCCCTGCCAGAGGTCACGGGCGGCTGAAATGCCGGCCTTGCGAAGAGGTGGCCCCATGAACCTTCGCCAGCTCCGGTTCACCCGCAGAGAGTCCCCCGAACGACTGCGACATCTCGGCCGAGTGGAAACGGGGGCACCAGGAAGCCAACGGATCGTCAGTGGGGATCGCCGTCGATCCCCAAACCGCGGTGCCGGAACTTCATGTCGGCACCGGGCCGAGGGCGTCCGGATCCAGCGGGAATCCCCTGTGACCTCTGGAGGGAATCACGGTCGGGCCTCCGACATGATCACGGAGTCCGATCGACCCGATCCAGGAGGTCCCGGTATCGGACCCGACGGGTCGTTGCAGTGGTCAACTCGGTTGTTCGAGTTCCCGTTCGCCAGACGCCCTGCAGCTGGACATCGATCACAGCGGTCGGACCCGGATACGACCGCGATCGACCGGCCATCGAGGCCAGGAGGAATCCGGCGGCCACGCAGAGCTCACCGGCCGACCAGTTCCCGCGCGGCAAGGTTGCTCCGGCCCGACCATTGCCAGATCTGCCATACGTTCCCCCACGAACAGCGTCACGCCTTCCACTGCGAATATCCACAGCGCCCGGCCGAAAGGATCGTCCTCGCCGGACGATCGACTGATCGACCCGATGCACGTCCACCGTGCCCAGCCCAATGGCAACGATCAGATAGCCGACCAGGATGAGCTCGGCCGACAGTCGATCACGGACTCCATGCCACTGACCTCACGTACCGATCCGGCAACTCCCCGGTGCCCGTTCAGAACGACGCCTTCGCTCCTGATCGCCGGATTCCTGATCACCTCTCCGCATTCCACGACCCTCCGAAGACAACGCAGTCGACGACGACCCATCCGGTCACGATTCCGGGCTCTTCCGGGTTCTCCGTAGGTGACCACGTGACCTGACGGGATGGTGGCGGCATGATCTGGTCGTGCTCGATACCGGGCTCTACCGCCATCTGTTGGGCCGGGAGGCACCGTGGGAGGTGAGCCGGGTGGAGCTGTCGGTTGCCGACGGTCGGGTCGATGTGTGGGCCGATCATCCAAAGCGGACCCGGTGGGAGGGCCCGGAGTGTGACCGGGTGCTCGCCACCTACGATCACGCCGAGGAACGGGTCTGACGGCACCTCGACAGCTGTCAGTTCCTCACCTACCTGCACGCCCGGCCACCAAGGGTCAACTGCGCAGAGCACGGCGTGCGCCAGGTCCTCCTCCCGTGGGCCGAGCCGATGTCTCGCTTCACCGTCCTCTTCGAGCGCTTGGCCGTCGATATCCTGGCCGAGTGCGACGTAGTGGGTGCCAGCCGGCTCCTGCGCACCAGTTGGGACGAGACCTGGCACCTGGTGGAGCGGGCCGTGGCCCGGGGTCTGGCGGTCAAGGATCCAGGGCCTCCCGCCCACCTCGGGGTGGACGGGAAGTCGGCCGGTCGGGGCCAGGACTACATCACCGTGGTGAGTGACCTCGACGAGGGCACCGTCGTCCACCTCGCCGACGAACGGCGCCAAGCCAGCCTGGAAAGCTAGTTCGCCACCCTCACCCCTGAGCATCTGGCGGGCATCGAAACCCTGATCATGGACAGGTGGGAACCCTTCGCCAACTCGGTGCGGACCCCTCTGGCCGATGCGGACGACAAGATCGTCTTCGACCGGTTCCATCTCATGGGCTACCTGGGCAGGGCCGTCGACACGGTGCGCAAGCAGGAGAACCGTGCCCTCATGGCCGAAGGTGACAAACCCTGCGCCGGCTCCAAGTGCCTGTGGCCGTACTCCCAGGAGAACCTGCCCGACCGTCACCGAGGGCGTTTCGCCTCCCTACGCGGCATGGACCCCAAGACGGCCAGGGCATGGGCGATCAAGGAGACCATGCGCCACTCCTGGGAGTACAGGCGCAGAGGATGGGCGGAGCGCCACTGGAAGAGCTGGTACTTCTGGGCCACCCACTCCAGTCTCCAGCCGGTCGTCGACGCAGCCCGCACGCTCGAGCGTCACGAGGCCGGGCTGTTCAGCTACTTCGCCCGTCCCGTCACCAACGCCGGTGCCGAAGGTCTCGACTCACGCATCCAGGCCATCCGGGTACATGCCGCGGCTATCGCAACCGAGAGCACTTCACGACCGCCATCTACGTCCATCTCGGCGGCCTGGCCCTCCACCCTCAAACCCACTGAATTCCCGGAAGAGCCCGATTCCGAGGGACTCCAGCGCTTCCGAACCCGCCCGAATTGTTTCACGTGAAACATCCTGGAGCTCGAGCACGGCTGTCTTGTCAGAAGAGGGGGCGTTTGGCGGGGATCCCGACCCGCCGGGGGAAACGGTCGTCGATCGCCGTTGTCTTCCGGAGGACCTGGTAGCCGAACCGGTCGCTCAACCGGATGGTCTCGACCGGTGCCAGTCCCACCGCCTCGAGACCTGTTGCCGGCCAACGTTCCTCGGGTGCGGCGTCCGGGGGTTCCGAGACGACCATCCACCCGTCGGGCACCAAGAATGCCGAGCCGCATTCGGCCGCCAGAGCGGGGATGCCGAAGGACCGGGACGTCACCGCGTCGAACATCTCCCGAAGCCCGCTGTGCCGTCCCAGCTCCTCTGCTCGCCCCCGGATCACTTCGGCGTTGGCGGCGGTCGGCCATCCGTCCACCGTCTCCTGGAGGAAGGCGGTGCGTCGTTCACTCGCATCCATGAGGACCACCCGGGACGCCGGCCAGCAGGAGAGGAGAATGAGACCGGGCACTCCTCCGCCGGTTCCGAGATCGATCACGCTCCCGGGTGCTCCTCCACACCTCTCCTCCAGAATCGCCACGAATCCCAGCGCGTGGTGGATCTGCTCCTCGACTGGCATGCTCCCCAGGAATCCCAGCTCGAACGACCTGGCCAGCGCGGTCAGGAGTACCGGATCGACTCGCTCTCGGAGCTCGATCACCGTGTCCCTGTTCAGTTCGTCGGAATCCATCGACCCACTCTCTCACGTGCCCGGTTCCGAGTCCCCGGTGTCCGGGACAGCCGACTTCGGAACGTCGCCTCCTCCTTTCCCCGGACCCGCCAGTGGCACCAGGAGAACCCGGTGCCACGTCATCACAGCGTCTGCACTTCAGCGGTGGACCGTCAGGCCGGAGAGATCACCACGAAGCGGGACGGCTCAATGCCGTCGGAACGGGTCTCGACACCGTCGATCTCGTTGACGGTGTCGTGGATCACCTTGCGGTCGGCAGGAGACATCGGCTCGAGGGTACGCTCCGCTCCCGAACTCTTGACCTCCTCGACGATCCCCTCGGCGAACCGGCGCAGGGCAGCATTCCGCTTTTCGCGGTAGCCCCCGACGTCGACCAGGATCCGGTCGGTCCGATTCTCCGACTGACGCTGCACGAAGGTCCGGGTGAGATCCTGAACCGCAGCGAGGGTGGCACCACGAGGGCCGACCAGCAGTCCCAGGTCGTCCCCGGTAGCCGCCACCTGGACGGTGTCCTCGTCCACCTCGTGGAACTCGACGTTGGCGTCGAGTCCGAATTCGCGGATCAGTCCGGCGAGGAACTGCTGTGCAGCCTCTCCCTGCTGCTCGAGTGTCAATGACTCCTCCATGCTGTCCTCACTATCTCCGGACGTACGACCGGAAGGTTGCTTGTCGTGCTGCTCGGACTGACCGGCGGCCGCGGACCGGCCGCCACGCGACCGGTTGCGCTGGTTCCCGCTGGGCAAACCCTCGTTGTCGGCTCCCGATGCTCCGCCCCCCGGCTCGTCCGACACCTCGTGGGAAGCGTCGCCCTGACCCGAGCCGGCCTCCTGACGGTCCCGGCCACCGCCCGAGCCGACTTTCTGCCCCGAGCCCTTGGACCGGGAACGGTCCCCGCCCTCTCGCTTCTTGTCGGGACGCTGCCGCCTGGTCCGCTTCGGGGGAGGAGCCACCGGGCGAACCCGTGCCTGGACCCTCGCTTCACCCCGCAGTCGACCGAAGAGGCCCGCCTTCGGCTCGCCGAGGATGACGAACTCCGCGTCGTCTTCGGCGACACCCAGCATATCGAGCACCGTCTCCTTCGCCTCGGCGAGGGACTTTCCGCTTGCTTCCACCCACTCCACGTGTCAGCGCGCCTTTCTCTCTCTTTTGGCCTTCGACCTCGGATGCTTCTTTGCTGCATCCGCCGCGTCCGACCCTTGGTCCGATCCATTGGAACTCCCGGTGGCCGACGGGCTCGACCCGTTGCCGGCGGAAGTCGACTGTGTCTTGCCCTTGGCACCGGCGGCGGGACCCTTGCCCGAGCCTCCCGAACCCTTGGCCTTGGGTAGCGCCCGTTCGTTGCTCTCCACCCCTGAGTCCTTGGCGGCCGAGAGCGTCCGCGGCTTCCCGCCACCCGAGGCGGCCGGCGATCCGGGCCCCGGGACGATGCCCCTCCGGAAGAGGACTTCCTGGGTGCCGATCCGGATGGCACTGGAAACGATGAAATACACGTTCAGAATTGCGGCCACATTGAGGTAAATGAAACCGAAGATGAGTGGCATGTATTTCTGCAGCATGGCAGCCTGAGGATTGGCCTGATTGGCCTGAGGATTGCGAGCGTTGAGGCGAGCCATCTGGAGGTACTGGAGACCAACCGCCCCGATCACCAGGATCGCGTACGGGATGTAGGCCCAGGGGCTGACGTGATGGGAGAGGAGCTTGGCCGCGAAGTCGATACCCCCGCTGACCAACTTCCCGTGAGCTGCGACGATGTCGTGATACATCTTCGTGCTCGGAGAGATGTAGCGAGGGTCGGCACAGACGGCCGAGTGGCAGATGCTGGTCTTCGTCGAGTCGATCGACCCCGAGGCGGTGAGCGAATAGGGGAGCGTAGCGCCCTTGGAAACGGTGTTGGTGATTCCGCGGATGACGCTGTAGAGCATGAAGAAGAAGGGCATCTGCAATAGCATCGGAAGACACCCCGAAGCCGGGTTGACTTTGTGCTCTTTGTATAGCTTCATCATTTCTTCGTTGAGCTGCGCCCGGTTCTCCGGCCCCTTGTACTTCTGCTGGAGCTTCTTCATCTCCGGGCCGAGGGCCTGCATGGCCGCCATGTTCTTGGTGCTCTTGACCGTGAGCGGGGTCAGCGCGGCCATCACGACGATGGTCAGGAGCGCGACGGCCACCGGGTAGCTCGGGATGATGGCGAAGAAGAACGCCATGATGTCGGCGATGAATTTCAGGATCGGCTGGAAGATCCCGCCGATGGCGTGGGTGAGCGAGCTCATGGAGCCCTCCGATCAGGAACGGGGTCGATGCCGTGGCCACCCCACGGGGTGCAGCGGGCGAGGCGTCTGGCGGCGAGAGCGGCCCCGCGCGCCGACCCGTGGCGTCCGATCGCCTCCACCGCGAACTCGGAGCACGTCGGGAGGTACCTGCAGCCGGTCGGGCGTCCGGCCCGGGTCGCCTGGTACCCGCGGATCGCCCCCACCAGGATCCTGGCCATACGCGACCGCGGCCGGGGAGATGTGGAGTCATCACAGCTGTGACCTGGGGCTTCGTCAACCAGGGCCGGGGAGTGCGTGGTGGCCGGCGTCATCGGGGGTCTCCGGACAGGGTCGACGGGGCGCCGGGGTGTGCCCTGTTCGTCGCCTTCTCGAGTGCTTGGCTCATGGCCACCTTCAGTTCATGGAAATCGAGCGAGGGCCCGGTGGGATCACAATGCACCAGGTAGGCCCCCGCGGGGAGCTCCGCGGCACGCTCGGTCACGATGGCCCGCATGCGCCGACGCAGGCGGTTGCGCACCACGGCGTTCCCTACCTTGCGGTTGACGGCGAACGCCACCTCGGGTCTGTCCTGGTCGGGCCGGTCGAGGAAACTGATCGACACCGGCCCGTTCCTACCCCGCCCCGTGGGTCTCCGCAGGTCAGCAAAGGTCTGGCGGGACCGGATCGGCTCCACGCCCACCCGAGCAGGGGTTCGGGCGGTCACACCGACAGGCGCTGGCGTCCCTTCGCACGGCGCGCCCTGATGACAGCCCGGCCGGCCTTGGTCGACATCCGCTTGCGGAAACCGTGTGTCTTGGCGCGCTTGCGCACGTTGGGCTGGTAGGTCCGTTTCATCCATCCACTTCCTTCCTCGCCCTGAACCGAGGACGCTGGTGTCCAGTCCGGCAGGGGGCCCCGTCACTCGGGACTGGGCATTCGACGTACATGCTACGCCTAAACGCGCCGCTCGCTCTAGTCGGAGCCCACAGGCACCGCCACCGGCCACGGTGTACCGTTCCGATCCGGGCACGCTACCGGTCGGCTCCGACCGGGGATCGACTCTTCGCCTAGCGTGCGCCAACCAGGACCCAGTGAACAGGGAATGACAGCGCGCCTCCCCCGGGGAGCGGGAGGACCACCAGATGGTGTTCGTCCACAGCTGTGGATATCTTTGTGGACCAGTAGCGCACTCAAAGGGCGGAGGCCCACGTGAACGACACCGAAGACTTGTGGATATCGTGCGCCGAGGCTCTCCGTGTGCAGGTGTCGGACGCCATCTGGCAGGCCTACCTGTCCGGGATCAAACCGTTGTCCGTCAAAGAGCATGAGATCCTCCTGGGAGTACCCAACAAGCTGATCCGCGACCGGGTCGAGTCCCGGTTCCTCGGGCTCATCCAGGACACGGTCACCGGCACGCTGGGCCGCGAGCTGACCGTGCACCTCGAGGTCATGGCCCCCCTCGACGACCAGGGGACGGTGGAAGGCGGCTCCTCCGACGGTGCGGCCCCCTTCCCGGACCTACCGGCTCCTCCGGCCAAGGCGGCCGGTCCGGGGAGGAACGACCTCGGCACCTCCCCGGTACTCGATCCCCGCTACACCTTCGACACCTTCGTCATCGCCTCGTCCAACCGGTTCGCCCACGCCGCCGCCCAGTCGGTCGCCGAATCGCCTGCCCGCTCCTACAACCCGCTGTTCATCTACGGAGACGCCGGTTTGGGGAAGACCCACCTCCTCCACGCCATCGGGAACTACGTCCTCGAGAACTTCACCGGCCGCAACGTGCGCTACGTCACCACCGAGACCTACATGAACGAGTTCGTGGACGCCATCCGCCACAGCTCGACCACGGCGTTCAAGCGCCGGTACCGCGAGTGCGACGTCCTACTGATCGACGACGTGCAGTTCATGGAGCGCAAGGAGTCCCTCCAGGAAGAGTTCTTCCACACCTTCAACTCCCTCTACGGCGCATCGAAGCAGATCGTCCTGACCTCGGACCGGCCGCCGAAGTCGATCGCCACCCTGGAGGACCGTCTGCGCAGCCGGTTCCTCTCCGGCCTGATCACCGAGGTACAGCCCCCCGAGTTGGAGACCCGTCTGGCCATCCTCCAATCCAAGGCCGAGCACGAGCAGATCGCCGTCCCCGACGAGGTGCTCGAGTTCATCGCCACCCACGTCAAGGAGAACATCCGCGAGCTCGAGGGCGCGCTGATCCGGGTGACCGCCTTCGCAAGCCTCAACCACCATCCGATGAGCCGGACGTTGGCCGAGGAGGTCCTTTCCGACATCGTCTCGGCCGACCAGCCCCGCCGGATCACTCCTCAGGTGATCCTGGACGCCACCTCGGAGACCTTCGGGTTCTCGGTGGAGGAGCTGTGCGGACCCAACCGGCGCCGTCCCCTCGTCACCGCCCGTCAGGTGAGCATGTACGTCTTCCGCGAGCTCACCGACTTCAGCTACCCGGCGATCGGCCGCGAGTTCGGGGGCCGGGACCACTCCACCGTCATGCACGCCGTGGAGAAGATCGCCGGCCTGATGAAAGAACGCCACCAGATCTACAACCAGGTCACCGACCTGATCATCCGCATCAAGAGCGGATCCTGATGACCGACTGGTATCCAGAGCTTGTGCGCATCCTGTGGATATCCACGGTTCCGTCTGGGGGTTTTCTGTGAACTCGGGTGAACTTGTCCATAACACGACACGTCTCGGACACCGCCGAACAGTTCGTGCCCACATTCAGGGGATGGAGCGTGGAAATCCTCGTACCCTCTGGCCTGGGAGAACAGTGGTTCGTCCCCAATCCACAACCCTTACTACCATCACTATAAATTTCTAATTAACTAACTGAGAAGCAAAGCGAGAAAGGACCTCTTCGTGAAGTTTCGATGCGAGCGTGACTCGTTGGTCGAGGTACTGGCGACGGCTGGTCGAGCCGTAGGCACGCGCTCGTCCGCACAGATGGTCCTCAGTGGGATCCGGATCGAGTCGGTGGGGAACCACCTGTCGGTGGTCGGCACGGACCTCGACCTGACCGTGCACGCCTCCACGGAGGCGATCGGCATCACCGACGGGGTCTGCGTGGCTCCCGCCAAATTGCTGGCCGACATCGTGCGGTCTCTCGAGCCGGGTGCGGTGACGATCGAGTCCGAGGGTGAGAAGGTCGAGATCGGGGCCGCCCGGTCGAGGTTCAGCCTCCGGACGTTCCCGGTGGCCGACTTCCCCTCGCTGTCAGAGCCCCCGGAACCGGCGACCTTCCTGCCGGCTGCGGGGCTGGCCAGCGCGCTGCGCCAGGTGGTGCGGGCCGCGTCGGGCGACGACGCCCGCCCGCTCCTCACCGGAGTGCTCATCGCTCCCGAGGGGACCGGGGTCCGACTGGTGGCCACCGACTCCTATCGCCTCGCGCTGCGGGACATCGAGGGAAGCGACGCGTTCTCCGACACCTCGCAGATCCTCGTGCCCGCCCGGGCCCTGGCGGAACTCCAGCGGCTGTCCGCCCTGGGATCCGGTGCCAAGTCCGGGGACGGAGGGACCTCGGAGGACGGCGGCAACCCGACCGGCCCGATGATCGGTCTGTCGATCGGTGACCACGACGTGACGTTCACCGCCGGCGACGTCAAGGTGAGCACCAGGCTCCTGGACGGGACCTACCCGGACTACCGCCAGCTGATCCCCGCCGAGTACCCGAACCGTCTCCACGTGGGCAAGGACTCGCTCCTGGACGCCCTGCGCCGCGTCCGGCTCCTGGTCAAGGACAACACGACCCCGGTCCGGCTGTCGATGCGCTACGGCGGTGTCGACCTGACCGTGGTGTCCCAGGAGGTGGGCGATGCCAGCGAGACGGTCGACGCCGACTTCGAGGGCGAGGACCTGACTATCGCCTTCAACCCGACGTACCTGATCGACGGGGTCGAGGCGGTGGCCGGCGACGAGGTGCTGCTCGAGACGGTCGATGCCACCAAGCCGGCGACGGTGCGGGCCGCAGAGGAGACCGACTTCCGCTACCTGCTGATGCCGGTCCGCGTCTCCTGACCACATCGGGCCCCCGGTAGTCCCGTGCACCTCGTCTCGCTGGCCGTCACCGACTTCCGGAACCTGGCCAGCACGGCCATCGAGCTCGATCCGGACGGGACCACAGTGATCACCGGGCTCAACGGGGCCGGCAAGACCAGCCTGCTGGAGGCCACCGCCTACCTGGCGACCCTCCAGTCGTTCCGGGGCTCGCCCAAGGAGGCCCTGGTCCGCCGGGGGGCCGACAGTGCCATCCTCCGGGCCGAAACGCGTATGGGGGACCGGACGCTCACCATCGAGGCGGAGGTCCTGGCCACCGGGCGGTCGCGGACCCAGGTGAACCGTCAGGTGGTCCGGCGCCGCGCCGATCTCCACGAGGCACTGCGGGTGACGGTGTTCTCACCGGAGGATATCGGCGTCGTCCGGTCCGGTCCCGCCGACCGCCGGCACTTCCTGGACGAGACGCTCGCCGTCGTGGACCCCAAGTCGGCGCGGTCCGCCGAGGAGACCGACAAGGTGTTGCGGCAGCGGGCAGCGCTCCTCAGGAACACGGGAAGGACCATCGGCGTGGAGACGGCCACCACACTGGACGTCTGGGACTCCCGGCTCGATGAGGCGGGGACCCGGTTGGTCGAGGCACGGGAGGACCTGGTCACCCAGCTGGGGCCACTGGCCTCCGAGCACTACTCGCGCCTGGCCGGGGCGACCACCCAGGTGGGCCTGGTGTACGTGCGCTCCTGGAACGGAAGACTGCTCGAGGCCCTCGCCGAGGCCCGGGCCAAGGACGTGCAGCGCGGGGTGTCGACCGTCGGGCCGCACCGGGACGAGCTGGAGCTGACCCTGTCAGGTCTGCCGTCCCGCACCCATGCGTCCCAAGGTGAGCAGCGGTCCCTCGCACTCGCCCTGCAGTTGGCCGCCCACCAATTGGCCACGCAGCACCTCGGGACCGCACCGGTCCTGCTCCTGGACGACGTGTTCTCCGAACTCGACCCGAAGCGGTCGAAGGCGCTGCTCGTCGGCCTCCCTCCCGGTCAGGCCCTGCTCACCACCGCCCAGCCGGCGCCACCCGAGGTCCTGGCGGCCAAGGTCTACGCCATGGCGGAGGGAGGCCACGCGGTCGACACCGGGGTGACACCGTGAGTCCAGAGACCCCGCACCGGCGAAACTCGGAGCCGAGGCCGCTGGACGGCTCCCTGGACGCGCTGTCGAAGCGGTTCGGGCTCCAGGGGGCGCAGGGCCTCGGACGGCTCTTCTCGGGTTGGCCGGAGATCGTCGGAGCGGCGATGGCGGAGCACGTGCAACCCGTCCGCATCGATGCGACCGCCCTGGTGGTGACCGTCGACCACCCGGCGTGGGCCACCCAGGTTCGCCGGTTGGGCGACACGCTGCTCGACAAGGCCGCCGCCTACGCCGGGGTCGAGCGCCCCGCACGTCTGGAGGTCCGGGTCCAGCGCTGAGCCGGGTCCGACGGGGCCGGACCATCGGTCCGGGGTGACACACCGGGGGGCTACAATGGGTCATTGGAATCGGGGAGATCCGAGGGTCCGGTGGTGCGCTGCGCACAGTCCGGATCCCATCGGAGCGCTGGTTCCCATTCAATCGAGCACTGCGAAAGGGCGCGCCTGTGGCGCTGAAGACGGAGAAGGAGCGCAACGCGGGGGAACCCACGTACGACGCCGGCGACATCACCGTTCTCGAAGGGCTGGACCCGGTCCGGAAGCGACCGGGGATGTACATCGGGTCGACCGGTCCGACCGGTCTCCACCACCTGGTGTGGGAGGTCGTCGACAATGCCGTCGACGAGGCGATGGCCGGTCACTGCGACCGCATCGAGGTCACCCTCCTGGCCGACGGCGGGGTCAAGGTCACCGACAACGGCCGGGGTATCCCCACCGGCCTCCACCCGAAGTACAAGGACAAGACGGCGGCCGAGGTGGTCCTGACCGTCCTCCACGCCGGAGGCAAGTTCGGCGAGGGCGGCGGCTACAAGGTGTCCGGCGGCCTCCACGGCGTGGGCGTGTCGGTCGTGAACGCCCTGTCGACCCGGCTCCGTCTGGAGATCGACCGCGACGGCGACCACCACGTCATGGAGTTCCACGACGGAGGAACGCCCTCCGGCAAGCTCGAGGTCGTCGGCCCCGCTCCCCGGGGTCGGACCGGCACCACCGTGTCGTTCTGGCCCGACCCGTCGATCTTCGAGGAGATCGAGTTCCGGGCGCAGACGGTGGTGGAGCGGCTGCAGGTCATGGCGTTCCTGAACAAGGGTCTCGAGATCCACTTCGTCGACGACCGCCCGGACGGCAAGCCGCCCCAGTCCTTCCGCTACAAGGACGGCATCGTCGACTACGTGCGCCACCTCAACGCCTCCAAGGAGGCCCTCTTCCGCAAGGTGTGCTCGTTCGAGCAGAAGGAGGAGGCGATGGAGGTCGAGATCGCCCTCCAGTGGAACGCCGGCTTCTACGAGAGCATCCACTCCTTTGCCAACGGCATCTCGACCATCGACGGCGGCATGCACGAGGAGGGCTTCAAGAAGTCCCTCACCAATGTGGCGAACAAGTACGCCCGCGCCAAGGGGACGCTCAAGGAGAAGGACGACAACCTCCTGGGCGAGGACATCCGCGAGGGCATCACCGCCATCATCTCGGTCCGCCTCCAGGACCCCCAGTTCGAAGGGCAGACCAAGGGTAAGCTCGGCAACGTCCCGGTGCGGTCACTGGTCGAACGGGCCACCAACGAGAAGTTGGCCGAGTGGTTCGAGGAGAACCCCCGCGAGGCCAACCAGATCATCCAGAAGGGCCTGTTGGCCGCCCGCGCCAGGGTCGCCGCCCGATCCGCACGCGACCTGACCCGACGGAAGTCGGCCCTCGACGGTGCCGGCCTGCCCGGCAAGCTCGTGGACTGCTCGTCGAAGGAGCCTCGGGAGAGCGAGCTGTTCATCGTCGAGGGCAACTCGGCCGGTGGGTCGGCCAAGGACGCCCGCAACCCCAAGACCCAGGCCATCCTGCCCATCCGCGGCAAGATCCTGAACGTCGAGCGCGCCCGCATCGACAAGATGCTCAAGAACACCGAGATCCAGGCCCTGATCTCGGCCATCGGCGCCGGGCTGGCCGAGGACTTCGACGTGACCAAGATCCGCTACCACAAGGTGATCATCCTGGCCGACGCCGACGTCGACGGCTCCCACATCCGGACCCTCCTGCTGACGTTCTTCTTCCGCCAGATGAAGCCCCTGGTCGAAGGGGGCTTCGTCTACGTGGCCCAGCCCCCGCTGTACTCGACGTTGGTGGGCAAGGAGAAGATCTACCTGAAGGACGACAACGCCAAGGCGGCGTTCCTGGCCGAGCACCCCAACCACAAGGCGGACTTCCAGCGCCTGAAGGGCCTGGGGGAGATGGACTTCGGCGAGCTCAAGGACACCACGATGGACCCGGGCCAGCGCTCGCTCCTCCAGGTGGCCGTCGAGCAGGCCACCATCGCCGACGAGGTCTGTTCGGTGCTGATGGGCGAGGACGTGGAGCTCAGGCGCAACTTCATCCAGACCAATGCCAAGGATGTCCGCTTCCTCGACATCTGAGGCGATCGCCCCCCGGCCCCTGGCGGGTGCCGCCCGGGGCCCGGGAACCACACAGGACCGATGACCGCAGTGCAGTGGCCAGCGGTACAGACGACAGCGACGCAGATGGGGACAGTGCATGCCGAGACGTGACAACGAGGGCCGGTCCGGGTCCGACACCACCGACGACGTAGTCACCGGGTTCATCGAGCCCATCGAGATCCAAGAGGAGATGGAGCGCTCCTTCCTCGAGTACTCGATGTCGGTCATCGTCTCGCGCGCCCTTCCCGACGTCCGCGACGGCCTGAAGCCCGTCCATCGCCGGATCCTCTACTCCATGTACGACCAGCGGCTCCTGCCGGACCGGCCGCACACCAAGTGCGCCAAGGTCGTCGGCGACGTCATGGGTTCGTACCACCCGCACGGCGACTCGGCCATCTACGAGGCACTGGCCCGCATGGTCCAGGACTTCTCCATGCGCCATCCGCTGATCGACGGCCACGGCAACTTCGGCGGTACCGGACCGGACGAGGGTCCGGCCGCCATGCGGTACACGGAGTGCCGCCTCGGCTCGCTCGCCCTGGAGCTGATGAGCGGGATCGACATGGAGACGGTCGACTTCGCCGCCAACTACGACGCCACGTCGGAGGAGCCGACGGTCCTGCCCGCCCGGTTCCCGAACATGCTGGTCAACGGGTCCCAGGGCATCGCCGTGGGTATGGCCACCAACATCCCGCCCCACAATCTGGGCGAGGTCATCGACGCCACCACCCACCTGCTCGAGCACCCCGAGGCCACCCCCGACGAGCTCATGGAGTTCATCAAGGGACCGGACTTCCCGACCGGGGCCCTGATCCTCGGCCGCCAGGGGATCCTGGACGCCCTGCGAACCGGTCGCGGCTCGATCAAGCTGCGCGCCGTCGCCGAGATCGACGACGGGCGAGACGGTGCGACACGGATCATCGTCACCGAGATGCCCTACCAGACCTCCATCGCCTCGGTCTCCAAGAAGATCGAGGACCTGGTCCGGGCCGGTGACCTCGACGGCATCGCCGAGGCCCAGGACGACTCCTCGGGCGGCAAGACCCGCCTGGTCATCCGGCTGAAGCGTGACGCCAACGCCAACGTGGTCATGAACAACCTGTTCAAGCAGACGCCGATGCAGACCACGTTCAGCGTGAACGCGGTGGCCCTGGTCGACGGCGTGCCCCGCACCCTCAACGTGGCCCAGATGCTGACCCACTACGTGGCCCACCAGGTCGAGGTGGTCACCCGGCGCTCCGAGTTCCTCCTGAACAAGGCCCGGGCCCGGGCCCACGTTGTCGAAGGCCTGCTCAAGGCCATCGACATGCTCGACCAGGTCATCGCCACCATCCGGGGCTCCGACGACCGCCCGGCGGCCCTCGAGGCCCTGCGGGCCACGCCGTTCGACTTCTCGGAGGAGCAGGCCAACCACATCCTCGACATGACCCTGGCCCGGCTCACCCGTCTGGGGCGGACCAACCTCGAGGAGGAGATGGCCAAGCTCCTGGAGGAGATCGCCGAGCTCGAGTCGATCCTGAACGACCCGGCCAAGCTGCGTGGAGTCATCGCCGGCGAGCTGGCCGAGATCCGCGGGAAGTTCGCCAATGAGCGTCGCACCATCATCACCCACGACCCCGGCGACATGAATGTGGAAGACCTGGTCGACGACGAGGAGCTCGTGGTCACCATGAGCCGCGCCGGCTACGTCAAGGCCGTGTCGGCCGACGCATTCCGCATCCAGGGCCGCGGTGGCCGGGGGATCCAAGGAGCGAAGCTGAAGGAGGAGGACCTGATCGACGACGTGGTGCACACGTCGTCCCACGCCCACCTCCTGCTGTTCTCCAACCGGGGACGGGTGTTCCGTCTGCGGGCACTCGAGATCCCGATGAAGGAGCGCACGGCACGGGGCACGGCCATCGTGAACCTGCTGCCGCTCGCTCCCAATGAGAGCATCCAGGCCATCATCGGGACCCGCGACTTCCCGGCTGACAACTTCCTGGTCTTCGCAACCAAGCACGGGCAGATCAAGAAGACCGCCTTCAGCGAGTACGACAAGTCGCGCCGCGAGGGCTTCATCGCCATCAACCTGCGCGACGGCGACGAACTGGTCCGAGTGGTCGAGACCCACGGCGACGACGACGTCTTCATCGTCACCTCGTCGGGGATGACCATCCGGTTCTCCGAACAGGACGTGCGGTCCATGGGACGCGACGCGGCGGGCGTGCGCGGGGTCCGGCTCAAGCCCGAAGACGAAGTCGTCTCGTGCGACATCGTCCGCGACGAGGCCGACATCCTGATCGTCACCGACGCCGGTTACGGCAAGAGAACCAAGGTGGAGCGGTTCAACCGCCAGGCCCGGGGCGGCCAGGGCGTCCGCGGCATCAAGCTGACCGCCAAGCGGGGCCGGGTGGTGGCTGCGTTCATGGCCGGACTCGAGGACGAGCTCCTGCTCATCTCGACCTCCGGCGTCGTGATCCGGACGGCTGTGCGGGAGATCGCCAGCCAGGGCAGGGACGCCACCGGCGTGCGGGTGATGAGCGTGGGCGAGGGGGATGCGGTGGCCGCGGTGGCCCCGGTGGCCGGCGAGTCCGCCGAAGACGCCTGACCCGAGCCCCCTCCGGACCGCGCAGGTCTCGCCTGCGGGGTCCGCCAGAGGGTGGTGTAACGTCAGAGTCCTGTTTGCGGGGCTATAGCTCAGTTGGTTAGAGCGCAGCACTGATAATGCTGAGGTCACAAGTTCGATTCTTGTTAGCCCCACCAACAAAACCCAGCCTCAGAGGCGGTCTCGCCTTCCAGGTTGCTTGCTCAGTACACTTGGGCCAACAATTGTTGGCCCGGATGAATCGGTCCCGAGGATTTAGCGTGGCAGGGAGCATTCGGAAACGTCTGTCGCTCGCTCATCGCCTATGACCACTGACGACCCCTTGGAATTGGTCATCTAGAGGTCGAGACCATCAGGCTGCCCCAAATCGCCGGCCATGCGCTCGCGTGTCCCGGAACCTTCGGGCGATGCAACCCTCGGATCTCAGGCAGACGGCCGGAGTTCCACGTTGACCTCGAGACCTAGCGCTGTGGCCACCCGCTGGAGAGTCGTCAGCGTGGCACCTACCCCACCGGACTCGAGACGGTCGATGGCCGCTTGGCTGGTACCCATGCGACGAGCGAGTTCCCGTTGGCTGAGGCCGGCGGCCTCCCTGGCGTCGTGAATGCGCTCCCCGACATCGGCGGCCAGCTTGGCCTCGGCGAATACGCGGTCGTACTCTGCCCGCTCGGTAGCCGACATCGCATCGAGCTTCTGGTCTTTCAGGTGCGTCCAACTGGAACGGGTCATTCTTTCTCTCCTCCGACCGTGTGGCCCTCGGCGATGCACAGGGCCATTGCTTGCCTGGCCCGGGCCACCTCGGCCCGCTCGTTCTGACGTTGCTTGCGAAACGTGGTCAGCAGCACGACCCTCTTTCCTCCGGGGAAGAAGAACGCGATGCGCTGGGCTGTTGGCGGCAGATCGAACCGGAGTTCGCAGAGGCCGTCGCTGAGCGACCGCGATCGAGGCATACGGGCAGCAGCACCGTGCTCCCGCCAGATACCCGATCCGAGAAGCAACCGTGGCGAATTGGCCAGCCGGGAGCGACTCCAACCACCTTTCGACCTCTGGCTCAAGCTCGATTGACCATTGTGACACCACAAATGATGTCACCCGCCGGGCAGCGAAGCCAGGAGTCCCACCTCCGCGCTCCGAGCGGTCACAGGTTGAGCGACGATCAGCTATGACGGTCAGGTGCGCGCCAGGTATCGAGGACACGTTGAACATCGGACCGCACCTGATCGCGAGCCTGAGCCCGTAGGACACCAGACATGAGGAGTTGGTCATAGCCGGTGTCGCCATGCCGCACCGAGGCCACGACAGCGAGCGTCACGGCATCGGGGTCCAGTGCCCGGCCGCCAGCACTTCGGCCAACCCGTCCACTACCCCGAGTTCCGGCATGGACGGCAATGGCGTTGGCCCTTTCTTCCGGACAGCCCGGGAACAGCCGAGTGATCTCTTTGCCGAGACAGTCCTGGAAGGCTTCGTCCTCAACCGCTCGGTGTTCGGCATCGCGCAGGCGGCGCCTCTCCCTTCCCTCCTCGTCGGCCAAGCAGGAGACTTCGGCCTGGGCGAGCGCTTCCTCCTCGACGAGGATCCCCTGGCGCTCGTAGCGGCCTCTCGATCGACTGAACCGCACGACCACTGCTGCGAGCCCGCTTGCCTTCCTGGCTCGGCGGGTGAGCGCGGCATCACCGGCGGGCAGGAACACCAGATGGTCGAGGTCCGCACATTCGAGACAGAGCGGTCCGTCTCCCTCCATGAACAGCAGGTCGCCGGTGCCGCCGCATTCCCTGCAGATCCACTCCTTGAGTGGGGAGATGACGACCAGGTCAGGAGCGCGGCCCTGCTTTTCGGCCAGGAGTGCCTTCGAGGCTTCGGAAAGTTCCTGGGAGATCCAGTGGGTTCTGTAGGCAGATTCGATCGTTGCGTCACCGCTCTTTGAGAACCGCAACGGCCGATGGTCCCTGGAGCGCGCCAGGTACGCAGTCTCGCTGGGCTTCAGCCCCGCGCTGCGGGCCCAGCGGCGAAACGCGGCAATGGCGGTCGAGATCTTGGAGAGGCTCGCGGTGACCTCGCGTTCCAGATAGTCGACCCGACCCTGGCGCCACCGATCGACTTGGGGTGTCGTGAGCCATCCCATGCCGACCAGTACGTCGATGGCAGTCACGAAGTGGTGATCGGTCAATGCGGCTTCGGCCGCCTTGACCACCCGGTCTTCGAGCTTGCTTCGGATTGCCGTGCCCACGGCCGATAGTTTCGACCAGACGGAGATCGGTGTCCATCGACCGCGCTTTCCGCATTGGCTATCGCCTGAGCAGTGGTGGCGCCGTCGGGAGCTACGCCCTGTGCCTCCTCTCAGGACGGTTGAAGGACCAGTGCCCAGCTGGTCAGCCGAGTTACATTCAACCGAGCGAAGTCCGGGCGCACTGCTGGATTCGGTCAGCGTTCACATGCAGTCAGCCCATGGTCGACGGACCCGTGGACGTGCCTTGCTCGCCGACGAGAACCCGGAGAATGCCCGCGTCCTCAGCGAACGTCGATGCGAGTTGTGCCATGGCATCAGAACCCAGCTCGTACGCGGTCAAAGCACCCTGGCCGATCAGTTCCGCGGTGGCTTCCAGCAGTCGCGCACTTCGAGTCAGCGCTGCCTGGGGAAGCGACACTGGGTCACTGGCAGTATCGGGGCGTTCACTCACAATCTGTCCGAACAGGGAGACCATTTCGAGAGCACCATAAGCGCCAACGATGTCCTGATTGTCGACCCTGACGTGAGCTACTTCGGCCAGGGCGGCCACGATACGTCCGATGGTCGGGATGCCAACGCTGATGGTGCGAGGCTGCCCGAACAGATCTGCTCCGGGCTGCTCGTCCGAGAGCTCGACCGCCGCACCGCGCGCAAGCTCTCGAAGGGCCTCCTCGGTCATGTACTGGCGGGCACTCTGTTCGGACATGCCCAACTGGCTGACAACCATTGCGATTCTCTCTCGGATGAGGTCAGCGACTGGAGCCCTCCCGACGACGAGTTCAAAGTGATTGAGCTCGTCGGTGACCACATCAACGAACGATCCGATCCAGCTCTGTCCCGAATGATCGAGGTGGTCATAGATCTCGGTCCACCGGAGCCGCCTTGTTCGAGTGCTGGCGTGGTTCACCTCAAGAGCAACAGCACACGTCAGTACCTCGAACTCATCCTCGGGGCCCGACAGCTCCACCCCATCGGGGTGGGGCCGCGCTCGATACAGCATGCGCTCGCATTCCCGGTCGGTGATCAGTTCGTCCAGCAGTAGCTGATATCCCGTCCGCGAGATCACCGCACGAATGGGGCTCCCGATCGAGCCGGTGTCGGAGATCGCCGAGAGATCGTCATCGGACCATTTCCACCCATCGATCACTCCGGCTTCCCGGCACTCCGGGCACCCCCAGTGGATGCGAGGAGGGACCTCCTGAAGGTTTACGACGAGAAATCCAGGACAGGGGCTCCGGCCAGGGCGCCGGCGGCACGGGAGAGCGGTGGCGTGAGGGCCAGTTCCTCCATCAGCTGTTGCAGCTCGCGTGATTCGACGCAGATAGCGAGCCAGTCGTAGTGCCGGAGCGGGTGCGTCCTGGTCGAGTTCGAGGCCCTCGAAGTGGCGAAGATCGGTCGTGTAGAACACTCGTTCAGACGATAGCCACTGGAAATGCCCACGCCTTCCTAGATGCAGGCTCGCGGGCCGCTGGCGGGTTCCCTGGGTATACCTACTGCCAGAGGCCAACTCGACGAGGCCGGTCCGGCGGCCGTCGGAGCCAGATAGCGCCCCGAGCCGGTTCGGGGGCAGGTCAGGCCACTTCTTGATGAGAAGCGACAACGGCTCATTCGGGCAATGCTGGGCACGGTAGTCGCTTGATTGTCAGGCCTGTCCCTGTCGACAAGGATGGCCAGGTGGAATCCTCTCCAAGCCGTACCGCCATGATGGCCGCCGTCGTGCGCGGGAGGCACCAGGTGGACGATGCTCCTCCCTGGATCCTCGAGGATCCTTGGGCGCTTGAGTTCATCGGACCTTCGTGGCGAGAGATCGCCGCATCGAGTGATGCTCGATACTCGAGTGAGTTGGGTCGCCAACTGAGCGCTGGCGTAGCAACTCGATCGCGCTATGCCGAGGATCGGCTTGAGCGCGGAGAGTTCTCGCAGTACGTCTTGTTGGGGGCGGGGCTGGATTCGTTCCCATGGAGACGGCCCGAACTCCAGGAATCGCTCCGCGTCTTCGAAGTCGACCATCCGGCGTCTCAAGCGTGGAAGCGAGAGCGAATGCAGGAGTTGGGACTAACGACAGGTCCCAATCACCTTTTCGCCCCGGTCGACTTCGAGTCGGAATCGCTGGCCAGCGGACTTGATGCCGTTGGATTCGACTGAGTGCAGCCGACCTTTTTCTCCTGGCTCGGCGTCGTTCCCTACCTGACCACGAGTGCAGTTGCATCCACGCTCGAAACCATTGCGTCGTGTGGGCCTGGCACCGAGGTGGTGTTCGAATACGGCCTTAGTGACCCGTACCTGGACGACGTGGGCAGGGAGTTCGTTCTCGCATTCACGGCGATGGCGGCGACGGTAGGTGAACCGCTGCATCTCGCCTGGTCGCCGGACGAGGCCGAACAGATGATCCGGAGGTCCGGATTCATCGTGGCAGACCATCCACGAAGAGCCGACCTTGCGGATCGCTACTTCGCTGATCGCACCGACGGGCTTCTCCCATGGAGTGTCGGAGGCTTGATGGCCGCCACACGGCCCTGAACTGGGTTGATGCCAATGCCGACATCGACATTCGGGTTCAGTCGGACGACCATTCCTCATGCTGGGTGCGCCTAGTCGCATCGGACTGGGGATACGGGATGGCGGCTTCCGATTCATGTTGCCCCGCCTTTCCGGCGCTATCGGGGGCACCCGAGGATGCGCTCAGGGCAGTGAAGTCTGAACGCCTCGATGATGCGCCCCTACCAATACCACGGCGATCACGGCAGGGATCTCACCGGAGTTCGACCAGCGATGGCGTGTGCCGTTCTGCACATAAGTGTCCCCTCTGGCGAGGACGTACGTCGCCCCGTCGTCCAGCTCGAGGGTGATCTGTCCGGAGAGTACGACGCCCTAGTCCATCGTCGCCGAAGTGTGCATCCCAGGATCATCGGGCTCCATGTGGGAGGCCATTCCCGGCAGTTTCTCCCCGAACTCCTCGAGTGCAGCCGTGATGTCGAGGTCGTCGGGGACGGGAGATCCGACATCTGGAGGGATCGTGAAGAAGGTGAAGCGGTGGCCGCCGACCGGCGGGAAGTAGGCGCCTGTCTCATTCCCGGAGCCATCGTCGGGGAACTGAGCGGGGGCATCAGCTCCGCCGAGCGCGTGCCACTCGTAGCCGGGAAGCAGCCGCAGGGTGACGGGTTCGACAACTTCGTCGCTTGCCACGACCGCCTTACCGTTAGCGTCATGCCCTGTCACCAGCCTGCGTGGATTCATTCCGCCATCTCCTCGGGGGGCCATCTGACTCGGACGCGGACCATCCGGTCCGTGTCGCGCCTCAGGCGGTACCGGTTGCCGCGTATCGCCACCGAGCCGGCGATCAGCGGCATTTGGCCGACTGCTATCTACCGGTGCGCTCGCGGTGCTTGCACCCTGGCCAGCAGCAGGGCCGACGCTGGCCTTCCTCCAGCTCCTCCTGGGTCCGGCGAATGCGGCGCTCTCGGGTCGTCTCCTGCTTTGCATCCTCGACCCAGCAGATGAACTCGTTCCGGGCCAGGGGCGTGATGTCCTTCCAGGCATCGAGTGCAGTGAGATTGGCGATCAGCGCCCTGCGCAGGTCTCCTGGAAGCTTGTGCGCCACCCCACCGGGCACTCGCGGGCTGCTCACAGGGCCACGGTAGCGGGTCAGGGCGAACTCAATCACCATCGAAGCGTCCCCGAGTGTTGCATCACTCGGTCCACAGATCCCACTGACCCATTGGTCGGGGGCGGTCGGCCCCCTGCCCTCCCTGCGCCGTGGCCGGTCCCGCCAGGCAAGCGCAAGAAATGGTCGGAGGACTAGTCTGCGCATCACCATCTGAGAAAGGTCGTCGGTATGTGGGCACAAATGATCACCATGCGCTTGAAGCCAGGCAGGGAAGACGATCTACCGACGCTGGTCGCTCAGTTGCGGGCAGCTGAACAGCCGGGTTCAGGTCTCGTGCACTCGACAACAACCCGAGACATGAAGGATCCGAGCCGAGTGATCACGTTCGTGGTCTTCGAGAGCGAAGAGAAAGCTCGGGAGCGCGAGAGCGACTCCCGACGCCAGGAGGGACTTCAGGCCGCTAGGGCGACCATGATGGAGATCTTCGAAGGTGCTCCGGAGTTCACCGACCTGACAGTCGTTGACGACTGGGCGTTGTAGGCGGTAGTCGCTTGCCCCACCGAACCGGCGTTGCCGGGCCGCTGCCGCCCTGTCAGCCTGGAGCCGGAGGGGCAGAGTTCGTATAGTTCGCCTGCGCCAGAGCCTGAGAGAGCCTGCGGAATAGGTTGACTCGAATCCTCACTCTGGTGCCATCGGAAAGGGCGAGGTCGACGAATCCAGGCAGCGTCTTACTTGGGTGGTCGAAGCTGGGTTGATGAAATCTCACTCCATAGTGATCTGCCGTTCATACAGCGGTGGGTTCGTGCTCAGGCCACGAAATGCTCTGTGCCGTCCGGCCTACGCCAGATCACCGGTCTTCTTTGCGCCGCGCACCACCAAGGTCGTGTAACTCCGAGGTGAGTCGACGCCCCATAAGTGACTCCACGGCCGCCTCCGGGGACCGGTCTCCCGCCAGCATGGCACCCACCTGCTCGGCGACGGGCATCTCCACGCCCGCTTCGCGGGCCAGGGCCAGTACGCCCGGAGTGGAATCCACCCCCTCGGGGACCATGTTCGTTTCGGCCAGGATGTCGCCAAGCGCCCGGGACTGCCCCAACGCCACCCCAACTCGGTGGTTGCGGCTCTCTGGGCTGCTACAGGTCGCAATCAGGTCGCCGTTGCCGGCCAGGCCCAGGAAGGTCAGAGGATCCCCGCCCAGAGCAACGCCCAGTCGGGCCAACTCGGCCAGGCCGCGGGTGATGAGAGCGGCGCGACTGTTCCAACCGTAACCGAGGCCATCGGCGACGCCCGAGGCGATGGCAATGACGTTCTTGACCGCGCCGCCAATCTCGCATCCGAGGACGTCGTCGCTGGTATAGACACGAAAGTGGGCCCTGTTCAGCAAGTACTGCAACCAACGGGCGATGCCAGCGTCGGGGATGGCCACCACAGTGGCCGACGGCTGCCCCGCCATGATCTCGCGGGCCAGGTTTGGTCCGGCGAGCACGCCAATACGATCACGGTGACCCGGTCCGAACAACTCCAAGAGGATCTCTGTCGGCCGAAGGAGCGTGCCCTGTTCGATCCCTTTGGTCAGGCTCAGCGTCACGACGTCGGGACCGACCAGAGGGGCGAGTTGTTCGGCAACGCCTCGCATGTGCTGGGCCGGGACGGCCATCACCAGCAGTTGGCGATGTTCTACGGCCTCCACCTGGTCTGTCGTCGCCCTCAGTGACCTCGCCAGAGGGAAGCCGGCAAGATAGCTCGGGTTCTCATGACGGGCCGAGATTGCCTCCGCTACCGAGGGCTGGCGGGCCCACACTACGGTGTCGAATTGCTCGGCCAGCATCGACGCCACGGTTGTTCCCCAGGATCCGGCACCGATCACTGCGATCCGCACGTTGCTCCCAAGGTCCGGACCACTGTCGTAACCAGCCCGGGGGCTGAGTTTGGCCCCGGTCGGACTCTGGGGCGGCCCCCCGTCGCTCATGATTGGGATTCCCCCCCATACATCTCCTCCACCACGGCTCGGTACTTGTCGATCACGACATTCCGCTTGACTTTGAGCGTCTGGGTCATCTCCCCGGAAGCAATGGCGAATTCGTGATCGAGGACTCGATATGCCCGCACATGCTCGACCTGAGACCGTTTGGCGTTGACTTCCTCGACGATCTGGCCGATGGCGTCGCCGAGGTCAGGATCGACGGTCAGTGTTTCGAGTTCGACCGCCTTTCCTCGCTCATGGCCCCACCTGACCAGCGCTTCGATATCCAGGGTGAGCAGTGCGGTGAGATAGCGCCGCCCGTCGCCAATGACAACCGCTTCCGACAGGAGCTCGTGATTGCGCAGATCCGACTCGATGTCCTGCGGGGCGACATTCTGGCCTGCGGCCGTGATGATCAGGTCCTTCTTCCGGC
>Ga0209048_10001459_pt1 | contig 24315 bp, 21 predicted proteins | sample FrelakmetCRP12CR_FD_187146 | JGI IMG/M metagenome (GOLD analysis project Ga0209048, IMG submission 187146) | Freshwater lake sediment microbial communities from the University of Notre Dame, USA, for methane emissions studies - CRP12 CR (SPAdes)... | ecosystem: Environmental > Aquatic >... | reverse complement strand
GTCACCCGAATCCACCCAAAACGGCGGAATCAGAGCCGCTCACCAACGAACGAACGGCTTGCATGGTACCAGATCTGCACCCTTGCCCCCTTGGTCGGTCGAGGATCTCCGGCGGCGACGTGACCGGCGTGGGGAGTCCTAGCCTGGGGCTCCGTGGGGGAATCTCCGTTCATCGAGCTTGATGCCCCTGGGGTTGATGGGGAAGGCGTTGCGGTCCGGCTCTCGAACCCCGACAAGGTCTTCTTCTCCGCTCGCGGCGAGACGAAGCTCGACCTCGCCAGGTACTACTTGGCCGTGGCCGACGGCGCGCTCCGCGGCGTGCGGGAGCGGCCGACGGTCCTGAAGCGCTATCCCGACGGAGCCGCGGGCGAGCCGTTCTTCCAGAAGCGTGTCCCGCCGAAACATCCTGCCTGGCTCGAGACGGTGCGGGTCACGTTTCCCAGTGGGCGCCACGCCGACGAGCTCTGCCCCGTCGACATCGCGCACGTGATCTGGGCGGTGAACCTCGGTTGCCTCGACCTCAACCCGTGGGCGGTGCGCCGGAGCGACGTCGAGCACCCCGACGAGCTGCGCATCGACCTCGACCCCCAACCGGGCGTCGCGTACTCCACCGTGCAGACGGTGGCAGCCCAGGTACGCGACGTCCTCGACGAGCACGGGCTCGTCGGCTTCCCGAAGACGTCGGGTTCGCGCGGCATCCACGTGAACGTGCGGATCGAGGCTCGCTGGAGCTTCACCGAGTGTCGGCGCGCCGCGCTCGCGCTCGCACGGGCCGTCGGGCGGCGCGTGCCGGACCTCGCGACCTCGAAGTGGTGGAAAGAGGAGCGGGGCGATCGCGTGCTCATCGACTACAACCAGAACGCCCGCGATAGGACCGTGGCGTCGGCCTACTCCGTGCGCGCGAACCCCGAGGGCCGGGTGTCGTGCCCGGTGACCTGGGACGAGCTGATGGAAGCCGATCCCGCCGACCTCACCATTGCGACGGTCCCCGCCCGCTACGCGTCGATCGGCGACCCGGGTGCCGCCATCGACGACGTCGCGCACTCCCTGGAGGCGCTGCTCGACCTCGCGGCCCGCGACGAGGCCGAAGGCCTCGGCGACGAGCCATGGCCGCCACACTTCGCGAAGCAAGAGGGCGAGGGCACGCGCGTCGCCCCGAGCCGCGCGAAGAAGGCGGGGGCGCCCCAGGCGACTACCCGGAAACCGGTCGCGACGCAGTCGGCCGCCAAGAGATCCCCTCCGAGGAAGCGACCACCGACGACGTAGCGCCCATACCCCCTCGCCGACTCGTACCGCAGCACCGACCAGGAGCTCGGGAGCCTCGGTCGCAGGCGCCACCACCTCGTCACCCACACCACACCACGAGATCGTCGCGACCGACGGTGGCACCGGGGACCTCCGAGCCCCGGCCAGTGCCCCACCCCACGAGGCGGCGCCCTGACGTCCGGACGCGTGAAACGTTAGAGCCCGAACACCTCGCGCAGCTCGACGGGGACCGGCGTCTCCAGCTGTGCGTACGTGCACGACGAAGGCTCACGATCGGGTCGCCACCGCACGAACCGCGCGTTGTGACGGAAGCGGTCACCCTGGAGGTGCTCGAACGCGACCTCGGCGACCCGCTCGATGCGCAGCGGCACCCACGTCATGTCCTTCTTGGCGTTCCACCGGCTCGGCGCACCCGGCATCCGCGTGCCGGACCCACCGTCGCTCGGTTCCTGCCAGTCACGCCACGGATGGTGCTCGAGTGCGTCCTGCTCCAGTGCCGCGAGCTCGCCCACGAGCCGTTCGCGCGTCGGCGCCGCGAAGTTGCTCGCAACCCCGACGTGGTGCAGGGTCCCCGACTCGTCGAAGAGCCCGAGCAGGAAGGACCCGACACCCTTCCCGTCCTTGTGCACCCGGTACCCGGCCACGACGCAGTCCGCGGTGCGCAGGTGCTTCACCTTCTGCATGGTCCGCTTGGCCTCGCGGTACGGCTCACCGAGCAGCTTGGCCACCACGCCGTCGAGACCAGCGCCCTCGAACCGATCGAACCAGTCGGCGGCGAGCTTCGGATCGGCCGTCACCGGGGTGAGGTGCACGGGCGGGACAGCCTGGGCCAACGCGGCCTCGAGGAGGCGACGACGCTCCGAGAAGGCCATCGGGCGCAGGTCCGTTTCGACCGCAGCGAGGAGATCGAACGCCACGAACGAGGCCGGGGTCTCGGCCGCGAGCTTCTCGACGCGGCTGGCCGCCGGGTGGATCCGGTTCGAGAGGAGATCGAAGTCGAGTCCGTGATCGGTCGCGATGACGAGCTCTCCGTCGACGACCGCCTGCTCGGGCAGCGAGGCGCGCAGCGGGTCGAGGATCTCGGGAAAGTAGCGCGTCAGTGACTTCTCGTTTCGGCTCCCGAGCTCGATGTCGTCGCCGTCACGAAAGACGATGCAGCGAAATCCGTCCCACTTGGGCTCGTACAGCCAGTCGCTGCCGGTCGGCAGCTCACGGGCGAGCTTGGCCAGCATGGGCGAGACCGGTGGCCGTACGGGCAGCGTCACCCCAGCACCCTGGCACACACGCGAGACTCCGAGGCGTGCTCGAAGCAGGACTCTGGGCTGCCCTCGGACAGTCGGCCCTCGTCGTCGGTGCACTGCTCGTCGCGCGCTTCCCGAGCCTCAAGGAGCCGCACCGACTCGGCCTGGTCATGGCGTTCGGCGCCGGCGCGCTCATCAGTGCGGTCACCGCTGACCTGATCATCGAGGCGTACAAGGAGGCGGGCCGCGCGCCGGCGGGCATCGGCCTCGCCCTCGGGGCCCTCGGCTACTACGGCCTCACCGAATGGCTCGACCGACGCAGCAGTCGCGAAGACCCGGAGGCGCTCGAGGAGGCAGAGCTCGACCAGGAAGCGGCGGGCGAGCTCGACCCAGAAACTGTCGCCGCCGACGCGGCAACTGCACGAAACCTCAGCGTCGGAATGGTGCTCGACGGCATCCCCGAATCGGTGGCGATCGGGCTCACCCTGTTGGGTGACGGCACGATCTCGGCGGCGCTGGTCGGCGCGGTGTTCCTCTCGAACCTTCCGGAGGCGATCGGCGTCGCCGCGGCCATGCTCGCGGGCAAGCGATCGCTGCGTTCGGTGGTCCTGCTCTTCGGAGGGATCGTCGCCATCGGCGGCCTCGCCGGCGCACTCGGCTTCGGGTTGCTCAACGAGAGTGACAACAACCTCATCGCGATCATCCAGTCGATCGCGGCCGGCGCGATGGTGGTGCTCGTCGTGAACGAGATGGTCCCGCTGGCGGTGCGGGGCGCACGGCGCCATGCCGGCCTCGCGGCCGCGGCCGGCTTCGCCGTCGCCGCGTTCCTCTCGACGCTCAGCTAGTCACCCGCACCGCGAGCCGTGTCAGCCCAGGAGCACGGCGCGCAGCGCCTCGGGAGACACCGCGAGCAGGTCGTCGTGCAGAGCGAGTTCGTCCTGGTCGCCACTCGCCCGCAGCTTCCGCTCCACGACGCCTCGCTGGTAGCCCTTCGCCCCCAGGGTGAGACGCACGGGCATGCCGAGCAGGTCGGCGTCGGCGAACTTCACCCCGGCCGAGGCATCGCGGTCGTCGTAGAGCACCGAGACTCCCGCGGCGCTGAGCGCCGCGTACAGCTCGTCTGCCGCCGCGACCACCGCTGCGGCCCCCTCGCCCCTGCCGGGCAGCACCACGAAGTGTGCGTCGTAGGGCGCGAGCCCGGCTGGCCACGCGATCCCGTGGTCGTCGTGGTGCTCCTCGACGATGGCAGCGACGATCCGCGAGATCCCGATGCCGTAGCACCCCATCACCATCGGATGTTGCGCACCGCCCTCGTCGGTGTAGATCGCGTCGAGGCTCTCCGAGTACTTCGTGCCGACCTGGAAGACATGTCCGACCTCGATCCCCCGGTCGACCGATAGCCCGGAGCCACAGCGCGGGCACGGATCAGCCGACACCACGGTCACGAGATCGGCCCACAGCTCGACCGTGAAGTCCCGGCCGAGGACCGCGTGCCGCACGTGGTGGTCGATCTCGTTGGCGCCGGTGATCCATTCTTCGCGCTCTCCCACCAGGGGATCGGCGACGACGAGGGTGGCTCCCGCGAAGTCCGGACCGATGTAGCCCAGTGGAACATCGGGACGTGCGGCGAAGTCGGCGTCGGTGAACAGGCGGGCACGACGCGGTGCGACGGCCTGAGCCAGTGCGTACTCGTTGATCTCGCGGTCACCGGGGACGAGTGCGAGAGCGAGCGCACCGTCGAGATCGAACGCGATGCACTTGATCAGCTCCCCCGGCTGGGCCGCGAGGTGCTCGGCGACGCCCTGGATGCCGGGGAGGTCTGGGGTGTGCACACGCTCACACTCGGGGACCGCGGTCGTGCCGCCGACGCCGGGCACACTCGCGGATCGACGACGCGCAGCCTCGACGTTGGCGGCGTAGTCGCACGAGCGGCACCACACGAAGTCGTCCTCGCCGACCGCGGCCACAGCCATGAACTCGTGGTTGACCTCACCGCCGATCTCGCCGGCCTGAGCTTCGACAGGCCGGAAGGTGAGCCGGCACCGCTCGAACACTCGGTGGTACGCGTCGTACATGTCCTGGTAGGTGCGCTGGAGGTCGTCGGTGTCGACGTGGAACGAGTAGGCGTCCTTCATGAGGAACTCGCGCGCGCGCAGGAGCCCGAAGCGCGGCCGCAGCTCGTCGCGGTACTTCCAGTTGATCTGGTAGAGGTTCACGGGAAGGTCGCGGTAGCTCTCGTACTCACCCGCGATGAGACTGGTGATCGCCTCTTCGGCGGTCGGCGACAAGCAGAAGCCGGTGTCTTTGCGATCCTGCAGGCGGAACATCAACGGGCCGTACGTCTGGTCCCGACCCGAGCGCGCCCAGAGCTCGAGCGGCTGCGCGATCGGCAGGGTCACCTCCTGCGCTCCCGCTCGGTCCATCTCCTCGCGCACGATGCGCTCGACGTTCGCGAGGACACGCCGGCCCAGCGGCAGCCACGCGTAGATCCCACTCGCGAGGCGCCGGATGTACCCACCGCGCACGAGCAGCCGATGACTCTCGATGTCAGCGTCGGCCGGGTCCTCGCGCAGGGTGCGTAGGAACAGTCGCGACATCCGCATTGGCCCAACTTAGGTGGCCCACATCGGCGCCAGGCCGACGAGACCGAGAATCCCGAGGAGATGGATCCGAATAAAATATGACCGTCCCGCTGGCATTTCGGGCGCCGGTCGCGTACTGTGCGCCTCGTGATACGGGAACGGGGCGCACCCAGCATCGCCATGGGCATCACGCCTCACGAGATGTACGACGAGATGTGTCGTACGGCTCGCCCGGGTCGCGCCGCGTAAGCACACCGGCGCCCCACCGCCCCTCCGGCCGCCCTTCCGGGCCGACCCGTCCGAGGGACCGCGCTGTGTGTCCCGCACCCTTCCCGTGAGGCCCGTATGACGATCGATGTGGCATCCCTCAAGACGCGTCCTCTCGACCCCGAGATCGATGCCGAGCTCGACCGTTTCGACGACGGGGTGCGCCGATACCTCGCCGGGGAGATCGATGACGACGCGTTCCGGGTCTTCCGCCTCAGCCAAGGCATCTACGGACAGCGCCAGGGTGGCTACAACCAGATGGTGCGCGTCCGCGTGCCGCACGGCGAGCTCGAAGCCGACCATCTCGAGATGATCGCCCACGTCGTGGACCACTACTCCCGCGGCTGGGCCCACTTCACCACCCGCCAGAACCTGCAGTTCCACTTCGTGCAGCTCCAGGAGGTGGGCGAGGTGCTGCGGCTCCTTGCGTCGGTCGGCCTCACGAGCCGCGAGGCATGCGGCGACACCGTGCGCAACGTGGCCGGATGCCATCTCGCCGGTGCGTGCCCGTTCGAGGTGCTCGACATCAGCGCGTGGGCACAGGCCACCAACGATTGGTTCATCCGTAATCCGATCAACCAGCGGATGCCTCGCAAGTTCAAGATCAACTTCTCCGGCTGCGCGACCGACTGCGGCCAGGCGATGTTCAACGACGTCGGCGTCATCGCGGTCAGCCGACCACGCGCCGATGGCACGGTCGAGCCGGGCTTCCGCGTCTTCATCGCGGGCGGGCTCGGAGCGAACCCGCACCCAGCCCAGGCGCTGGAGGAGTTCACGCCACGCTCCGAGCTCTTGGCCACGATCGAGGCCACGCTGCGGGTCTTCGACCACCACGGCAACCGCGACAACAAGATTCGCGCCCGCATGAAATGGCTGGTCGACACGATGGGCATCGAGGAGCTGCGCGAGCGCATCCTCAAGGAGCGCCGCTTCCTGATCGCGTCGTCGACCTACCCCGGGGGCGTGCCCGAGATCGTCGAAGTGCTCGGTGACGAACCGGCGGGCGCCGGTAGCGAGATCTCGGGCGCACCTGGCGTGGCGGTCTCGCTGAACGGGGCCAAGGGCTTCGCCGCGTGGGACCTCGCCAACGTCGTGCGGGGTCGAGCCAATGGCACAGTGAGCGCGTACGCGCACGCCCGCCTCGGTGACGTGACCTCCGACCAGCTGCGCGGGCTCGCGGAGCTCCAGCGGCACTTCGGCGTCGAGCTACGGGTGACCAACCGCCAGAACATCGTGATCCGCGAGCTCACCGAGGACCAGCTCCCGGCGCTGCACGACCACCTCGTCGAGCTCGACATGGCCACCCCCGGCGCCGAGCTCGCGCGCGACGTGGTCTCGTGCCCGGGCGCCGATACCTGCAACCTTGCGGTCACGCAGTCGCGCGGCCTCGCCGCCGACATCGACCGGGCGCTCGACGAGGCCGGACTCGCGGACGTGAACGGCGTCCGCATCAACATCTCGGGATGCACGAACAGCTGCGGGCAGCACCACACGGCCGACATCGGGTTCTTCGGACTCGAGCGTCGTGCTCACGACCACACCGCCCCGGGCTATCAGATGCTGCTCGGGGGCCACGTCGGCGCGATGGAGATCGCGTTCGGCGAGAAGGCGACGAAGCTGCCGGCCAAGACGGCCTCCGAAGCGGTGGTGCGAGTCGTCGGGCGCTACGCGAGCGAGCGCGAAGCCGGAGAGCTCTTCCAGGACTGGCTCGCCCGCTCGGGCGGTGCGGAATCGGTTGGCAAGACCCTGCGCGAGCTCGACGAGTTCCCGACTCCGCACGAACGACCCGACTTCTACGTCGACTTCGACGAGACCGGGCCGTACGAGAAGTCCATCGGCGAGAGCGAGTGCGCGACATGACCGCGTTGGCCCCTGGCCTTGCCGAGCTGAAGGCCGTCAACGCGGACCTCGAGACCCGCCCGGCCACGGCGGCCATCGAGTGGGCCATGGGGCGATTCGGTGACAGTCTCGTGCTCGCGGCCTCGTTCCAGGACTGCGTCCTCATCGATCTCGCGTCGCAGGTCGCGCCCGGCGTCGAGGTCGTGTTCCTCGACACCCAGTACCACTTCGCCGAGACACTGTGGTTCGTCGATCAGGTCAAGGCCCGATACAACCTCAACCTGCGCACCCTCGAGCCGGACGTCCCGCGCGACGATCGCTGGCTCGCCGATCCCGACGCATGCTGTCGGGTGCGCAAGGTCGAGCCGATGGCCCGAGCGCTGGAAGGCAAGGATGCCTGGATGACGGGGCTACGGCGCTCCGAAACTGCGTCACGGGTCACGACTCCGGTCGTGCACTACGACATCACGCGGGACCTCGTGAAGGTGAACCCCATCGCGAGGTGGACCGACGCCGATGTGGCGGGCTACGCGGCGACGCGCGCGCTCCCGGTGCACCCGCTCTCCGACAAGGGCTACGTGTCGATCGGCTGCTGGCCCTGCACGCGCCCGGTCCAAGACGACGATGACCCTCGCTCGGGACGATGGGCCGACTTCGACAAGCGGGAGTGCGGTCTGCACACCTGAGGCGCCTCGACCGAGGCGAGTCGGTCGGATGCTCACCTGACCGTGACAACATCACCATCGTGAGAGCATCGGGTATGGCAGTCCATGACGTGGCCCAACGCGGGTTCGACAGCGCGCCGGACGTCTACGCGCGGGCTCGTCCCTCGTATCCGCCTGACGCGGTCGCGTGGCTCGTCGAGCACTGCGAGATCCGCCCGGACGCGAGGGTCTGCGACCTCGCCGCCGGCACCGGGATCCTGACCCGGCTGCTCACAGCCACCGGCGCCTCCGTGATCGCGGTCGAGCCGGTCGCCGGGATGCGCCACGTCCTGAAGGCCGCCCTCCCCGCGATCCCGGCGCTCGCCGCAACCGCGGAGGCGCTGCCGTTGGCCGGATCCTCGCTCGACGTGGTGACGGTCGCTCAGGCGTTCCATTGGTTCGACGCGTCGCGCGCCTTCGCCGAGCTCGGGCGCGTTCTGCGCCCCGGGGGCCGCGTGGGGCTGATCTGGAACGCCCGGGACCGGTCGGTCGGTTGGGTGAACCAGCTGTGGTCGATCATGGACCGCGTCGAGAAGCGCGCACCCTGGCGTGATCACGAGCATTGGAGCGACTCCGCTCTCGGCGAGCGGCGCGGCTTCGGCTCGCTCCACGAAGCGACGTTCCACCACGCGCCGGTGCTCTCCATCGACGACGTTGTCGCCCGTTTCGCGTCGGTGAGCCACGTGGCCGTGCTGCCCAAGCTCGAACGGGCCGACGTGCTCGACGAGGTCCGCCGGCTGCTTGCGACGAACCCCGATACCGTCGGACGCACCGAGCTCGCGATCCCCTACCGCGTCGATGCCTACTGGTGCGAGCGGCTCGCGTGAGTCGCGGCTCGGTTCGCACTCGCATCGCCGTCGGCGCGGGCCGCGTCGCGGGGATCGCGTCGCGCCTCACCGGCCGGGGTCAAGGCGCGACGATCAGCGGACGCGTCATGAACCTCATCGCGCCCGATCTCCTCGCGGAGCTCGCGGCCGATCAACAGGTGGTGCTCGTGTCGGCCACGAACGGCAAGACGACGACGACCCGGCTCCTCGTGGCTGCGCTCGAAGCCGACGGGCGCCCGCTCGTGAGCAACTCGACGGGCGCCAACCTCACCTCCGGGATCGCTCCGACCCTCGCGAGTGCGCGACGCCCCGGGACTGCGGTGCTCGAGGTCGACGAGCGCGTACTCCCCCGGGTCGTCGACCCGCTCGCCGCCGAGCTCTTGGTGCTCGGCAACCTCAGTCGCGACCAGCTCGACCGCTACGGCGAGGTACACGCGGTCGCCGACCGCTGGCGGGAGGTCGCCGAGTCTCATCCCGACCTCGCCGTCGTGGCCAACGCCTCGGACCCACACGTGGTCTGGGCAGCCGACCCCGCCCGGGTGACGTGGGTCGCGCTCGGGCTGCGCTGGCGCCAGGACGCGGCGACGTGTCCGTCCTGCGGTGCGCTGCTCGACTGGTCGGCCGACCGCTTCGATTGCCGAACGTGTGACTTCGCCCAACCAGACGCCCCGCATCGCCTGACCGACGACGGCGTCGTCATCGACGGCCGCACCGTGGCACTCGACCTCTCACTCCCCGGAGCGTGGAACCGCTACAACGCCGCGCTCGCCATCGTCGCCGCGACGACGCACTTCGGGATCGACCCCGCCGCCGCCGCCGCGGCGATGGCCGCTGTTCGCACCGTGGCCGGACGCTTCATGCGGATCGCCCTCGGTGACGGGCGCGACGCAACGGTGATCCTCGCCAAGAACCCGGCGGGCTGGACCGAGGCATTGCGCCACGTGGCCGAGCACCCCGGCACTGGCGTCGTCATCACGGTGAACGCGCACGTTGCCGACGGCAAGGATCCATCCTGGCTCTGGGACGTACCGTACGAGTGCCTCGCCGGCCATCCGACCGCTGCGGCGGGCGAGCGCCACCGGGATGTCGCGGTTCGGCTCCGGTACGCCGAGGTCGAGCACGTCGTCGAGCCCGACCCGATCGTCGCGGCCCGGGCGCTCACGAGCGACGACGTGACCATCATCGCGTCCTACACGCAGTTCTCCGCGCTGTATCGGAAGCACCGATGAGTGCGCGCGAGTCTGCCGTGCGCATCGGCCTCGTCTACCCCGAGCTGCTCGGGACCTACGGGGATCGGGGCAACGCGGTCGTGTTGGTCGAGCGCTGTCGCTGGCGCGGCATCCCGGCCGAGCTGATCGAGGTGCGCGCCGACGAGCCGATCCCCGATTCCCTCGACGTGTACCTCTTCGGTGGCGGTGAAGACGACCCGCAGCTGATGGCCGCCAACGGCATGGTCGCCTCGCGCGACGCCATCGTGCGGGCCCACGCCGGTGGCGCCGTGGTGCTCGCGGTGTGCGCGGGGTTCCAGCTCGTGGGGCATCGCTACGAAGCCGCCGATGGGACGCTCCTCGAGGGGATCGGCCTCATCGACATGGTCACCCGGCCCGGACCTGACCGCCTGATCGGCGAGGTGGTGCTGGAGCCGAGCGCGTCGGCGCATTGGGGAGCGGCGGGCCCACCTCCCCGGCTCACCGGATTCGAGAACCACGGCGGTCGGACCACGCTCGGCCCCGACGTGGAACCGCTCGGTCGCGTCATCGCGGGCGGGGGCAACGGCGACGGAACCGGCGCCGACGGAGCGCTGGCCGAACGCTTCGTCGGCACCTACCTCCACGGTCCGGTGCTCCCCCGCAACCCCGGGCTCGCCGATCGGCTCCTTGCCTGGGTGATCGCTCCGACGGGCGGGCGCCTGCCCGAGCTCGCCTCGCCGCTCGAGGAGTCCCTGCGAGCGGAGCGGCTGAGATTCGCTTCCGCAGGCTCGCTGCGTTCGTGGTGGCAGGCCCGTCGGCTCGCGCGGGGATGAGCCGATGAGCGCCGACGCCTGGTTCACCCTCGCCGTCGTCGTCATCACCCTGGGAATGCTCGCCACCGAGCGGGTCTCTCCGCCGCTGCTCGTGGTCGGTGCCGTCACGGTGCTGCTCGTCACCGGCGTGATCGACGCAAAGGCGGCGCTGTCGGGATTCTCCAACGAAGCCGTCATCACGATCGCCGCGCTCTACGTGCTCGCCGGCGCGGCGGAAGCAACCGGTGCGCTCGATCACTTCAACCGCGTCACCCTCGGTCGGACCCCGGCACGACCGGATCAGCGGCACGCGACGCGACGCGAGCTCTCCCGGATGCTCTGGCCGAGCACCCTCGCCTCCGCGTTCGTCTACAACACGCCGATCATCGGGATGGTCGCACCGCAGGTCGCGGCCTGGTCGCGTCGCACTCGACGATCACCGTCGTGGTACTTGATGGCCCTCAACGCTGCGGTACTCCTCGGGGGAATGGTCACTGCGATCGGCACAACCACGAACGTGGTCATGTCCGGTCTGCTCGAAAACGCAGGACGCAAGCCCCTCGGCCTCTTCGAGATCACCCCGGTCGGACTCCCGATCGCGATCGCCGGCGTCCTGCTCGTCATCGTGCTCGCTCCGAAGCTGGTGCCCAGCCGGCACGCGTCGAGCGAGGGCCTTGGCGCGGCACGCGCGTTCACCGTCGAAATGGTCATCGTTCCCGGGAGCCCGCTCGTCGGCCGGAGCGTCGCCGATGCGGGCCTACGGAGCTTGGAAGGGGTGTACCTCGTCGAGATCACCCGCAACGGACAGTCGATCAACCCGGTCGCACCCGAAGAGCGGCTCGAGGCGGGCGAGCGCCTGATCTTCGCCGGCAACATCGATCGGATCGTCGACCTCCAACGGGTGCCCGGTCTCGTCTCCGCCGAGGAGCCCCACTTCGCGGTCGCAGGCGAGGGTGCCGGCCGACAGTTCTTCGAGGTTGTCGTCGGGCCTGCGTCGTCGCTCTCGGGGACGACCTTGAAGGACGCCGGCTTCCGCGCCGCCTACCAGGCTGCTGTCGTCGCGATCCACCGCGCCGGGGAGCGGGTCGCGGGCAAGCTCGGGCAGGTGCGACTGCGACCCGGCGACGTCCTCCTGGTCCTCGCCGGCGCCGACTTCGCCTCGCGCTGGCGCGACTCGGGCGAGTTCCTCGTGGTCGCACCACTCGAAGGGGTACGACCCTTACGACGCGACCGGGCGCTCCTCACCGGTCTCATCCTGACCGGCTTCGTCATCGCCGCGACCACCGGTGTGCTCAGCGTGCTCGAAGCTGCACTCGTCGCGGCGATCGCGATCGTCGGTCTCGGGATCCTCTCCCCGACCGAAGCGCGTCAATCAGTGAATCTCAACGTGGTCGTGACCCTCGCCGCGAGCTTCGGGCTCGGCGCGGCGATCTACGCCAGCGGTCTCGCCTCGGAGCTGGCCAAGCTCCTCATCGATGTCTTCGGTGGTCTGGGCGACATTGGCGTGCTCGCCGGTGTGCTCCTCAGCACGGTCGTCCTGACCCAGCTCGTCACCAACAACGCGACCGCGGTGGTGATGTTCCCGATCGCGCTGGCCACAGCGAACGAGTCTGGCCTTTCCGCGCGACCGTTCGCCATCGCCGTCGCCGTCGCCGCGTCGATGAGCTTCCTCACCCCGATCGGCTACCAGACCAACATGATCGTGTATGGCATGGGTGGATACCGGTTCTGGGACTTCGTGCGACTCGGGATCCCGCTCCTGGTGCTCACCGTGACGATATCGCTCGTCGTGATCCCCATCGTCTTTCCCCTGCGATAGCGCCACCACTCGCACGGCGACGGCCGCTCAGCGCGCCAGGCGGTCGCGCAAGCGTCGCCGTACATCGGGCCACTCAGTGTCGAGGATCGAGAAGTACACACTGTCGCGCCACACGCCATCGGACACCAACATGTGCTTGCGCAAGGTACCTTCCTCGGTCGCGCCGATTCGTGCGAGCGCAGCGCGGGAGCGTTCGTTGCGAGCGTCGGTCTTGAACTCGACGCGCGCGCAGCCCAAGACCTCGAAGGCATGCGTCAGTTGCAGCAGCTTGGCCTCGGTGTTCACGGCCGAGCGCTGTGCCGCCGGGGTGATCCACGTCGCGCCGATCTCGACGCGTCGGTTGGCGGCGTCAGGCGCCAGGAACGCGGTAGAACCGACCACGGCTCCCGTGGCGCGCGCCACCGTTGCGAACGGGAATCCGACGGCGCGCAGGTACTCCACCATGATCGTGAGCTCGTCCTTGCTCGTGACTGGCCGCGGAATGAAGCGCCAGATCTGCGGGTCCTGCGCGACGGCCCACATCCGCTCGAGGTGCTCGGGTCCGGCCGGCTCGAGGCGGACGTGCTCGCCCTCGAGGGTGACGGGTTCGATCCAGGTCACGCGTCGTCGGCGACCCGGCGGATCTTCGCGATCTTCTCGGCCGAGTGGTTTGCGTCCGTCCCCTGGATCTGGAGCAGCTCGTCGCGGGTCTCGGCCGCGATGCGCTCGGCGTCGACATCGCGGTCGGCGAGCACGGCATCGATGCCCTCGGCCACGATCCGCTCGGCCGCCTCGACCAGCGCGTCGACCATCTCCGCCTCGGGGACGACGCGCACGACCTGGCCCCTCACGAAGAGATGGCCCTTCCCCCGCCCCGCGGCGATCCCCAGATCGGCTTCGCGCGCCTCCCCGGGCCCGTTCACGACACAGCCCATCACGGCAACCTGAATCGGGATGTTCAGTGACTCGAGCGCTGCCTGGGCCGCGCTCGCGACGGCAATGACGTCGACCTCGGCCCGCCCGCAGCTCGGGCAGGCGATGAGGTCGAGGCCCTTGCGCTCGCGCAGGCCCAACGCTTCGAGGAGCGTGCGCCCGGCCCGCGCCTCCTCGACGGGATCGGCCGTCAGCGAGAATCGGATCGTGTCGCCGATGCCCTCGGCGAGCAACGTCCCGATCCCGGCGGTCGACTTCACGAGACCGGCCGGCGGCGGACCGGCTTCGGTGACCCCCAGGTGGAGTGGATGGTCGACCGTCTCGGACAGGAGCCGATACGCGTCGATCATGAGCGCGACGTTCGAAGCCTTCACCGAGATCTTCACGTCGTCGAAGTCGACCTCACGGAAGTAGGCGAGCTCGCGGACGGCCGACTCGACCAACGCCTCGGGCGTCGCACCCGCGTGGCGCTCGGCGATCTCGGGGTCGAGGCTCCCGGCGTTCACGCCGATCCGGATCGCGAGCCCCCGATCGCGAGCCTCGGTCGCGACCGCCTTGATGTGCTCGGGCTTGCGGATGTTGCCCGGGTTGAGGCGCAGCGCGTGGACTCCGGCCTCCATCGCGGCGAGCGCGAGCCGGTACTGGAAGTGGATGTCGGCGACGATCGGGATCGGCGATCGCGGCACGATCTGGGCCAGGCCCTCGGCCGCCTCCTCTTCGTTGCAGGTGCAGCGCACGATGTCGCAGCCCGCGGCGGCAAGGGCATAGATCTGGCTGAGCGTGCCCTCGACGTCGGCCGTCTTCGTGGTCGTCATCGACTGGATCGAGACGGGAGCGTCACCGCCGACGGCCACCTTCCCGACCTGGACCTGGCGGGTCTTCCTGCGCTCGATCATCGAGCCCAGCCTACGGGCGTCCGCAGTGCCGTCTCACCTCGGCCGCGTGGAGATGTGGTGCAGCCCCGTCGTAGGCGCGGAGCTACTTGCCGACGGCTTGCTTGATGTCCAGGAACATCGCACTGAGACCGAGCGTCAGGAAGATCGCAAGGACGACTGCGGTCACGGGCATGAGCTTGCGGAAGTCGACGCGCACTTCCTTGCCCGTGACCTTCGACGCGACCCACTCGTAGATCACGACCGCAGCGTGGCCGCCGTCGAACGGCAGCAGCGGGATCGTGTTGAAGAGCGCGAGGACGAGGCTGATGCCGCCGAGCAGCCACAGCAGCGCCCACACGTTGCCGTCGATGATGCTCGAGCCCTCGTCGACGATCCCGATGAGCGACCGGGGTCGCTCATCGGCGGCGGCGGTACCGGCCTTGGGTGCACTCGACGTGAAGTTCTCGGAGTACTTCGCGACCCCCGACGGCGAGAACAACCGTCCGAAGCCTTCGACGGTGCCGGTCGTGATGTCGCCCATCGTGCGCAGCGACTCGGGGATCGCTTCGAGCACCCCGACGTCGCGAAACGCCGTGGACGGGCCGATCCCGAGGAAGCCCTGCCCGCCCTGCTCCTTGAGCGTGGCCTCGACGTCGAGGGGCAGCCCGTTGCGCACCACCGCGAACGTGACTGCCTTCCCGCCGTTCCGCTCGATCGCGGCCTTGAGCTGGTCCCATCCGGTCACGGTGCGCCCGTTGACCCCCACGATCTTGTCGTCACGTTGGAAGCCCGCGTCGGCCGCGGCGGACCCGGCAACGACGCGGGACACGGTCGTGCTCGGCCCTTGCGCCACACGACCCTGCCCGGCGATCACGACGAAGAAGAGGAGGAACGCGATGATCGCGTTCACGGTCACACCGGCCATCACGACGACGAGGCGGTTCTTGGTGGAGCCGCGTCGGAACGTACGGGGCTCGTCGGTCGGCTCGACCTCTTCGAGGTTGCTCATGCCGAGGATGCGCACGTAGCCACCCGCGGGGATCGCCTTCACGCCGTACTCCGTCTCCCCACGACGGAACGACCACAGGCGGGGACCGAACCCGACGAAGAACTCCGACGCCTTCATCCCCGACTTGCGCGCGGCGACGAAGTGCCCAGCCTCGTGGAGCATCACCATGAGGATGATCCCGACGATGATGGCGAGCGCATCACGGCTCGACGGTCGAAAGATTGCGAGGCCGATCAGGAAGGCGATGACCCCGACGAGGATGAGGGTCGCGCCCCGCCGATCGACATCGACGGATGCTTCCTCCAGAGGATCCTTCACGCGGCCTTCCCGTGACGCTCGACGACTGCCCGGGCCCGCCTGCGCGCGACCTCGTCAGCTTCGAGAACGTCCGCCACGTCGCGAACGTTCCCGGCTGCGCCGCCCCGGACCACATCCCCGACCACTTCGGCGTTCACGTCGCCGATCGCCACCCAGGGGATCTGGCGCCCGAGGAACGCCTCGACGGCGACCTCGTTGGCGCCCGAGAGCACCGCCGGTGCCCCACCCCCCGTACGTCCGGCGTCATAGGCCAGCGCCAGGCACGGGAAGGCGCTCAGGTCGGGAGTCTCGAAGGTGAGGGATCCCAGGGTCGACCAGTCGATCACACCGAAGGGCTCCTCGAGGCGATCGGGTGCCCCCAGCGCGAGACCGATCGGGAGGCGCATGTCGGGCATCGAGAGCTGAGCGATCACCGCACCGTCGCAGAACTCCACCATGCCGTGGATCACGGATTGCGGGTGCACCACCACCGAGACCTGGTCGTAGCCGACATCGAAGAGCTCGTGGGCCTCGATCACTTCCAGCCCCTTGTTCATCAAGGTGGAGGAGTCGATCGTGATCTTGGCCCCCATCGTCCATGTGGGGTGCTTCAGGGCATCCTCGACGGTCACCGACGCCAACTCCTCGCGGTTGCGGCCGCGAAACGGTCCCCCGCTCGCCGTGAGGATCAGGGTGCGCACCTCACGCCGCCGACCACCGCGCAACGCCTGGTACAGCGCCGAGTGCTCCGAGTCGACCGGAATGATCTCGCCACCGCCGCGCTCGCGCGCCGCGCGGACGACAGGACCACCGGCGATGAGGCTCTCCTTGTTCGCCAGCGCGAGACGCTTCCCGGCCTCGAGCGCGGCGATCGTCGCCGGGAGTCCCGCGAAGCCGACGACTGCGTTCAGCACGACGTCGGCTTCGGGGAGCGCGGCGAGCTCGGCCAGCGCGCCGGTGTCGTCCAGACCGGAGCGAGCACGGTCGGCCGGGACCCCGAACTCCGCCGCCTGCGCGGCGAGGAGGTCGGTGTTGCGCCCAGCAGCGAGGGCGACAACTTCGTAGCGCTCGCGGTGGCTCCGGACCACGTCGAGGGCCTGCGTGCCGACCGACCCGGTCGACCCGAGGACCGCGACGCGTCGGCGGCTCACGAGAAGATCTGCAACGCCAGGTAGTACGCCGCGGGGAGTGCGAAGAGGATCGCGTCGAAGCGGTCGATGAAGCCACCGTGGCCGGGCAGGAACGTCCCCATGTCCTTGACGCCGAGGTCGCGCTTGAGCAGCGACTCGGCCAGGTCGCCGAGTGGCGCGGTGATCGCCACCACGATGCCGAGCCCGAGGCCGGCGGCGATGCCCTGGTCGGCCCAAGGGTGGAGCACGACGCCCACGATCCCGCCGAGGACGACGGCAGCGATCGCGCCACCGATCAGTCCTTCGATGGTCTTGCTCGGCGAGACGTGCGGCATCAAGAGCGTCGCACCGATCGCGCGCCCGACGAAATAGGCCGCGATGTCGGCGCCGACGACGCACACCACGACACCGAGCAGGAGGCCGGTGCCACCAGGATCGGGCGCGAGCAGCATCCCGGCGAACGAGCCGAGCAGCCCGATCCAGCTGAACACGAGGAGCGTGAGCGCGATGTTGACGGTAGGGCGTGCGTGCACGACCTCGAAGAGGTACCAGAAGAACGTGAACATGACGACGAGCACCGCCACCATCACGATCCCGCGCTCACCCTGGTTGTACGCGACGGGCACGATCGCGATGCACCCGAGCAACCCGACGACCGTCGCCGTGTGGTACCCGGCGCGCCGGAACGCTTCGTAGAGCTCGAGCGCGCACGCACCGACGATCGCCGTCACGAGGAAGGCTGCCGCCGGACGCCCCGCCGCGAATGCCACGAGACCGACTGCGGCGACGATCGCCGCAGTGACGATGCGGCTTCCGAGGTCGTTGCGGCCCGATTCACCGTGGTCGCCGTGTTCGTCGTGATCCTCGATCCCTGAATACGGCGGGGCACCTTCGAGCCCACCCGAGTCCGGCATCTCCCCGACCGGCGCGCTGCGCCCCCGGCCCCGACCGCGTCGGCCGCGCGCGGGTGGCGCGTAGGCGTCGTGGTCGCCGTACTCGTCGTCGGCCAACGCCCCGACCGACGTGCTGTCGTTCCTACGCAACTCGCCGCCGGCGAAGTCCTCGTCGGCCCAGTCGGACTCCCCGACTCGGAACCGCGGCCCCGGCAGGGCCGACCAGGAGTCGAAGTCGTCGTTCGCACCGCCGCCACCACCGCCGAGGACGCTGGGCACCTCACCGGTCGCGGGCTCGGTCCAGTGCTGGAGCTCCGGGCCGCCGGCCGGAGCGGCCGGGTTGTCCCAGACGCCGACGTCGGCCGGCCAGCTCTCCCCGTCGTCGGGCAGCGGGAAACGACCCGCCGCGGTCGCATCCGGATCGCCGTACCCCTCGTCGGGGTAGGGCGGACGTTCGTAGCCGGCGTCGTGCCCCGGTTGGGCCGGGGTACCCGCCCCGACGATGCGCACGCCTTCGCCAGCCGCAGGCGCGGGCCACTCGTCGTCGAACTCTTCGTCGCGTCGGTCAGACACGCCACTCCCCTCACATCCGCCACAGCCGTGACGGACCCGTAACCCCACAAGGCTAGACCGCCAGCGCCCGGATGGGGGACCCCCCCCAGGGGCGGTCCCCCAGGAGTTCCTTCTCCTGGCCCCTGGTCGAATGCGCTCCTCCCCCGAGACCGCGCCGTCAGACCTCGAGCAGCTCCGCTTCCTTGTGCCCGAGCATGACGTCGATCTCGGAAATCACGTCGTGGGTGTGCTTCTCGAGCTCCTTCTCGACCCGGGCGAGGTCGTCCTCGGAGATGTCGCCATCCTTTCGGAGCGCCTCGAGATCGTGGCGGGCCTGGCGGCGGACGTTGCGCACGGCCACGCGCCCTTCTTCGGCCCGGTGCTTGACGACCTTCACGAGCTCCTTGCGGCGGTCCTCGGTCAGCTCGGGGAATGCGAGGCGGACGATCGAGCCGTCGTTGCTGGGGTTGACTCCCAGCTCCGAGCCCTGGATCGCCTTCTCGATTGCCTTGATCTGGCTCTTGTCGTACGGGTTGATCACCAGCAGGCGCGCCTCGGGGACGCTGATCCCCGCCAGCTGCTGCAGCATGGTCGGCTGCCCGTAGGCCTCGACCATCAGCTTCTCGACGAGCCCGGGGTTCGCCCGACCCGTCCGCACCGCAGCGAACTCCCCCTTCAGGTGCTCGATCGCCTTGTGCATCTTTGCGCGGGCGTCCTCGACGACCATGTCGCGCATCTCAGCGCCTTGGTCACTCATGGCTTCCTCTCATCCGGCGGTGCTCACCAGGGTGCCGATCGGCTCACCGACCAGGGCCCGAGCGATGTTGCCGGGCTCCATCACGTCGAACACGATGATCGGTAGGCGGTTGTCCATGCAGAACGTGATCGCGGTCGAGTCCATCACCTGGAGCCGCCGATTCAGCACCTCGAAGTGCGTCACCTCGGTGAGCTTCACCGCGTCGGGATCGAGCTTCGGATCCGCGCTGTACACGCCGTCCACCCCCGAGTGCGTCCCCTTCAGGATCGCACCGGCGCCGATCTCGGCGGCGCGCAGTGCGGCAGTCGTGTCGGTGGTGAAGTAGGGGTTCCCCGTCCCGGCCGCAAACACCACGACCCGACCCTTCTCAAGGTGCCGGATCGCGCGGCGCGGGATGAACGGCTCCGCCACCTGGGCCATCGCGATCGCGGTCTGCACGCGCACCGCCTGGTCGATCGACTCGAGCGCGTCCTGGAGCGCAAGCGCGTTGATGACCGTGGCGAGCATGCCCATGTAGTCGGCCCGCGCCCGGTCCATGCCCCGAGTCGCACCGCTCATCCCCCGCCAGATGTTGCCGCCACCCACCACGACCGCGATCTCGACGTTGAGCTCTGCCCGTGCGACCGCGATCTCCTCGGCGATCCGCTGGACCACGGCCGCGTCAATCCCGTAACCGATCGTCGTATCGGCGAACGCCTCACCCGAGAGCTTGAGCACCACTCGTCGGTACTGGCTCTGGGGCATGTGCGCTGGTCCTCTTCTCTCCCGCCCCGTACCCCAGATCCAGGAGGCAGGGGCTCGGGGCTCGGGGCTATTCCTCGCCGATCTTGACGCGTGCGAACCGACGGACGGTGACGCCGTCCCCGACGCTCGCGAGCAGCTGCGCGACGGTCGTCTTCGGCTCCCGGACGAAGCCCTGTTCCAGGAGGCAACAGTCCTTGAAGAAGCCGTTGAGCCGGCCCTCGATGATCTTGGGGAGAGCCGCCTCCGGCTTGCCCTCGTTGCGGCTGAGCTCCTCGAGTACCGCCCGCTCCTTCTCGATGACGTCGGCAGGGACATCGTCTCGCGACACGTACCGCGGCGCCGCGGACGCGACGTGCAGGGCGATGTCGTGCGCGATCTCCTGCGCCTTCGGGTCCAGCCGGTCGACCCCGCCGAGCTCGACCAGGACACCGATCGTGCCTCGGTCATTCTGGATGTGACGGTACCCGTCGAGCAACCCGTCGGGTGTCTCGAACATGATGATCCGACCAAGCGCGACGTTCTCACCGACCTTCGACGCGAACTGAGTGATGAACTCCGCGACGGTCGTGCCCTCGTACGGTGTGTCGCCGAGCTCGTCCTTCGCTTCACTCACCGCGAGACGGGCAAGGTCCGACACGGCACTGGTGAAGTCGGAGCTCTTGGCGACGAAATCCGTCTCGGCCGTCAACTCGACAACTGCGCCGACGGAGCCGTCGACGCGCACGTCGATCGCACCCTGGTCGGCTGCCCGACCCGCGCGCTTGCTCGCGCCGGCGAGACCCTTCTTCCGTAGCCAGTCCTTGGCGGCCTCCATGTCGCCGTCGGACTCGGCGAGCGCCTTCTTGCAGTCCATCATCCCGGCGCCGGTCGCCTTGCGGAGCGCAGCGACGTCGGCGGCCTTGATGTCAGCCATGATCACTCTCCTGCACCTCGGCCTCTGCTGCCTTCTCGTCCTTCACTGCCGTCCCAGGCACGTCTGGCGCGGGCGCGGTCTTCTCGGCCGCCGGCACCTCGGGCGCGTCCGCGGGCGGAGGCGCATCGGCTGTCGATGCGTCCTTCGCCGCGAGCAGTCGTTCCTCTCGCTCCTTCTGGTGGCGCGCGGCCTCGTTGCGTGCCGCCTGTTGCTCATCGACGCGCTGCTTCGCCTCCTCGGCGCTGAGCGGCTTGGGCGCGGGCTTGGGCTCGGCGGGCTCTGCCAGCACCTTGCCCTTCTTCCGCGCCAGCAGGCGCCCTTCCTCGACCGCATCGGCAATGACGCGACACATCAGGTTCGATGACCGGATCGCGTCGTCGTTGCCGGGGATCACGTAGTCGATGACGTCGGGGTCGCAGTTCGTGTCGACCACCGCGATCACCGGTATCCCGAGACGGTTCGCCTCGGTCACCGCGATGTGCTCCTTCTTCGTGTCGATCACGAAGACCACGCTCGGGAGCTTCTCGAGCCGACGGATGCCGCCGAGGTTTCGCTCGAGCTTGTCGCGCTCGCGACGCAACTTGAGCCCTTCCTTCTTGATCATCTGGTCGGCCTCGCCCGAGCTGATCATCCGATCGAACTCGGTGAGCTTGGCAACGCGTGCGTGCACCGTCTGGAAGTTGGTGAGCATGCCGCCGAGCCAGCGGTAGTTCACATAGGGCATGTTGGAACGCTGCGCCTCGCGCTGGATCGGTTCCTGAGACTGCTTCTTGGTCCCGACGAACAGCACCGATCCGCCGTCTTCGACGGTACGGCGAACGAAACGGTAGGCGGTGTCGATCTGCTCCAGCGTCTGCTGGAGATCGAGGATGTAGATCCCGTTGCGCTCCCCGAAGATGAAGCGCTTCATCTTGGGGTTCCAACGGCGCGTCTGGTGGCCGAAGTGCACACCGGCCTCCAGCAGCTGCTTCATGGTGACGACAGCCACAAGTTCTCCCTCAGGTTGTACTTCCGCCCGCCATGCGCGACCGAGTTGCGGCCACGACCCTGGAGTTGCCCCCGTCGGCGGGGGCGTGCGGGCGTGTGAAATCTCGGGCCCGAAAGGTGAAGACCGGACCCGAGTTGACGCCAGTGTAGCGGGCGCCTCTTCGGACTCCCCGGGCCGGGAGCCGGACGAGCGCGACGGGGTCGAGGGTCTGTTCAGCGTCGCCGGCGACCGTGCTCGTCCACTGCTGGCGGCCCCGTCGGTGGCCCAGCACTGGTGCTCGAGATGGGAGCCCCCGCCGACGCTGGCGTCGCCCCGCCGCTTGCGTTGGCTCCCCTGACCGGCTTCCGCCACCACGACGATGGAGGAACCCCACGGGCCAGCGCGGTGGTCAGGCAGGTTCGACGAGGCGCGAACGCAACTGCAGGATCGCCTTCGTGTGAATCTGACACACCCGGCTCTCGGTGACACCCAGCACCTGCCCGATTTCCGCGAGGGTCAGGGCCTCGTAGTAGTAGAGCGTGAGGACAAGGCGCTCGCGGTCGGGCATCCGATTGATCATGTCGGCAAGCAGGTGCTTCATCTCGTCGACCTCGAAGGCTTCGACGGGATCGTGCGCGCGATCGGAGACGTTGTCGCCGACGGTCGCGCCGTTGTCGCCGTCGCCGTTCCCCCGCCCGATGAGCTCGTCGAGCGCCACGAGGCCGGTGAACGAGACCTGCGAGAGCATGTGATCGAGCTCGGCCTGGGTGACGCCAAGCTCGGCGGCGACTTCCTTGTCGTCCGGGTTGCGTTTGAGCTCGTTCTCGAGCTTCGAGTAGGCCCGCTCGATCGAGCGCGCCTTCGCGCGCACTGATCGGGGAACCCAATCGATGGAGCGGAGCTCGTCGATGATCGCACCCCTGATGCGCGAGATCGCGTACGTCTCGAACTTGAACCCGCGCTCGGGGTCGAACTTGTCGATCGCATCGATGAGCCCGAAGATCCCATAGCTCACGAGATCGGTCTGCTCGACGTTCTGAGGCAGGCCCGTCGCGACTCGGCCCGCGACGAACTTCACCAGCGGCGAGTAGTGCAAGATCAGGCGCTCACGTGCCTCCGGGGTGGCGTTGGCCTTGTAATCGCCCCAGAGCGCGGCGACAACCGCCGCCACGGCGGCCTTCTCCGCGGCCTTGGCCGTGGCATCGATCTCGTCAGGCACGGGGATGCGTCGCGTCGTAGACCGCCTGGAGGCGATCGCGGGTCAGGTGTGTGTAGATCTGGGTCGTAGCCAGGTCGGCATGGCCGAGGAGCTCCTGGACCGCACGCAAGTCAGCGCCGCCCTCGAGTAGGTGCGTGGCGTAGGCGTGACGGAGTACGTGCGGGTGCAGCGTCTGGCCATCGGGCAGCGGGTGTGCCCGCACCACGCGGTATGCCTCGCGCGACGACATCGCGCCACCGCGCCGAGCGAGGAACACCAGGTTCGCGGGCGAGTTGGGAGTCGCGAGCACGGGGCGTCCGACCTGGCACCAGCCCGCGAGCGCGTCCCGCGCGGGCTGGCCGACAGGAACCCGTCGGACCTTCGACCCCTTCCCGAGCACGGTGAGCAGGCCGAGCTCGAGGTCACAGCCGTCGATACGCAGCCCGGTGCACTCACTCACGCGCAGCCCCGCGCCGTAGAGCACCTCGAGCACGGCGAGGTCGCGTCGTGCCAGCGCGCCGGCAACGCGATCGTCTCCTTCACCGGGCAAAGCGGCAACCGCAGCGGCAGCCGTGTCGAGCAGTGCCATGGCGTCGCGCGATCGAGGGACCCGCGGCAGTCGGGCATCACCCTTGGGTGTGCGCAGGGCACGCCCAGGGTCGGTGGCGATGACGCCATTGCGGTGCAGGTGGCGGACGAAGCCGCGAACCGCCGCGCCCTTGCGGGCGATGGAGCGACGCGAGAACCCCCGGGTCGTCAGATACGCGAGGTATCGGCGCAGCGCTCGGTGATCGATCGCCGCCGGTTCGCTGCAGCCCCCACGCTCGGCCCACGCGACGAACTCGCGTACGTCGTGCTCGTAGGCCCGGCGCGTGCCCCCGCTGTAGCGGCCCAGCGACGCGAGGTAGCGGTCGACGCCCCACGTCATGACTTGAGGGTACCCGCCCCGCAGGGCGACAACGCGCAACCGCGCCTCCCCACCTGCCCGAGCGGGCCCGCAGCGGCGCCCTGCACGATGGGAGGACCCTGAGTTGGCGATCGGCCGAGTGGAGCGCGTGGGCGTCATACCCCGGCGTGACGCCCGCCGCTCGCCGCTCGCCGGTGCGGTCGCCGTCGCGAGCAGCCGACAGCTCACGAACGGAAATCCCCCGTGCTCGCGTCGGTCACCAGCGCGACCCTCCTTGGCGTCGACGCACAGGTCACCGCGACCCAAGCCCACATCGCGTCCGGTCTGCCCAGCCATCACATCGTCGGGCTCTCCGACACGGCGGTTCGCGAATCACGCGCGCGGCCACCGACACGCATCACCGTGAACCTCGCCCCCGGCGGTGTGCGCGAGACCAAGACCGGGCTCGATCCCGTCGCGGTCGGGTTCCAGATCGCGTCCAACACGCTGCCCGCCGGAAGACTCGGCGGCGTCGCCGTGCTCCCACGGGACTACTACCCGTCCGGCGCGAGGCGTGCGGCCAGTGGGGGCAACCACGACGCCGGGGACCGCGACATCGCGGCCGTCGACCGAGC
>Ga0209048_10001458_pt1 | contig 24359 bp, 20 predicted proteins | sample FrelakmetCRP12CR_FD_187146 | JGI IMG/M metagenome (GOLD analysis project Ga0209048, IMG submission 187146) | Freshwater lake sediment microbial communities from the University of Notre Dame, USA, for methane emissions studies - CRP12 CR (SPAdes)... | ecosystem: Environmental > Aquatic >... | reverse complement strand
CACGGCGGCGACCGCCGGGGTCGCGACGGTGCACCTCGAGCTCCGCGCGCGTAACCGAACGGCGTACGCGTTCTATCGCGCGCAGGGCTTCGTCGAAACGCTGCGCCTGGAAGGCTATTACCGCGGTCGCGAAACGGCGATTCGCATGATGTACATGCTACGCGTGCCCGGTGCGACGCCGGCGCCTTGGGTACCGCCGACGCGCGGCCTGCACTGACGCTCTGCACGCAAGTCCCGGCAAAGGCTGCCCCCGGGAATCGCGCCGCGGGTTGCCTGGCGCCTTCGCGGCCGTTGCCCTACCCCAGCGGCCGCACGCCGAACAGCCAGCCGTGCAGCCAGAAGGCGAACACGGCCCACGCCACGACGCCGATCACCGTCGCCTGCGCGTCGCGCCCGAGAATTCCCTCCGGATAGACCGTGCCCGCCGTGCGATCGCGCCGGCGTGAAGACGTGTAATCGGCGATCGCCCACACCAGGAACGAGCCGAACAGGACCGCGTCGGCCAAGGTACCATTGCTGATGAGATGGGCGAAAGCCCACACCTTGACGCCCAGCACCATCGGATGTCCGACCGCGTGCTTGATCCTCGTGCCCCGCATGTTGCCGGCCACGACCAGGATGAAGGCGATCAGCGTGAGCAGCGCCGCGACATGGTGCGTCCACAGTGGCGCATTCCACAGCATCGCAGTCTGCGCTCGCGCCCGCCCGAAACCCCAGACGAGCAGCACGAAGCCGGCGAGCGACACGATCGAATAGACGCCCTTCCACTTCATCTCGCCGATGCGGGCAACCTGCGCCGTGCGCCAGTCGTCGGCGAATATGCGCACCGAATGCGTGCCAAGGAACAGGATGAGACCGAAAATGAGGTAGGTCATGGCGCGCCCCCGTGCGGTTGGGAATGCAACGCCGCCATTATTGCTCACCCGGGCGCATGTTCGATAACTTGTGCACGTTATACAATGCGCGTCCCGCCGCACGAACGCCCTTCCATGCCCTCCGTACTGCCCGCTGCCGCCGTCCACATTCGAGCGTGCCATGCCTGACGGCATCTCCATCGCGTCGCTGTCGCAGGCAACACTGGCCAGTCTGCACCGCGGCATCGAAAAGGAAAGCCTGCGGGTGCGTCCTGACGGCAAGCTGGCCATCACGCCGCATCCGGCGCCGCTGGGCTCCGCGCTGACGCACCCGTCGGTGACCACCGACTTCAGCGAATCGCAGCTCGAACTGATTACCGGCGTACACGCCGGCCCCGAAGCGTGCATCGACGAGATCACCGAGATTCACCAGGTCGTATACCGCGCGATCGGCGACGAATTGCTCTGGGCGTCGAGCATGCCCTGCCAGCTGCCCGCGGACGACGCGATTCCCATCGGCCGCTACGGAACGTCCAACATCGGTCGCGCCAAGAGCGTGTACCGCAAGGGCCTGTCGTACCGCTACGGCCGCCGCATGCAGACGATATCCGGCATCCATTACAACTTCTCGCTGCCGGATCCGGTGTCCAACGACACGTACTTCGCGCTGATCCGCAATTTCCGCCGCCATTCGTGGCTGCTGCTCTACCTCTTCGGCGCGTCACCCGCGGTGTGCTCGACCTTCGTTGCCGGCCGCACGCACGAGTTGCAGCCGTTGAGCGCCGACACGCTCTACCTGCCGCATGCGACTTCGCTGCGCATGGGACGGCTGGGGTATCAGAGCGATGCGCAATCGTCGCTGAAGGTGAGCTACAACAGCCTGGACAGCTACGCCGAATCGTTGCAGGAGGCGATGACCAGGCCATACCCCCCGTACCAGAAGTTCGGCATTCGCCAGGGCGACGACTACCACCAGCTCGCCACCAGCCTGCTGCAGATCGAAAACGAATTCTACGGCACGATCCGGCCAAAGCGCCGCATCCGTCCTGGCGAGCGGCCGCTGCACGCATTGCGCGAGCGCGGCGTCGAGTACGTCGAGGTGCGCCTGATCGACCTCGATCCCTTCGAGTCGGTGGGTATCAATGCCGCAACGATGCGCCTGCTGGATGTGTTCCTGCTGCATTGCCTGCTCTCCGATAGTCCGCCTGACAATCCGCAGGAACTGGCTGCTGTGGTGAGCAACCAGCAGCGAGTGGCGGCGCGCGGCCGCGCGCCCGGCCTGCGCCTGACGCGCGGGGTCGAAGAGGTGGCGCTGTCCGAATGGGCTGTGCAGATACTCGCCCAGTGCGAACCCATCGCGGCGGCGCTGGACGCCGCGCGCACCGCCGCCGACGCCAGCGCGGGCGACTCGACAACGCCCGGACGCACGCATCGCGACGCGCTCGCCGGCGCCGTCGCAGCGCTGCGCGACCCCGGCCTGACGCCGTCGGCGCGCGTGCTGCAGGCAATGGCGCGCGACTTCGGCAATTCGCACACGCGCTTCGCGTTGACGCAGTCGGTGCTGCATCGCGACGCACTCTGGAAATTGCCGTTTGCGAAGGAGGTGGCGGACCGCTACGCGCGTCTTGCCGAAGGCTCGCTGGTCAAGCAGCGACAGATCGAGGCTGCCGACCCGGTCCCGTTCGAGGTCTACCGCGAGAAGTATCTGTCGCCGGAACGCCTTGACGTGTCGACGCTGCCACGGGGACCCGTGCGCGGCAGCTGAGCGCCGGCGCGACAAGTCATGTCAGGCTATCCGCACCTGCTCGCGCCGCTGAACCTCGGCCATACCACGCTGAAGAACCGCGTGCTCATGGGTTCGATGCACACCGGGCTCGAGGAAGAGAAGGACGGCTTCGACAGGCTTGCCGTCTTCTATGCCGCGCGGGCGCGCGGCGGCGCGGGCCTCATCGTCACCGGCGGCATGGCGCCCAACCTGTGCGGGCGACTGGAGCCGCGCGCGCAGCAGCTGTCTTTTTCGTGGCAGCTCGGCAAGCACCGTGTCATCACCGACGCCGTGCACGCGGCCGGCGGCAAGATCGCGCTGCAGATCCTGCACGCGGGGCGCTATGCGTTCCACCCGCTGTCGGTCGCGCCTTCGGCGCTCAAGTCGCCGATCACCCCGTTCCGGCCGCGCGCGCTTACCAAGTGGGGTATCCGCAAGACCATCGCCGATTACGCGCGCTGTGCGCAGCTCGCGCAGCGGGCGGGCTACGACGGCGTCGAGATCATGGGCTCCGAGGGCTATCTCATCAACCAGTTCGTTGCACCGCAGACCAATCATCGCGACGACGAATGGGGCGGGTCGTTTCTCAACCGCATCCGCTTTCCCGTGGAGATCGTGCGCCGCACACGCGAGGCGGTGGGGCGCAATTTCATCATCGTCTATCGCCTGTCGATGCTCGATCTCGTCGAAGGCGGCAGCACCTGGGACGAAGTCGTCGCCCTCGCGCAGGCGGTGGAAGCGGCGGGCGCCACGCTCATCAACACCGGCATCGGCTGGCATGAGGCGCGCATTCCGACCATTGCGACCATGGTGCCGCGCGCGGCGTTCACGTGGGTGACGCGGCGCCTGACCAGCGCGGTGAAGATTCCGCTGATCACGACCAATCGCATCAACGACCCCGCCACCGCCGAAGCCATCCTCGCGCGCGGCGACGCCGCCATGGTGTCGATGGCGCGGCCGTTCCTGGCCGACGCCGAATTCGTCAACAAGGCCGCACAGGATCGTGCCGCCGAAATAAACACTTGCATCGGCTGCAACCAGGCGTGCCTCGACCAGATCTTCCAGCGCCAGACCGCGACCTGCCTGGTCAATCCCTACGCGTGTCGCGAGACCGAACTGCAACTCACCCCTGCCACACAGCAGCGCCAGATCGCCGTCGTCGGTGCGGGCCCCGCGGGCATGGCCTGCGCGATGACGGCGGCAGAGCGCGGTCACGCTGTCACGCTGTTCGACGCCGCGGGCGAAATCGGCGGCCAGTTCAACCTGGCACGGCGCATTCCCGGCAAGGAGGAGTTCGCCGAAACGCTGCGTTACTTCCGCACGCGACTCGCGCAACTGGGTGTCCAGGTCGAGCTGAACCAGCGCGTCGGAGTGGAGGCGCTGCGCGGCTTCGACGAGGTGATCCTGGCGACGGGCATCGTGCCGCGCACGCCGGCGATTCCCGGCATCGAGCATCCCAAGGTTGCAAGCTACGTCGACATCGTCGAGGGCCGCCGAGCGGCGGGCGCGCGCGTCGCGATCATCGGCGCGGGCGGCGTTGGCTTCGACGTCGCGGAACTGCTCAGCGCAGGCAAGCCTGCCGACGGCCATGCCAGCGATGGACTCGCGACCGATCCGGCGATCGCGGCGTTCGGCGAGGAGTGGGGCATCGACGTCAATTTTGCGCAGCGTGGCGGACTCAAGACAGCGCACGAAGTCCTGCCGGCGAGAAAACTCTGGCTCCTGCAGCGCAAGGCCGACAAGGTCGGCGCCAGCCTCGCCAAGACCACCGGCTGGATCCGGCGCGCGCTGCTCAAGAAACGGGGCGTCCTGATGATTGCAGCGGTCGAGTACGAACGCATCGACGATGCAGGCCTGCACATCAGGGTCGATGGGGAGCCTCGCCTGCTCGAGGTCGATACCATCGTGATCTGCGCGGGGCAGGAGCCGCGCCGCGAGCTGGTCGCCGAGTTGCAGGCCGCCGGCATCGCCGCGAAGTTGATCGGCGGCGCGGACGTGGCGGTCGAGCTCGACGCTCGCCGCGCGATCGATCAGGGTACGCGGGTCGCCTTGGCCCTATAGGCGGCACCCCCCGGGCGGGCGACCGGGCAGGCGCGAGCATCATCGCGCGTCGCGACAGGTCGTGGTTTGGTCATCGTTGGCGCGAGTCCGCAACGCGGCGATGTCGATCGCCGGCGGCAGCTACCGCTGCCTGACGGCGACGGCGAATCCCGCCAGCGACAGCAGCGACATACCCAGCAGGACCAGCAGCCAGCCCGCTGCCGGGGTTTGCGGGGCGGCGAGTGGCGCGAAGGCCAGCGGCGCGATGGCTCGTGCGAACAGCGCCGGCGCGGCCAGCATCCCCAGCGTCCTGCCGTAGCCCGCGCGGCCGAAGAGTTCGGCGGGAACGGTTCCACGGATGATGGTCACCACGCCGTTGCTGAAGCCGAACAGCACCGCGAAGAGAACGCCCAACGCGAGCTGACCGTCGAGCATCAGCAGGACGACCAGCGCTGCCACCACCATGCCCAAAGCGAGCTTGCCGATCGTTCGCGACGCAAAGCGGCGTCCGACGGAGAATTCGAGGATTCGTCCGGTCACCTGCATCGGCCCGAATAGCGTTCCGATCCACACCGCGGTGGCGAGCGCGAGGCCCTGGCGTTGCAGAATGTTCATCAGGTGCACGGTCAGCACGGAGGCGATGAAGCCGTTGAGCGCGAACGCAGCCCCGAGGCCGATGAACGCAGCGCGTCGCGCGCTGTGGGGCAACGGCGTCTCTCCTGCAGCGACTCCTGCCTTGGCAGTCGCGTGTGCAGTCGCGCCTCGCGAGACGAAGGCCAGATGCAACGGCAGGCAGACGAGGATCTGCAGCAGCGCGAAGAAACTCATCGTGGCGCGCCAGCCGTGCCACTCCAGCCCCTTGAGCGCGGTGGGCCAGAAGACCGTGCTCGCCAGTCCACCCATCAGCGTCAGCGCGGTCAACGCCGGCCGATACGACGTGCCGGCATGCTGGCTCAACGTCGCGAACGCGGCGTCGTACATGGTCATCGCCATGGCCACGCCGGCCAATGCCCACGCCGCGTAGAGCGTGACGGTCGAGTACACGTGCGCGATCGCCAGCAGCGCGGTGCCGGCGACGACAGAGCCCGTTGCCATCACCGTCCGGCCGCCGTAGCGGTCGATGGCGCGGCCGACCAGCGGCGCGACCAGCGCGGCGGTGAGCAGTGAGAGCGAATACGCGCCGAAGAGCAGCGGCGCCGCAATGCCCAGGTCGGCGCGCATGCTCTCGCCGAGCACCGCGATCGAATAGTAGAGCGTGCCCCACGACACGATTTCGGTCGCGCCGAGCGCCGGCACCAGCCGCCAGAGCGTCGACTGTGTCATGCCGGGAATGGTAGCGCAGACACGCGGGGTGAGCGCGGGCCGGCGAATGCTTCAGCGCGTGGGCGGCGCGGCGGCGTCGATGCGGGGGGCGCGACCGAGGCGGCGGTCGATCGTGCGCAGCGCACTGTCGTGCAGTTTCTGCTGCCATTCGCGTGTCATCGCCGGCGCGGGCGCCTGCGCTGCGCGCAACCTCGTTTCACCCATCGCGGTCTCGGTCTCCGGAACGAACGTCGCGGCGCCGGCTGCCGCGGCCGCCGTCGCCCGAGTCGCGAAGATGTCGGTGCGGTTGGCCAGGTCCCCGGAATTGGTCTGCGCGTAGAACGGCACGAACAGCGTGCCGATGCTGGTCAGTGCCTGGTAATCGCCGACAAACAGCCCGTTGTCGTCCGGCGCGATCGCCAGATCGAAGGGTCCGCTGACGTGCGTTTCACGCCAGGTGACGCTGTCGGTCGCGCGCGTCAGCCAGATGTCGGTCGGCAGTGTCGCGGGATCGGCGGTGTTGTTGCGCAGGTCGTAGTAGGTGACGCCGATCGCTCCGTCGCTGCGTACCGTCACCGTGGGCAGGAAGGCCTGCGCCGCGCTCGCCGAGTTGATCTGCACCGGCGCCGACCACGTCAGTCCGCCGTCGGTCGAGCGCGAGTGCGCGATGCCGTCGTGCTGACCGCTGGTGAAGCGCGAGTCTTGCCACACCGCGACCAGTTCCCCACGCGGACCCGCGGCGAACGAGCCCAGCGCCGCACCGTCGCGAATGGCGCGTCCCGTTTCCGGGTCGTGCGCGCCGATGGCGAGGCTGGGCGAGAGCAGGATCGGCGCCGACCAGGTGACCCCTTTGTCCAGCGAGCGTACCAGCATGAGCCGCGCGCTGGCCGGCTGCTTGGGGAGGGCGTTGAGCTGCGTGAAAAAGTTCACCAGTGTGCCATTGGGCAGGACCACGATCTGGTTGTTGATGGTTTGCTGACCGGGCCCCGGGTCGTAAATCGCGCGCGGCGGTTCCCAGCTGAGCCCGGCGTCGGCGGTGCGGCTGAAATACGTCGGCCCATGCGTATCGGCATCGAGGCGATCCCATACCGCGTAGACCAGGCGCGCATCCGCCGGATCCGCGGTAATCGCGTCCTTGTCGTTGAAGGCTTGCGCGCCGTCGCGGATCAGCACTGCGGGTACGCTCCAGGTCGTGCCGCCGTCGGTCGAGCGGCTGACCAGGATGGCGCTGGCCGATCCCCCAGCGAGCACCGCGCCACTGAAGGACAGCGCGATCTGGTAGACCGTGCCGTCCGGCGCGAAGCTCACCCACGGGTCGGTCGCGCGCGGGTAGTCGCCGTTGTTGGCCGCGTTGCCGCCGGTGCAGCGCGAGAACGCCGCCATGCGCGTGCTCCAGGTCTGCCCGCCGTCCAGCGACACGCCGGTAAGCAGTCCCCTTGCGCCGCCGGTCGACCAGCGATCCTGTTGCCAGACTCCGACCAGATGCTGGGCGTTGCGCGGATCGGCCGCCACCATCGATTCGACTTCGGCATTGACGTAAAGCGCTCCCACGGCGGGCGCGCCGTCGCAACCTGCGGCAAAGGGCGAAGCGCCACTCGCGCGGAATTGCGGATCGCCGGGCGGAGGCGGGCTGGGCGCGCCTTCGGAGGAACCGCCACCTCCGCCGCCCGCTGCAAGCATCAGCGTGCAGGCCAGCGCTGCGACGCACCGCCTGGGCATCAACGCAAAATTGCCAACCCGGAATCGGCCGGCATGCATGGTCCGCGGCCGGGACCGCAAGCATTCGTCCCGGCGCTGTGGCCGCCAGCCACGATTTCGAGCCTCGCCCATGCGCGCAAGTCTAGCAACCGGGTGCCGTGGCCAGCACCGGCCGTCGGGGAGGTTTTGCCAAAGGTGCACGGTTCGTCCTAAGATAAGCGCTTACTAGCGACGAATCCGATGCAACCGCTCATCCTTACCGTCGATCTTGCCGGCCTGCCGCAAGCCTGGGTGGAGCTGGAGGAAGCGATCACTTACCACGCCAAGCAGCTGGTGGCTTGGTCGGTGGGCGACGTCGTGCGCGAGTTCCGCGGCGGCTATCAGCGCAACGGCGAGCGTTCGCGCATCGTCACCAAGTCGATCCTGGCCATCAAGGGCAGTGGTGCGGCCAAGTATCCGCACGCGCCGAGCCTGACCAACTCGCTGCTGTTCGCGCGCGACCGCCACCTCTGCGCCTATTGCGGCGAGCGCTTCATGACCCGCGACCTGTCGCGGGACCACGTCATTCCGGTGGCGCGCGGCGGCCGCGACAGCTGGACCAACACGGTCACCGCCTGCCGCCGCTGCAACACCCGCAAGGGAAGCCGGTCGCCCGAGCAGGCGCGCATGCCGCTGATCTACGTGCCCTACGTGCCCGACCGCCACGAGCATTTCATCCTGCGCAACCGGCGTATCCTCGCCGACCAGATGGAATACCTGCTCGTGTCGGTGTCCAAGAACAGCCGCCTGCACGCCGCCCGGCAAGCCGCGTAGGGCGCGCCACCGGCGCGGCTTGAAGTGTCGCGGTCGCGGCCGCATATGCGCTGCTACTGGAGGCCGCCATGACTACCCGGACCCTGCAACGCGTGATCGAATCGATGCCGACTTCGGACGGCGCCGGAGTCAAGCTTCTGCGCAGCATCGGCCAGTCGGCCTGGGCGCGCGTCGACCCGTTCCTCATGCTCGACCACTTCTCGACCGACAAGGCCGACGATTACATCGCCGGCTTTCCGGCGCATCCGCATCGCGGCTTCGAGACCGTCACGTACATGCTCGACGGTCACCTGCGCCACGAGGATCACCTCGGTCACACCGGCGATCTGAAAAGCGGCGGCGTGCAGTGGATGACGGCCGGCCGCGGCATCATCCATTCCGAAATGCCGCAGCAGGAGCAGGGCCGCATGCGCGGCTTCCAGCTCTGGATCAACCTGCCGGCGGCGGAAAAGATGAAGCCCGCCGGCTACCGTGACATCCAGGCCGACGAGATTCCGGTCGTGATGTTGCCTGGCGGCGGTCGCGTGAGGGTGATTGCCGGCACGCTCACGGTCGACGGCAAGTCGACGCCGGGTCCGATCCAGGGCGTCACGACCGATCCGCTGTACTTCGACGTCGAGTTGCCGCCGGGGGCGACGTTCAGTCACGCGCTGCCGCAGGGCTACCACGCCTTCGTGTATCCGTTCGAAGGCGGCGTCGAAGTCGGTCCCGCGAATGCGCGTCGCCCCCTGCAGGTGCATCGCGCGGGGGTATTGACCGACGGCGACCGCGTCGAACTGGCGGGCGGAACCAGCGGTGGACGCATGATCCTGCTCGCCGGACGTCCGCTTCTGGAACCGATCGTGCAATACGGGCCGTTCGTCATGAACACGCGCGAGGAAATCGAGCAGGCCGTGCACGACTACCAGAGCGGAAAGTTGACGCAGGCAGCCGCCTGACGTCGCACTGCAGTTGCCGAAGAAGGAGGGCCGGCATTGCGCTGGCCCTGTTTGCTTTGCAGCGCGCCGCATGCGCGTCGGTCGATTCCGGCCCCAGGAAGAGGATCGCGGGGGCGCCGGCCACCCGGCTGGCCGCGCGTGGCTACAGCTTGCTTGGCCGCGCCTCCCTGCGCTCGTGCCGGTCTTCGCAGCTTACGCAGCGCAGCGCCGCCGGTTCAAGGCGCAATCGCGCCAGCGGAATCGCCTGGCCGCAGTCGGCGCAGTTGCCGTAGCTGCCGCCATCCAGGCGCAGCAACGCCGCGCTGATCTCGGCCATTTCCACGACCTCGCGGTCAGAAAGCACCAAGTCCACTTCGCGGTCGGAATCGCGCTGCGTCGCGTCGTCGCCATCCTGCAACAACACTTCACGAGCATGCTCGATGCGGGTCTTTCCGGCCAGGTGTCCGCCGCGCCGTGCAAGGAGTGAGTCACGGTTTGCGATCAGCATCGCCCGCAGTTCATCGCAGTTGGCGCGCGTCAAGTGCGTAGTCATGATGTACCTCCCCGAGGCGCATTATGGCACCGCCGGGCGGGGCCGGTGTTGACGCCGGTCAACGGCCACCTCACGGGGAGCAGCGCCGTACGCTTGCCCACGTGGGTGCGCGCAATGACCGAACGCACCGGTGGTCTTCGGTTGTCTGCAAAGTTTCTCAAAGGATTGGACACGGTATTGTGCCGCTGATTGCGCGGCGCGGCGATGCCGCGAGTGGCTACGATCCGCCACTTCCTGAATTGTGAAAGAATGCATGACGCAACTGCGGCCCGAGGCCGTGGTGCGTCTGTTTCCGGAGGAGTGATGACGATATTCAAGCGCTGCCTGCTCGGTTTGTTCGTCCTGGTGCTGGTGGCGCCGGCGCGCGCCGAACTCGGGGAAATCAACATTGCGCAGCAGTACGGCGTGGCCTTCCTGCCCCTCATGCTCATGGAGCGCGACAAGCTGGTCGAGAAGCATGCACGGGCCGAGGGGCTGGGCGACGTCAAGGTCGGGTGGATCAAGGTCGCCGGCCCCAGCGTCATGAACGACGGCGTCATCAGCGGTGCGCTGCAGTTCATCGCCGTCGGCGCGCCCTCGGTGATCACTCTCTGGGACAAGACCAAGGACAGCGTGCAGGTCAAGGGCATGTCGGCGATGACCACGTATCCGCTGTATCTCAACGTGCGTAATCCGAACATCAAGACGGTGCGCGATTTCAGCGACAAGGACAGGATCGCCATACCTTCGATCAAGGTATCGACGCAGGCGATCATGCTGCAGATGGTAGGTGCCAAGGAATACGGCGACGCCAACTACGCGCATTTCGATCCATGGACGGTGGGACTCTCGCATCCCGACGGCCTGCTCGCGCTGACCAACAACAGTGGCGGGGTCGATGCGCATTTCACGACGTCGCCGTTTCACGAGCAGGAAATGAAGATGCCCGGAGTGCGCACGCTGACCACCAACTATGAAATCCTGGGTGGGCCCGCGACCGCGATCGTGATCGCCGCATCGACCAAGTATCGCGACGCGAATCCCAAGAGTTACAAGGCGTTCTACGACGCGCTCAAGGAGGCGATCGACACCATCAACAAGGACAAGCGCGCCGCCGCCAAGGTCTACCTCGAGGAAGCCAAGGACAGCAAGAACACGGTCGACGATATCTACGCGATGATCAACGCGGCAGACTACGCGTACACGCTGACGCCTCAGAAGGTCGGCAAGACCGCGGACTTCATGTACAAGATCGGCACCATCAAGACCAAGCCGGCGTCGTGGAAGGAGCTGTTCTTCCCCGAAGCGCAGAACCTGCCAGGCGACTAAGGGCAAGGCCTCGTTCATGCGCGAGCCCTTTCGCATCGGAAGCGGCGCCGGGTTCTCCGGCGACCGGCTGGAGCCGGCGGTCGTGCTTGCCGAGCGTGGCGCCGTTGACTTCCTGGCGTTGGAATGCCTGGGCGAGCGCACCGTTGCGCTGGCGCAGCTGCGCAAACGCAAGGATGCGTCGCTTGGTTACGATCCGTTGCTGGTGCGGCGCATGGAGCTGCTGCTGCCGCTGTTGCGACGCAACCGCATTCGCCTGGTGAGCAACATGGGTGCGGCCAATCCGTTGGCTGCGGCCGATGCGATACTGCGCATCGCGCGCGCAAAGCGGCTGCCGATCCGCGTAGCGGTCGTCAGCGGCGACGATGTGCTCGCCAGCATGGCTCCGGACAGCGTCACGCTGGAGAACGGCGCGCCGCTGGGTGAATTCGGCGACATCGTGTCGGCAAATGCCTATCTGGGCATCGCTGCGCTGCTGCCCGCGCTCGAAACCGGGGCGGACATCGTCATCACCGGGCGCGTCGCCGATCCCTCGCTCTTCCTTGCGCCCATGGCGCTGCACTACGGCTGGTCGCTCGACGATTTCGATCGCCTCGCGCGTGGAACGGCGGCAGGCCATCTGCTCGAATGCGCCGGCCAGCTCTGTGGCGGTTATTTCGCGGAGCCCGGGCGCAAGGAGATTCCGGACATGGCGCACCTGGGCTTTCCCTACGCCGACGTCGATGCCGACGGCGACGCGGTGTTGAGCAAGGTCGAGGGCACGGGTGGCCGCATCAACCTCGCGACCGCCAAGGAGCAGCTGCTCTACGAAGTCACCGACCCCAGCGGCTACGTCACGCCCGATGTCATCGCCGATTTCACGACGGCAAACCTCGACGAAATCGGTACCGATCGTGTCGCGGTGCGCGGCGTCACGGGTAGAGGGCGACCGGTCAAGCTCAAGGTCAGCGTCGGCTATCTCGCGGGTTATGTCGGGGAAGGCGAGATCAGTTACGCCGGCGCCAACGCCGAAGCGCGCGCCCGGCAGGCGGGCGAGATCGTCCGCGAACGGCTCGCCGGCGAATTTCCGGAAATGCGCGTCGACCTGATCGGCAGCACGGCGCTGCACGGCAGGTCATTCGACGCCACCGCGCGGCCCTACGAAGTGCGCCTGCGGGTCGCGGCGCGCGCGCCGACGGCGGAGAGGGCGATGCTCGTCGGTGAGGAAGTCGAAGCGTTGTACACCAACGGCCCCGGCGGCGGTGGCGGCACGCGCAAGTACGTGCACGAGCAGATCGGCATCGTGTCGACGCTGCTCGAACGCGAGCGCGTGCCCTCGACGGTGACGCTCAAGGAATGGTCGAGCGATGCCCAGGCTGCATGAACTCGCGCATTGTCGCGCGGGCGACAAGGGTGACACGTCGATCCTGTCGCTGATCGCGTACCGCGCGGAGGATTATCCATTGCTGGTCGAGCGGGTGACGATCGAGGCCGTCGCGAGCCACCTGCGAGGCATCGTGCAGGGCAAGATCACGCGCTGCGAATTGCCGAAGCTGTGGGCACTGCAATTTACCTGCGAGCGTTCGCTGGGCGGCGGCGTGACCACGTCGCTCTCGCTCGACGCGCACGGCAAGTCGCTGAGCTATGCGCTGCTCGAGATGACGATATAGCGGGTCACCCACCGGGCTGCGCTCGGGAGGGCGGCTCGTTGCCGGCGTAAGTGCGGCTATTGCCTGGCGAAGCGCAGATCGCAGGCCCGCAATTCCAACCTGCGCCCGCTCCCGCGCGAAGCGTCGAAAGTTGCTGCAACCGTGTATTTGTATGGAGCGCCTTTGGCGACCTCGTTGACGTTGTACCTGCGGTCGCCGGTGATGCCGCGGGCATCGAGTTTCGCGCTACCGTCGGGTTGGATCGGTCCCTGGAGCCGGAGCCAGCCCGAGCCGCCCTCGATACCACTATCTCCGCGGAGAAATCCGTCCTTCACCTGCGCGACGAATTCCAAGGTGTAGCCGAGCGCTCCGTCGGCGGTCGGCGCACAGACGACCGTCACGTGCCAATTGCCATCGTAGGCCGCGGCATTGCTCGCGGCGACGCGCACGGCCTTTTCGGCGGTCGGGGGCGTTGCGCTGGCCGGGGTCGACGCAGCGTTTGCCGGCTCTGCCTTCGACGGCGTTGGCGCAGTCTTCGCCGCCTCCGCCTCGATCTTGGCGCGCGCCGCGTTCGCCGCGGCGTCGGCGCGAATGCGTGCCGCGTCGGCTTCGGCCTGAGCCCGCAAATTCGCGGCGGCAGCCTCGGCATCCGCTTTTGATTTGATCGCCCGGCTGGCGTCCAACTCGGAGCGCGCTCGCGCGAGTTCGGCAGCGGCCTGGCGCTTGAGGGCTTCGGCATCGGCGCGCAGGCGCTCGGCCTCGTTCTGCGCGCGCGTCGCCGGTGCATCGACCGCCGGGGCTGCCGCCGCGACGATTGACGACGCAGGTGTGGGCAAGCCGGCAGACACAGGCGGTGCTGGCGCTGCCGCGGCCGGTTTGGCGTTGCCTCCTTCGCGCGATCCTAGCCGAATCCATCCGGCTTGCCATGCGCCGACGGCCGCGATGGCCACGACGCCGGCCGCGAGTAGCGCGGTTGGAAAGGATTTGCGTCGCGCCGGCGCCGCTGCTGCGGGCGACGTCGCGCGCGCCGGCGCCCCGGCACCGGACACACGAAACACCCGGATCGGCCGCGTGATGTTCTTGAGGTTTTGCTCACCGATGTCCAGAAATCCGAGGTCGAGCTTGCCGGTGATCTGATCGTAGACGGAGGACGAGATGCATATGCCACCCGGCTCGGCGATGCCTTCGAGTCGCGCGGCGACGTTGACGCCGTCGCCGAGCAGGTCGTCGTTTTTCACCATGACGTCGCCCAGATTGACCCCGATCCGAAACAACATGCGGCGATGCTCGGGCAGTGCGTCGTTGCGCGTCCTGAGCGCGTCCTGGATCTCGACCGCGCAGCGCACGGCCTCGACCACGCTCGCGAATTCGGCGAGCACCGAGTCGCCGGCAGTGCTCAGGATGCGACCGTCATGGAAGGCGATGATCCCGTCGATGACCGCGCGGTGCGCGGACAGCACGCGCATCGTGCCCTCTTCGTCGGTGCCCATCTGGCCGCTGTAGCCGACGGCATCCGCGGCGAGAATGCAAGTCAGTCGACGCTTGACACCTGATGGTTCCACCGGTTCTCCTCAGTCCGCGTAGCGGGCTGGGCCCGCTGCCGAAGCCCAGGCATCATGCATCGTCGTGTTGGCCGTTGCAACGGTGATGCGCCCGTGGCGCGCGGCACGCATGGTGTTGCGCCGATTATTATACGCACGTATAGTTCAACGCATCGACCTCGGTCAGTCACATTCGAATGCCCCGGCCCTCGCGCAACATGGATGCACTATTGCTGCAAGCAGGACGCGAGCTGTTTCCCGAGCGCGGCGTGCACGGCTTGTCGGTGCGCAAGGTGGCCGAACGCGCGGGGGTGAACCTCGGGATGTTTCATTATCACTTTCGCAGCAAGCACGTCTTCGTGCAGACACTGCTGCAGGACCTCTACGACGAGATGTTCGCGACGCTCGAACTCGCGGCGAGCGGTCCCGCGCCGGTCGACGCGCTGCGCCGCGCGCTCAACGTGCTCGGCCGCTTCGCGCGCGACAATGCGCAGCTGTTGCGCCGCCTCGTGGCCGACGCCATGGCGCAGGAGCCGCTGGCGCTCGAATTCCTGCGCGCCAACATGCCGCGCCACGTGGGTGTCATGCTCAATCTGGTGCAGTCTGCGCAGCGCGCCGGCACATTCAGGAAGGTTACTCCTCCCCAGGCGATCGCCTTTCTCGCCGGCAGCGTCGCCGCTCCGCTGGTGATCGGCGGCGGGCTGCGCGAGCGCGGCGTCCTGCCCGCCAGCGTTGCCGGTTCCTTCATGCAGGCCGTCGCCACCGATGCGGCCATCGCCGAGCGCGTCGACTGTGCGCTCGCGGGCCTTGCCGTGCCGGCGCCCAGGCGAACGAAGGTTGCACGATGAGCATGCTGCGCCGTTCAAGTTTCATGCTCGTCGCGCTGTTCGTCGCCGCCTGTGGCGACCGCGGTCCTGCCGGTTTTCCGGGGTACGTCGAGGCCGAGTACGTGCGCGTTTCCGCGCCCATCGGCGGCAGCCTCGCGCGACTCTCGGTTGCCCGAGGCGATCAGGTCGCGGCCAACGCGCCGCTGTTCGCACTCGAGAGCGACCAGGAGCGCGCGGCGCGCGCCGAGGCGCAGGCCCGCGTGGCGAAGGCGCAGGCGAGCCTCGCCAACCTGGAAAAGGGCCGCCGGCCGCCCGAGATCGCGGCGGCTAGCGCGCAGCTCGCACAGGCGCAAGCGGCGCTCACCCAGTCCGAGGCCGACTACGTGCGCACGCAGAAACTGGTCGCCGACAAGTTCCTGCCGCCACAGCGCCTCGACGACGCGACCGCGGCGCGCAGTCGCGACCGGGCGCGGGTCGCGGAGCTCACCGCGCAGGTGCAGGTGGCGCGCCTGCCGGCCCGCAGCGACGAAGTCGCCGCCGCGCAGGCCGAGCTCAAGGCCGCCGGCGACGTGCTCGCGCAGGCCCAGTGGCGGCTCGACCAGAAGACCCAGCTCGCGCCCGCCGCGGCGCTGGTCACGGACACCCTGTACCGCGAGGGCGAGTGGGTCGCCGCAGGTGCGCCGGTCGTCTCGCTGCTGCCTCCGGGCAACGTGAAGATCCGTTTCTACGTTCCCGAGACCGCGTTCGCGTCGCTGCGGCCTGGCGGAACGGTGCGGGTGCGCTGCGACGGCTGCACGCAGGATGTCGACGCGCGCGTCGCGTTTATCGCGCCGCAGGCCGAATACACGCCACCGGTCATCTACAGCCGCGAGAATCGCGCCAAGCTCGTGTTCCTCGTCGAAGCGCGGCCAGCCACGCCCGCGCCGTTCCTGCACCCGGGGCTGCCGGTCGAAGTCTCGCTGCCGGCCGCGGCGCCGTGAGCGCAGCCATCGACGTCGAGCACCTGACCAAGCGCTACGACGGTCGCGCGGTCGTCGACGATTTTTCGATCACCGTGGAACGCGGCCGGATCTTCGGCTTCCTCGGCCCGAACGGCAGCGGCAAGACCACCACGATCCGCATGCTTTGCGGGCTGTTGACGCCCGACGAGGGCGAAGGTCGCTGCTTGGGCTACGACCTGCGCCGCGAGGCCGATTCGATCAAGCGCGAGGTCGGGTACATGACCCAGCGCTTCAGCCTGTACGAAGACCTGTCGATCCAGGAGAACCTCGACTTCGTCGCGCGCATCTACGCGGTGCCGCGGCGCAAACGCACGGTGGACGATGCGCTCGAGCGCCTGGGTCTGACCGCGCGGCGCCGGCAACTTGCGGGAGCGTTATCCGGCGGCTGGAAGCAACGGCTCGCGCTCGCCGCCTGCCTGCTGCACTCGCCACAGCTGCTCCTGCTCGACGAGCCCACGGCGGGGGTCGATCCCAAGGCGCGGCGCGACTTCTGGGAACACATTCACGACCTCGCCGCCGAAGGCATGACGGTCCTGGTCAGTACGCACTACATGGACGAGGCGGAGCGCTGCCACCAGCTCGCGTATCTCGCCTACGGGCGGTTGCTGGTGCAGGGAACTGCCGAGGAGGTCATCGCGCATTCGCGGCTGGCGACCTTCGTGGTGTCGGCGCGTGCGCCGGGCATGGAGCGCGCGCTCGCCGTGCTCGCCCGCGAACTGCGCGACGTCGAGGGTGTCGAGACGATCATTCCCTTCGGCACGACCTTGCACGTCCTTGGGCACGATGCCGACGCGCTCGGCCGAGCGCTGGCGCCGGCGTCGCAACGCCCCGATCTCGACGTCGTCCCGGCCGCACCGTCGCTCGAGGACGTGTTCATCAGCCTGATGGGCCAGGCGCAGGACAACGTCCAGTAGGCCCGCGATACCGCCATGCGCAGCCCATTCTCGCTCGCCCGGTTCAACGCCATCGCGCGGAAGGAATTCGTGCAGATGCGCCGCGACCGGCTGACGTTCGCGATGATCGTCGGCATTCCGATCCTCCAGCTCGTTCTGTTCGGCTTCGCCATCAACACCGATCCCAAGTCGCTGCCCACCGCGGTCGTCGACTACGATCACAGCGACCTGACCCGCAGCATCGTCCAGAGCCTCGCCAACACCGGCTATTTCGCGGTCACCCGCGCACCGCAGAGCGAACAGGAAGCCGATCGACTGCTGGAACGCGGCGACGTGCAGTTCGCGCTGGTGTTTCCATCCGACTTCACGCGGCGCGTGCTGCGCGGGGAAACGCCGGACCTGCTGGTCGCTGCCGACGCGACCGATCCGGGCGCCACCGGCAACGCGCTCGCCGCGCTTGCGCAACTGGGCTCGCGGGCGCTCGCGCACGACCTCACCGGCCCGCTGGCGAAGCTGACGCAGGTTGCCGCGCCGTTCGGCGTGAACGTGCAGCGCCGCTATAACGCTGAGGGCATCACCCAGTACAACATCGTTCCCGGGCTGCTGGGCGTGATCCTGCAGATGACGATGGTGATGATGACCGCGTTCGCGGTGACCCGCGAGCGCGAGCGCGGGACGTTCGAAAACCTGCTGGCCACACCCGCGACGCCGCTCGAGGTGATGACCGGCAAGATCGTGCCCTACATCGTCGTCGGCTTCCTGCAGGCGTTCATCATCATGACCGCCGCGCGAGCCCTGTTCGACGTGCCGATGCTCGGCAGCCTGCTGCTGCTGGTCGCCGCGATGACACTCTACATCGCCGCGCTGCTCGCGCTCGGCTTCACGATCTCGACCGTGGCGCGCAACCAGTTGCAGGCGATGCAGATGACGTTCTTCTTCTTCCTGCCTTCGCTGCTGCTTTCCGGATTCATGTTCCCGTTCCGTGGCATGCCGGGCTGGGCACAGAACGTCGGAGAAATTTTTCCGTTGACGCACTTCCTGCGCATCGTTCGGGGCGTGCTGCTGAAGGGCAATGCGGCAGGCGACATCGCGCCGCACCTCTGGCCGATTGCCGCGTTCCTGGTCGCGATGGCCGCGATCGCGTTATTGCGCTATCGTCGCACCCTCGACTGACGCGCCGCGAGCGTCGCCCGGCAGAAATCGAATCGGCTTCATCATCGAATGCACAAGCGCACGCATATTCGCCTTTCGGACCTGCGCGGTTTCCACCGGCTGGCCCGCGACGCCACGCTGGGGCTGACCGACCTCGTCGAGGCGCTGCACCACACCGTCCGGCGGACACCGGGGATCGTCGGCGAAGCGCCGAAGGGCCGGACGAACGGGATCACTGGACTGGCGTACCGCTCGGTGCGCGGCGTCACGCGCCTGGTCGGCGCCGGCGTCGATAGGCTCCTCGGCGCGCTTGCGCCGCTCATCGCGGAGAGACCATCCTCGCAGCAGCGCGAAGCCCTGCTCGCGGCGCTCAATGGCGTGCTCGGCGACTACCTGGTCGCCTCCGGCAATCCTTTGGCCATTGCGATGTGCCTGCGCGCGAACGGAACTGCTCTCGACGTGTCGAGGGCAGCTTTGGCCACCACGTTTCCGAAACCGGGTCGCAAATTGCTCGTCCTGCTGCACGGACTGTGCATGAACGATCGGCAGTGGAATCGCGACGGCCACGATCATGGCGCTGCACTGGCGCGCGATCTCGGCTACACGCCGCTCTACCTGCACTACAACAGCGGCCGCCATGTCTCCGCCAACGGCCGCGACTTTGCCGAGCTGATGGAAAGGCTCGTGCAGGAATGGCCGCATCCCATCGAACAACTGGCCGTGTTGGGTCACAGTATGGGAGGCCTGGTTGCGCGCAGTGCCTGTCACTACGCTACGCTCGCCGGGCACGCGTGGCCGAAGCGCCTCGACGACCTGGTGTTCCTGGGCACGCCGCATTTCGGCGCGCCGCTGGAACGCGCCGGCGCCAGGGCGGACTACTTGCTTGGCATCAGCCCCTACACCGCGCCGTTTGCCCGGCTGGGCAAGGTGCGCAGCGCCGGCATCAAGGATCTGCGCCACGGCAATCTGCGCGACGAGGATTGGGACGAGCATTCGACGGCGAGCACGCGCGCGCAGCGTGCGCCATTGCCGTTGCCGGAAGGTGTAAGTTGCTTCGCCCTCGCTGCGAGCCAGTCGCCGAAGCCGAAAAGGGCAGGCGCCAGGATCCGTGGCGACGGACTGGTGCCGGTCGACAGCGCGCTGGGCCGACACGGCGACGCCGCATCGAGCCTCGCACTGTCGGAAGATCACCGCTGGATCGGATACGGCATGGGGCACTTGGACCTGCTCGGTCGCAGCGCAGTGTATGAACGAATAAGGCGCTGGCTGGCAGTCGAATCCGCATGAGCGGAGGCGTTCGGTTGCGGGTCGAGCGCCGGGATGAACTCAATGCCGGTCCGGGTTGACAGTGCGTGGCAGGAACGCTCCACTTTGAGGCTCGACGATGCAATCGATTTGGCGTTGGAGAAGCCAGTCGAGCACCGATGACGATCGGTCCGCCCGAGATTGTTCTGGTTATTTGCTGACCCCCGCGGTTAGAAAACGCAACACGCACTGGTCCGGCACCGCAACATGAAGAAGGCCGGACCTAACCGCGATCCGGCCTTCGCGACTCGCAATAACTAAGAATTATGGCGTGACGTTGCTGATGCGCGTAGACCAGTTGCTGAGCGCGCCCCGCGTCCCGCCACAAGTGGGGTCGGCCAAGTAGGTCGCGTAATTGCACGTTTGCGCAACGTACTCGGACGCGATCCAGATTGAGTCCCCGTCGACCGCCGCAGCACCATAATCGCCCCAGCGCGGGCGACCGGCGCCGAATACCTTATAGGACGTGAAGCCATCCCAGGCACCGACACCGGCAGCCGCGATCTGGACATCACCCATGCCGATTTTCGCATCCAATCCTGCGTACGCTGCGCTGGGGTAGTCGTTGTCGCCTGTCAGCGTAAAAACGATGACGCCACGCCCGCTGTTCGTTACTGCGAGAGCCGGATAGGTGAGGTCGGTGTTCGCGATGCCTGCCTGTCCCTGCAGGTCGAGCTTCACCGAGTGCGGATTGATCACATAGTAGGCGATCCCTGCGCGGTCCTGGCCGCCGACGCTTACGGCTGTGTCCAGCGCACCCCACAGCTTGCCATTGGCGTAGAACACCTGCTGCATCCGCGAGTCATTGGAATTGAGTGCGTGGGGATTGGTCGGGTCGTCGAAGGTCGTATTGTTGTGACTGTTGATTCCCGCGATCGTCGTATTGCAATTCGGACGGATGACCGTGTCCGCAATGCAGTCACCCAGCGGATGATTTCCCGCTTTCTGCTTGGCTCGTGGTGGAACGGCATAGGTGTCCACGGGAATGGTCGCGAGTGCGAGCGTCGGTGACGGCATTGCGGAATTGAGTGACGACGTGTTGTCCATCTTCCACATCAGGATCGACGTGCTGGTGCCATCATCGGAAAACACCGCGCGCGAGCTCAGAAAGTACTCGGTGCCGCCTTGTGCGCCGTCGAACTGATTACCCGCGCTCTGCGCCGGCCACACGGTGAAGCCCCCGCCGTCCGGACCCGCGCCCAGCGTGTCGAAGAGCACGACGCTGCCGGCACCGCCGGTCAACACGTTATGACCGATGCCGTAGACCTGGGCACCATAGAAACCCGGTCCGAAAAAGGCGAACTCGTTGGTTGTCAGGTAAATGCCATTGGCGTCCGCGCCGATGTGCGGATAATCGCCGAGGCAGAAGCCGCTATTGCAATGGTGATTCGGCGTCCCCTCGGTGCCGTTGTTCTGCACGGGCAGCTTGTAGATGGTCCAAGTGCCGGTCGGGTCACCCGAGTCGCTCACCGCGATGTCGAGATGGTTATTCCCGTTCAGTGTCGCGGTAAGCCCCACATGGTCGAGTGTCAGTACCACGTGTACGAAGCGTCCGATCACTGAATCGTAGAGGCAGACAGGATCGGTGATCGAAGGGCCACGCTGGCCGCTGTTCGGGCCCGACCGCACGATCGCCGGCGGATAGCCGTAGAACGTATTGAGGTCCACGACGCCTGTGGCTGGCGTGCCATTCGTTCGGTAGACGCGCAAGACATCGTTGACCGACTCGAGCACGAACCCGTTACCCACGCAGAGCGCCTGATCTGGGGGTTCGACGGAGAACTGGTTGCCGCCGTTCGCGAAGCGCTGATTATTGAAGTTGAGGCCCTGTAGGCTCAGGTTCAGCACCGGATTCGACTTGGGTTTCGCATTCGAAGAGACTGGCTTTCCTTTGCCGGTCCTCGCGCCAGGGAGGGTGCGGTTGATACCGATGCCATGATCGTCACCCGCGCCGCCATCGGCGTCGTCGCCATTGACGGCGGCATCGATCTCATCAGCCTTGGTCGAGGTGTCGGTTGCAGTCGACGCCGGCGGAAACGAAGTGGTACCGAGCCGCTGCAGCGTCAGGGTGACTGGAGCGGCCCCCGCCGAGGCGGCGGTGCCGGCTAAGGTCAAACCGACGAGCGGCGTCAACAATAGCGACGCTGCGATTACATGAAGTGATTTCATGTCTTTCCTCCTGTTCATTGGACAGATCCCCTGAAACGAACCCACTTTCCAGTGGGATGACAACGCGGGCAGCAACGCCCGCATAACCACCCCCAATGGTCCCGACGGGGGCGACGATGGCGGCGAGTTGAATTACCTACGGACTGAATCGACGCGCCTAAACAGCGATTCTTGCATAATCCCGATTCAACAACGCGAAACCGTGACATTGAATCGATGGTGACGGAAAGTTTAGCATACGGACGTGTCCGAATGACCGCAAGCGCTGCACCCGCGACCCAGATTGCCGCGCGGATGGATACTCAGTCGAAAGCTGCAAGCGCTGGTCGACCGCGAATTCGTGGCGCGGCCGAACTGTCCCGGAGTGGCTGCGCCCGCGGCGCACACGGCAAGACGACTGCTTATGTCACCCGCGCAGCAATCGTGATCGACCATAGTGAATTCAAGTTTGCCCAAACCAGCGAACAGCGAGCATTTTCGCGCGTCACTCTTCCAGCTCCGTTATCGAGCCGTCATGCCCGGGATCGATCGTGCGTGTTGACGCACGCGCGGCTGACGCGCGCAGCGTAAGCCGCGCGGTGCGCCGATCGGGATTCGTCAACCGTCAGCAGGAGACGGCAAGGCTCCTGCCGGCTCGTGTGCTGCATGCCTTTGGCTCGCGGCAACGCATTGAGCTCCCACAGTAATCGTGGTAAGCACAAAGAAACACCGCCGTCTCCGCAGTCGCGCTCGTCGGCGCGGCGCAGTGCCATCGGGTTGACGTTCCAGTTTTCTACCGTGATACAAGTGAACTGATTAATCGCGCAGTCGCGGGGAGATCGATGGTGCGCGCGCCGGCGGGGCCCCGGATTCAGGGCCGTGGCGCCTCAGAAATTGCGCGCCGAAATGAACCAGGTGCTCGACGGCGCCCACACCCCGTCGGCGCGTACGTAGGGCGACAGCGTTTCGCGCAGTGCGGCGACGACTTCGGGCTTGCGCTTTTCGCCGGCCTCGCCGGCGAGGCGAATGATCTCGCCGGCGGGGCCGAGTGCCGTGGCGAATTCGATGGCTTCCGCCAAATCCCTGCCGATGCAGATGTCGGCATCGAAGCGTTCGAAGCCGATGCGGCCGTAGCCGGCGCTGCGCAGCATCGTGCTGACCATGTCCGGGCCGGCCATCGAAAAAGGTCCCGGGCCACAATGCACCTGGTCGGTGTCCTCGTGCGACACGACCGGAACGATTTCCCTGACCCGCAGCTCGGCGTCATGCAGCCACGGATTGTCCTCGCGCCGGCGCCACACGATCATCGTGAATTCGGCGCCGGGCTTGAGTGCCTTGCGGATGTTGCGCATCGCGGCGCCTGGCATCATGAAGAACATCGTCCCGAAGCGGGCGAACGCGGCGTCGTAGGGCCCGCGCAGGTCGTCGGTCTGCACGTCGGCGACGAAATACGAAGCGTTGCCGATGCCCGCCTCCAAAGTCTCCTTGCGGGCGGCGGCGATGAAGTTCTCGGCGCAGTCCACGCCCACTGCCGCCCCGTTCGGACCGACGCGCTTGGCGATCAGCCGCGTGCTGTCCCCGAAACCGCAGCCCACGTCGAGGGCCCGCGAACCTGCGGCGTGGCCGTGCCGGGCGAGTGCCTCGTTGCTGTGCGCCGAGAGACCGTCGATCAACAGATGCTTGAAGCGGCAGAACTTGTCGAACAGCACGGTGTTCCACGCCTCGATCACGACGTTGTTGTCTTCGGTCATCGCCTCGCCCTCCCGAATGGCCCTGCATGGATCGCTATCATAGGTGTCGCGCGGCGCTACGGCAGATCGAAAAGCAGAAATTCGGTGTTGCCGGCCCTCGCCTTCATCGTCATTTGCGGCTCGCCCTCGATCGCCGCGCCGTCGCCGGCATCCAGGTCGCGCCCATTGAGCGTAACGGCGCCGCGTACGACCTGCAGCCAGCCTTTGCGTCCGGGCACCGTTGCATGCGTGAGCGCTTCGCCGGCGGTCAGGACCGACGCGTAGAGCGCGACATCCTGGTGGATCACGACCGAACCGTCGCGCCCATCCGCCGAGCCGACCAGGCGCAAGCGGCCGCGCTTGTCGGCATCGGGAATCGTGTTCTGTGCATAGCGGGGAGCGATACCCTCGCGATCGGGAATGATCCAGATCTGCAGAAAGTGCACCGGTTCGGTCTTCGAGTGGTTGAACTCGCTGTGGCGAATGCCGGTGCCCGCCGACATGATCTGCACGTCGCCCGGCCGGATCACCGAACCGGTCCCGATGCTGTCCTTGTGTTCGAGTGCGCCGTCGAGCACATAGGAAATGATCTCCATGTCGCGGTGGCCATGCGTGGGAAAACCCTGACCCGGGCTGACGCGGTCCTCGTTGATGACCCGCAGCGGTCCGAAGCCCATGTGCCTGGGGTCGTGGTATTCGCCGAACGAGAACGTGTGCCGGCTGTCGAGCCAGCCGAAATTGGCGACGCCGCGATCCTTGGCCTTGCGAATTTGCAGCATGTCGATTGTCTCCATGATTGAGTTGGCGACGTCCTCGCCGTGGTGCGGATCGCGTCCGAGGCTCGCTTGCCTTCGGCGACGGGAAGCAGAAGGTGCAACTGGCTGCCG
>Ga0209048_10001457_pt1 | contig 24364 bp, 17 predicted proteins | sample FrelakmetCRP12CR_FD_187146 | JGI IMG/M metagenome (GOLD analysis project Ga0209048, IMG submission 187146) | Freshwater lake sediment microbial communities from the University of Notre Dame, USA, for methane emissions studies - CRP12 CR (SPAdes)... | ecosystem: Environmental > Aquatic >... | reverse complement strand
GGCCCGGGGCGGGCGCCGCCTGCGGGGCGACGACGCGGCTCACCGCCTCCAGCACCGACTTCGGGTCGCCGCTCCAGGCCACGACGGCGCTCGCGCTTGCCGAGAGGCCGACGACCGCGCCTGCGTGCTCTGGAGGGAGCGCCACCACGATCGAGATGCCCGGGCCTGCGAAGCGCCTCAGGTCCTCGCACAGGGGGAGCCACTCCTGGCCGCGGTACTCGTAGACGAGGAGGCGCGCGTTGTCCTGACAGAGGGCGAAGGCGAGGTGCGGCGTGTCGGCCACCCGGGGCGGGCCGCCGAGCCTCGCCGCGAGCGGCTCGAGCAGCGCCCCGAGGAACTCGGGCGAGCCGGCGACGACGGCGTCGTTCGCGATCACACTCTCTCCATCGCGTCCATCTTAGCGCATCGATCCACACTGACCGTCGCTTCGCCGCGACCCGCGTCCATGGCACAGGGTGCATGTGGTTGCGCCTCGCCTCCCACATCGGGGTGATGCCTCCCCCCGGCGAGCCGGCGCGGAGCGCCCGGGGACGCGGGCGCGGAGCAGTTGACAGGGACATTTGCGCCCCTTACGTTGCGATTCTCTCCAGCGGTTCCCCTCGTTAGACCCTCGCATCGCCGCCGCCGCCCCGGGCCACCGCCCTCCGGCGCCTTATCCCCCGGAAGACCACATGCCCGCCGCCCAGTCCGACATTCCCGCCGGCAGCCTCACCGACCTGAAGCACCGCAAGGTTGCCGAGCTCGCCATCATGGCGCGCGACCTCAACATCGAGGCCGCCGGGGCGATGAAGAAGCAGGACCTCATCTTCGCCATCCTCCAGGCGCAGTCGAAGCAGGCGGAGGAGAAGAAGGAGGAGATGGAGGTCGCGAGCGAGGGCACGATCGAGGTCCTCCCCGATGGATTCGGGTTCCTGCGCAGCGCGGACTTCAGCTACCTCCCGGGCCCGGACGACATCTACGTGTCGCCGTCGCAGATCCGCCGCTTCAACCTTCGCACCGGCGACACCATTCGCGGGACGGTCCGCCAGCCCAAGGACGGCGAGCGCTACTTCGCGTTGCTGAAGGTGGACACAATCAACGGGCAGCCGCCCGAGGAGACGCAGAGCAAGGTCCTCTTCGACAACCTGACGCCGCTCTACCCCACCCAGAGGCTCCGGCTCGAGCACGACCCGAACGAGATGACCACCCGGGTGGTCGATCTGTTCGCCCCCATCGGCAAGGGGCAGCGCTGCCTCATCGTCTCGCCGCCCCGCGCCGGCAAGACGGTGCTGCTCCAGAACATCGCCCACGCCATCACCCGGAACCACCCGGAGGTGACCCTCATCGTCCTGCTCATCGACGAGCGGCCGGAGGAGGTCACCGACATGGAGCGGACGGTGAAGGGTGAGGTCGTGGCCTCCACCTTCGACGAGCCCGCCATCCGGCACGTCCAGGTGGCGGAGATGGTCATCGAGAAGGCGCGCCGGATCGTCGAGCACAAGAAGGACGTCGTCATCCTTCTCGACTCCATCACCCGCCTCGCGCGCGCCTACAACTCGGTCGTCCCCCCTTCGGGCAAGATCCTCTCCGGCGGAGTGGACGCGAACGCGCTGCACAAGCCGAAGCGCTTCTTCGGCGCCGCCCGGAACATCGAGGAGGGCGGCTCTCTCACCATCGTGGGCACGGCGCTCGTCGACACCGGGAGCCGCATGGACGAGGTGATCTTCGAGGAGTTCAAGGGGACGGGAAACTCCGAGATCGTCCTCGACCGCAAGCTCATGGAGAAGCGGATCTTCCCCTGCATGGACCTGGCGAAGAGCGGCACCCGGAAGGAGGAGCTGCTCCTGCCGGCCGACTGGCTCTCCAAGATCTACATCCTCCGCCAGACCATCCTGAACGGGCTCGACAACGTGGAGGCGATGAAGTTCCTCCTCGACAAGTTCCGCCAGGCCAAGAATCACGAGGAGTTCTTCAAGATGATGGTGGGCGGCGGCAAGTGAGCCCGGCGACCTAGACCTTGACCGAGGCCCCCGAAGCGACTAGATCCCGCAACTCCCGCCCGGACCACGTCGCGCTCCCGCGCCGTGCAAGTGGCGACTGGAAGGAAGTCATGAGAGAAGGCATTCACCCCGATTACAAGGCGGCCAAGGTCGTCTGCGCCTGCGGAGCGGTCATCGAGACCCACTCCACCCGCGGCGACTTCCACATCGAGATCTGCTCCAGCTGCCATCCCTTCTTCACCGGCAAGCAGAAGATCATGGACACGGCTGGCCGGATCGAGCGGTTCAAGACCCGCTACGCCACCACCGCCGCGAAGCCCGAGAAGATCGAGGCGAAGAAGGCGGCCCCGGAAGCCCCCAAGGCCGAGGCCAAGAAGGACAACCGGGCCGCAAAGCGCGCGAGGGTGAACGCCGTCAAGCCGAAGCCGGCGAAGGCCGAGGCTGCCGAGGCGGAGCCGAAGGGCGAGACGCCGGAAGCCTGACCTCGCCCGCGCGAGCCCGGGAGAGCACGCGGCGGACCGGCGACGGCCCGCCGCTCTCATCTTCCCGGGGCGGCGGCGCGGGCGCGCTACTTGGGCACGACCACCTGGACGGTGGCTGCCTTGCCGGAAGCGGTGGCGGTCACCTTCGCCTTACCCTTCTTCATCGCGTGGACGGTCCCGTCGGCGGTCACGGTGGCGATGTGGCCGTCGGACGAGCGCCAGGTCACCGGGATCCCGGCCACGCCCTTGCCGGCCTTGTCGACCGGCTCGGCGCGGAGCCGCACCGTGTCGCCTCGCTTGAGGGTGAGCTTCGCCGGCTTCACCAGGAGCTTCGCGAACTCCGGGATCCTGACCGTGATCTGGGACGTCCCCCGCACCGGGCCGGACGCCGCCGTCACGGTGGCGGTGCCGGGGCCCACCGCGACCACCCGCCCCTCGCTCACGCTGGCGATGGCGGCGTCACTCGAGGACCAGGCGATGGGGGCCGGAACGACCGTGACCGGCCTTCCGTTCTCGTCCGCCACCGCCACCGCGAGCACGAGTGTCTCGCCCGGCCGCAGCTCCCGGGCCGGCGGAGACACGGTCACCGTGGTCGGGATGGACACGACGACCCTGGCCGCGCCCTTCACCTCGCCCACCGCCGCCGACACCGCGGCCTCGCCGGAGCGGAGCGCCGTCACCGTGCCGAACTCGTCGACCGCGGCCACCGTGGGGGCGGAGCTGCTCCAGGCGACCTTCTGCTTGGCGCTCTCGACCGGGTTGCCCTTGCCGTCCTTCAGGAGGGCCTGGAGCGCCTTGGTGGCGTTCTTCGAGGACAGGGCCACGCTGGCCGGCTCCACCGTCACGGACTTCACCGAGGGACTGCACCCCGCGAGTGCGGCGACAAGACAAAGGGCTCTTCGGTTCATCGGATTCCTCCACGCCGCCGCAAGCTCGGGCTGGCTCTCGGTCTCATACACGAGCGGGGCGGGGCGGTAAACCGGCGCGAGCGGCCATCCTGCGCGGTATAAGTGGATTGGACGTGTCCGCACTCGTGCTCATCGTGGATGACGAGCGATCCAACCTGGAGTCGCTGGGGCGCATCTTCGCCAAGGAGGGCTGGACGGTCGCACTGGCCTCCTCGGGGACCGAGGCGCTCGAAGTGGTCCGCCGGGACCACCCGATCGTGGTGGTCACCGACCTCATGATGCCGGGAATGAGCGGCGAGGAGCTCCTGCGGACGGTGAAGGCCATCTCACCGGAGGTCGAGGTGGTGCTCATGACCGCCTACGGCACCGTCGAGGGCGCCGTCTCCGCGATGAAGGAGGGCGCCTACGACTTCATCACCAAGCCCGTGAAGCGGCACGCCATCGTCAAGTCGGTGCGCCAGGCCCTGGAGAGGGCCTCGCTCGTCGCGGAGAACCGGGCCCTCCGGGCGAAGCTGGCCCAGCTCGCCCACGGGGAAGGCGAGGAGGGGCTGCTCGGCGCCGCCCCGACGTTCCGGGCCGCCCTGAACACCCTTCGGCAGGTGGCACCGAGCTCGGCGATCGTGCTGCTGCAGGGCGAGAGCGGCACCGGCAAGGAGCTCGCCGCCCGGCTCCTGCATGACCTGTCCCCCCGCGCGGCTGGCCCCTTCGTCCCGGTGAACTGCGCCGCCATCCCCGAGTCGATCCTGGAGGCGGAGCTCTTCGGGTACGAGCGCGGGGCCTTCACCGGCGCCACCCAGCGCCGGGAGGGGCGCTTCGAGCGAGCGCACGGCGGGACCTTGTTCCTCGACGAGGTCGCGGACATGACGCCGGGAGTCCAGGTGAAGCTGCTCCGGGTCCTGCAGGACGGGATGGTGGAGCGGCTCGGTGGAACGCAGCCTCTGCAGGTCGACGTGCGCATCGTCGCGGCCACGAACCGCGACCTCGCCACCGAGGTGCGGGCCGGGCGCTTCCGGGAGGACCTCTTCTACCGCCTCGACGTGGTCTCCGTTCGCCTCCCGCCGCTTCGCGATCGGCGCGAGGACGTGCCGCTCCTCGCAGCCGTCTTCCTGCGCCGCTTCGCCGAGCAGAACCGGCGGAACGTGAGCGGCTTCACGCCACTTGCCCTGAAGGCGCTCGAGGCCTACGAGTGGCCGGGAAACGTGCGGGAGCTGCAGCACGCGGTGGAGCGGGCGGTCGTCTTGTGCCACGGCACCGACGTGGACGTGAGCGACCTGCCCGAGGCGCTGCGCCGCAACGCGCCGGGGGACCTGCCCGCTCCGGGTTCGGCCCTGTCCGTCCCTCTCGGAACACCGCTCGAGGAGATCGAGCGCATGGTGATCCGCGAAACTCTTCGCCACACCCGGGGCGACAAGAACCTCGCGGCCCGCCTGCTGGGCGTCGCGCCGCGCACCATCTACCGCAAGCTCGACCGGGACGACGCGGGGCGTCTCATGGACCCTGGCGAGGACGACGAGGGGGGGCCGAGCCGCACCTGAAGTCCCGCGGAGCTTCTGACAAATTGGCGGCCGGGGGAATCGCGGAAGCCCCCGTTTGCCAATTTGACAGCGGCGCACCCGCCGGGCGATGCCTTTGCCGTAATATATCAATTATTACAATAAGTTGTGCCGAAGCGAACGCTTCGCCTTGTGGCACATCGGTTGCTAGCCGTAGGTGGGGGTCCATACCCAGCGATGCTAGAAGTGTTCTTCAAAAGATACTCGTGGACCGCGAACCTGGTCCTCCTGTTCGCGGCCGCCTGGCTTCTCGCGAAGACGGTGAACACCGCCATCGGCGCCGCGATCCGTCCGACCCCCCAGATCGACATCGCGTCCTTTCCGAGTTCGGCCCCCTCCGCGCCTCCGACCGCTTCCCTGGAGGTGGAGAAGCTCTACCCCCTGTTCGGGATCCAGCCCCCGGCGGCCCCGGCGGTCCCCGAGGCCCAGGCGGCCGCTCCGGCAGCTCCCCGCACGTGCAAGGACCTCCGCGCACCGCCGGTGGCGACGTCGCTGCGCGCCCAGCTGGTCGGCGCCATCGTCGCCGAGGACCCCCGCTGGTCGACGGCCGTCGTCGTCGACACGAGCTCGCGCGAGACGCGCACCTACGGAATCGGCGAGGCGGTCCTGGGAGCGCCGCTCATCTCGGTCGAGCGCATCCGCGACGAGCGCGACTCGACCGGCCGGGGATTCCGCGTGGTCGCCATCGTCTGCAACGACGGGCAGAAGCAGTACGTGGATTTCGAGACGGGCGCGGGAGGCGCGAACGTGGGCGTCGCCGCCGCGCCGATCCCGCCCTTCGCTGCGCCCCCCCGGGCCGACGACTCGGCCGACGGCATCAAGAAGGTCACGGACAACCACTACGACGTGAAGAAGAGCGTCATCGACAGCACGCTCTCGAACCTGAACAACATCGCCACGCAGGCGCGCATCGTGCCGAGCTTCAAGAACGGCGTGGCGAACGGCTTCAAGCTCTTCTCCATCCAGCCCGGCTCGTTCTATACGCAGATCGGGGTCGAGAACGGCGACGTGATCCAGAAGATCAACGGCTACGAGATCAACTCTCCGGACAAGGCGCTCGAGGTCTACCAGAAGCTCCGGGAGTCGCAGCACATCACGATGGACATCGATCGCAACGGACAGACGATTCGGAAGGAATACAACATCTCCGGCCCGTAGGCCGGCTTGAGGAGCTCCATGCGCACGCTGTTCGCCGCCGCCCTGCTTCTGCCCGCGCTGGCGTTCTCCCAGGAAGCGCCGCCCCCGGCCGCGCCGGCCCCGGCCGATCAGGACGAGGCTCAGCCTCCTCCACCCCGGCGGCCGCCCCGCCTGCGGGCCGGGATGCCCGCTGGACCTCCGCAGCAGCCGTTCCCCAACGAACGCCCGGTGCCGCCGGCCGCGAACCCGGCACCGGCTGCCCGCCCGTCGCCCGGCCGGGCGGAGCCCCAGGTCGGTCCCGGGCAGGCCGGCGGGAGCGCCCGCGCCGACTCGACGTGCCACCCTTTGGAGGGGAAGTTCCTCCTCGCGTTCAACAAGGCGGACATCGTCGACCTGCTGGAGCAGGCGAGCCGCTGGACCTGCCGCAACTTCGCCTACACGGAGGAGGTTGCGCGCGGGAAGATCACTCTTCTCTCCAAGACCGCGGTCACGCCCGAGGAGGCCTATGCCGCCTTCCTGTCGGCCCTGAATGCAAACGGCATCGCCATCTACCAGGCCGGCAAGTACTACCGGCTCGTCCGCATCGCGGACGCCAAGAAGACGGCCATCCCGACCCTCGTCGGCGACGACTCGGAGTACGCGCCGGTCGAGCAGCCCATCACCAAGCTGTTCCGTCTCCACTACATCGACCCGGACCAGCTGCGCGCGGTGCTCGGCAACTTCACCTCGCCCCAGGGCGCAGACATCCAGACCATCCAGCCCGACATCCTGCTCATCACCGACATCGCCCTGAACATCCGGCGGATCGAGAAGATGCTCGAGGCGCTCGACCGCCCGGGCTCGAACGACCTCATCCGCGTCATCCAGGTCCAGTTCGCCCCCGCGCGCGACGTGGCCGACAAGATCAACCAGATCTTCGTGCAGGTGCCGGGGGCCCAGCCGGGCCGGCCCGGCCAGAAGCGTCCCCTCATCGGAGGGGTGGCCGCCCCCGGCGCTCCGGGGAGCGCCCCCGCCCCGGCGGGCACCGAGCCATCGGAGATCTCGATCAGCAAGGTGATCGCCGACGAGCGCACCAACAAGCTCATCGTCATCTCCGACGAGAAGAGCTTCCAGCGCATCCTCGACCTGGTGAAGCACCTCGATACCCCGACGGCCGGTGAAGGCACCATCCACGTCATCTTCCTCAAGAACGCGAACGCCGAGGACCTGGCCAACACCCTTCAGAGCCTGGCCACCGGGATCCGGCGCACCGGCTCGTCGAGCTCCTCCACCCCCGGGGTGCCGCCGCCCCCGGGCGCGCCGCCCGCGGCGGCGGGGACGCGAGGCCCCACCTCCGCCGAGCTCTTCAGCGGCGAGGTGAAGATCACCGCCGACAAGCCCTCCAACTCCCTGGTGGTGATCGCAAGCGCCTCCGACTTCTCCGTCGTGCAGCGGCTGGTCGAGAAGCTCGACCGGGCCCGCCGCGAAGTCTACGTGGAAGCGGTGATCATGGAGGTGAACATCTCGAACGACAACCAGCTCGGCGTCGCCTGGCACACGGCGATCCCCGTGAACACCGCCCAGGGGCAGGGCTACATCCCGCTCGGGTTCGAGCCCGGACGCATCAACTCCCTCAACCCGTCGTCCGTCCTCAGCCTCGGCGGGGCCCTCTCGGGCCTCGTCGGCCCGGTCTCGGCGCAGCTGAAGGACATCTTCCCCTTCCCCAGCATGGCGGTCCTCATCCAGGCCCTCCAGACGAGCTCCGACGTGAACATCCTCTCCACGCCGCACCTCATCGCCCAGGACAACGAGGAGTCGGAGATCATCGTGGGCCAGAACGTGCCGTTCCAGGCGGGCTACAACCCCGGCTTCTCGGGCAACCTGGCGAGCTCCACCGCTACCACCGGCGGCACGACCAACGTCCTCGCCAACCCGTTCGCGGTGAGCCTCATCGCCCCCATCCAGCGCCAGAACGTCGACCTGAAGCTGAAGATCAAGCCCCAGATCCACGAGGGCGACATGGTGCGCCTCGACATCGAGGAGAGCCAGGAGGAGATCGTCGCCCGGGACCCGGTCCTCGGTCCGACCACCGCCAAGCGCAGCGTGAAGACCAAGGTGGTGGCGAGGGACCAGAGCACCATCGTCATCGGCGGTCTCATCCAGGATCGGTCGACGAGCTCGGTGAGCAAGGTTCCGCTGCTCGGAGACATCCCGCTCCTCGGCTACCTCTTCCGGGACACCGTGACCTCCAAGCAGAAGACGAACCTCCTCCTCCTCCTCACCCCGCACATCATCCGGGACCAGTCCGACTTCCACCGCATCCTGGAGAAGAAGCAGCGCGAGCAGCGCGAGCTCTACGAGCTCTACTACGGCAAGAAGCAGGGCTTCACGCTCGCGAGCACGGAGAGCCGCCCCGGACCGCTCACGAGGATCCGCCAGCAGGTCCAGCTCGAGAACCAGAAGATCGAGAACGGGGGCACCGGTGGACCCGGGGAGAGGACGCTCGGACCCCCGGCGTCCGGCCTGTCCCCGGCCTCCGGCGCGCCCGCGGCACCGCCGCCGGCGGCGGTGCCGCCGCTCGGAGCGCCGGCCTTGCCCCCGCCCGAGCCTTCCGTCCTCCCCTCGCCGGCGCTCGACATCCCCGGCCCGGCACAGAACCCCCTGCCCGCCGGGGTCGCGCCCCCGCCGACTCCCAAGGGTGAGTGAGCAGGCAACCCATGTCCACGCTGCCCCAGACCGCTTCCCCGACCGAGCTCGCCCCGCCTCCCGTGGAGAGCTCCCTGGCTCCCCCGGTGGCGGTGGCGCCCTCGCTCTGCGGCCGCCCGCTGGGCGAGATCCTGATGGCCATCGCCGGGCTCGCTCTCGACAAGGTCGAGGAGGCGCTCCAGGCGCAGCGCGGCGAGCAGTCCGGAGTGCGCCTGGGCGAGATCCTCGTCCGGATGAAGGCTGTGAGCGAGGAACAGGTCCTCCGCGCGCTCGCCATCCAGCTCGACCTCCCCTTCGTGGAGCGCATCGACGCCGCCGACGTCCCGGCCGAGCTGGTGAAGCAGGTTCCCATCAACTTCGCCAAGGTGGCGCGGGTGCTGCCCCTGGGCCGCGTGGGCGATCACGTGCGGGTGGCAGTGGCGGATCCGCTCGACACGTCGACGCAGGACAACCTCTCGGTGCTGCTCGGGTCGCCGCTCGCGCCGGAGGTGGCCTCTCCGGCGGTGATCGTGGACGCCATCAACCTGGTCTACGATCGCACGGCCGATCGCCACGACCGGCTCATGGAGGACCTCGAGACCACCGAGGACCTCGAGAGCGTCGCTCACGAGCTCGAGGAGCCCGCCGACCTCCTGGAGGCCGACGACGAGGCGCCCATCATCCGGCTGGTGAACTCTCTCCTGTTCCGGGCCGTGAAGGAGCGGGCCAGCGACATCCACATCAACCCGGAGGAGAAGGACATCTCCGTCCGGTTCCGGATCGACGGCGTGCTTCGCGAGGTCATCCGCCCCCCCAAGCGCTTCCAGGCCAGCATCGCGAGCCGCATCAAGATCATGGGCGGGCTCAACATCGCCGAGAAGCGCCTGCCCCAGGACGGCCGCATCCGGATCAAGATCGCGGGGCGCGACGTGGACGTCCGCCTCTCCACGGTGCCCACCGCCCACGGCGAGCGCATCGTGATGCGGCTCCTCGACAAGTCGGCCGTGCTGCTCGACCTCGCCGAGCTGGGGTTCGAGGACTGGCAGCTCGAGGTGATGGACCAGCTCGTGACCCGGTCCCACGGCATCGTGCTCGTCACCGGCCCGACGGGGTCCGGCAAGACCACCACGCTCTACGGGGCTCTCGCCAAGATCAACCGACCCGACCTCAACATCCTCACGGTCGAGGACCCCGTCGAGATCCAGCTGAAGGGCGTGGGGCAGGTCCAGGTGAACCCCAAGATCGAGCTCACCTTCGCGAACGGGCTCCGGTCCTTCCTGCGCCAGGACCCGGACGTGATCATGGTGGGCGAGATCCGCGACCTCGAGACGGCGGAGATCGCCATCCAGGCCTCGCTCACCGGCCACCTGGTGCTCTCCACCATCCACACGAACGACGCGGCCGGCGCCATCACCCGGCTCGCCGACATGGGCGTGCAGCCGTTCCTGGTGGCGAGCTCGCTCGTCGGCGTCCTGGCGCAGCGCCTGGTCCGGGTGCTCTGCCCGGTGTGCAAGGAGGGCTACGAGCCCTCGAAGGAGGAGCTCGATCAGGCCTCCATCACCCCGCAGATCCTCGCCAAGGCCGGGAATCCGCGCCTGCTCTACCGGGCGGTGGGTTGCCCGGCCTGCCAGCGCACCGGCTACCAGGGCCGCACCGGCATCTACGAGCTCATGCTGGTGGACGATGACATCCGGCAGCTCATCCTGCGCAACGTCGACTCCACCGCCATCAAGACCAAGGCGGTGGAGCACGGGATGATCACCCTGCTCGACCACGGCGCCTACAAGGTGGCGCGCGGGATCACCACGGCGGCCGAGGTGCTCTCGGTGACCGCCGAGGACCTGCACTGAGGCAACGAGGCCCATGCCCGTCTTTGCATACAAGGCGCTGAACGAGGCCGGCCGGGCCGTCGAGGGCTTGAAGGAGGCCGACTCGCCGAAGACCCTGCGCACCGCGCTCCGACGCGACGGGCTCTACCTCACCGCCGTGGTCGGGGAGCAGAAGGCGCAGAGCGCCTCCCCGGAAGTCAGCGTCCGACGATGGGTTGGCGGCCGCGTCGGGTCGGACGACGTGGCCATCGCCACGCGCCAGCTGGCGGTGCTGGTGAACGCGGGCATCCCTCTCGTCGACGCGCTCACCGCGCTGGTGGAGCAGGTGGACCACGAGCGGCTGAAGCGCGTCCTCTCGGCGGTGAAGCAGCGGGTCAACGAGGGCTCCTCTCTCGCCGACGCGCTCTCGCAGCACCCCAAGGCGTTCGGGACGCTCTACGTCAACATGATCCGGGCCGGGGAGTCCTCCGGCGCCCTCGACGTCGTCCTGTACCGGCTGGCCGACTTCACCGAGAGCCAGGCGCGCCTCCGCTCCAAGATCCTGGGGACGCTCACCTACCCTGCCGCCATGCTGGTCATCGCGGTCGTCATCATGGGCATCCTCTTCACCGTGGTGATCCCGAAGATCACCAAGGTCTTCGAGGACACCAAGGTGGTACTGCCCTGGACCACCCGCTTTCTCATCGCCTTCTCCACCTTCGTCCACGACTGGTGGTGGGCGCTCGGCCTCCTGCTCGTGGCAGCCGGTCTCGCCTTCTCGCGCTGGCGCCGCACTCCCCGCGGCCGCGCCCGCTGGGACGTGATGGTGCTCCAGGCTCCCCTCTTCGGCAACCTCATCCGCCAGATCGCCATCGCCCGGTTCTCGCGCACGCTCTCGACGCTCCTCAAGAGCGGCGTCCCGCTCCTCACCGCCATGGACATCGTGAAGAACATCGTCGGCAACACGCGCCTGGCCGAGGTGATCGAGCAGTCGCGCGAGTCCATCAAGGAAGGCGAGAGCATCGCCGCGCCGCTGAAGCGCTCCGGCGAGTTTCCGCCGCTCGTCTACCACATGGTCTCGATCGGCGAGAAGAGCGGCCAGCTCGAGGACATGCTTTCCAACGTCGCCAACGCCTACGACTCGCAGGTGGAGACGCGGATCGCCGCGCTCACCTCGCTCCTCGAGCCGTTCATGATCGTGGTGATGGGCGCCGCCGTGGCCTTCATCGTGTTCTCCATCCTCATGCCGATCCTGCAGGTCAACACCATCGCCGGAGGTTAGACAGTGAAACGCAAGCAACCCCCCCGCGCCGTGCCGCGCGGCATGACCCTCATCGAGATCCTGGTGGTGATCACCATCCTCGGCCTGATCGCAGCGGCCGTGGCCGTCAACGTGGTGGGGCAACTGGGGGAGGCCAAGGTGAAGCAGGCCAAGACCGACCTCCACACGCTCGAGAACTGCCTCGACCTCTACAAGATCGACAAGGGTCGCTATCCGACCACCGAGGAGGGACTCCAGGCGGTCGTGGCCGCCGGCAAGTGCAAGCCGCGCCTCAAGGACCCCTGGCAGCACGACTACGTCTATCTGAACCCGGGGGTGGTGCACCCCGACTCCTTCGACCTGAAGAGCTACGGCGCCGACGGACAGGCCGGCGGCGAGGGCGAGAACGCAGACATCGTCAACCAGTGAGGCAGCGAACGAACCAGCCGAGGGGATTCACCCTCATCGAGCTCCTGATCGTCATCGCCATCATCGGCGTGGTGGCGGCGGCGGCGGCCCCGGCGCTCTCTTCGTTCTCCGGAAGCAACGCCCGCGGTGCGGCGGGCGAGATCGCCGGCGCCTCCCGGTTCCTCTACGACACGGCTGCGCTGCGGCACGAGACCTGCCGGCTGGCGCTCGACCTCGACAAGCGATCCTGGTGGGCGGAGTGCACCGCGGCCGGGAAGGAGGGGCGCCGTCACCAGCCCGTGATGGGGAAGGACGGAAAGGCGGAGGACGACGAAGCGGAGCTGGCGCGCCGGTTTCCGGACGAGCGCGACGCCGAGAAGCGGCGCTTCCTCGCCCGGGCGCACTTCGCCGAGTTCAAGGACCGCCAGGTGAAGAAGAGGCAGCTTCCGGGCTCGGCGACCTTCGGCGGCGTCTACACGCCCCGGCAGCGCGACCTCCAGTCGAAGGGGCTCGCCTACGTCTACTTCTACCCCCAGGGACAGGCCGACCCGGCGCAGGTCTCGATTGCCGACGGGGACAACGTCTACACGGTGGTGCTGCAGGCGCTCACCGGCCACGCCCGCGTCGTCAACGGCCGTCCGGAGGCCCCTCGATGATCGGCCGGAGCCAAGCCCGGGCGCGAGGCTTCACTCTCCTCGAGGTGATGGTCGCCCTGGCGGTCCTCGCCGCATCGCTGATGGCGATCGCCGACCTCTCGGGCAACGCTGTGCGGAACTACACCTACGCGCGGGACCTCTCGGCGGCGACGTTGCTCGCCCGCGGCAAGATGGCGGAGCTGGAGGAACGCTTCGAGGACAGCGGCTTCCGCGACTTCGACGAGTCGCTCGAGGGCGACTTCGCCGACCAGGGACGGCCGGAGTTCCGCTGGAAGGCCGAGTTGAAGAAGCCGGACAGCAAGCTCTCGACGGAGCAGCTTCTTTCGGTCTTCCTGGGAGGGAGCGCCGACGACGCCGACACCGCCGGGCTCCTCGGCAAGCTCCTCGGCGGCGGCTCCCAGGGGACGGGCGGGACCCCCTCCTCCGGCCCCGCCAGCGGGGCGCCGGGGGGCCCCCTGGGCGGCATCCTGCAGACCCAGCTCACCGCCTTCGGCGAGGACATCAAGAAGTCGATCCGCGAGATGCGACTGACCGTGAGCTGGGAGGACGGGAAGCAGAAGAACGGGTTCGACGTCGCCACCTACCTCGTCGTCCTGAACCCGAAGGCCCCGGGCGGCTCCCGCGGCGCGGACCCCGACATCCCGCCGGGCCTCGCCAGCCCCGCCGGCACGAACCTGCCTGCAGGCCTGCTGCAGGGGATGACGAGCTTGGGCGGCGGGCTGAAGCCGACCGGGGGCGCCGGCCAGGCGACGCACTGACGACATGCCCGCCCGTTCCCATCGAGGGTTCACCCTCATCGAGGTGATGATCGCCATCTCCATCACGGCGGTGATCGCCGCCATGACGCTCGGGGCCTTCCAGCGCGCCCAGGCTCTCCGCCAGGCGGTGGAGGAGCAGGACGAGCGTGTCTCGGGCGCCCGGACCGCGCTCTCCAGGATGGCGCGCGAGGTCTCGGCGGCCTTCATCTCGGAGCACTACGATCGACGCCGCTTCCGCGACAGGCCCACGATCTTCAAGGGGAGAGACGGCGGCGACCGGGACTCGCTGCTCTTCGCCACCATGGCGCACGTGCGCGGGATGCGCGACGCCAGGGAGTCGGACCAGATGGTGGTGGAGTACTCGGTGGACGCCGATCCGGACGCACCCGGCGAGTACGCCCTGTTCCGGCGGGAGAAGATCCGCATCGACGAGGAGCCCGACCGCGGGGGAAGCCGGGCGCTGCTCTTGCGCCACGTGACGGGGTTCGACGTGACCTACTGGGACTGGCAGAAGCAGGAGTGGGCCCGGGAATGGTCCACCGCGCCGGGAGAGCGGCTTCTCTTGCCGACCCGCGTGAGGATGAAGCTCACGGTCCGATTCCCCGACGGCAAGGAGAAGAGCTTCGAGACCCAGGCCCGCATCGCCATCATCCGCCAGCTCGAGTTCTAGGCCATGATCGTCCCCTCGCCCCGCTCCCGCCGCCTCCTCCTCCGCCCTGCCGGCGGCGCGCGGCACGATCGCGGCGCGACCTTGCTCATCGTGTTGCTCACCATCGCCGTCCTCACCGCACTGGCGGTCGACCTTGCCTACAACACCCGGGTGTCGCTGCAGATCGCCACCAACGCCCGGGACGAGCTGCGGGCGACCTACCAGGCGAAGAGCGCGGTCAACGTCTCGAGGCTCGTCCTCCACTTCCAGCAGAAGCTCGACGAAGCGGGTGCTATCGGGGCGCAGGCGCTCTCCCAGCTCGGGCTCGGCGGGCAGCAGGGCGGCGCGGCGGCCGCGGCTCCCTCTTTCTCCTTCCGGCTCTGGGAGCTCATCCCGGTCGACTCTCTCGCCGTCGAGGCGCTGGTCGGCAGCCCGCGCCGCGCGGCCGACGCCAAGGGAGCGAAGTCTCCGGCGCCGACCCACAGCTTCCAGGCAACGATCGAGGACGAGGAGCGCAAGGTGAACGTCGCGCAGCTGGCCGGCCTGGCGACGAGGTACGCGCCGCAACTGCAGCGCTTCCTGCTCGCGACGCGCGAGCCTCGCTACGACGTCCTCTTCGATCGCGAGGACGAGAACGGCTACCGGTTCACCCGGCGCGACGTGGCGGTGAACCTGAGGGACTGGGTGGACGAGGACGCCACCACGAGCGTCATCGGCATCAACCCGGCCGCGCCCTTCGAGAACGGCTTCGGCGACGAGAACCAGATCTACGACCGGGGAGAGGACCGCTACAAGGCCAAGAACGCCCGCTTCGACTCGCTCGACGAGCTCTACATGGTGGGCGGCGTCACCGACGCCTTCATGGCCGCCTTCGGCGACAACTTCACCGTCTATCCGGACGTGAACGCCACCACCAACATCAACTCCACCGATCCCGAGCAGATGATGGTGAACGTGCTCCTGATGTCGGATCCTCCGGGCATCCCGCAGACGCCGCTCCTCGACCCGGCCTTCCAGAAGAAGCTCGACGCCGCGCTCCGGCTCGCACGGCCCCTTCCCTTCATGACCCTCGGGGTCGCTCAGTTCGCGACCATCCTCCAGGCGCTCGGCGTGAAGGTTCAGCCCATCTTCCTGCAGGGTCAGAACACCGACGCCCGGAATCCTTTCGGCGACCGCTCCTATACGTTCACGATCCGCGCGACCGGCCGCGCCGGCGAGGTGGAGAAGACCATCGAGGCGGTGGTCATCTTCGACTCCGGCCGCGCGGGCACGCTCGCGAGCGACCTCGGCCGGCTCATCCACTGGCGGGAGGATTGAAATGGCACAGCGAATCCTAGGCCTCGACCTGGGCTCCCGTCAGGCGAAGGCCGTCCTCCTCGAGGTGACGCTCCGCGGCTTCACGGTGGCGGACGCCGCCGAGGCTCCGTTGCCGCCGCCGGCCGAGGGGCGGGAGTCGCTGCGCGAGCGGCAGTGGGCAGCGGCGCGGGAGCTCCTCGCCGGACGGGGCTGGAGCTTCGAGACGGCGGTGGCGGCGGTCCCGGGAGTCGCGGCCGCGTCCCACTTCGTGACGCTTCCCTTCTCGGACGCACGCCGCATCGAGCAGACCGTGCAGTACGAGGTGGAGGCGGCGATCCCCTTCAACCTGGACGAGGTCTGCTGGGATTGGCTCGCCCTCGATCTGCAGCCCGGCCGCTCCGACCTCTTCATCGGCGTGGTGCGCAAGGACGAGCTCGCCGCCCTGCTCGCGGGCGTCGCCCCGGCCGGCGTCGACCCGGCGATCGTGGTCCCGGCGGCGCCGACCCTGGCCGCGCTCTGGGCCGCGGGCGCCGTGGCGAGCCCGGTCGCGCCCCCGGACGCAGAGCTGGCCGTCGACATCGGCTGGGAGCGGACGCACGCCTGCGTGGTGTCCGAGGGGCGCTGCCTCTTCGCCCGCACCTTCGCGGGAGGCGCGGCGTCGCTCGCGCGCGCGGTGGCGAGGGACCTCGGCGTCGTGGAAGAGGAAGCCGCTGCCGCGATCGCCGCGTTGGCCCCCGGGGCAGGGGCGGCACCCGACCCCCGGCTCGAGGCCTCGCTCCGGCGCGCCCTCGCCCCCCTGGTTCGAGAGCTGCGTGCCACCCAGCGCGCCTTCGACGCACGCCCTTCCCGCCGCCCGGTGCGCCAGATTTGCCTCGGCGGCGGAGGCGCGGCCGTCGCTCGACTGCCCGAGGTGCTCTCCCATGACCTGGGACTCCCGGTCGGGCCGCTGCGCCTCCGGCAGGAGGTGGCGCCTCGCCTCGGAGCGGAGGAGGCCGCGCGCTTCGCGCTGCCCCTGGCGCTCGCCTTGCGCGGCTGGCTCGGCGCCCGGTTCCAGCGCCTCAACCTGCGGCGCGGCGAGTTTGCGAGCACCCGCAGCTTCCGGGACACGAAGACCAAGGTCACGCGGTTCGCCGTCTATGGCGGCCTCGTGCTCCTGCTCGCGCTGGTGAGCTCCGGCGTGAAGGTGGTGGCGCTCGGCCAGCAGGAGAAGCTGCTCGACCAGGCCCTCTGCGACGTCACGCAGAAGGTGGTGGGCAAGTGCTTCGACGACTTCACTGTCGCGGAATCCGTCCTGCGAAGCCGGGGCACGGGAGGCGGTTCCGTGCCGCGGGTGTCGGCCACCGGCGTCCTGGCGGAGCTCGCGGCGCGCACTCCCGCCGTCCCGCTGAAGTTCGAGCGCGTCGAGATCACCCAGGACAAGCTCCACCTGCAGGGCACCACCAACGCGGCCGAGAGCGTGGACCAAGTCGTGGCCTCGCTGCGCGCCTCGCGCTGCTTCGCGGACGCCCGCTCCGGGGGGGCGCGCCGGCGCGGGGCGGAGGCCAAGTTCGAGTTCACCATCGACGCGGACGTGACCTGCGAGGGCGCGCCCGCCTCCAAGGAGAAGGGCTAGACATGGAGCTCGTTCGCAGGCTCTGGTCCTCGGCGGAGGCCTTCCTCGGCAGGCTGTCGCCGCGGGAGCGGGTGATGGTGTCGGCGGCTGCGGCTTCCATCGCGCTCTTCATCCTCTTTCTCGCCAGCACGGGCGTGTCGCGATCCATCGCGGCGAGGGAGCGCCGCATCGAGGCGAAGACCGAGATGCTTTCGCAGGTCGGGAAGCTCACCCAGGGGTACCGCCAGGCCCGGGCGGAGCGGCAGGGCCTCGAGGCTCGGCTCCGCGGGCCTCCGGTCCAGCTCATGAGCTTCGTGTCGCAGGCAGGGATGCAGCTCGGGGTGGAGGTGAACGACCTGCGCCCCGGCACCCCGACGAACTCGGACGGGATGGTGGAGGACAGCGTCGAGGTGAACCTGGTGCGCATCGACCTCGCCAAGCTGGCCCGGCTGCTCGACACCCTGGAGCGCGGGCCCGGGGTCGTGAAGGTGCGCAAGGTGCGGCTTTCCACGCGCGCCGACGACCCCAACCTGGTGGACGCGACGCTGCAGGTGGCCACCTGGCAGCTCAAGGGCCAGCCATGAAGATCTCCGTGCCCAAGCTCGAGCTGAAGGGGTGGAGGCGGACGGCTGCCTACGTCCTCTTCTTCCTGACCTCGTTCCTCCTCGCCTTGCACCACACCTTCCCCATCGAGGCGGTGAAGGAGCGGCTCATCCTGGAGGCGGCAGCCCAGGGCTGGCTGCTTCGCATGAACGACCTCTCCCCCTCGGGCCTGGCGGGGGTCCGCGCCACCGAGGTGACGCTGCAGACGCGAGACGGCACGCGCATACCGGTGGAGGAGCTGCGGGCGTCCCTGCGGGCGCTCCCCCTCCTCGCCGGGCGGCGCGCGGTGGCGTTCGACGCGAAGATCTTCGACGGCACGGTCTCGGGCGTGAGCGAGCAGGGGCGGACCACCCAGCGGCTGCAGCTGAAGGCGAGCGGGATCGCCCTCGCCAAGGCGGGCGCCCTGCGCAAGGCGACCGGGCTCGACCTCGCCGGAACGCTCGGGGCCGACATCGACGTGACCGTGGACTCCTCCGATCTCTCGAAGAGCACGGGCAGGGTCGAGGTGACGGTGAAGGACGCCCTCGTCCAGGGAGGCGAGATCCCCATCCAAGGGATGAGCGGGGGCCTCTCGATCCCCAGGATCGCCCTCGGGACCTTGACCGCCCGGGGCGCGGTGCGCCTGGCCCGCGCCGAGTTCGACAGGCTGGAGGCGCGCGGCGAAGACATCGAGGTCTCCGCCGAGCAGCTCTTTGCCCAGCTGCAGCAGCGGCTCGAATTCTCGCCGCTCACCGGGCGCGCGCGGCTGCGGCTCAACGACGGATTCTGGCAGAAGGGCGGAACGGCGAACCTGAAGCCCGTGGTGGAGATGGCGCTCGCGAGCGGCCGGAACCGCGATGGGACTTTCGGCTTCCAGATCTACGGAACGCTGGGAAAGCCGCAGATCCGCGTCATGGCTCAGTGAGCCGGCAACCCGGACGAGTCGCCCGCGCGCTCGACGGTTCCCGGTCAGGCGGTCTTGAACCGGCCGACCCGCTCCGAGAGGGCGCGCGTTCGCCCCTCGAGCCTGGCGGCCAGGGCGGCGAGCTCCGTCACGGCCACCTCGTGCTGGGCGGCGACCGAGCCGAGCGCCTGGAGCGACTCGTGCACGCGCCCCGTCGCCTCGCCGTGCCCCCCGGTGGCGCGTTCCAGCTCCGCCAGCATCCCCGAGAGCCCCTCCAGGCTCTGCATCTGCCTCTGCCCGAGGGCCGCTTCCTCCTCCAGGGCCCGCCGCACGCGGTCGGCGAGGCTTCCGACTCCCCGTGACGCCCTGTCGAGGGCCGCGACGCTCCCGCCGATCCGCTCCACCGCATCGGCCACGGCGCGCGAGCCCTCCCCCACTGATCCCACAAGGCGGGCGACCGCCCGCGCCGAGTCCACGTGCCCCTGGACCGCTTCCTGGATCCGGGCCGCGTTTCCGTTCCCCTGAACGGTGGCGCTCCGGATCTGCACCAGCGCCTCCGCGGAGCGGCGCGCCAGGCCCACGCCGGCTCCGGCGAGCTCGTCACCGCGCGCGATGAGGGTGGCGGTGCCCTCCACGTCCTCGCGAACGGAGCGGATGATGTCGCCGATGGATTTCGTGGAAGAGGAGATCTGCGACGCCAGGTCGCGGATCTGGTCGGCGACGACCGCGAACGCCTTCCCGTGCTCGCCGGCCTGGGCGGCGATGATGGACGCGTTGAGGGAGAGCAGGTTCGTGCGACCGGCGACCTCGGCGATGAAGTCCACGATCTGGTCGATGTCTCCGGTTCGCCGCCCGAGCGAGGTCACGCGCTGCTGTGCGTCGCCGACGGCGGCCCGCAGCGCCTCGATCCCCTGCACGGTCTCCGCCACGACCTCCCCGGCCTCGTCCGAAAGCTCTTCCGCCTGTGCCGCGTTGAGCTGGCTCGCGACGGCGGCGAGCTCGAGGGCCGAGAGGGAAGCGTCAACGCGGGCGAGCGACTCGCCGAGCCGCGCCGCAAGGGCGTCGAGCCCTCCCAGCGCCTCTCGCGCTCTTTGCCCGGCGCCGGCGAGACCCTCCACCTCCCCGAGGGCCGCCGCCATCGCCCGCTCGAGCTCGACTCCCTGGCCCCGTGCCCCTTCGAGTCCGCGCGCCATCTCCGACACCGCGGTGCGCGTCGATCGGGCGTAGTCGCCCAGGCCGGACACGGCTCGCTCCACCGCGCCGATGGACCCTTGCATCGCCACCACGGCCGACTCGACCACGTCCATCCCGGCATGCTGGTCGAGCGCTCCGTGCCGCACCCGGCCGCCGATCCCCGCGAGCTCCCGGCAGGCATCGTCGACGCCCCGGCTCGCCTCCTGGACGGCTGCCACGAGCGCGGAGAGCCCGAGGGCCATCCTGCGGAAGTCGAGGGCGAGGCGGCCGATCTCGTCTCCGGAGAGGATGGCCGGGGTGCCGGTGAGGTCGCCGGAGGCCATCTTGTCCGCCGCCCGCCCGAGAGCCTGCAGCGGGATGGTGAACGCCTGCGCCGAGAGCCACACCAGGACGGCAACGACTCCGAAGGTGACGAGGACGAGCGTGAGGAGGGCGCGCCAGTAGCCTTCGCCGTACGTGCCGAGTCTGTCCTCGGGCAGGTAGGTGACGAGGGAAGCGCCGCCCGCCGTACGCCGGGTGATGCTCCAGCCCCTCCCATCCTGCTCCACGGATTCCATCCCCGGCTTCAGCGATTCCGCTCCCTCGCCGAAACTGCCCTCGACGGCGCCGCCCGGCCCCAGGAGCGCGGTCGGGTGGCCCGTCAGCCGCCACACCGTCTCGGCGGCCCGCTCCGGCGGGTCGCGGTGCGCGGTCGCCATGGCGACCGCGGCGTCCTGGGCCGCCTGGACCTCGCGCAGCTCGTGCTGTTCGTGCTCCCCGCGGTGTCGGACGTAGCCCGTCGCCGTGAAGATCAGGGCGGAGATGCTGAGGACTCCCATCCCGAAGGCCAGGATCTTGGCTCGCACGCTGGCGTGCCTCTCCTGGTTCTCGGAGGTTCCGATGTCGCGAAGGACCGTCGCCGCCGCCCCCGCGGTGATGGCGTAGCCGAGCATGCTCGCGAGGATGGCGGCGGCGAGCCCGACACTCGCGCCGGCGATGGCGAGGTCCTGGCGCAGGCCTCTGCTCACCGAAAACCCGACCCCGGCCGCCGCCGAGGTCGAGGCGACGAGGAAGGCGGCGAGGGCGAAGCGCCTCGGCAGGAACAGGGCGGCGCGGACCCCCGCAGCCGTCCGGTCGAGGTCCGGACCGCCCTCCCGGGTGGCCTCCCGGATGGGCTTCGTGAGCCAGTGGAGGAGCGCGAGCCCGATCCCGACGGATGCCAGGGCCCCCGCGGGGAAGACGAGCCTCAGCGCGGCCATTTGAGGCTCGGTGAGCGGAAAGAACTCCGTCACCACCACCCAGGCGAGTAGCGGCGAGAGCATCTCGGTGGTGAGGACGTTGCGGGCGAGCCGCGGGAAGAAGGGCATCCCGGGCCGAGTCTATCCCCCCACCCGAATTCGGAAAGAAAACAGAGCCATGACGCTACATGGCTTGTCACGCAACGCTCGGTTTTCTCTCGCGATTCCTGGGGGCAAACGAAATGTCCGGAGGAATCAAGGGCTTGGCTTGAAAGGCCCCATCGGCCGTGGTATCGGACCCCAATGCGCATCCGCCGGTTGGAGATGGTCGGGTTCAAGTCATTCATGGACCGGACGGTCATCGTCTTCGACGATGGCGTGACGGGCGTCGTGGGCCCCAATGGATGCGGCAAGTCGAACGTGGCGGACGGCATCCGCTGGGTTCTCGGCGAGCAGTCGGCCCTGCGGCTGCGCGGCCGATCCATGGAAGACGTGATCTTCAACGGCTCGGAGTCCAAGCCGCCCCTCTCGCTCGCCGAGGTGACACTCACCTTCGAGAACGACCGCTCCTCCGAGCTCCCTCCCCAGTACCGGGGCCTGGCCGAGATCACGGTGGGCCGCAGGCTCTTCCGCACCGGCGAGTCGGACTACCTCATCAACAAGGCGCCCGCCCGGCTCCTCGATGTGAACGACCTCTTCTTCGGCTCGGGCGTGGGCCGGACCGCCTACTCCATCATCGAGCAGGGGCGCATCGGCCAGATCGTCTCCTCCCGGCCCGAGGACCGCCGCTCGATCATCGAGGAGGCCGCTGGGATCACGAAGTACAAGAAGCGGCGCGAGGCCGCCGAGCGCAAGATGGAGGCCACCCGCCACAACCTGGAGCGAGTCACCGACATCGTCCAGGAGCTCGGAAAGCAGCTCGACTCGCTCAACCGCCAGGCGCGCAAGGCGGAGCGCTACCGCGCGCTCCGGGCCCAGATCCGGGAGCTCGAGCTCCACGTGGCTGCCGCTCGCTACCTCGAGCTCACCGTCGGCCGCCGCGAGGCGGAGGAACGCCACGCCGCCCATCGGCGCGAGGAAGCAGAGATCGCCGAGCGCCTGGCCCAGATCGAGGCCGGGCTCGAAGCGGATCGGGCGCTTCTCGTCGAGAGGGAGCGGACGCTCCAGGGGCTCTCCGACCTCGAGCACGAGCTCGCGAGCCAGGAGCGGGTCTCGGAGGTATCGATCGAGGCTGCCACGCGCGAGCTGGAGCAGATCGCGGAGCGATCCCGCGCGGAAGCCTCCGAGGTCGAGACCCTCAAGGTGCAAGCCGATGCGTTGGCGGCCGAGCGGGACTCGCTCCTGCGCCAGCGCGAGGAGTTGCAGCGCCTCTCCGGGAGCGACGAGGCCCGCCTCGCCGAGATGGAGGAAGCCCTGCGCGGGATCGCCGCGCGCGAGTCCGGCCTCGCGCAGGAGGTGGATGCCGCCCGCGCCGCCGCGGGAGAGGCGCTCGGCCGGTCCGCGGCGCGCCGCAGCGAGCTCGCCCAGCTCCGGCGCCAGGACGCCGACCTGCAGGGACGCCTGACCCGCACCCGAGCCGAAATGGACGAGCTCGCCGGGAACGCAGCCGCCCTCGATGGCTCCAGATCCGCGCACGTGGAGCGGCTGGGCAAGACGCGGCAGCTGAAGCTGCGCCTGGAGGAGCAGCGAGGCGCCCAGGAGGAGCTCCTCGAGCGCACCCGCTCGGAGTTCATCCAGAACGAGGCAAAGCTCATCACCCTGCGCGAGGAGCTCTCGGATCGGCGCGCGCGCCTCCAGTCGCTGCTCGAGGTGATGCGCAACTACGAGGGCTACGGACGCGGAGTGCGGAGCATCATGACCCGGGCCCGCGCCTCCGAGCAGGGGGGCGACGGCGGGGTCCTCGGCCTGGTCGCCGACGTGATCGCCGCGCCGGCCGAGTACGAGAACGCGGTGGAGGCGGTGCTGGGAGAGCGCCTGCAGTACGTCATCGTGGAGAGCCACAGCCAGGGAGTCGAGGTCATCGACTGGCTCAAGTCGGCGGCGGAGGGGCGCGCCTCTCTCATTCCGATGCTCCGCCTCCGACAGGACGAAGGCGACTCGGGGGCGCCGAACCGGGCACACCCTGGCTTCGTGGCCACGTGCCTGGACGTGGTGCGCATCGACCCCGCCTACGATCGCCTCGCCCGCTTCCTGCTCGGCGACGCCGTCATCGTTCGCGACCTGAAGAGCGCGCTGGAGATGTGGCAGTCGGACCGTCCCGGACACACCCTGGTCACCCTCGACGGGGAGGTCCTCGACGCGCACGGCGTGGTGACGGGCGGCCCCCTGGAGGGCGAGGGCCACGGAGCCCTCCAGCGGCGCCGCGAGGTGCAGGAGCTGCAGGAGACGGTGCACTCCTTCGAGGCCGAGTTCGCGATGGCCCAGGAGCGCCACCGCACATTGCAGTCCCGCCTGCTGCAGCTGGAGGGCGCACTCAAGTCCATCGACCGCGACAATCGCGAGAAGGATCTCGCCCTGCTGGACCAGGAAAAGGACCTGGCCCGCCTGGGGGAGGAGCTCGAGCGCCTGGCCGATCGCACCGGGCAGCTCGAGCTCGAGCGCTCCGGTCTGGAGGAGGCGGTGGCGGCGCTCGCCCGGGAAGAGCAGGCACACCAGATCGAGGCCGCGACGGCCGAGGCCGAGCGCGGCCGCCAGGAAGAGCGGGCCCGGGAGGGGGCGGCTCAGCTCGAGGAGCTGCGGCTCTCGGGCGAGGCGCTGCACGCCGGCGTCCTGGAAGTGAAGGTAAAGGTGGCGGCGGACCGCGAGAAGCGCGAGGGCATCGGCGAGTCCTTGCGTCGCGTGGAGGAGGGGCAACGCGAGCTCGAGGACCGGAGCGGGCGGCTCTTCGCGGCGCTCTCCGCCGGCAACGCGCGCGCCTCCGAGCTTCGCGACCGCAGGGAGCGGACCCGCCACGACGCGGGGCGCCTCGGCGAGGAGCTCGCTCGCGTCCGGGAAGCGCTCGCGACCGAGCGCGCGGCGCACGACGCCGCCGCCGCCAAGGCGCGTGCCGTCGAGTCGGAGGCACGCGACCTGCGCAAGCGAGCCGAGGGGCTCTCGCAGGCGAGCACGGACGCGGCCCTCACCGCCCGGGAGCACGCGCTGGCGCTCAGGCACCTCGAGGAACAGACGCACGAGCGCTGCCAGGTGGACGTGCGGGGCGAGCTCCTTCGATTCCACACCGAGCGACCGCCGGGCGAGGCGGAGCGCCACCGGCTCGAGGACCTGAAGGCGCAGGCCGAGCGCATGGGGGCGATCAACCTGACCGCCATCGAGGAGTA
>Ga0209048_10001456_pt1 | contig 24377 bp, 26 predicted proteins | sample FrelakmetCRP12CR_FD_187146 | JGI IMG/M metagenome (GOLD analysis project Ga0209048, IMG submission 187146) | Freshwater lake sediment microbial communities from the University of Notre Dame, USA, for methane emissions studies - CRP12 CR (SPAdes)... | ecosystem: Environmental > Aquatic >... | reverse complement strand
GGTCTTCCGGCGGTAGCCGTGCCAGGTCTCCACCGCGGCTCACCGACAGATGTCAGGTTCAAGGCGTATTCACACCAGGCGAGCCCTGAAAAGATTGGAATTGCCTATTATGCCGTGGGTGTTCTGGGCCCGGATGTCGTTGTCTCTGATGTAAGTTCCAACACGGTCACCCTGCTCGTCACGGACGGGCGGCTGACCGGGGCATTTGATGCCTGTATATTCGCCCCCGGGATGCAGCACGGGGCCCTTGATGTCGATGCGATACGGAGGATCGATCTTGGCGAGGTCGGTGCGAATGAATCATTCCTGCATGCAGGCACCGCTTTTACCATGCAGGTTGACGAACGTGAGCGGACCATCGCGATGTTTTCTGCAATGGAATGTGCTGCCCTCCTCATTCTCAACCCGTGCGCGAAGGTAGCGCTCGCCGGCAGTCTTGCACCCGTTATAGGGCCTGAAGTGGGCCATCTCCTGGGCAGGCCGGTGTCAGTGTATGATGAATGGTGCGCGTCCCGTGGACTTGCACAGATCGCAAAAGACGTCTTTTCCGGCAGCCGATCAATTCTCGGCATCGATGTAGATCTGTAGATTTATATTGATTAATCATGTAAGATTATGTGGGATTTTCTTTGAGAGAGCTGCGTATTCATGGCAGGGGTGGACAGGGCTCGGTCACTGCCGCCGAACTGATTGCAGTTGCCGCATTTGAAGGGGGTGTGTATGCCCAGGCGTTCCCCGCATTCGGGGTGGAACGTCGTGGTGCACCGGTCCAGGCATTTGTGCGGTTCAATGATCACAGGATCAGGCTGCGGAGCCAGGTATATGAACCTGATTACATCATCGTGCAGGACAGCACGCTGATCAGGGATGTCAATGTTTTCCAGGGTGTCAAGCAGGGAGGCATTGTTATTGTCAATTCGGGAAAGCAGGTCGATGCCAGTGTTCCACCCGGGGTGAACCTGATTACCATCGATGCGACCTCTATTGCGCTTGAGGTACTGGGCCTCCCGATTACCAATACAACGCTGATGGGTGCCTTTGCCGCAGCGACCGGGGAGATAAAATTTTCAGCACTCGAACATGCACTCAGGCACCGGTTCCCCGTAGAACTTGCAGAAAAAAATATCAGGGCCGCAAAGAAGGCGTTTGAGATCGTAACAGGGGGTGCCTGAAATGGCGCTTGGATTAGGATGTTCTTCCCGTCCCGGGAAGGCACGGAACAATAAAACCGGCTCCTGGCGGGTTTTCAAACCGATATTTGACCACGATAAATGTACAAAATGTGGGATGTGCAAGACAATCTGCCCCGAAGGCTGCATCGAGGAATCTGAGGAAGAATTTTTCATCCCTGACGAGACCTATTGCAAAGGTTGCGGGATGTGCGCAGAGGAATGCCCGTCAGAAGCAATCACCATGGAAAAGGAGGAGAAGTAGATGCTTGAGATCACAGAAGGCTCACATGCGGTTGCAAAGGCGGTGAAGATGTCCCGGCCACAGGTGATTGCGGCATACCCGATCACCCCGCAGACCCATATTGTCGAAACGCTTGCAGATATGGTTGCAGACTGCGAACTGGACGCTGAATATATTACGGTCGAGAGCGAGTTTTCCGCACTCTCCGCATGCCTTGGAGCAAGTGCGGCAGGATCGAGGACCTATTCGGCGACCACGTCACAGGGTCTTGCCCTCATGTTCGAGGTCTGTTTCAACGTATCAGGCATGCGGCTTCCCATTATAATGACTATTGCAAACCGTGCACTGGGCGCACCTCTTTCTATCTGGAACGACCAGCAGGACTCGATTTCGCTCCGTGACTGCGGGTGGCTCCAGTTCTATGCAGAGGACAACCAGGAGGCTACGGACCTCCACTATATCGCCTACAAGGTAGCGGAAAACCCGGATGTCCTGTTACCCGCATTTGTATGTTTTGATGGTTTTATCCTCTCCCATACCTATGAACCGGTTGATATGCTCTCCCAGGGGGACGTAGACCGGTACCTCCCGCCATACAAACCTGTGCAGCGGCTTGACGCGGCTGATCCTATCAGTTTCGGGATGTATGCGACACCGGAATATTACCTCGAGTTCAGGTATGAACACGACCAGGCCATGAAACGTGCGAAAAATGCCATCCATAAGGCAGGAAAGGAATTTGGGGAGATGTTCGGCAGGGACTATTCGGCGCTGGTCGAAGGCTACCGGCTTGAAGATGCTGACACTGCCATAATCGCGATGGGTTCCATATGCGGGACTGTCAAGGACGCTGTCGACGAGATGCGGACAGCGGGTAAAAAGGTCGGGCTCCTTAAAATCAGGTGCTTCAGGCCGTTCCCTGCAGAAGAGATAAGAGACGCCCTGTCACAGGTAAAAAGAATCGCGGTCCTTGATAAAAACATCTCCGTCGGGGCCAAGGGGGCTGTGGCAATAGAGGTAAAAGATGCCCTGTATGGAAAGACCATACCCGTTCTGGGTTATATCCTTGGGCTTGGAGGACGTGATGTCAGGATTTCAGATGTCAAAAAGATCGTCTCTCTTGCCGAGGATGGGAAAGGAGACCAGTTTTACGGGCTTCGCACGGAGGTGCTCTGATGGCTGAAGCAAGTTGCGAACTGTTCGATTGCGGGCATCGGGCATGTGGCGGGTGCGGTGCCGCACTCGTGTCCAGGCTGATCCTCAAGGCGACCGGAAAAGACACGATTATCGTATCAGCAACCGGTTGCATGGAAGTATTTACAACCCCGTACCCCGAAACAGCATGGAAAGTACCGTGGATCCACTCCCTCTTTGAGAACAATTCCGCGGTGGCTTCAGGGATTTGCGCAAGCTTGAAGAAACAGGGGAGAACAGAAAAAGTGGTCGCAATCGGTGGCGACGGTTCGACGTTCGATATCGGGATGCTCTGCCTGAGCGGTGCATTTGAACGCGGCCATGATTTCACCTACATCTGCTACGATAACGAGGCGTACATGAACACCGGTATCCAGCGGTCAGGCGCGACACCCTATGACGCGAGCACGACCACGAGCCCGGCAGGAAAATGTTCAAAAGGGAACTCCCGGCCGAAAAAGGACCTCCCCCAGATCCTTGCAGCTCACGGGGCCCCGTACGTTGCGACGGCATCGATTGCCTACCCGTCCGATGTGGTCAAGAAAATCGAGAAGGCGATAAACACACCAGGCCCGTGCTACGTGCAGATACACGCACCATGCTGCACCGGGTGGGGATTTGAGGGTGAAAAGACCCTGGCAATCGGAAAGCTTGCGATTGAGACCGGGCTCTGGGTGAATTTCGAGATGGAGGACGGTGTGGTCACACGAGTCAAGAAAGTTGTCCGGAAACCCGTTGAGACTTACTTAAAAGAACAGAAGCGGTTCCGTCACCTGTTCAAACCAAAGGTCAACGCTGAAGAGATAGCAAAAATCCAGGCGATTGCCGATAAAAATGCAGTAAAATATGGTACCGACCTGAAATTAAAAAGCAAACCCGATCCAGTTATCCCATAGATTGCCGGGACCGGGTCTGTTTCATTTTTCTTTTTTTTCGGCTTGGGAAAAACTCCGGCAACAATCAGAAAAACCACCCATTTTATGCTCATTTATGATCCAAGGGGCTCATAGCACGCTCTGTTGACATCCTCAAATATGTCGGTTTTAATTTGGGTTATTCCGAAAAATTAATCCCGCTCCCGGGGTTCCGCCCCGCCGCATTGGCGACCCCGGTTGGGATAGGGGGGATTCTGAATATCAGAAATATTCAGGGTCCCGGTAGGTTTGACCTGCCCAAGAATATCTTAACGGGGGTAGGATAGGGAGGGGGAAATCCCTATGTCCCCCGTATTTTGTCTTCATATTTTAAATACGCAGGATGTCAACAGAGCCGATTTTTTTTTCAAAAAACGTTGGGGTAAAAAAAGTAATGTCCGGATGTCCGCAGTCCCCTTTATTTTTGTTTTCTTCTCATCGTGATGAGGAATGGCGTCAGGAGGACGAATGCGATGACGAGCCAGAAATTTGCAAACATGTAAAGCAAAGACTCCCTGCCCTGGTCATAAAATCGCAGTTCCACGGACCTTGCACCGGTCCAGTTCACATTCACCGATGTGTTATTTATTGCAGTAATGTCACCCCCGGGGCTCACAACGCCGAGGAACTGGTTCCGTACATCAAGCCCCCATGGCAGGACCACGCTTACGTTATAGGGCCGTTCGAACGAGGTGATGATATGGTTCTCCCGTACCGGTCCCTGGAAGGAGATTGTGTAATTACCTTCCGGGTATGAAATCCCCGAATCGCCGGACAGGTTAAAGGTGCAGGGGGAACATTCCCCGCTGAGTGAGATGTTGGTCACCTTCACAGGCAGGCGTTCTCCCATCGCCCCGGTCTCGTAAAACTGGTAACCCGTGCTCTTCTCCACCTGGACGGTCCCATTGTAGGCAGTCCCGTTAGGAAGGACCCGGTACTCTATGGAAAGACCCTGCACCGGCGCCACAAAGGTGACTGCCAGCAGGCTTACAAGCGCAAAGCAGAGCAGAGTGACGCAAGGTCCGCGTCTATCTCGATGGGGGGCTCGCATTGTTTTATCACCGTTTCCGGGTCTTTTAAGAGGTGGCCTGTAACCACACAGACGATTCGTTCACTCCGGTCAATAACGCCATCCTCTACAAGGCGCCTGACCCCGGCTACCGATGCTGCCGATGCGGGCTCGACACCGATCCCCTCCATCCGGGCGAGGTCGCGCTGCATTTTGAGGATCTCCGCGTCGGTGACGGCTATGGCAGTCCCGCCGGTTTTCCTTATTGCCGTCAGGGCTTTCTCGGCATTGACCGGTGCGCCGATACGGATGGCAGTTGCCACGGTCTCCGGGTTCTTTTCAGGGACCACTTCAGGAAGGTTGTTTTGTATGGCATCGACAATGGGTGCGGAACCCGCTGCCTGGATACCGGTCATCATGGGGAGGCTGTCGATGAAACCAAGTTCAATCAGCTCGTTCAGTCCTTTGTGCACTGCAGAGATGTTCCCTGCATTCCCAACGGGCAGTACGATTCGGTCGGGCACACCACCAAGCTGGTCTATGGCTTCAAACCCGATCGTCTTCTGGCCCTCAAGGCGGTACGGGTTGACAGAGTTCAGAAGGTAGAGGCCATGGGAAAGGCAGAGGTCGTGGACCATCTCAAGTGCCTTGTCAAAATTTCCCCGGACTGATATCACGTTGGCGCCGTGCATCAGGGCCTGCGCAATTTTTCCAAGGGCCACCTTTCCGGCAGGAAGGAGCACGACTGCCGGAATGCCGGCTTTTGCGGCGTATACAGCAAGGCTTGCCGAAGTGTTACCCGTGCTCGCGCAGGCAACATGGGTCTTTTTGAGCTGCAACGCCATCGAGACACCGACCGTCATCCCCCTGTCCTTAAACGAGCCGGACGGGTTCATGCCTTCGTGTTTTGCATAGAGCTCGGTGAGCCCGAGCTCCTTACCGATTGCCTTTAAATGGTAGAGCGGGGTCCCACCCTCATACAGTGTGACCGGATCGATTGTTACCGGGAGGATCTCACGGTAACGCCAGACCGAGAGTGGCCGCTTGTCCCATTCTGATCTCGAAACTGAAATATTGTCAAGGTCATACTGTACTGCGAGCAGGTGACCGCACCGCCGGCAGTTATAGATGATCTCGTCGGGTGCATAGTTCTCTCCGCAATGGACGCACACGAGACGGTACATATACAGAAATGGGTCTTCCGGGTAGATATAGGCAAGGTTCTCCGCAGTATCTGCCCGGCCGGAATGCGGTTATCTGGCGGTTTTTGTGACGCTCCGGCATGATAATGCCGAAGTCAAAGACCAGGCAGGGATTGTACCGGCCAGGTATGGGTCCAGTGGTATATCGAAAATTTTCAACGTATCCCCGTATCTATTAAGAGATTGAGTGTGACTGTCTCTCCCGGTTGAATTGCCACAGTCTGTGGTACATCAGGGCTCCGATCGATCCCGTTTTTTGCCATATCAACCCGGTAGCGCCCCCCGGGTAACCCTACACGATAATGACCATCAGCTGAAAACGGGACCTCGTATACCAGGGGTGACGGCCCCTCACCGGTGATGACCAGGTGCCTTGCTGCATACACCGCAGCACGTTGTTCATCTGAAATATGACAGGGTTCGACAGGACAAAGCGGGCCAATCGTTGCAACACCTTCAAGGAGACCCGTATCGACTGGTTTCCCAGGTACGATGCATCCTGCGGCGATTATCATAGGAATGATACCAAGCAACAAACCCAATGAAACAAAACGCGTTATGTCAGTCATTCGTCTTATCTCCCTCAATCAGTTCTTTTTGCTGCCCTGGCCATATCGTGATAGAGCCCGGTCTGCCGGTCCTCCTCCACATGCATCGCCTGGCGGGACTGTCTGATTGCATCAGGATCGAGGTCTGTGCAGGTAATTCCCTCATTGTCAGATGCCTGGCGGATAATGTTCCCCAACGGTCCGGCAACCATCGAGTTTCCGGAATACCTGTCAACAGGGGTAATTCCGACGGTATTAATTCCCGCGACAAATAACTGGTTTTCCATGGCACGCGTCCTGATGAAGAGTTCCCATGCGTCCATCCGTGAGGCCGGCCAGGCCGATGGTACAAGCATACATTCTGCCCCTGCGGCCGCATAGACATGGAATAGCGGGGAGAACCTGAGATCATAACAGATTGCTATCCCGAAGGTCATATCCCCGAGCGGGAACGTTGCAACATTCTCTCCCGGGTGATAACATGTCCCTTCCCTGAGCGGTGAAAACAGGTGGACTTTCCGGTAACTGGCCAGGAGTGTCCCGTCTCTACCTGCGACTATACAGGCATTGAATAACCTCCCCTTCTCCTGCAGGCGTAGTGAGCCAAGTACTGCGATATCATGCCTTTTTGCATAATCTGACAGTGTATGAAAAATTTCACCATCCGCCGGTTGTGCATTGGATACAGAGCCCGGGTCCCAGCCTGTTGCGAACTGTTCAGGGAAACAGATAATTGCTGCTCCGTCCGCCGCTGCCCTGGCAATAAATGGTTCAACCTTGCGAAGTGTCGCGCCTGGCTCATCCCATACCGGTGTGACCTGTGCAAGGGCAATCCTTACTACCATGGTACCCTCAGTTCAAGGTATTTCTGTCTCATAAACGCTCCAGGTATTCGTTCAGATGCAGGGACTAGTGATATACGCGGTGATTTGCGCTTATCTGATAAGAGTATTGCTTTTTGAAAACAACAGGCTCTGTTGAAACACACATGAACGGGAAGTTCACACCCGGACGATTGAAAATGCTTTGTTAAAAATCTCCTTATATTGGGGTCAGTTCAGGCATTTAATATGAAAATCCCCGCTGGCATTTTCAATTTGGATGCTTGTGGCCTTTTAGCATCATGTCTGTTTACATGGGAAACCCTGTGTGTTTTGAAAAAGGAAGGGTTTTGTTGAAACCCTTGCGCGTAATAAAAATAATTAACAGAACTGCTCAGGCAGGAGGGGGTTTCACCCCTCCCTGCCCTAACCTCAATAAGATACTCATTGGCAGGGTTCAATTAGGGCATTCAAAGAAAAATTTCAGAGATTCGGGAGATCATCCCCTATCCCAACCGGGGTCGCCAAAGCGGCGGGGCGGAAAACCCTGGAGTATAGGTAAATTTGAAAACAACCCTAAAATCAACGTGGTAGATATCCGGGAATATCAGCAGATCTGGAAAATTTTTAAAAAATGACCGGGTCCCACCCGGTCACTCGTAGAGGACAGGCTCGTCAATCCTTGTATAACTGACGAGGTTATCTGCGGTGAAGTGGATTGCAATCTCGCGGTTTGCACTCTCAACCGAATCAGAAGCGTGGATAACATTTCTTCCGATATCAAGGCCAAAATCCCCGCGGATTGTCCCGGGAGCTGCTTCTGCCGGGTTCGTGGCCCCGATAACGGTACGCACGATCTTCACGGCATTCTTCCCTTCCCAGACCATGAGGAACACCGGCCCGCTCATGATATACTTTTTAAGCGAATTAAAGAACGGCTTCTGCTGGTGTTCTTTGTACTGTTCAATCACACAGTTGTCAGGCATCTGCTCGAAGCGTGCAGCCACGAGCTTCAGGCCCTTGGATTCAAGCCGTCCGACTGCCTCACCAATAAGTCCTCTCTGGACCCCGTCAGGCTTGACCATTACAAAAGTGCGTTCCAAACCAGGTCACTCCTTTCCTAGTGCCTTGCGGCCTGCTGCAGTCCATGCAACTTTACGGGCTACGCGGCCGATCTTGTAATTCTTCTGGCATTTCGTGCCGCAGAAGTAAAACAGGCTCCCGTCTTTCCGGACAAAGAGTTTCCCGGTACCGGGTTCTATTGCTCCGCCACAGAATGAGCAGTTGCGCATCTCAACCATTCTGCTCACCGCCTCGATAGTTTCTTTGCTTCGCGCTCGGTCTCGAGGAGTATCAGCACATCGCCTTCACGGATTGGACCCACTGTATTGCGGGTAATGATACGACCCTTGTTGATCCCGTCAAGGATCCGGCATTTTACCTGCATCGCCTCGCCATGCATTCCGGTTGAGCCGATCACCTCGATCACCTCCGCGGGTGTTCCTTCGTCTGCCATAATATCCTCACGCTCTCAGGTCAGTGACCTGTTTTACGATATCGTCAATAATTTCCTTGGCCTTTCCAGGCTTTACAATTGCAGCAGCAGCAGAGCCGACATCGAGACCGCTTGCAGCACCGAGGTCATTCTGCTTATTGATATACAGGTAGGGGATTTTTTTCTCATCACAGAGTGGCCCGAGGTGCATCACGATCTCGGCTGGTTCCACGTCTGCGCCGATCAGCACCAGGGTTGCAATGCTTCTCTCGATGGCTTTTGTTGCCTCGTTTGAACCCTTCTTGATCTTCCCTGTGTCTCTTGCGATCTCGAGCGCCTCAAGCGCCTTATTCTGAATCTCTTCAGGTACCTGGAATTTCACAAATGCGTTTGCCATAACTCACCTCATTCAGGAGTAGCGTCTCCCTCATCACTCATCAGTCAGCGACGATGTAGCCATATTATTTTAACAGGAGTGGCAATAAAGGTTTGTTATCATCAGCCCGGGTATCCATTTTCACCGGGCTACAGGCTTCCTTTTTTTGGAACCTGCACATTTTTTCTGCTCTCTCCGGTTCACCAGGATGCCTGGGAATTTAACGAACGTATTGTATAGATCTTCACACCATCCTGGTCATATACCGGGACGATATCCGCGGAATCAAGGTTAACACGGTACCGTGACCGTTCTGAATCACCGACATATAATAACGTGGTATTATATTTCTTCATCAGCGTCACGGTCTCTTCCGGGTTTTCATAGATCGATCTGACGTCATTCATCCGGGTGCTATACCATCCCGACTTGTCACCGCGCCACATAAATTCGTGGAATGGCCAACCTATAATAGTCGGTATCCCGGTAAAAGAAGAGATCCGTGAATAATAGGTATAGTCGCCGCTTTCAGCCTCTACAATAGAGATATTCCCGGGCAGGGAACGAAGCCACGCAACCGCTGCCGCATCACCAGGATGGCTGGCATCAATGTAGGCAAGACCATCAAGTGACCTCGGGCCTTCGATCATTGTGGCCGGGACGACCAGCGGCAGGAGGATAAACCCGGCCCCGAGTAACAGAGCCAGGATATACCGGGTATGCTGGGGGATGGTACATGGCCGGACCCACCTTGCAAGCATCATTCCAAGCATCGCAAACCCTGAAGCCCCGAGCAGGAGCCAGGCCGCAAAATAGAACTTGAAAACGGTATTCATCCGGTAATAAACGTCCCCCATGTTGTCTTTGAGGTAGAAAAATTCGCAGAAGATGATGATTACAAGCCCTGCGATTGCGAGAATTTCCACGGGGTCTGCTCTCCAGCGTGCGACGAGGTAGATGAGTGGTACAAGCGCGACTGCTGCGGGAAGATAACCGGCAAGTGCGAAGGGAAGAACAAAAAGGATGAGCCAGGGCCGCTTTACGATATCTCTCCACAGGTAGGCGATAAATATCAGGAGAAATATACCGTGGACCAGCAGGAATTCCGGCAGACCCGTGGGGGACACAACAAATCCGATTCCCTGGATACCCTGCGTGTTCAGCTGGAAATAGAACGGGACCCATAACAGCACGGAGAGGGGGGGGACGATGAACAGGAATCCCCAGGCGGTGTCAGCAATCTGCCCCGGGGATTTTATGAGCATTGCAGTGCATTCCCTGATTGCATCTACTATGCACTTCAGTGTAGAACTGAACCCGAAGGACAGTCTTCCAATAACTCCAGATATTCCATCAGGGACATTGGTACCTCCCTGGTGAATCGTCACGTACCAGACCAGCGCCCCGATAATAACCATGAACGGTGCGTACAGCAGGATATCCCAGGTATTGATCAGCGGCATCGCACCGAGTGAAAGGGCAGACAATCCTATTAGACACCAGCGTCCCTGGCAGGTAAGACTCCCCCATCGCTTCAATGAAAATACCAGGAGAAATATGAAAAACACCTGGTTGAACATGCCGATGAGGTGGGGATGGACATCTCCCCACAGGAGTGAAAAAAGCGGGAACTCATTGATCGCGTTCGGAATCGTCCTGGTACTGTTCCAGAAGAGCGATCCGGCCGCCGTTCCCCGGATGGCCTCGTATAAAAAGGAGGGGTTGACGATAAGGAACGTCGCGAGCGGGAGCCACCTGAATCGTTCAAGGAGCAGGTGGCCGAGGGCGTACATGGTGACTGCGGAGAGTGCGAAAACGGTCGGGAGTGCAAGGTTGAACACGATATTCGACGGTGCCCCGCTTACAACGCCAACTGCCCCAATCGCCCAGTAGCCGAGGTAATAATAAACATTCATGTACCCGCCGGAGAACCACGGATCGAGTGGCGGCACCACAGGGTCACGCATGACCGAGGCGATGAACCCGTGGTCCATGAATTTCTCGGCAAAGGAGACCGACGGGTTCACAAACCTTACATTAAGCATAAACAGGAAGCAGATCAGGAACAGGAACTCCCATTTCCCCTCACTTTTAAGGCAGTCCAATGAATACTCCCTGCGATACAGGGCAACGAGAAGCAGGAGTATAAACGGGACCATTGCGAGATATACAGGGGCCCGCACCAGTCCGCAATACCATGAAATAAGGGTGAATAGTAACACGGATGCAGGGAATGCCACAGGAAAGGCGAGGTCCCCGATCGCTTTCTTCAGGTATGGCCAGAGTGAGAGCTGGAGGAGGGTGAGGATGAGCAGCCACGAGATTACCGACAGGACCTGAATATCAGCGCCTGGAATTTCCATCCACCCCATCTCCAAGCTCCTTGTTAAAAGCAGATTTTATTGTTGAGAGTACCCAGTCTCCAAGATAATAGATTGAAATAACCCCGCCGATTAATGTGACCAGGTTCTTAATCAGGTGATCTGTCACAGCAATGAGAAATGCCAGGGCCGGCTCCACTCCCGACAGTTGCAGGACAAGAGCCACGGCAAGTTCATAGGTCCCTACGCCACCGGGTGTCAGCGGGACGGCTTTCACGAGGTTCCCGATGACAATTGCAAGTATTACAACCGGCAACCCGATACTCTGGCCAAACATGAACACCACAAAAATACATACGGCAATGTCCAGGAGCCAGATGACGACAGATATTATGGAGAACTGGAGGAGGGACCTGGTGCTGAGCGAGGCTTTCCGTACCTCATCAAGCATATTCAGGATAAGCCGGATATATTTATTTTCTGATTTAACCCTCCCGAGGGCGACCAGGATGGCCATGAATACCGCCCCGATAATAAGCGGGGCAACAATTACAATGTAAAACCATTGTGGCACATTCAGGACAAAGGGGAGCATGAGGACCCCGAGGAGTGCGACCATGATGATATCAAAAAGCCTCTCCACAACGAGGGATGAGATACCGGTAGATACTGAGGTGTCATATTCATGCTTCAGGATGAAAATCCTGACGAGGTCACCAAGCCGGGCCGGGACCACGAGGTTTGCAGTCTGGGAAACAAATATGCAGGCCGTGGATACAAGCATCCCTGCCTTCACCTGCAGGCTCCTGAGGATGCCCATGTAACGGGCACCACGTAATATCCATGCCAGGAGACAGACGAGCACTGCCGGAACAATATAAAGCGGTACCACGTGCCTTAGTGCGATAAGCAGCTCGTCCCATACCGAAAACAGCATATAGATAATAATCCCCGCAGCAATAAGCGTGGGAATAACAATCGCACTAATCTTTCTGAACATGGAGCCGCCACCATAACCGCACTACCGAGAGTCCCATACCTGTCACATCACTTTTGCGGACCGTTGTGCCCGCCCCCTGCTCCCAGTGCACCGGGAACTCTTTTATCCGGTAGCCTTCCTGCTGGGCCCTGACAAGGATCTCGGTATCCCAGAACCAGTGACGTTCCCTGACATTTTCTGCAAGTAAAAGGACCCGGTCCCGGCGGAATGACTTGAAACCGCACTGGTGGTCGTGAATCCGGCTCCAAAGGATTGTTCTGACCAGGAAATTATATCCCCTGCTGGCAAATTCCCTCCCGCCTGTCCGCCTGATCCGGCTGTCCGGGAGAAGCCTTGACCCTGTTGCAATATCGTAGCCCTCCTGTATCGAACTGACCAGCTCACGCAGGTGCTCCATACTCGTCGCCAGGTCTACATCATAATAAAGGACAATCGGTGCAGACGACTCACGAAACGCACGGTTCAATGCCCTCCCCCGTCCAAGACGCTCATCACTATGAAGCAGGCGGACACGTGGGTCCTTCCTGCCTGCTTCCGTTACCAGCTCTGCACTACCGTCCGTGCTGCCGTCCTCGGCGATGATCAGTTCAAAATCCGGTGTAATCTCCCCAAGGTATTGAAGGGAAACCGGGATTGCACGTTCCAGTGCCTTCCGGTCATTATATACAGGTATCACGGCAGTGATGGCAGGGGTAGTCATTCCCGGGCCTCGTGGTCAACCACTCCTGCAACGCCGAACCCGGCCTGGACTGACCCTTCCATACTCCTCTCAGGATAATTTGTTGCTGAAAACATGCCTGCCATGTACAGCCCCTTTTCACCGTATGACGGGATTAAACGGCGGAACCCTGTCGTATAGACAGGTCCGGCAAATGGGTCAACGGCAAGTTTATACCAGTGGATTGCTTCTCTGGGAATGGAAAATCTCCTGCAGAAGTCCCCGATCATTACCTTGTCCAGACCAGGCCTGATAGTTGCTGAAAAATATGATGCAAGGTACACTACATGTTCCCGGTATCGTTCAAGCGGGATAAAATTTGTATGGGAAACAACGGCCCCGTACGGGGCGTCGTCTTTCATATTGAGCCAGTAAATATTTTCAGCAACATCACGGTCGAGTCCTATCGTCATGCAGGCTGCTCCCTGGTAGGGGATTTCTGGCAAATCCGGTCCTCCCGTCTGCTGGAGCTGACCTGGGGGTATTGTCGAGATAACTGTATCGTACTTCGTGCCATTAACAGTCCAGGAGCCCCCGTTTTTTACCAGCGTTGTCGCAGGGATGTTATACATAACCCGGCTTCCCCGGGCGGAAATAGTAGAGACCAGCGCATCAACAAGCAGGTGGAAGCCCCCGTTCAGGTATCCAAGGCGTTCACCGGAGACGCCCCGGTCAGACCTGATTTTTATCCGGCTGATAAGCCAGGCGGCAGAAACCTCTGAACGGCGTTCTCCAAATTTGCTGCGGAGCAATGGTTCGAAGAATGAGGCATACACCCGTTTCCCGACATGCGTAAGGATGAAATCTTCGGCAGTCACCGAATCGAGAGGCATGGTGTCCATTTTTTTGGCCTTCAGGATTAGTAATGCAAGCCGGGCCTTGTCTGCGAGGCCGAGTTCCGGGTAGCGGATAATCTCAGAAGGGGTCGTCAGGGGGTAAATCTTCCCGCCGGCATAATATCCTGTTGTCCCACTCCTCCATTCAAGGTTGCCTGCGAGGCCAAGCTTGTCAAACAGTGAGATAAGTGCCTGGTCTCCTGAAAAGCAGTGGTGGTAATATTTCTCGATCCAGTAATTCCCGACCTGGTAGGAGGAGAGGCAGCCGCCCGGTGTGGAGGTCTTTTCTAAAAGGTCGATATCGTGGCGGCCGGAGAGCGCGTACGCCGCTGTAAGGCCGGTCAGTCCTCCGCCAATGATACAGATCTTCATGGTATTGCTGATACAACAGGAACAGCTGGTTCCTGACTGATCATTCTCCCTATAGTATTAACAAAACGCAGGATAAAAAAGGCTCCGCCCCTGACTATCGACAAAATAGCGGCCCCGGCAGTTCGGGGTTATAAGAAAGTATTTGAACTCCGGACAGATAAGTTCTTAGGAGATAAAACTGATAATATAAGTCATAATCAGGCTGCCGGGTGTCATTTTATGAAGATATTTTTCATTGGGTTTGGACAGGCGGGAGGAAAGATCGTGGATATGTTCCTCTCCCAGGACAAGCGGCTCGGCACGAAAAGTTTCAGGGGAATTGTCGTCAATACCGCACGGACTGACCTGATGGGATTAAAGACCATCCCTATGCGTGACCGTATACTGATCGGGCAGACTGTCGTGAAAGGCCATGGAGTCGGGACAGACAATGCCGCAGGCGCGAAGATCACCCTTGATGAAGTGGATGGGGTCATGAGTGCTATCGACCGTGTGGGGACACACGATGTGGACGCATTTATGATCGTTGCAGGGCTTGGTGGCGGGACCGGATCAGGTGGGACCCCGGTTCTCGCGAGAGAGCTGAAAAAAATATACCAGGAACCGGTATATGTCCTCGGCATCCTGCCGGCCCCCGAAGAAGGGAGGCTCTATTCGTATAATGCTGCAAGGAGCTTAAAGACGATCATCAATGAGGCTGACAACACCTTCCTCTTTGATAATTCAGCCTGGAAAAATGAGGGGGAAAGCGTTAAAAGTGCATTTCAACGGTTAAACGATGAAATTGTACGCCGTTTCGGGATTCTCTTCCGGGCTGGTGAACCCGGGAAATTTGGTGTCGGTGAGATGGTTGTCGATTCCAGCGAGATTATCAATACACTGCGGGGTGGGGGTATCACATCCGTCGGGTACGCAATCACCAGTGTATCTTCGAAAAAGAAGCAGAAGAATGTCGGAGCATTTATCACCACTATCAGAGACACAATTATTCGGAAGGACCACGAGGATGAAGGTCTTCTGGGTGAGGACAGGACCGCGAAGGTCATATCGCTTGTGAGACGGGCGATGCTCGGCAGACTTACGCTTCCATGCGATTTCTCAACCGCTGAAAGGGCTCTTGTCCTGGTAGCCGGACCCCCGAATGAGCTCGACCGGAAAGGGATCGAGAAGGCGAAGAGCTGGGTGGAAGAGAACATCGCCGGTGTCGAAGTCCGGGGTGGAGATTACCCGGTAAACAGTGAATATGTTGCTGTTGTGGTAGTGCTTGCAAGTATTGGGAATGCACCACGCATCAGGGAACTCCTTGAAATTGCCAAAGAGACAAAAGATGATGTATATAAACCTGACAGGGGTCAGAAATCAACAATGTTCGAGCAGGAGTCAATTGAACCGCTGTTTGAGTGAGGGCCGCATTATATGAGTACATTGAAGACAAGCCTTATTATCCTGATAATTCTTATTGCAGGAATTACCGCTGCATCTGCGTCGATAAGTGTAAAAAACATCGCAATCACCCCATCCGGGGATCTCGTTTCGGGCCAGACCCCGCCAAATCCTGTTAGTGCATCTTTTGTTATCGATTTTAATCCTACAGGAGGCGAAACGTTCCCCAGTGAGGAGACGCTGACGATGTCAACTGACCTTGAAAACGGGCAATGGTCATATATCACCTCCCTCGATGGCAATCCAAATCCGGCCGTTACAGCCAACGGGCGAAACTTAAATATCAACGGGTGGGTCCTCTCGTATCCTTCAAAAAGGGAATTGTCCATGCGTGTCACCCTGAACGGAGCAGTCCCCACGGTGACTGCTTCAGGTAATAAGACTATTATCAGGGTCGCTGAACTGAGTGGCAAGTCCGAGGCGCTATCCGGCAGCGAAGTGATTAAGGAACGTTACGTAATAAATCCGGCGGATAAAAACAAGGCGATATCTGATGTAAAAACCGCACTCACAGCATTCCGGACATTAATTGATGAAGAGGCAGCGAAGGGAATTGAGACAACAGCAGCGATGGAGAAATATTCGGCTGCAAATGCTGCAATTCAGAATGCCGAGAAATCTACCTCATTTGCAGCCGCCCAGACCTACCTGACGAATGCGCAGGCACTGCTAAAAGATGGCCAGACGGCACTTGAAAGGGCAACGGCGCAGCAGGTTATTAACGAGGCACAAACGCCAATTGACCAGACCGATGACCTCATTACCTACTTCAAAGTGAACCGGAGCATGGGAAATGATCCGCGACTTGCGCCGATCATCCAGAAGCGGGACAGGGCTGCAGACCTGCTATCGGAAGCAAACGACCTCCTGCCGAAAAATGATTTCTCCGGTGCAAAGGATAAGGCGTTACAGTCTTCAGACATAGCAACACAAAGCTATAATGCAGCCCTTGCATTAAGAAAGGACGTTGGCGAGGCAAACCCGCTGGATTCTGTAACGAAAGGAGTTGGTGGAATTTTTGGATCCGCGGCCAGCGGACTGGGGGGTGTCCTCATTTATATCGCCATAATTGTGGTTATTGCAGTGGTCGTTGTAATTGGCATTGTTCTCTATCGACGCAGGCAATCTGATTGGGATGAGCTTGCCTAACTACCGGCCCTTGGTAACACTCTCTAATCTATTTTTCTGATTAACAGTCCCTGTAGAAACAATTGAATAATTAGGCTCTTTTGAAACATACATGAACGGGAAGTTCACAACCAAACCATGAAAATGCCCTTTCAACAATATCTTCATATTGGGGTTCGTTCCTTCATTTACATCGGAAAATCTGCATATTTAAAAAAGTGGAGATACGTATACAGGAGGGGGTTTCACCCTCCTCCCCGCCCCACCCCTGTTAAGATGTTCGTTGGTAGGGTTCAATTGGGGCATTCAAAGAAAATTTCAGAGATTTGGAGATCATATCCTATCCCAGCTGGTGCCGCCAAAGCGGCGGGCCATGAGCCCCGGGAACGTGACTAAATTTTGGAATTAATGTACAAAACAGATTGAGAGGGTTTAAAAAAACCCGAATTCCAACTCTTAACAATACTCGGAAAAAGGAACCCGGCAATACCCGGATGCCCTGTCTGGAAAAAAGACTAACCACGTGAACTGTTCAATACATTGGTCAGATTGGAAAAGGGATTGGGAAATACCAGTGGAACCGGGGTTCCTTTCTGGATCCCGGCCCCGCTCGATAACGCGAAGTCCCAGCTACTGCCCCCACTTACTGGTCCATTCATCATTACATCATCTGCTGTTGTCCCGATCCGGGTGAAAATATCAAGGTTTATACTTCCCATCTGGCCATCACGTTTGAAATAATACTCCGGGATCCGGTTCATGTTATCTACGACTGAGAACCAGTATGAGAGCTTGTAGGTCCGTTTATGGTAACCATTCAGTTCGGGATAACTCTCAAGGTCATGGGTGATGACCATATCAGGCAACTGCCGGTAGATCTCATCTGTATTGATGATCTCGCCATAGAACCGTATCTTATCCCAGCCATGTCCGCGATCGTACCATGGGAGCGGCCAGTAATCTTTCGATGCGATCATAACGATATCTGATGCATCGATAATGTTTACAATTGTCCGGACGTCCTCTGAGTTCTGTACCTGTACAATCGGCTCGTTCACATCTGCGGAGACAAATGCGACATGCCAGGTCATGACAATAAGGAATATACAGGTAATAAGCGCGATGACCATCTTCTTGTGCGTCATCATGTAGACAGCAACAAAGATCATCGGTAACAACTGGTGGATGATAAGCCAGGGTACTTTTTCCCCGATGTAGGCATAGGCCGCGAGTGAAATAACCAGCCAGAACAGGCAGAATGCGAAAAAATCATCGCGCTTGTCTTTTGGAACAGGTCTGGCCTGCCTGCTTCCCAGCTGGCGGATACTTTCCCCGACAAGATAGTGGGTGGATGACCCAGGCTCTGGATGTCTCTTAAACCGATCGAAATACCCGGTAAATCTTTTAAAGGCGTTTTTCAGCCTGCCACCTTTTCCTGCAAACTGGATGATACCAACGATCGCAAAGATAAAGATGGGGACCTCGTAAAGCAGGAACAGGAGAATGTAGAAGAACCAGGGCCCGCATATCCGGCACTGGCCATGCATTGCAGTCCAGTGGTTCCACGCCTTAATCCACCCCGTTTCAAGGATCTCGTAATGCATCCCGAATGAGGAATACAGGAGGGCCAGAATTGCTACTGCAAGAAGGAGACCAATAAGCGCGTCCCGTTTCCAGTGTTTTGGCAGCACAATTTTTTTACTTACAAGAAGGTAAAGCCCGAAGACCAGGAAGATCAGGAGAAACAGCGGCATATCTTCTTTGAGTGCCATCCCCCCTGCAACCCCTATTCCTGCCAGCAATGCGAATCTCAGCTTGCCGGAATTCAGGTAGTAGAGCAGGGCGACAAGGATCAGGAGGGTAAAGAAGAGCTGAAATATATCATGGCGGAGGAACCGGGAGAAATAGACAAGGTCCGGGGAAATTGCCACGAATAATGCGGCTACAAGCGCCTGCCTTTTATCGAGGTAACCAAGCCGGTAAATATAATAAACGAGCGGTATCAGCAGCGTACCAAACAGGGCAGGGAGGAGGCGGGCAATAAGGTCCGACTGGCCGAGTAACCAGTACATGCCGGCCGTCAGGTAATACAGCAACGGACCATGATACATCGGGTCATAACTATACACCCCTTTTGTCACGAGTTCATAGGAGAACCATGCATGAATTGCCTCATCGTGGTGTAACAGCTTCAGGTCCAGGAATGCGAACCGAAGTATGATTGCGAGGATGAGTATTAAAAGAAAACATCTCTCAAACGAGAGCCTTTTTGAAATTCCGGAAAAAAAGTTGGCGGCTGACACGCCGTCCCTCAGCTCTCAAGAACGATCTCAATGCCGATATCTTTCGGGACCTGGGTGCGCATCAACTGGCGGAGTGCACGTTCGTCCGCGTCCATATCAATCAGTCTTTTATGGACTCGCATCTGCCAGCGGTCCCATGTTGCAGTCCCTTCTCCATCCGGGCTTTTCCTGATAGGGACTACCAGTTTCTTCGTCGGGAGGGGAATTGGACCAGCCAGATTCACGCCGGTGCGTTCCGCGATCTCCTTGATACGGTTACATACCATCTCTACTTTCTTGAAATCTGTGCCTGTAAGGCGTATTCTGGCTTTTTGCATAACGTTTCACCAAAAAATGTATTGATATTATCTCATCTGCTTGGGCTGGACCGCAATACACATTCCTGCTGCGATCGTCTGTCCCATATCACGGATGGCGAACCTTCCGAGCTGCGGGAGGTCCTTCACGTTCTCAATGACCATAGGCTTGGTGGGCTTGATCTGGACAATTGCCGCATCTCCTGATTTCAGGAATGTCGGGTTCTCTTCTTTGGTCTGGCCGGTACGTGGGTCAAGCTTCCGTTTCAGTTCGACAAATGTACACGCAGTCTGTGTAGTGTGACAGTGGAACACCGGAGTATACCCTATAGTGATTGCACTCGGGTGCTGGAGTATGACGATCTGTGCGGTAAATTCGTCAGCGACTGTTGGTGGTGCTTCGGCCGGGCCGCACACATCACCGCGGCGGATGTCTCCCTTACCAAGACCACGGACGTTGAACCCGATGTTGTCCCCTGGTAATGCCTGTGGGATTTCTTCGTGGTGCATCTCGATAGACTTGATTTCCCCGTCCTTGTTAGCGGGCTGGAAGGAGACCTTCATACCTTTCTTCATTATTCCCGTCTCAACACGCCCGACCGGGACCGTCCCGATACCTGAAATGCTGTAGACATCCTGGATTGGGAGCCTGAATGGTTTATCGGTGGGTTTTTCAGGCTCTTTTAATGTGTCGAGTGCTTCGAGAAGGGTCGGACCTGTATACCATGGAGTATCAGGGCTCTTCACCTTGAGGTTTGTGCCTCCAAGGGCGCTGATAGGGATGAAGAGAATATCCGCAGGCTTGTATCCGACCATCGAGAGGAGTGCCGAGAGGTCTTTCTTGACTTCTTCAAACCGTTTCTGGTCGTATGGCGGTTTAAGGGCGTCCATCTTGTTGATGCAGATAATGAGCTGGGTGATACCGAGCGTCCTTGAAAGGAAAACATGCTCCTTGGTCTGGTCCATTACACCATCAGCTGCTGCAACGACAAGAATTGCCGCATCGGCCTGTGATGCCCCGGTGATCATGTTCTTAACGAAGTCTCTGTGCCCTGGACAGTCCACGACGGTAAAGTAGAATTTCGCAGTATCGAACCGCTTGTGGGCGATATCAATGGTGATACCTCGTTCTCTCTCTTCCTTCAGGTTATCCATAACCCAGGCAAACTCAAATGTTGCCTTTCCTTTCGATTCGGCTTCTTTACGGTACCCCTCGATAATATGCGCGGGTACAGCTCCAGTCTCGAACATCATGCGACCTACGGTAGTAGACTTCCCGTGGTCAATGTGTCCGATGACTGCCAGATTCATGTGAGGCTTCTCAGCTGCCATAACCATCCTCCGATAAATATGGGACTGTCTCTCTACAGCCTATTTATGCGAGTATTACTTATTGGAAACGCATCTATATTAATCATTTCGATAAGCCCGAATCACGGCAATTCCCCGGATTTCCAAGTAAACCGGCAGAGTGATATCACGAAATGATGTATCTTCCGGGTAGCTATGAAGACATTACCGATGCACCGCGAAGAAAAAAAAAGCGACGTGACTGTTGAATGCAGCACGGGAATATTGTCTGTGTACCGCTACTGCGCATATTGCAAACACTGCCGGGGTGTCCGCATGGGGTCTCGCATGTACCCTTCACCCCAGGAACAGGTGTGGAATAAAATCCAGCGTGGCGCCCCGGATGATGAAGGACTTATGAATGCCGCACTCCAGTTTAACCTGCTCGTCCGTGATGGCGACGCGATTGAATGTGATGATGATGCGGGTGCCGGGTACCAGAGCCGTTACCGGTGAAGTTCCGGGGATTATGGCATCAGGTCGTTTCTTTCACTACCGTATTCTTTGATGTGATCTCGGTTTTAAACTGCTCGAACTGGAGTTCGTCCATCTGTTCGTAGAGGTGCCTGCCACTCCATGCCCTCCGGTAAATCCAGTCCACCACTTTTTCAACTACCATTGCCACCTCTTCAGGATCAGAGAGTGAGATGAGTTCACGACCTATATGCGGGTGCCGTCCTCTGCGTCCCCCTACGGTTATCAGGTAGCGGACCCCCCTGGATTTTAAGAGATCAAACGGGCAGGACCGCACGCAGGTGCCGCAACTGACGCAAAGGTCTTCATTGAGAACGGATATCCCATTTTTAATACTGATGGCATCTTCACGGCAATAACTCACACAACTCCCGCACCCGGTACAAAGCCCTGGTGTCCTCAGGGGGTCAACCCTGCCACTGATACCGATTTCATTCAGCATCGGGCTTGTGCAGCCGTTCGGGCACCCGGAGATCGAAATACGGACCTTCACTGGCATTTCCTTTCCGAACAGGCGCTTGTCGATCATTTTTGCTATCATCCCTGAATCAATATTTGCAAAAACACATCGTTCGAGACCAGGGCAGGCAACAATATTTACCACTTCGTCCCGCTCCGATCCTATCGGTGTACCGTTCTTTTCAAGGTCTGCTGCCAGTTTTGGAAGAAATTTTGGGTTAATATGGGGGATCTCGATCGTCTGGCGGGTGGTAAGGTGGATCATGTCCTTACCATATCGTTTCATAATTTTAGCAATACCCCGGATCTGCTCCAACGTAACAATTCCGGCTGGAATTCTCGTCCGGACGGTGCAGAAGTCGGCATCCCGCTCGGTAATCACACCGCCCTTCATATGTATCTCGGTATCACGTTTCATCTGGATCACTCTTACCCATGTTTCGTTCTTAAACTCTATGATAGTTCAGGTCATTTTTCAGGCGATCAGACCAGCACAACCGCAATAATGATGAAAGCCCTTGTGATCTCATTCGAGGCACCGACGACGTCACCATTCACACCACCAAATGCCCTGCCTGAGATAACAAGCAGGACCAGGGGTACAATTACCATTAAAACCGCGGCTGCAACCAGTTTCAGGGGTGAAACTGGTAATAACACAAGGGGGAGGCACAAAATAGCCGCGTATAGAATAAACCGTGGACGGCTTTGATCATGGAGGTACGCGTGGATCCCCTGCCGGAACGGTTTACCAGATACCGTGAGGAGGGCCATCGAAAATTTGGCGCACACCTCTGACAGGAGCAGCACCCAGATGATCGGATAGGCCGCCTGCAGACCTGCCCAGGTGATCAGAACGATTGAAATAGCGAGGGCAAACGCCCCCGTTCCAATCTGTCGATCAGTGAGAGCGCTGATACGCTTCTCTCTTCCGCCATGGGCCATCAGGCCGTCACCAAGGTCGAGGAGCCCGTCAAAATGGTTGCAACCTGTAATCAGGAGCAGGCCGGCAATAGCAAAGGCAGCTGCAATGGCAGGGTTAACTATCCAGAAGGACACGAGTGCTGCGAACCCTCCCGTTACGTAACCCGCAAGAGGATACATCCAGGTCCTTTTTGCAAACTGCTCAAATTCCCGGGGTTTACCGAGGGGTAAGACCGTGCAGAACTGTAACAGGGCTATGATCGATTTCAGGAACATTCAAAACATTCTGTATAGAGGCGCGAGGTGCATCCGGCAATGAGTCCGGCCACGGCATCATCAAGGAACGGCCCGAGGGTCCTGAGGATTCCTGGCTTTTTCTGGTCGTAGCGGGTGAATTCGAACCGGGCATAGGTACCACCGATACACTCGGCAATTGCCATACCTATAATCTCATCCGAAAGGAGAAAGACGGGGTCGTCTTTTATTTCTGAGTCCTTCCGTTTCCAGAAAAGTTCGTCCTCGAGAAGTATTGCACCAAGTAACAGGGAAGAGACATTCGGGTCGTTGAAGCTCTTCATGATCTTGTTGTGCAGCACGCCCCGTGCCTCTGCGGCCTCCATCCCGTGTCCCACGTACAATTCCATCGCACTGTCAACAATCGCCCCGGTGGTCACTCCTTTTTCCAGCAGGCGTTGCTCAATTTCAAACATTATCATAATAGTTCTCCCGCCTGTAATTATAGAGTGCGATTACCTTGCAGGTGGGTACCACGCTCTCATGGACCTGCTGAAACAAAAATTCCCCACCGGGATACCTTGATGATTAAAAAACCCATGATAAGTAAGTATACACGGCAGGGGCTCAAAATGGTCCCGGAGGAGATAAGGATAATGGAATTTGTTACCCCTCATGGTTTGAAAAAGGCAGATAACCCGCTTTTTGTCGGTATCCTTGCAAACACCATGCTCTCCACCGTCCCCGGGGTTTCCGGGGCCGGGCCAACCGCCGAGAAAACCCTTCTCACCCCGGTACTCGATGCGGAGTTGATTACAAACGGGGCCATCACGAGTATGCCGGTCAGACCAAACACTCCGACCGGCTGCCCGACGCCTGCGACCATTACAAGGGCGATGATGGAACTACTTGACACTACCCCTCTTTTTATCAATGCAGGGCTTGTACATACCCCCACGGTTCCCTGCCTTGACCTCTACAGCTCACCCGGGGAGGACCCACGGTATTCTGACGCTGTGCCCGCTGCCAGTGATATTTTTTTGAAAGGCGAGTCTGTTGGCAGGCTGCTGTCACGGTATTCTGATCTCCTCGTCCTAGGGGAGTGTGTTCCGGGTGGAACTACGACCGCGCTCTGCGTATTAAGGGCACTAGGTTACCAGGCCCGGGTTAGTAGCAGTTATGTTACGAACCCTGTTGGTATCAAGGAGGAGATCTGGGAAACCGTACAGGTACGGGCAGGGCGCTTCAAACCTGAACATCCTCTTGAGATAGTCAGGATTACCGGGGACCCGATGATGGCAGCTGCGGCAGGGATAGTCAGCGGTTGCCACGGGAACGTGATCCTTGCGGGAGGGACCCAGATGCTTGCCGTAGCAGCGTTATTAAAGGCAATGGGAAAAGAACTACCGGGTATTGCAATGACCTGCTATGTCAGGAACGACCCGGTTGCAGATATTACCGGTACGGGACAGGCAATTGGCGTGAAAATTTTCTCGGTTGACCCGGGCTTTGGGGAAATCGGGCACCCCGGCCTTGCGCGGTACTGT
>Ga0209048_10001455_pt1 | contig 24379 bp, 27 predicted proteins | sample FrelakmetCRP12CR_FD_187146 | JGI IMG/M metagenome (GOLD analysis project Ga0209048, IMG submission 187146) | Freshwater lake sediment microbial communities from the University of Notre Dame, USA, for methane emissions studies - CRP12 CR (SPAdes)... | ecosystem: Environmental > Aquatic >... | reverse complement strand
GCCCACCGACGCAGCGAACTACTCACAGCTGCTGGTGACGCTCGAGACGCAGGCGTCGCCCAAAGCGCCGGGCAAGATCATTCTGCAGGGGAACCTGACCCTCGGTTAAGACCGGGCGTCTGTGCGGGTGGGGGCGCCCGCCATGACCTCTCACACGCAGATCTGCTCAAGCGCATCGAGCGCCTCATCGAGCTTCTTCCCGGTCGCCCTCCTGAGCATCACCGACCCGACCCGCGAATACCCCCGCAGCTTCTGTCGGAGCTCGAGTTTGACCCTGGTGCCCTCGCCGGCGGGCTCGAGCTCGATTGCGGTGATGGCCTCGTTGAGCAGGCGCTCGAAGGGGGTGCCGATGATTTCCTGCTCCCAGCGCCGGCGCGCGGTGCCGGCGCCCCCGGGCTGCTCTGACTCGAGCAGCCGGAAGTCGACCCGCACCGGGCGGCCCTTCTTGGTCGTGAAGACCTCGGTCCAGCTGTCGTCCTGGACGGCCTCCATCCGGGTCACGCCGGGCCACCAGCGCGGCAGGTGGTGCGGGTCCTCGACCACCTCCCAGACGCGCTCGGGGGCGGCGGCGAGCGTACGGGTGCGGCGCGCGGTCGCCATCAGTCGGCGGAGGTGCCCTCCGGCACCCTCACTCGGCGCGGAAGTCGATCAGCGCGTTGACCTCGTACGGGGCGAGCCGCTCGCGACCGCCGAGGAAGGACAGCTCGACCAGGAACGCGCACCCGAGCACCTCGGCCCCGAGCCCGGTGACCAGGTCGCAGAGGGCACGGGCGGTGCCGCCGGTGGCGAGCAGGTCGTCGTGGACGAGCACCCGCGCGCCGCCCGCCAGCGCGTCGGCGTGGACCTCGAGCGCGTCGATGCCGTACTCGAGCACGTATTCGGCGCTCACCGTCTCGTGGGGCAGCTTGCCGGGCTTGCGGGCCGGCACGAAGCCCGCCCCGAGCTGGCGGGCGATCGCCCCCCCGAGGATGAATCCCCGTGCTTCCGGGGCCACCACGAGATCGACCTCGAGCCCGTCCGCGTAGGTGGCCAGCTGGTCGACCGCGATGTCGAGCGCGCGGCTGTCGAGCAGCAGCGGGGTGATGTCCTTGAACACGATCCCGGGCTTCGGGAAGTCCGGGATGTCGCGGATGTGAGCGCGGAGGTCGGCCGGTACTGCCACGTGTGATTGTCTAGGTGGCGATCTTGCGCAGATCGCGGATCAGCAGCAGGTGCTTGAGGTGGGAGGTCACCGAGGCGAGGTTCTCGAGCGCCTCGATCGCCTCCTTGCGGCGCTCCGGGTTGCGTGAGCGGAGCGCCGGGGCGAGGATGCTCTGCAGCAGCTGCGCCTCCCGGTCGGCGGAGCTGCGGAACACGCGCAGGTTGCGTCCCCCCACCCCGTAGCGGGCGAGCTCGCTGACCGCCCGGACGATCTCGCGCTCGGTCTCGTCGTAGTAGCGCACGCCGGCCCGCACGTCGCCCTTGATGACCCCGAACTCCTCGAGCTCGCGGACGAGCTTGGGGTCGGCGCCCGTCTCCTCGACCACGTCGTCGAGCGAGTACAGCGCCCCCGCGTCGCGGTTGCTGACCATCGCGCGGCGCATCGCCCGGGGATCGCCCGGCGGGGCCACCTCGCGCTCGGAGCGGCCGCCGGCGAGCTCTTGGCGGATCACCCGCAGCGGCAGGAACTCGTCGCGCTGGAGGCGCAGGATCGTCCGCAGGCGCTGGATGTCGTTCTGGGTGTAGAGCCGGTAGCCGCCCTGGGTGCGCCGAGGCGCGAGCAGCTTCTGGTCTTCGAGGTAGCGGATCTTGGAGATCGAGATGTCGGGGAACTCCTGCACGAGCTGCTTGCAGACCGAGCCGATCGTGACCGCCTTCTGGCGCGGCGGCTCGGCTTCGGCGGCTGGCGGCTCGGGCAGTTCGACCTCGGGCTGAGCGGCGTCGGATGTGGCCATCAGCGGCTCAGGAACGCGAGCTTGTACTTGCCGACCTGCAGTTCGTCGCCGTCCTGCAGCCGGTGCGACTCGATCCGGCGGCGGTTCACGTAGGTGCCGTTGAGCGATCCGCAGTCGTCGAGGTGGTAGTCGCTGCCGCGCCGCACGAGAATCGCGTGATCGCGCGAGACGGTCACGTCGTCGAGGAAGATGTCGCTGTCGGGACGCCGCCCGACGGTCAGGCGGTGCTTCTTGAGCGGGAAGCTCTCGCCCGCGCGTCCCCCGCCGGCGCGGATCACCAGCGCGGCGCCGCGCGCTACCACGTCGTCGAGCTCCACAGGCTCGAGCTCACCGGTCTCGCCGACCTTGTAGGTAGCCGTGGTCGCCCCGGGGGTGGGCTCGGACTGCACCAGGAACGCGCCGCACCGCTGGCAGTAGTTGGCGCCGTCCGCATTGGCGAATCCGCACTCTGGGCAGTGCTGGGCCACGGCGGTCGGGACGACTACTCAGGGTCGCTGGCCGGAACGCGGCCGGCGAGGATGTCGGTGAGCTGCTGGACGTCGGCGCCGGAGATGACGTCCTCACCGCCCTCGTGCTTCTTGCGCAGGCGGTTCACCAGCTCCGCGCGGAGAATGTCGATCTTGCCGTGCAGGATGCGCCGCTCGTAGGAGATCTCCATCTCCTCCTCGGTCAGCTGCTTGATGAGGTCCTTCAGCTCCTGGTCCGTCAGGCTGCCGAGATCGGGAAACGTGTCCATACAGAAAGGTCCTCCCCAGGTTGAGGGCGCGAAGCGCCGAGTATACCCCGCCGTCTCAGAGGGTCAATCTGAGCTTGAGGGTATTCGCTTTTCCGCTCAGCGGTGGGCGGATTGTTGCGCGCGGGTCTGCGCGATCCCGCTGCGCACGTAGAGCACGGTGGCCGTGATCGACAGAGTCATGCCCACATAGAGCATCACGAGCGCGATCGTGTGCAGGCCGCACATGGCGAAGAACGGCGCCCCCATCGTCGGCGCCACGCCGAGCCGGCCCGGCCAGTTGATCTTCAGCTCAACCCCCCGCTTGAGCCCGTAGCGGCTGAGCGCGAGCATGAACAGCTCGCGGGCGATCACGATCACGATCGCCCACCGCGGCAGCAGCGAGAAGTGGAACGCCACCATCATCCCGGAAACGACCAGCAGGCGGTCGACGATCGGGTCGAGCAGCGCCCCGAGCCGGCTGTACTGGCCCGTCAGCCGGGCCGTGAAGCCGTCCAGGTAGTCGGCCCAGCCGATGACCGCAAACAGCACCGTGGCCGCCGGATCCATGCCGTCGGGGCTCGAGAGCGCGAGCACCAGGAACACCGGGATCCCGGCCAGGCGGAGGAAGCCGATCGCGTTGGGCAGCGTCCACGGGTTCAGCGGCTGGTCCGACAGCGTCGCCGTCGGCGGCGGTCCGGAGCGGTCGATGCCGAGCAACCTGCGCGTGGTGATCCGACGCTCGGGTCCGCTCATCGGGCGCCCGCCTCAGGGCAATTCGCGCCAGAGCGCGGCGATCGCCTCGGCGGCGCCGTCGACCGGCACGCTCCGAGACTCCTGGCCCCGGCGCACCTGGACCTCGATCTCGCCCGCGGCGAGCGTGCGCTTCCCGACGGTGAGCCGCAGCGGGCAGCCGATCAGCTCGGCATCGGCGAACTTCTCCCCCGGCCCCGCGTCGCGGTCGTCGTAGAGCGTCCGCAGCCCGGCGTCGCGCAGTTGCGCGTAGAGGCCGTCGGCGAACGTGCGCTCCTCGCTGCCCTCGCGGCCGAGCACGACCAGCTCGACGTCGAACGGGGCCAGCGCCCGCGGCCACGAGATTCCCTGCTCGTCGGCGAACTGCTCGACCGCGGCAGCGGCGATCCGCGCCGGCCCGATCCCGTAGGAGCCCATCCACACGAGCTGGGTGTTGCCCTGCTCGTCGAGATAGGTGGCGCCGAGCGGCTCGGAGTACCGGGTGCCGAGCTTGAAGATGTTGCCGACCTCGATCGCGGGCTCGATCCGAATCGTGCTGCCCTTGATCGTGTCGCCGGCCTGGACGGTGCGGACGTCGACGGGCTCGAACGCGAAGTCGCGGCCCGGTTCGACCCCGCGGAGGTGCGCGTCGGGCCGGTTGGCCCCGGTCACGTAGCCGCCCGGGGCGACGCCGCGGTCGAGCAGGATCGGGGCGTCGGTCCCGACCGGGCCGATGAAGCCCGGCGGTCCGAGCCGCTCCGCAACCTCCTCGGGCCGCGCCGGCCGGAAGTCGCGCCGCAGGGCCGCACGCAGCTTGAGCTCGTTGACGCGGTGGTCGCCGCGCACTATCACGACCGTGAAGGTGCCGTCGTCGACGATGATCGGGAACGCCTTCAGTAGCGCTCCGGCCGGAACGCCGAGCTCGCGGGCGACGCTGTCCACGGTGGTCATGCCCGGGGTCGAGACCTCCTCGGGGGCGGGCAGCGGCGGCGGCAGCTCGACGGGCTGCGGATCGGCGGAGGCGACCTCGAGGTTCGCCGCGTACCCGGACGCCAGCGCCACCTCGTTCTCCCCGGCGGCGCACGGCGCCATGTACTCGTGAGCGCCGAGGCCGCCCATCATCCCCACGTCGCCCTCGACGCGGTACCACTCCAGACCAGCGCGATCGAAGATCCGGTCGTACGCGGCCACGTGCTTGTCGTAGGCGACGTTCAGGCCCTCGGCGTCGCGATCGAACGTGTAGGAGTCCTTCATGATGAACTCACGGGTGCGCAGCACGCCCGCCCGGGGGCGCGGCTCGTCGCGCTCCTTGGTCTGGAAGTGGTAGAGGATCAGCGGCAGGTCGCGGTAGGAGCGCACCGACTGGGCGACGTGGCCGGTGACGATCTCCTCGTGCGAGAGCGCCAGCACCATGTCCGCGCCGCGGCGGTCGGAGAGCTTGAACAGCTCGTCGATGTCGTAGCGGCCGCTGCGCCGCCACGGTTCGGCCGGGTTGAGGACCGGCATCAGCATCTCCTGGGCGCCGATCGCGTCGATCTCTTCGCGCACGATCGCGACGATCCCCTGGTGCACCTTCCAGCCCAGGGGCAGCCACGACCACAGACCCGAGCCGACCTGGCGGATCAGCCCCGCCCGGACCATCAGCTTGTGCGAGGTGGCCTCGGCGTCCGAGGGCGGGTCGCGCTGGGTCGGCAGGAAGTATCCGGACAGTCGGGTCACGCGGATGTGAAGCCTATCCACGCCACTTCCCGCACCGGCTGCACGTGCCTGCGCGGCCCCCGCGGAGGGGAGCTTCGCGGGCAGCCAGAGCGCTTCTGATAGAACGCCACCACCCGACGACAGAAGGAGCCCCGCATGGCGTACTCCGTTCCGCCCCTCCCCTACGACTACAACGCGCTCGAGCCGCACATCGACGAGGCCACGATGCGCGTCCACCACGACAAGCATCACCAGGCCTACGTCGACAAGGCGAACGCCGCGCTCGAGGGCACGCAGTGGGCCGACGCGGCGATCGAGGACGTGCTGAAGGACCTCTCCGCGCTGCCCGCCGACAAGCAGGGCCCGGTCCGCAACAACGGAGGCGGCCACTACAACCACACCCTGTTCTGGGAGTCGATGGCCCCGGGCGCCGGCGCCGAGCCCGACGGCGCGCTGCGAACGGCGATTGACGGCGCGTTCGGATCCTTCGACGACTTCAAGGCCAAACTGAAGGACGCCGGCGTGAACCGGTTCGGCTCGGGCTGGTCGTGGCTCATCCATGACGGCTCCGGTCTGGCCGTCGTCTCCAGCGCCAACCAGGACAACCCGATCAGCGACGGACAGACCCCGCTGCTCGGCGTCGATGTCTGGGAGCACGCCTACTATCTCAAGTACCAGAACCGGCGCCCCGATTACATCGATGCGTGGTGGAACGTCGTCAATTGGGCGAAGGTGGCGGAGCGGTTCGGAGCGGTCAGCTAGCTGTCGGCGCACTGACGCTGGGCCCGCTACTTTCGAGATACGCTCGCGTTCAAGACGGGGCGGGCAGGGTATCTGCCCCTGTCTGACAACGCTGTCCACGAAAGGGCAGACTCAGCATGCCTCCATTTCCGTACGCCTTCGCGCATACACCCTCCCGCTCGTCCTCGCGGTGCTCGCCTCCTTCGCGGTGGCGCTCCACGTGGCGCCCGCAGCGCGTGCCAACACGAGCCAGATCTCGATCATGATGGACGACGATCAGGTCGTCTACGCGCCGGACACGCAGCGGATCGCCGTGCTGGAGCGGATGAAGTCGCTGGGCGTGGATCTGGTCCGCGCGACCGTGCTGTGGAGCGTCGTGGCCCAGATCACGCAACCGTGCGGGCTAGCGAACGCGTACGGGTTCGTCGATGCGATCGTCCCCGCCGGGCGGTATTCCGGTGGCGGCACGTTCCGCGCCGTATGGTCGGGACCCGTGCCCCCCGACACGCTCACCAGCCGCAGCGTCTCGTACCCGTGAGCGGGCCCGGTCGCCGCCTCCGCTCTGCGCTCGTCGCGCTCGTGCTGCTGTGCGGGGGCGGCGCGAGCGCCGCACCCGCCGTGGCGAGCCCCGGGCAGTTCACGACCTTCGAGGCCCCGGCCGAGCTGCTGAGCAGCGGCGACGCCGTCCGCATGCAGACGTTGACCGAGTTGCGGGCGCTCGGCGTCGATTCGATCCGCATGACGATGTACTGGCAACGCGTGGCGCCCAGCCCGGATGCGCGCCAAGCGCCGCGGTTCGACGCCACCGACCCAGCCCCGTACGCGTGGGGCGCCTACGGCCAACTCGCCGACGAAGTCCATGCGCGCGGGATGCGGCTGCTGATCGCCGTCACCGGGCCGGTCCCCCGCTGGGCGACCGCCGGGGCCAAGGACCACCTGACCAACCCCAGCCCCGGCGACTACAAGGCGTTCATGACCGCGGTGGGGCGGAGATTCGGGGCCGACACGCACGCGTTCTCGGTCTGGAACGAACCGAATCTGTCGAAGTTCCTCGCCCCGCAGTTCGCACCGGATGGACGCGCGGTCTCCCCCGCCCTCTATCGCCGTCTCTTCTTCGCCGGCTACGACGGATTGCGGGCGGCCGGGGTGCGGGTGCCGGTCCTGGCCGGCGAGACCGCGCCCGTGGGTAACGAGATCACCGTCGCCCCCCTGCGCTTCCTGCGTGGGGTGCTGTGTCTCAATGCGGACTACCGGCCCGCCGCACGCTGCGCGCGACTGCCCGCGGCCGGCTGGGCGGTCCATCCCTACATGCGCCCCGTGTTTCCCACCGCGGCGCCGCCCGGCCCCGATGACGTCACGATCGGCGGCCTCGGGCGGCTCGGGCGGGCGCTCGACCGCGCGGCGGCGGCCGGCATGGTCGCCTCCGGATTGCCCATCTACGCCACCGAGTTCGGCGTCCAGAGCTACCCCAACGTCGTCGCCGGGCTGCCGCTCGCCACGCAGGCCGACTACCGCTCCGTGGCCGAGTTCCTCGCCTACGGCAACCCGCGGGTGGTGTCCTTCTCACAGTACCTGCTCATCGACCCGGCGCCGCTCGCCGGCCCGGCGATCAGCCGCTACGTGTTCCAGATGGGCCTGTACCTGTTCAAGGGCCACCGGGCAAAGCCCGCGTACGAGGCCTTCCGGCTCCCGCTGGTCGTGCGCCGCCGCGGCGCGTCGGTGAGCCTGTGGGGGCTTGTCAGACCCGGCCGCTTCGACCACACCGCCGGTACTGTGGCGGTCGAGTACCTCGACGCTCACTCCGCGCGCTGGCACGTGCTCAGCCGACCGACGTTCGGGTCCTCGGGCTACTGGACCGCGCGCGGGGGCTGGAGGGCCGGGCGCCATTGGCGTGTGGCGTGGACCGGCCTTGGCGGGGTCCTCGACACGGGTCCGGCCACGGCGGCGTACGCGTTCTGAGCCGTCAGCCGCCGTCCCGGGGGCGGCGGGCGATCAGCATCAGGGTGTGTCCGAACAGCGCGGCGCGGGGCCGGGATCCGAGGCGGTCGAGTGGCTCGCTCGCCTGCTGGACCGAAGCCGGCAGGCGCCTCCAGGTGTAGGTCAGCGCGTGCAACTCCGGGACCAGCCCCGCGGCCAGTGCCTCGTCCACCAGGAGGTGCGGCGAGAGCGGGATGTCGTCGGGAGTCCCGTGAATCGCGGTCGCCGCCCCGATCCGGTTGGCGAGTGCGAGCCCGAGCCCGACCGGGTGCCACAGCCCGGGCTCGACAGCCACCAGCGCGCCGCCCGGACGGAGGGCGTCCGCGGCCTCACGGAAGCAGGGGCCGAGCGGGCCCTGATAGGCGATGTGGTGCAGGACCAGCCGATAGAGGACGACGTCGAAGGAGGCCGGTGGCAGGCCGAGGGCGCCGGCGACGCCCACCCGGGCCTCATCGGCGCCTCCTGAGCTCAGGACTCCCGCCACGCGGTCGGGGTCGGAGTCGATCCCCAGCAGGCGCCACTCAGGGGCGGGGAACAGGTGCCGGCCGGGGTTCCATCCGCAGCCGACCGAGACCACGTCCCCTCCGGAACGCCGCAGTCGGCGCGCGAGCACCTGCTGCTCACGCGCCCTCACCCGCTGGTCGTGCAACTCTCGGGTCGACCGCGCCGTGATGCGGTCGAGCAGGTTCCCTGCGTCGAACGGCTCGCTGCGGGCGCTGCGGAGTCGAGCGGTCAGCCGATGCTCTTCTCGGAGCTAGCCAAAGTACTTCTTCCAGTGCGCGGCCAGCGAGTAGTAGGCCTTACGCGGCGTGAGGCCGGGACCCAGCAGCGATGAGTCGAAGCGGTTGGTCCCGGCGTAGAAGAGGTCGTAGATGTAGACCCGCGCGATGCGCTGGTTCGACAGCGCGAGCCGCATCAGCCAGTTCGTCGCCTTGGCCTGGCGCGCCAGGTCGTACCTGAGCCTGACCTTGCCCGAACTGAGCGTGAACTCGGCGATGCCCCCCGTCTCGGTCAGCCACAGCTGCCCGGGGAGCACGCTCAACGCTGCCTTGGTCCCGCTCGAGTGGAAGTAGTTCACGTCCACGTAGTTGTGCAGCCCCCAGACCTGGGGCGTCCGCACGTGCGCCTTCCCGAAATCCCTCAGAAGCGTCCTGGCGTAGTTCACCATGTCGATCTGCGCGGGTACGCCGGGACCCTTGGCCAGATCCTCGAGATCTGCGCCGAGCACGGTGCAGGACGGGCAGTAGCGCTTCACGATCGCGTAGTAGGTGACGACCGCCTCCGGATGCAACGCGGTCGGCTGCGTGAGCGAGTTGACCTCGTTCCAGGGCTGGAAGATGTGGACGAACGGGTAGCGCTTGTGGAACGCCACGAACGCCTTCGTGTACTGGCTCGCGCTCACCGGCTTGCACGGGCGCCCCGGGCACCGCGAGCCGGCGCCGGGGTTGAACGCCACGACGATCTCCTCGTGGGCAAGCCGAGCGGCGTTCATCCAGGCATCAGGAGCGGTCGACGCCGATAGGGCGCCGTCGTACGCCGTGATCAGCCGCGTCCGCTTCACGCCGAGGGCGGTGAAGGACGGATTCGTGAACGCCACTGGGTTCTCGTCGCCGATCCCCATCGCCAATCTCGCCGAGGCGGCCGAGGCGGCCGAGGCGGCGATCGCACTCACGGCCAAGAGGCATGCAAGTGCAGCGCAGATTCTCATGCGGACGTTCACTGTTGCTTCCTTTCGTCGTGTGTCCGGCCGAACGGACGCTCGAGCGACCCCCCTACCTCGAAGCGGCCCGGCACTCTAGCGAACCCCGCTCGGGCGCTCGCCGGTTGCCGTGACCGTCACTCCGGCGGTCCAACCCGGGTCCGGGCGGCCTCAGTTGCGCGTGAAGCGCCGGCCGGCCACCGGCGAGATGGCCTCGTCCAGCCGCGCCGGCTCGGGCCGGAGCGCCGAGATCAGCTCGCCGTCGGCGGCCTCGTCGTCGGCCGCGGCGGCCTCCATCGCCGCCAGGCGCTCGGGCGTCAACTCGCCGGCGTGCTCGGACTCGATCTGCTCCAGCCACCGCGCGCCCTCGTCGGCGTCGGCGTCGTCGACCTCGACGCGCTTGGAGGCGACGTACTTGTCGATCTCGGCGAACAGGGTGCTGACGAGCTGCTCGGTGGGCACCTTGCGCAGCGGCTTGCCGCGGCTGAATACGAGGCCCTCGTTCTTGGCGCCGGTGATCCCGAAGTCGGCATGTGACGCCTCGCCGATCCCGTTGACCGCGCATCCGAGCACCGCGACCTCGATCGGGTCCGCATAGGCCTCGAGACGCTGCTCGATCTCCGCCACGACGGTGTCCATGTCGAACTGCAGACGCCCGCAGGTCGGGCACGCGATCAGCACCGGGCCGCGCTCGCGGAGCTGGAGCGCCTTGAGGATCTCCCACGCCACCTTGACCTCTTCCTCGGCGTGGAAGGTCGACAGCGAGATCCGGATCGTGTCCCCGATCCCGTCGGCGAGCAGCGTGCCCAGGCCGACCGCGGATTTGAGCGACCCCGACCATTTCGTGCCCGCCTCGGTGATCCCGAGGTGCAGCGGATACGGGATCCGCTCCGAAAGCAGTCGGTTGGACGCAATCGTGTTGGGCACGTTGGTCGACTTGATCGAGACCTTGAAGTCCTCGAACCGCAGGCGCTCCATCAGCTCGACGAACTCAGCCGCCGCCGTGACGAGCGCCTCGACGGGGCTCTCGCGCTCGAGCGCGTGCAGATGCTTGGGCAGGGAGCCCGAGTTGACACCGATCCGCATCGGCGTGCCGAGCTCGGTCGCGCGGGCGGCGACCTCGGCCACCTTGTCCGGGCCACCGATGTTGCCCGGATTGAGCCGCACGCAGTGGGCACCGGCGTCGAGCGCCTTCAGCGCCAGCGTGTGATTGAAGTGGATGTCGGCGATCACCGGGATCGGCGACTCACGCACGATCGTCTTCAGCGCCTCCGCGTCCTGATCGCGCGGGACCGCCACTCGGACGATGTCCGCACCCGCCTCGGCGACTCGGCTAATCTGCGCCATCGTCGCAGGGAGATCGGCGGTCTCCGTCTTGGTCATGGTCTGAACCGCGACCGGGGCACCCCCGCCGATCGGCACGTTTCCCACCCGGATCTGGCGTGCAGAAGCCACGCCGTCAGTGTAAAGCGCTGACCTGCGCCGCAACTTCAGACCCAATCAAAGCGTTAGAGTGTTAGGTCAATGATGCCCCGAGCCCACAGACTCCTCTCCCCCCTTGTCCTGCTGCTGGTCCTCACCGCCGGCGCGCTCGCCCTGCACGTGGCGCCGGCGCTGGCGTCCTCGACCCAGGAGCCGATGTTCCAGGACGACGGCGCGTTGAAGCGCGATCCCGCCGGGACCCTCGACACGCTGCGCGCGCTCGGCGTCGCCCGGGTGCGGGTGTTCCTGGTCTGGAGCTCGATCGCGCCGAGCCCGAACTCTCGCCACAAGCCAGGCGGGTTCTCCGCTTCCGATCCCGGCTCCTATCCGGCGCAGAACTGGGCGTCCTATGACTCGATCGTCGAGGCGGCGCAGGCTCGCGGCATCGCCGTCGACCTCACTCTTACCGGACCGGCGCCAGTGTGGGCGATCGGTTCGGGCTCCCCGGGCGGACCGCACGGCCAGTGGAAGCCCTCAGCATCGGAGTTCCGCGCGTTCACGACCGCCGTCGGGCGGCGCTACAGCGGCAGCTACACGCCGGCCCGTGGCTCGCAGCTGCCGGCCGTCCACTACTGGGCGCTGTGGAACGAGCCCAACTACGGGCCCGACCTGGCTCCGCAGGAGATTCACCGCACCGGCGTCGAGGTGGCGCCGATGCTGTACCGCAACCTCCTCGACGCGGGCTGGAGCGCGCTCCAGAGCACCGGACACCGGGGTGACACGATTCTGATCGGCGAGGTCGCGCCCCGGGGCATCACGACCGGCGGACAGCCTGGCGTGTTCGGTGGCATGGTGCCGCTGCGCTTCATCAACGCGCTCTATTGCGTCGATTCCTCCTATTGGCCGCTGCGGGGATCCGCCGCGGCGGCGCGCGGCTGCCCGACCACGGCGGCCGGATCGCGTGGGTTCCGCAGGGCGCATCCCGGGCTGTTCCAGGCCACCGGGTTCGCCGATCACCCCTATCCGCAGGGGCTGGCTCCCAACCGCCAGACCTGGCCCAACCCGGGTCCGAACCAGTACACCGATCTGCCGCAGATCCCGGTGCTCGAACGGGTGCTCGACCGCCTCCAGCGAGCCTACGGCTCGGATGCCCGGCTCCCGATCTACTCGACGGAGTACGGGTACCGTACGTATCCGCCCGAGCTCGGGCAGCCCAACTACACCACCGCATCGCTGTACCTGAACTGGGCCGAGTACATCCACTACCGTGACCCGCGCATCAGGTCCTACATCCAGTATCTGCTCGTCGACCCGGGCTCCGGGAACTTCCCGAGCGGGCTCGTCACCGCACGCGGCAAGCGCAAGGCGACCTACGACGCGTTCCGGATGCCGCTCTACCTCCCGGTCACCTCGACCCGGAAGGGCGGCACGCTCGAGGTCTGGGGCTGTGTCCGTCCGGCGGCCTTTGCCAAGCAGGACACCGGCACGACACAGCAGGTCCAGATCGAGTACCAGCGCGGCTCGCACGGCTCGTTCCGGGTCGTCAAGACGGTCGCGATCACCAACCCACGCGGCTACTTCGACGTCCGGATCGCGTTCCCGGCCAGCGGCGCCGTGCGTCTCGGATGGGCGTATCCGAACGGCGCAGTGATCCACAGCCGGGTGCAGAGCGTAACCGTCCGCTAGGGCAGGGGGGCAGGCAGGCCGAAGTCGCGGCGAGGCAGCCAGGGCCGAACCGCGACTTCCGGCCCAGCGGTCAGAGGCGCAACAGCCCCACCGTGTCGATCCGCCCGCGCTGAGCTATCTTGCGCGCGATGCCCGTGAGCGCGCGACTGCTGGGCCGCCTGGAGCACATCTGTGGCGGCGAGCACGTTCTCACGCACCGCCACGCCCTGGCGACGTACCGCTCCGACGGCCTGGCCCAGTACCAGGTGACCCCCGCCGCGGCGGTGCTGCCGGGCACTGCCGAGCAGGTCCGCGACGTCGTGCGAGCGTGTTACGAGGCCGGGGTCCCGTGGGTGGCGCGCGGCGCGGGGACCGGACTCTCCGGGGGAGCGCTGCCGGTCTCCGACGGGGTGCTGATCGTCCTCGCGCGCATGCGGAGGATCCTCTCGGTGGCGCTCGAGGACCAGCAGGTCGTCGTCGAGCCCGGGGTCACGAACCTCGCCGTCTCGCGCGCCGTCGCTCCGACCCACTTCTATCCGCCCGACCCGTCGAGCCAGATCGTCTGCTCGATCGGCGGCAACGTGGCCGAGAACTCGGGCGGCGCGCATTGCTTCAAGTACGGCTTCACGACCAACTACGTGACCGGCCTGGAGGTGGTGCTGAGCGACGGCGAGGTGGTGCAGCTCGACCGCGACGCACCCGGCTACGACCTCCTGGGGGCGTTCGTGGGCTCGGAGGGAACGCTCGGCGTGGCCACGCGGATCACGCTCCGGGTGACGCCCATGCCCGAGCACGTGCGCACGCTGGTGGCGTTCTTCGAGGACACCGCGCAGGCCGGTGAGGCCGTGACCGCGATCGTCAGCGCCGGGATCGTCCCGGGGGCGATCGAGATGATGGACCGGCTCTCGATCGAGGCCGCCGAGGCGGCCACCAACGCGGGCTACCGGCTCGACGCCGGGGCAGCGCTGATCGTGGAGCTCGACGGTCCGCGGATCGAATGCCAGGCTCGCTTCGAGCAGGTGGCCGCGCTGTGCGCCGAGAGCGGTGGCCGGCACATCCGGATCGCCGCCGGCGCGCCGGAGCGGGAGCTGATCTGGAAGGCCCGCCGGGCCGCCTTCGCCGCGATGGGGCGGATCGCCCCCGCCTACTACGTGCAGGACGGGGTGATCCCCCGTACGCGCCTGGCCGCGGTGCTGAGGCGGATCGACGAGCTGGCCGCGGAGTACGGACTGCAGGTCGCCAACGTGTTCCACGCCGGGGATGGGAACCTGCACCCGCTCGTCTGCTTCGATGCGGCGCGTCCCGGTGAGCCCGAGCGTGCGGAGGAGCTCGCCGGCGAGATCGTGCGGGCCTGCGTCGACGCCGGTGGCTCGATCACCGGCGAGCACGGGGTGGGCGTGGACAAGAAGGCGCACATGCCGGCGATGTTCTCCGAGTGCGATCTGGACACGTTCCAGCGGCTGCGCTGCGCCTTCGATCCGCTCGGGCTCGCGAACCCGGGCAAGGTGATGCCGACCCCGCGGCTGTGCGGCGAGGTCCCCGGTCCCTACCGAGAGCATCCGCTGGAGCGGGCCGGCGTGGCGGAGCGGTTCTGAGAGCGGCGTGCCCGGCCAGGAGCTGACACCCGAGTCGTTCGAGCAGGCGGCCGCGTCGCTGGCGCAGGCTGCGGCGGCCGGACGCTCCGTGCACCCGCGCGGCGGCGGTACCAAGGACGACTGGGGCGCCCCCGTGAGCGCTCCGGATCTCGTGCTCCGCACCGCCCGGCTGGGCCGCGTGCTGGAGCACAACGTCGGCGACCTGACGGCGGTTCTCGAAGCCGGAGTCCGCCTCGAGGACGCCCAGGAGCAATTCGCGCGCGCCGGCCAGATGCTCGCACTCGACCCGCCGCTCGGCCGCGACGGGCAGCGCGACGCGACGATCGGCGGCGTGCTCGCCACCGGCGACTCGGGCCCGCTGCGCCACCGCTACGGCGCCCCCCGCGATCTGATCGTCGGCATCACCGTGGCCCTCGGCGACGGGACGATCGCCCGCGCGGGCGGCAAGGTGATCAAGAACGTCGCCGGCTACGACCTGGCCAAGCTGTTCACCGGTTCGTTCGGAACCCTCGGCGTGATCCTGTCGGCGAGCGTCCGGCTGCACCCGCGGCCCGAGGCCGCCGCGACTGCCGTGGGCACGACCGCGCGTCCCGAGACCCTCGCGACGGCGGCGATCGCGCTCGCGTCCGCGCCGCTCGAACTCGACTGCCTCGACGTCGCCTGGAGCGACGGGCGCGGCAGCCTGCTGGCGCGCTCCAGCGGCGCCGAGCCGGCCGAGCGCTCGGAACGGGCGGCGGCGCTGATGCGCGCGGCCGGCCTGCACCCGGTCGAGGTCGAACCCGAGGATCACGAGCTGTGGGAGCGCCAGCGGGCCGGGCAGCGCTCCGCGGGCGCCGCCCTGGTCCGCGTCGCCGCCCGACCGAGCGAGCTGGCGCAGGTGATCGCGGCCTGCGAGGCGGGCGCCGGGAGGCTCGTCGGGCGGGCGGCACTGGGATCGAGCTTCGTCGAGCTCGATCCCGGGGAGGTCGCGCGGCTGCGCTCCGCACTGCCGGGCGGCGCCGTCGCGGTGGTGCTCGACGCACCTCCTGAGCTGCGGGCCGAGCTCGACCCGTGGGGCTCCGGTGAGGGCACCGCGCTCGAGCTGATGCGACGGGTCAAAGCGCGCTTTGACCCGGCCGGCGCGTGCAACCCGGGCGTGTTCGTGGGCGGGATCTGACCATGCCCGCGTTCGATTCGCACCGCCCGCCCGAGCCGGACGTGATCGCCGACTGCGTCCATTGCGGCTTCTGCCTCGACGCCTGCCCGACCTATGTGCTGTGGGCCGAGGAGGCCGACTCGCCCCGCGGCCGGATCGTGCTCATAAGCGAGGGCGTCTCGGCCGCCGAGGAGAGCATCTCGGAGGAGATGGTCACGCACTTCGACCGCTGCCTGGGCTGTATGGCGTGCGTGACGGCGTGCCCCTCGGGCGTCCGCTACGACCGGCTGATCGAGCGCGTGCGCCCGCAGGTCGAGCGCCACTACCGGCGCCCACGCGCGGAGCGGGCGCTGCGGCGGGTGCTGTTCGAGACGCTTCCCCACCCCGGCCGGATGCGCGTGCTGGTGCCGCTGATCGCCGCCGGGCGGAGGCTGCCGCTCGACGGGCTCCCCGGACCCGCGGCGGCGCTGGCGAAGATCGCGCCACGCACCTCGGCGCGGGCCGCGCTGACCTCGCGGCTGCCCGAGCGGATCCCGGCCGCCGGCGAGCCCCGGGGGACGGGTCGGGCTGCTGCTGGGCTGCGTGCAGCGCGTCTTCTATCCCCACATTCACGAGGCGACGGCCCGCATCCTCGCCGCCGAGGGCTTCGAGGTGATCATCCCCCGCACGCCCCGCTGCTGCGGCGCGCTCCAGTTCCACTCCGGTGACGAGGCGTCGGCGGTCGCCCGGGCGCGCGAGACGATGGCGGTGCTCACCGGAGTCGATCACGTGGTCGTCAACGCGGCCGGGTGCGGCTCGGCGATGAAGGAGTACGGCGAGCTCATCGACACGCCGGGGGCCCGGGCCTTCTCGGGCCGGGTGCGCGACGTGACCGAGCTGCTCGCCTCGGTGGAGCGACGCACCCCGCGCGCGCCCGTGCCGCTGCGCATCGCCTACCACGACGCCTGCCACCTCGCGCACGCGCAGCAGGTCCGCGACCAACCGCGCGCGCTGCTGCAGGAGATCCCGGGCCTCGAGCTCCTCGAGGTCACCACCGAGCGCGACATCTGCTGCGGCTCGGCCGGGATCTACAACCTCGTCCAGCCCGAGACGGCGGCGGCGCTCGGCGCCCGCAAGGCGCGGAACCTGATCGACACCGGCGCGCAGGCGATCGCGGCCGGCAATCCCGGCTGCGCGGCCCAGCTCGATCTGCATCTGCGCGAGCTCGGCCACCCGCTCCCGATCCACCACCCGATCGAGCTCGTGTGGCGCTCGATCGCGTCGGCGACGTCGTGAGCGGGATGAGCGCGGGCGCGTGTCGCGCCCGGATGGCGGGCGCCGCGGTGGCGGTGCTCGCGCTGGCCGGCTGCGGCGGCAGCTCGCAGACATCGGCCTCCTCGCCGCCGAGCGCGAGCGTCACCACGACCACGTCGGTGACGACCTCGACCACGGTGCATCACACCACGCCCGCCAGGCACGCCGCCACGCACACGACCACCTCCACCCCGAGCGTGGCCACCCCGCCCCGGGGTCCGCCGCCGGGACGCCGTCTCCGCCGGTAGCGCCCGACGGCCTGCGCGCGGCCACCGGGTACGCCTCCTACGAGCTCTGCGCGAGCGGGTGCTCAGGATCGGTGCCGGCCTCGCTTCGCCGGCCGCTGCGGATCCCGTCGGGCGCCTCCTCGTCGTGTCCGGTGTCGTCCGGGCGGTCGGTCGCGGGCTTCAGCGGGCCGGCGCTCGGGGGCGGCCCCGTGTACGCGCTCGGGCCCGACGCCCACGGCACACTGGCCACGAACAGCTTCATCGGCAGCGCCTGGTCGGCCGGGCGGGTCACCTGGGTCGCCTCGCCGGGCTACCGGGGGCCGGTCCTGATCCGCGGTCGCCTCCTCGGCGGCGCGGGGGCCGTCGGCTTCGGCGAGGGACACGTGCCGGTGGACGAGATGCAGCTCTCCGGACCGGCCGGCACCTCGCCGGGCGAGCCGGCCGGGTCCCGCGAGTGGCCCTCGTTCGCGCGGGTGAAGTCGCCCGGCTGCTACGCGTTCCAGGTCGATGGAACGAGCTTCAGCACCACGATCGTGTTCCGAGCCACCGGCGCGTAGCGGCGGTCCGGCGGCCCGATATTCATCTTCCGGCGGCTGTCGAATTCGCCCCCCTTGCGACGTCGTAGATGATGAAGCCGCACAAGCGAGCGGTACACACGGACCAGGAGGCCCCATGCCCCAGTACATGTTGTTGATCTACGGACCGGCCGACGGAGGACCCTCGCCCGAGGAGATGGCCGCCGAGATGCCCCGCTGGTACGAGTACACCCAGAGCCTCCAGGAGGCCGGGATCCACGTCGCCGGCGACCCCCTGCACGGCGTCGACGCCGCCACCACCGTGCGCGTCCGCGACGGCCAGACGCAGATCACCGACGGGCCCTTCGCCGAGACCAAGGAGTTCCTCGGCGGCTACTACATCATCGACGTTCCGGATCTCGACACGGCGCTGTCGCACGCCGAGCGCGTGCCGAACGTCCACTACGGATCGATCGAGGTTCGCCCGGTGATGGACATGGCCGCGATGCCGTCGCCCGAGCAGGCGGCGCAAGCCCAGGCGTGAACGCGCGCGGCGAGTGGCGGCCGGGTCCCCCCGACCCGGCGGCCACCGTCGAGCGTGCCTTCCGCGAGGAGCGACCGGCGGTCCTCGCGACCCTGATCCGGCACGTCGGCGACTTCCAGCTCGCCGAGGACGCCGTGCAGGACGCCTTCGCCGCCGCCGTCGCCACCTGGCCGCGCGACGGCGTGCCGGACAACCCGGGCGCATGGATCACCGTCGCGGCGCGCCGGCGGGCGATCGATCGCCTGCGCCGCGACCGGACGCTGGCGGACCGGACGGGCCGCCTCGCCGAGCTCGTGCGCATCGACTCCCAGGAGCATCACGTGAGCCCCGACGACAGCGCGGTCGAGGATGACCGCCTCCGCTTGATCTTCACGTGCTGCCATCCGGCCCTCGCCCTCCCGGCCCGGGTGGCCCTCACGCTGCGGGCGCTCGGTGGCCTCTCGACGGCCGAGATCGCGCGCGCCTTCCTGGTCAGCGAGACGACGATGGCGCAACGCCTCGTGCGCGCCAAGCGCAAGATCGCCGACGCGCGGATCCCCTACCGCGTCCCGTCCGATGAGCTGCTGCAGGATCGCCTCGGCGGCGTGCTGGCGGTCGTGTACCTCATCTTCAACGAGGGCTACGACGCCGCCGAGGGCGACCGGCTGGTGCGTGGCGAGCTGTGCAGCGAGGCGATCCGGCTCGGCCGCCTGCTGGCCAAGCTCATGCCCGACGACCCCGAGGTGTGGGGACTGCTGGCGCTGATGCTGCTGCACGACGCTCGTCGCGTGGCCCGGATCGACGACCGCGGCCGCTACGTCGCGCTCGATCGCCAGGACCGCGCCCTGTGGGACCGTGGCCGCATCCGCGAAGGCCTGCGGGCGCTCGAAACGGCGCTGCGGCTGCGCCGCCCCGGGCCCTACCAGCTGCAGGCGGCGATCGCCGCCCTGCACGTCGAGGCCCCCACACCCGAACAGACCGACTGGGCGCAGATCGCCGAGCTCTACGGCGCCCTGGCCCGGCTCACGCCCTCCCCGGTGATCGAGGTCAACCGGGCGGTGGCGGTGGCGTTCGCGGCGACCCCCGACGCCGGCCTGGCGCTGCTCGGGCCGCTGCTGCAGGACGCCACCCTCGACGGCTATCAGCCGCTCCACGCCGCCCACGCCGAGCTGCTGCGCCGCGCCGGCGACCGGAGCGGCGCCGAGACCGCCTACGGGCGGGCGATCGCGCTGAGCCGCAACACCGTTGAGCGCTCCGAGCTCGAGCGGCGGCTGGAGGCCTTGCGGGCCTGACCAGCGGCCGGAAGCCCGGCGCGCCTGACCGGTACCTTGCGGGTATGGCGCCGGCAATTGCCTTCCGTTCCGCGTCGGTTGACTCGGGCCCCGGCGCGCAGCTGGCGCAGGCGATGCGCGACGAGATCGCGGCGATCTACGAAGGCCTCGATCTCGACGGCCCGCAGATGCCCAAGGCCGGCGCGGCCGAGCTGGGGCCGCCCGGCGGCGAGTTCATCGTCGGCTATGTGGCCGGCGAGCCGGTCTGCTGCGGCGGCCTCAAGCGCCTGTGCGATGGCACCTGCGAGATCAAGAAGATGTTCGTCGCCCCGTCGGCGCGCGGCCAGGGCGTCGCCCGCGCCCTCCTGCACGAGCTCGAGGACCGCGCCCGGGCGCTCGGCTACACGGTCGCCCGGCTCGACACCGGGCCCAGGCAGCCCGTCGCCAGGGGACTGTACGAGGCCGAGGGCTACGTCGAGGTGGCGAACTTCAACGGCAACCCGGTGGCGACGTTCTTCGGGGAGAAGGCGCTGGCGTAGGGGCGGTTCGGCTCCGGGGGCGCGTGGCGGTACGCGGCGGAAACCTTCACTGCCGGGTGTCTGACACCCATTTCCTTCCCTGACTCGCGGTAAGTCGGGGCGAGATACCACGAAATGTGCCTCACCCCGAGTACATCGCCTCTATCTCGGCCTCGTACTTGCCGGCGATCGGCTTGCGCTTGAGCTTCATCGTCGGCGTGAGCTCGTCGCCGCCGGGGGCCCAGTCCCCCGGCACGATGGTGAACTTCTTGATCTGCTCGACCCGGGCCAGGCGCTGGTTGGCAGCATCGACGCCGACCTGCACGGCGGCGATCACGTCGGGCTCGGCGGCCAGCGCTTCGAGGCTCGTGTCGGCCAGGCCGTGCTGTGTCGCCCACTGGGGCGCGTAGTCGGCGTCGAGGATGACCAGCGCCGTGTTGTACGGGCGCCGGTCGCCGATGCAGCACGCCTGCCCGATCAGCGGGCTCCCGGACTTGATCGCGGCCTCGATGTTGGCCGGCGACATGTTCTTGCCGGCCGCGTTGATGATCAGCTCCTTCTTGCGATCGACGATCTTGAGGAAGCCGTCCTCGTCGATCTCGCCGATGTCGCCGGTGTGCAGCCAGCCCTCGGAATCGAGCGCCTCGGCGGTCTTGGCCGGGTCGTTGCGGTAGCCGAGCATCACGAACTCGCCGCGGCACAGGACCTCTCCGTCCTCGGCCAGCGTGACCTCGACGCCGGGCGCGGGCGGCCCGACGGTCCCGATCTTGACCTGGCCCGGGCGGTTGACCGTGCCGAGGCCGCAGGTCTCCGACATGCCCCACAGCTCGGCCAGCTCGATCCCCAGCGCGTGGAAGAACTCGAGCACGTCCGGGGGCGTCGGCGCGGCGCCCACGTTGACGGTCACGGCCTGATCGAGTCCGAGCATCTCGCGCAGCTTGGAGAACATCGCCTCGTCGGCGGCAGCCACGCGGGCCTCGAGCTCCTCCGGGACCGGCTCACCGCGCTGGCGCAGCCGGACCCGCTCGATCGACGCCGCGATCGCCTCCTGGATCGGCTTGCGCTGCTCCTCGGGCTGCCCCGCCTGCATCGCCTCGAGCCCGGCCTTCAGCTTCTCCCAGATCCGCGGCACGGCGAAGAACCAGTTGGGGCGGACCTGCGGCAGGTGCGAGAGGACGTCGCGCGGGTTGGGGACCGTGGTGATCGAGCCCCCGTAGATGACCGGGATGTAATGGTGCGCGTTGCGCTCGGCGATATGGGCCGAGGGCAGCCACGAGACGACCCGCGAGCCGACCTGGAGCTCGATGATCTCCTCGATCGCCCGGGCGGTGAACATGATGTTGTGGTGCGTGAGCTGAACGCCCTTGGGATGCCCGGTCGTGCCCGAGGTGTAGATCAGCGTCAGCACGTCGTCGGGGGCGACCATGGCCGCCGCGGCGTCGGCGTCGAAGTCGGGGTTCGAGCCCTCGACGTCGGCCAGCGCGACCGTGCCCTCGGGCGCCTCGCCGTCGACGACGATCACGTGCTCGACCTGGGGCATGTCCTTGATCGCCTCGCTCACGACGCCGAGCAGCGCCTGCTCGACGATCACGACCCGGGACTGCGCGTCGGAGAGCAGGTACGCGATCTCCTCGGCCGGATAGGTGACGTAGATCGAGAACGGTGTCGCGCCGACGGTGACCGCGGCGAGGTCGACGATGTGGAACTCGGGACGGTTGGAGAGCATGATCGCCACCGTGTCGCCGCGGCCGAGTCCGAGCTTGGCCAGGCCGCCGGCGACGGCGTCGACCCGCTCGAGCAGCTCTGCCCAGGTGAGTGAGACGCTGTCGTCGGGCGTGCGCACCGCAACGATGTCAGGGCTGTTGGCGGCGGTGCGCCGAAGCGCCTCCGTCAGCGTCGGCGCATCGACGGCGCGACCGGCCGCGGCCGTGATCGTGCTGCTCTCCATCCTGTCCTCCGCCTCTCTGCCGTTAGGTATCGGGGCGAACGGTATCGCAGCGCCGCCGATGGGGATGGAGGGCAGCCTCTCAGTGGGGGACGGTGAAGCCCTTGCCGCTCAGTGTCGAGATGTCGTTCGTCAGCCCGACGACGAACAGCATCACGATCAGGACGAAGCCGACCGCACTCGCGCGCTCCATCACCGAGAACGGGATCCGCTTGCCGCGGACCTTCTCGGCCAGCGCCCAGAAGATGTGCCCGCCGTCGAGCGGCAGGAACGGGAACAGGTTGATGATCGCCAGCGACAGCGAGATGATCGCCAGCACGTACAGCGCCTCGGTGGTGTCGAAGGCGAACGTCTGCTGGGTGACCTCGAAGGTCCCGACGACCCCGTGCAGCTGCTTGCGGACCTTGGGCTCGAAGATGGTGGCGATCGTCGTCACCGTCTTGTGGGTCACGTACCACATCTGCGAGACGCTCTTACCGGCCGCCGTCAGCAGCCCCACCGGCTGGACGAGCACGTCGAAGCCGAAGCCGAGCCGGGTGCGCCCCAGTTGCGGGTCATAGCGGGGGGTGATCGAGTAGGCGATGAGCGTCCCGTTGCGCTGTACGACGATCCGCACGGGCGTGGTGGCCTGGCAGCCGTTCGTCGGCGTCCCCGCGCAGCGGTGGCTCGAGATCGCCTTCGTGATCTGCGCGACGCTGAGCCCCGAGCGGCCGTCGACGGAGACGATCTTGTCGCCCGCCTTGAGGTAGGCCGACGCAGGGGCCACCAGCGACCCGCTGGCGACCTTGCCGGTCGGCAGGTCCTGGCCGTTCTTGGTCACCGCCACGCCGTTGGACCACACGATCGCGGTCAGCAGCAGGAACGCGATCAGCAGGTTGACGCCGGGCCCGGCGCTGATCACCACGATCCGCTTCCACACCGGCTGGCGGTAGTAGGCGCGGGGCGCGACGTCCTCCGGGATCTCCTCGTTGGGGTTCATCCCGGTGATCTTCACGTAGCCGCCGAGCGGGATCGGCCCGATCCCGTATTCGGTCTCGCCGCGGCGGACCTTCCACAGCATCGGCCCGAAGAACAGCGAGAAGCGCTCGACGCGCATCCCCACCGCCTTGGCGGCTGCGAAGTGGCCGGCCTCGTGCAGGATGATCAGCGCGGCGAAGCCGAGAAAGGCGAGTACGTATGACATCAGCGTCCTAGTGTGGCATGGCGCGCAGCTCGGTCCGCCGCCCGGTTCAAGGGTTGCTAAAGGGGCCTCCACGATCGGATCGCCGCCGCGGTTCAGCAGATCGCCTCCAGCTCCCAGCGGATGCAGGACAGCATGAACGACGTGGCCGCGCTCGCCGAGCAGTCCTCGGCCGCCACCGAGCAGGTGTCGGCGTCGACCGAGCAGACGAGCGCCTCCGCCTCGCGGCACCAAGCTCGCACCGCTACTGCTGCTGCGGCGCATGGGGGCAAGGCCTCGGGCAGTGGCCGTTCAGGCCACCGCCCGGTCAGCCACCAGCTCGGCCGCGATCGCTCTCGCCTCGGAGTCGGCGGCGGCCAGCGAATCGAACGAGTGCACCCGCGAGGCCGGGAGCCGCGCCAGCGTCTCCTCGATCACGGCGGCGATGTCCAGGAACCGCAGCCGTCCGGCCAGAAATGAGTGCACCGCGATCTCGTTGGCCGCGTTGAGCGTGCACGGCGCGGTGCCCGCCGCGCGGGCGGCCTCGCGCGCCAGCCGCAGGCAGGCGAACGTGACCTCGTCGACCGGCTCGAAGGTGAGCGATCCGAGCGCCGCGAGGTCGAGCGGCGCAACCGGGACGTCGACCCGGTCGGGGTAGTTGAGCGCGTAGGAGATCGGCACCCGCATGTCCGGATAGCCGAGGTGGGCCAGCGTGGCGCCATCGCAGAGCCCGATCAGGCTGTGGACGATCGACTGCGGGTGCACGACCACCTCGATCTGCTCGTACGGCGTCCCGAACAGGTGGTGCGCCTCGATCAGCTCGAGCCCTTTGTTCATCAGCGTCGCCGAGTCGATCGTGATCTTGCCCCCCATCGCCCACGTGGGATGGGCCAGCGCCTGATCGACGGTGACGTCCCGGAGATCGGCGGCGGTGCGGCCGCGGAACGGGCCGCCCGAGGCGGTCAGCACGAGACGGTCGACGGTCCCGGGGCGCTCGGAGCTGAGCAGTTGGTGCAGCGCCGAGTGCTCGGAGTCGACGGGGATGATCGCCGCGCCGGTGGCCTCGGCGAGCTGGGTCACCAGCTCCCCGCCCACCACCAGCGACTCCTTGTTGGCCAGCGCGAGGTCGACCCCCTCCCCCAGCGTCGCGACCGTTGGCACCAATCCCGCCGAGCCAACGATCGCGTTGAGCACCAGGTCGCAGTCGCCCTCGGTGATCAGCCGCACGAGGCCGTCGGGGCCGGCCAGGACCTCGCCGTCGGTCCACGCCTCCGCCGCCCGCGCGGCGGCATCGGGGTCGACGAGGGCGATCCGCGTGACCCTGTGCTCGCGTGCCTGCGCGACCAGGGGCTCCCACGAGCGCCCGGCGGCGAGCGCAACGACGCGCAGCTCATCCGAACGCGAGACGACGTCGAGCGCCTGGACCCCGATCGAGCCCGTCGAACCGAGGATCACCAGTCGGCGCGGCACGGCCGGGATTGTAGGCGGGGACGGCTGCGCCGCCGAGCGCGCGCGACCAGCGCTCCTCATATGGAGGAACGTCTGTCAAGTGAGCAGCGGTGAATGTCCCCCTCGGTGCTGTCGTTTCGGGGGTGGTGAGACGGGTTGCTCGGGTGGG
>Ga0209048_10001454_pt1 | contig 24389 bp, 14 predicted proteins | sample FrelakmetCRP12CR_FD_187146 | JGI IMG/M metagenome (GOLD analysis project Ga0209048, IMG submission 187146) | Freshwater lake sediment microbial communities from the University of Notre Dame, USA, for methane emissions studies - CRP12 CR (SPAdes)... | ecosystem: Environmental > Aquatic >... | reverse complement strand
TTGCCCGGAGTGAAACACGTCATTCGCTGCGCTGGCCTGCGAGGTCAGGAACAGCTTGCGGTGCTCGGTGGCGATGGCATCCAGATCGTCGGCATACTTCCAGTTCTCCGCTCCCGGCCCGACAACGTAATAGGCCACCCGCTTCTTAAGAAACTCCGGCTTGGGTCCGTTTTTCAGTGTCCAGTCGTACCACTGGCGATGAAGATCGTTCATGTCGAGCAAACTGGCGTCGCCAAACGTCAGCCCTCCGACTTCCTTCTTGGGCGTCCGCGTTCCGGGATGGTCCCAGGGCCCGATGATCAGGTAGTGCTTCGCTCTGGTTTCGGGGTTGCCGTACTGCATGTGCTCACGATAATAGGACATGGCCCCGGGCTGATCGTCGTCGTAATCGCCCGTGATGGTGAGGATGGGCACATTCATCCTGGCGTATTGCTGGGGCGTGGGCGCCATGGCCTGCCAGTAGCTGTCGTAGGTGGGATGCTGCAGCCATTTCTGGAAGACCGTAGTCGGGTTGCCCACAATCTGGTCCAGCGTGTTGAAGGGCCGCTGGCCGAGATACATCTCGCGGAATTTCTGGATCCAGAACGAGCTATCGCCGAACAGATTGGCGTTGCTCGTCTTGCCGCTGGTAAAGGTGAGCCACTGCATGTCGTAGCTGGTCCAGATTCCCTTGAAGAACGGGAAGTCCACGCCCGCGTGCGCTGACGCTACGGGGACGACCGTCGCCAGATGGGGCGGCAGTTCCTTCAGCGTGGCCCATTGATCGTAGCCCGCGTAAGAACCTCCCCACATGGTGACCTTGCCGTTGCACCACGGCTGCTGCGCAAGGAACTCCACGATGTCGTGGCCATCCTGCGGCTCCTGGGCGAAGGGTTCGAACACCCCCTCAGAGTTGCCGCGCCCGCGCACATCCACCAGCACGAAGACATAGCCATGCTGCGAAAAATAAGAGGCGCGATTCTGATAGCTGTCGCTGATATACGGCGTAAGCGTGAAGATCACGGGCAGAGGTTCCTTCTGCCCGGCCGGCTTGAAGACGGTGCCGTTGAGGCGCACGCCATCGCGCATCGGGATCTTGAATGCCCAGATGAGGTCCACTCCGGCCGGCTTGTCTTCCTTCGCAGGCTTGTGCGCCGCCGGCAATGGCGGGGGAGACACTTGCTGCGTCCCTGTCGCCGATTGCGTTTGTCCGTTAGCGTTCGCGGCTGGTTGCGCGGCGACGAGGCATGACCAGACAGCCACGGCAAAAACGGTGACGCAGCAACTTTTCATACGTTCTCCTTCTGGGCGAGTATAAATCCGGGAGGGTTAGTGATCCGAGTTGTCCGAAACCCCGTGCGCGATGGCGAGATACGTTGGGTGTAGGGCCGCGCCGTGTGGTCTCCTCAGCCCGGTCGACGCCGAGCGTGCCCAACTCCGGCAGTCAGTTCAAGATCGTACCTGGCTACGCCCATCCTCGGAGAGCACGATTGTGTGGTAAGTTTCCTGAACCACAACAGCCGAAGTCGGCCATGTCGTAAAGAGTGAGCGTAGACCTGGGAAGCTGGGACGTTTCGAGGTTGCAGGTTCCGGCAACTGGACTGTGAAGAACAACGTACGTGAAATCCCTTAGGCAGGTGCAGGACCTGTACGACCGCAATCTCTTCTTGCAGGCATTTCGCGAGACGGCGGAATACTGGCAGCCCTCGACCGACCTGCAGCAGCTCACGACCGAAGAGCTCGTGTTTGCCAGCCGGCTGGCCCATCAGCTCGGAGGATGGCGGCTATCACGCTGGCTCCTCCGGACTGTTGTCCAGCGCGATCCTGCCAATCCACTGGCGCGTTACTTCGCTTATAGCATCGCTAAACGCAGCACGCGTTTGCTCGACGACCTTTACGAATTGCAGCTCCAACCGGACTTGGGCGGTGATGACGTTGAGCTTCGCGCGGGGTGGTTCGCCTACCACGCCCGCAGCTGGGCGGTGCTCCGTGACTTCAGCCGCGCTTATGACTGGATCGCTCGCGCGCAAGCGCTCGTGGAAAACGACAGCTGGGTCTATAGCTGCCAATCGGAGGTGTACGGCTTAGCCGATCGTTGGGACGACGCCCTGGTGGCGGCTGAACGAGCTTGGGAGCTCAGCTTTGGCGCGCCATTCGCCGCGAATTCCCTGAGTAATAGCCTGCTCAACCTGGGCCGGGTGCCGGAGGCAGCACAAAGACTGACAGCGGCGGCCGAGAACTGCGAGTCCTATCAAGTCGCCCACCTGGCTTGCTGGCACCAGTGTGCGCTGGCCGAGACCATGGAAATGGATGGGCAACGGGCGGCACTGGATAAGGCAATCTATCTGCTTGCGAAGCTTATCGAACTCGCACCCCTGGCCGACCGGCAACTGCGCAAAAACGTTGCCATCTCTTATCTCGACATAGCCGAGCTGTCAGATGACCATGTCGCGATGGAGAAGTGGGCGGCCGAGGTCCGCTCTCCCTTTCATCGCGAGATACTGGCCAACCTCCGGAAGAATGGTCCTTCCAAGCCCATTCGGCTGCCGTTTCGACCAACCATTCAAAAGCACAATGCCTGCCTTCCGACGAGTGTCGCCTCCGCGCTGGCCACGGTGGGCGTTGACTTTTCTATCGCCGCGATGACCCACGATCTTACCTTTGGGGGGACCTACTCCTGGGCGGCTGCCGATTGGTTGAGAAAGCACGATCTCGCGGTTCGTTTCTTCGCGGTAACGCCGGAGGTTGCCACCCGACTTGTCCAGCACGGCATTGGGTTCGTTGTCAGCTTCGCGGGAGATGAAAGCGCCCACGCCGTTGCCGTGGTAGGCCTTGATGAAGCCGCCGGAACACTGCTCGTGCACGATCCTGAAGCCTTTCGGACTTCCCGCTACCTGGTAAAACGAATCGGCCAGAATCAAGCGCCGCTGGCTCCCAAGGGCATGGTCGCGGTGCCCTCTGCGAAGGCCGCTCTGCTCGATCAGTTGCTTCCCGATGACGCCGAGGTGATGGACGCTTCGGAGGCGCACCATCGGGCCCTTGTGATGAGCGGTCCCTCTGAGGCCCGTGCCATCGTCCTTGCGTTGCAGGATCGCCGGCCCTCGCATCCGGGGACTCGATTGTTGCAGGCCATCCAGGCCGGAGAAGACGGTCGCACGGGAGAGGCCTTCACGGCGTTCAAGTCCCTGCTGGAGGAGTTTCCTTCCTCCCCCATCGTGCGCGCGAGGCTCATTGATGCATGCCGCGCGCTTGGCAATACCGCCCTCTTGCGTGAGACGCTCCACAGCATCATTGAAACCGGGGTCCTTCCCGGAATTCAGTCGCAACAGGACTGGGTCCACCCTCCCGCTCGTTATCTCTGCGAGTATGCCGAGGTGCTTAGCGCTTCCGCCGCCACCCGCAGCCACGCTCGATTCCTCCTGTTTTCGGTGATTCGACGCCACTACAGCGCGGCATATGCCTGGCATGCCCTCGCCCATGTGCTCTGGCGGGAGCACAACATCGAACGCTCTTTGCTGTGTTACCGGCTGGCGTCGTGTCTCGTCGAGAGCGATGAGCACGATGCACATGCGTACTGCGAGGCCCTGGGCCGCTGCGGCCGCGAACAGGAAGGCTTGGATTGGTTAGAAGCCAGAGTACGGGCTCATGGAGCTTCGCCCCGGGCGGTGGGGACCTGGCTGACATGGATCGCTGCCCTGGAAGATGCCGGGCGGCCCCAGAGTGCCTTGTCTGCCTGTGAGGAAGCGCTGCAACAACATGGTAGTTCACCGGAATTGCTCGCGTTTGTCGTGCCGTTTCTGGCTCGCATGGGACATTGGCAGGAGGCCGAGGAAAACCTTGGTCGCCTTGAGTCTGTCGCCGGTTTGTCCCTGTTCCACTCGGCAGCCATGCATTTTCACCACATGCGCTGTGATCTCGATCGCGCGATCCAGCATGCCGATGTCTGGGTGCGGGAGGCACCGCGCTCCATGCAGGCGCGCTATCTGCTTCTCGATCTTGCTGCCCGGCGCGATGGTGCCGTTGCCGCAGTTGATCTGGCCGAACGCTGGATGGCAGAGCAACCCGCGCACGAAGATCTGGAAACAGCCTACTGTCACCAACTGGAGCGTGATTTCGCCCGGCCGACACGGTTCAAGAAATACTCTTTGCTACTGCGACGTCTGAAGCGAAACCCTGAAGACGGTTGGGCTTGGCGTGAACTGGTCTTCACGCGCATGGAAGAGTACGTCGTGGCGGGTGACGCGCGCCGCCGGAAGCTGGAACCCCGCATCGTGGAGTTTCTGGCGGAGTGCGACCGGGTTGCCCCCGAAGATGCGGCCACGGTGCGTGCCCATGCCCGATGGCACGAGGTTCGCGGACAGTGGTCAGAGGCCGTCGCTGGGTGGCTGGATGCCATTGACCGCGATCCGAGCGATACCTACAGCTATCAACATATATGGAACAGTTCCGCTACCCTTGACCGGCAACAAAGCCAGCAGCTGTGGGGAAAAATCGAGCTGCTAATGCTGAGTTTTCCCGGACATTTGTCCACCGCCCGCGACATGGCGGCGCTCCTGGCTGAGCGATTTGGCGCCGATGAAGCCGAGGGGGTTGTACTACGATGGAGGGGCCAACGCCCGGAAGATCCCAATGTTCTGGAAGCCCTGGTCGATCTCCTGCTGGAACATGGGCACGGTCGCTCTGCCGCGGAGCGCGCGCTGGCGCTCTTGCAAACGTCCATCGAGCATTTGCCTCGTCATTCGGGATTACGGTTGTCGCTGGCTACCGCTTATCGCATGCTCGGACAAGAACCGGAAGCAGAGCAGGCATATGAAGAGATAGTCCGCCGCCATCCGGGCCACACGGAAGCGATCATTCAACTAGCGTGGATCCAGGAACGTGGCGGTAAGGGTGAAGACGCGCTGCGAGCGTTGCAAACGGCAAGCTCCCGTGACCGGCGCAATTTCCGTTTCTGGGAAAGCCAGGCTCAGATGCTGGTTCGCGCCGGCCAAGTCGACCACGCCGCAACGCTGATTCGCGAAAGTCTGCGCCTCATGCCTGAAGTCATCCGCTGGCGGACACGTGCGATCAGCATTTTGAGCGACTGTGGCGCGCACGAAGAAGCGATTGAGGCAGCCCGCGACGGCGTCCGGGTTTACCCTTCGGGCGCTTACCTCTGGTTAGTGCTGGGCAGAACCCTCAACGATCTGCCACAGTTTGCGGCAAAGGGAGAGGTCGAAAGCTGTCTCCGTCGCAGCCATAACCTGAATCCCGGCTTATTTGAGACTGCTGACTGGTTGGCCTTCTGGTTGTGCGGTCAACGCCGCCACGAAGAAGCAGAACAGATCATGCGCACGATTGAGCCGCGACTCGCCGATCCATCACCGGCGCGCGGACGGCTGGCCTGGATTGAGCGCGAGCAAGGTCGCAAACACGAAGCGCTGGATGAGGTCATCGGCACAGTTGCAGCGGCGCCCTGGTACGCCTCGGGCTGGAGCATGCTCATGGACTGGCTGGCGGAAGATGAAGCCTGGGAGCGGGCCCGCAGCCTTTTTGCCGACATCCCTCCCCCACTGCGCACGAATACCGAGTTTCGCCAGAGGCGCCTGTCCTTGCTGGAGAAGGCCGGTCTTGCCGGAGCCGAATTGGACGCCGAGTGGGAGAGCTTGCTGCGGGATTTTCCCGAAAATGTTCCCCTGCATTTGCGGCGATACGATTCTCTTCAAAGCGGTAAGCGCCTTTCCGAAGCCGCCGCTGTGCTGCGCGCCAGTCAACCGAGTGGTCCCCCAAATCCTTTTCTCGAGGCTCGCTTCGTAGAGGTGCTGTTATCGGAAAACCAGAAGGACGAAGCCTTGGAGACTGCTTTACGTGTCTGGTTCACTCCCATGGAAGAGGCGCCCTGGCCCGCCCACAAAGTGTTGACCGCCATGGAGAGCGGCGGTCTGGCTGACCAACTTTGCCGGGAAGCGAAGAGCCGAATGGAGCAGGGGTCCAAACCCACTCCGCGCGCGCTTCAGGACCTGGCTCTCCAGATAATGAAAAGCAGTGGAGTCCGGAAGCGTGACCAACAATCGTTGTTGAACAGTTGTTTTCCGGAACAAGGGGCCCGCGAGGTCTTTGCCCTGCTCGGTCTGGTCGACCAGGCCCCATGGGGCGACGGACGGTATCGCGCCGCCGTCTTCGAGGTACTTATCGACCATGGATACCAACGGGCCGTGGTCAGATACTGGAAGAAACATCCTGACCTGGTGAACTCGGATCTGGAGTCTTGGAGGTCGGTCGGTCGCGCTCTGGTAGGGCTTAAGAAGAACGCCGAGGGACGGAAACTGCTGGCGGGATGGCGAGACCGCAGCGGAGTCGCCATGTGGGTGGTCGCCAACTACATTCTGACCTTCTCCAGTTTCGGTGCAGCCCAGCTGCGGGAAGCAGCCGCGGCTTGCAACGACGCACTGGCTGAACTACCGCACGATCACTGCGCGAAATACCTGGCTCACAAGCAAGCCGAAGCGTTCGCATTGCTGGGAGATAAACAAGCCTTTCTGGAGACTTGGAACCGCTATCGCAACTACTTTGGCACCGATCCGGCGAAAGACGAGTTCTTCCGGCAGACCTACTTGCTGGCCGACATTCCCGCCATGGCCCACTTACTTCAGCAAAACGAAACCAAGGCCTACTCGCAAATCGTGCGCAGCCTGCGTTGGAGACCGGTGTGGCAACGTCTGGGAACATCGGGTGGCCAGAATCCATTCGCGGACATTCCCTGGTGGATCTGGATCTTGCTTGCGCTGTGGGCCTCTCAATTAGTCGGGAGCTTGATCCCGGATCAGTAGAACCTTCGGCCACTGTGGCCGAATCGCCGACACCAGTCAGCCTCGCCACGCTCCGTCGTCAACGATGTCAACTTCCGTCTTGCCCGTTACACGATAAGTAAGTAGCCTGGCGCCAATCGGGGAACAACGATGCCCTTGGCGGCCCAAGAAATGAATGCGAAGCATCCTGGTGGCTTAGCGTATAGGATGTCATCTGAGACCTGACGGCGACAATTCAGCAGGGCATCGCCGAGGTACAAAGATCAGCGGTTGCTGTGTTGCCGCTGCAGGCTGTCCTGAAGGAGAAGCTCAAGATGTACGCACGTAATGCCCATTTCCGCGTGAAATCGCTCGACATGGCTGGGGAATTCGCTCGGACGCTCGAGCACGAGATCCTTCCTTTGCTTCACAAGCAGGAGGGTTTCAAGGGCGAAATCACGTTAGCCAACCCCGGTAGTATGGAACGGATTTCGATCAGCCTGTGGGAAAGCAAGAGCCATGCAGAAGCTTACGACGCCAGCGTGTACCCACAAGTGCTGAAAATCCTTTCACCGTTGATCGAGGGGACGCCCAAGATTCGGATCTATCAGGCCGTCGTCTTGAACCTCGACCATGGCCCTGCAGCCGAGCGCTAAGGTCTTGGGCTGCTCTTCCTGGCGCAACACGCGCAATGCGCCTTCCGTGAGCGCCTGCAATTCGTCCTCGCCCGGATAAACGGTGACCGGAGCGATCCAACTTACGCAATCCCTCAGCCAGGCGACCAGACGCTGGGAATGCGCCATGCCGCCCGTCAAGAGCACGGCGTTCACCCGTCCGTGCAGCACGGCCGCCATCGCCCCAATCTCTTTTGCGATTTGGTAGGCCATCGCGTCGAACGCGGTTTTGGCCTTTGCCTCGCCAGCATCAATGCGGCGCTCTACTTCCACCAGGTCCTTCGTGCCGAGGTAGGAGTGCAGTCCGCCCTCGCGGAAGAGCAGCCCCTCCACCTGTTTCTGGGTGTACTGGCCGCTGAAGCAGAGATCGACAAGCTGCATGGCCGGCACCCCACCCGCCCTCTCCGTGGAGAATGCTCCTTCTTCGCGCGAATTGGTTACGTCCACCATCAAGCCGTTTTCGTGCGCTGAAACCGATATCCCGCTCCCCATATGCGCGACAATCAGGCGCAGTGATTCGTATCGTTCGCCCCGCTCGCGGGCGTAGCGCTTGGCCACCGCCTTGGAATTCAAAGCGTGCGACAAGCATTGCCGCTCCAGCCGCGCCGATCCGGACAGGCGCGCACACTCCGGCCACTCGTCCACACTCACCGGATCAACGACGTAGGCGGGTACACCCGCCTTTTGCGCGATGTCGTATGCCAGAAACGCCCCCAGGTTGGCAGCATGTTCGCCGCGCCTGGCCAGTCGCAGTTCCTCAAGCATTTCCTCATTCACAATGTAGGTACCGCTGACCAAAGCGGGCAGAAGACCGCCGCGTCCCACAACCGCATCCACCCCACGAACGTTGTGTCCGGCTTCGCTCAGCGCAGCTTCAATCTTCGCGGAGCGAAATGGTTGCTGCTCCAGAATCGGGCATCCGCGGAACGGCGCCAGCTCGGCATCAGAGTGCCGGAGATTCGTGACGAAGTCAGGGCGCGAGTCCGAGTAGAGAGCGATTTTCGTGGATGTAGAACCGGGGTTAATGGCGAGAATCCTGTATTCACCGGCTTGCAAAGATCACCCCCAGAGCGATGGAGTTCACCTTGTCATCCGCGCTCTCCACGCGCGACGGAATCAGGATGGGCACTTTTGCGCCGGCAACCACGTGCGCACACTGTGAACCGCCCAGGTACTTCGCGGATTTGCCCAGAAGATTGCCCGCCTCGATGTTCGGAACCACCATGCAGTCGGCGTGACCTGCCAACGGATGCTCGATGCCCTTCGCACGCGCGGCAGACTCCAGAAGTGCGCCATCGAGGGCAAGCGGGCCAAAGACCTCTGCGTCGCCGAACTGGCCAGACTCGCCCATCCTGGTGAGCTCCCGGGCATCCACGCTCGAAGGCACCGACTCGCTCACCGCCTCCGTGGCGCTCATGAGCGCGATCCTCGGACGCACAAGTCCCAGGGAACGCATGACCTCGATTGCGTTCTGCACGATTTCCTTCTTTTGCTCCAGGCTCGGTAGGACATTCAGCCCGCCATCAGTGATGCCCACCAACCTGCGTTCGCCCGCAAGCGTGTCCTCATAGAGGAGCACGTCGCTCAACAGGCGTCCTGTCCGCAGTCCAGCCCGCTTGTCCAGCACGGCTCGCAGGAGTTCATCGGTGCGGAGATGGCCCTTCAGCAAGAGGTCAACCTGGCCATCTCTTGCCATCTGTGTCGCGACGGTTGCGGCATCCTCTGCGCCCACAAACTCTGCCCTGGCGACCAAGTCGTGGAGCCCGAGGGCCTCCGCCAGGGTGCGGATTTTCCGTTCGTCGCCAATCAGCACGGGCACGGCAAAACCGAGATGAAGGGCGCCATCGGCCGCTGTCAGGCCGACCTCGTCGTCAGCTACGACAATCGCAACGCGTTTCGCGCCCAGGAGCTGAGCGCGCCGGCGAAGTTCGCCGAAGCTCGTTATTTCCCGTCTATTGGACGCAGCAGCAGTGCTGGAAAACATGTCCTATTCTCCTTCCGGCAAAACCTGCGTGCGGTCGTGCGTCAGATTCCTCAGTTCGTCTGCGGTGGTTTGTTGTGCGCGTAGCATCGGACCAACGAATCGTTAGCACCATGATCTCCGTTTTCACTGCAGAACCGGCAACATCGTGTACAAGTTCCGCCGCTCGCGACGTTGTGAACTGATTTTCATCTGGAGCGTCCCAGAAGCGCGCGGCCTTGGAATCGCATATCCTTGAGTGCGATGGCGGCCTGACCACAGCCATGTTTGACCAGGATGGCGCGGGACGGCAGTGCTCCGTCCCGCTTTTCCTGCATTTAAGTAAAAGCAATGGGAGCGGCTTGTACCTGGAAGACGTGCCGCCCGCTGGGGCAGCGAATTCTACGGGCGACCCCGAGCCGCGTGCAGTCGATTGGCCGCACCTTGGCAAAGGGTCAGCGCCACTATGTTACCGCAAGTGCCTCCCGGCAGGTGCACAACTGGGGAAATCCCAGCCTGGGGCCGGGTCCATTGTGTGGAGGAACGTTGTCTATGGAGGAACTGGAGTCCGATTATTTAGCCACTTACCGCTGTAGCGTGTTGCGTGCTGTACGTTAGCCGCCCATAACGCGGGACGTCTGGCGAAGGAGAATCGCGTCATTGACCAATATGACAGTCGGTAATCACTCACCGGAGTTCTGCGTCAGGGGTTGGCTAAGACCTCCAGGGTTGTGCGCTGCATCACAGCGCATTGTTTTGGCAGTGGAGTACGGTACTTTATGGAAGTGCGCCTGCTCCCAGGTTGTTCGCCCACTTGTATCGACAACGCTCGGCCAAAGTGCTTCTGCCTGTTGGATTTGGGTCAACGGGAAGAGCTATCAACGGAAGCAGCGATGGGAAAAACACGGAGATGGTGGCTATGAATTCTAAGAACAGTTTCGGAAACATGATGATCCGCGCGGTTCGAGAACTCGCAGCGGTTATCTGCATTGGGGCGCTGGTGCCCGGTAGCCCTGCGTTGACGGCAGCTCAGACACAGTTGCCCGACGCCCCGTCCGCGCTGGCCGCGGCTAAGATACCTGCCGATCAGCTCGACTCGCTGGTGGCGCCCATCGCGCTGTACCCCGATCCACTGCTCAGCCAGACACTGGTGGCCTCAACCTATCCTTTGGAGGTCGTTCAGTTGCAGCAATGGCTAGCTCAGCACAAGGACCTCAAAGACAAGGCACTCGTCGATGCTGTGAAGAAGCAGGATTGGGACCCGAGCATCCAGGGATTAGCCGCCTTGCCTGATGTCGTCAAGCTACTCTCGGAGAACATCAAGTGGACGACGGACCTGGGGAACGCGTTTCTGGCGCAGCAGAAAGATGTGATGGACGCGGTCCAGCGCATGAGGAAGAAAGCCAAAGACGCCGGCAACCTGAAATCGTCCGAACAAGTGAAGGTGGAAACCAAGACGGTCGAGAGCACGCAGGTAATCGTGGTGGAGCAGGCCAATCCGCAGGTCATTTACGTGCCAAGCTACAACCCAGTCGTAGTGTACGGAGCGCCGGTTTATGCGTACCCCCCGATCGCCTATCCGCCGCCAGGATATTACGCGGCGGGCATGGCGATCTCATTCGGTGTCGGCGTTGCTATGGGAGCGATGTGGGGCGGCGGATGGGGTTACGGCGCGGGATGGGGCGGCAACAACAACGTGACCATCAACAACAACAATAACTTCGTCAACAACAGCAATCGGCAGAACATCCAGGGTGGAAATCGGGTCAACTCGGGCAACAGCAATTGGCAGCACAATCCGCAGCACCGTGGTGGGGCGCCTTACTCGGATCGCGCCACCGCCAGCAAGTACGGCGGCACCGCGCGTGGCGACTCCATGCAGACGCGGCAGGACAATGCTCGTCAGAACCAGGCGCGGCAGCAGCCTGCAGGTGGCCGCGACATGTCCAACCGGGGTACGGGCCAGAGTGGGGGGAACCGCGATATGTCCGGCCGAGGACCCAGCGCCGGCACGATGGACTCCAATCGTGGCGGTGGTGGTGGTGATCGCGTCGGTAATCGGAGCGTTCCAAATACTCCAAGCTCCACCAACAGAAGTACGTTTGGCGGTGCCGGTAGCGGCATGAGCGGCAGCCAGGCTCGCGCCAGCAGTTCGCGTGGCTCCGCCAGCATGGGCGGCTCTCGCGGAGGAGGCGGCTCCCGTGGCGGTGGCGGCGGAAGGCGCAGGTAGGAAGGCACATCATGATGAGCGAGGAACTTATGAACTCGAAATTAGCTGTTGCAAAGAAGTCGTGTAGCGTTGTCGTTCTCATCCTCGTCCTGTGCTGCCTCTTGACGGTTTCGGGAATAGCGCAAGTGCAGCCGGCGACCCAGGCCGCCACCGTCGCCCAGAAAGGCTTCGACACTCCCCAGCAGGCGGCCGACGCCTTGATTAAAGCTGCAGGAGCCTTCGACGTCCCCGAGTTGATGGCGATCCTGGGCCCGGATGGGCATGACATCGTCGAGTCGTCCGACACGGTGCAGGACAAGACCAATGCCCAGGCTTTCGCCAAACAGGCCGCAGTCAAGAACTCGATCGAACTGTCCAAATCCAATCCGAACCGTGCGACCATCATTGTCGGCGAACAAAAATGGCCATTGCCCACTCCGTTGGTGAAGAAGAACGGGAAGTGGTACTTCAACACCAAGGAAGGCCGCCAGGAAATTCTCTTCCGGCGCATCGGCGCCAATGAGCTGGACGCCATCACCGTGTGCCGCGGCTACGTGTCAGCGCAGAACGAATACGCCTTGCAGATCCACGACGACTCCGGCGTGAATCAGTATGCGCAGAAAATACTCAGCACTCCTGGCAAGCAGGACGGCTTGTACTGGAAGAACTCTGACGGCACTTCCGCTGGCCCGATTGGCGAGGCCGTGGCTAAGGCGCTGGAAGAGGGCTACACGTCAGGGAAGAGTGGATTCCACGGTTATTACTTCAAGATCCTTAAGGGACAAGGCCCGGCGGCCCCCATGGGCAAACTGGACTACGTTATCGAGGGAACCATGATTGGCGGCTTTGCTCTGGTCGCTGTACCCGCCGAATACCGGGTGACGGGCGTCAAGACGTTCATCGTGAGCAATGACGGAATCGTTTACCAGAAAGACCTCGGGCCAGACTCTCTCGAGATCGTAAAGAAGATGGAGCTCTACAACCCGGACAAGACGTGGCAACGAACGGATGACGAGTGGCCGCCCAATGTGGCAGTGGCTGCGCCGTAACTCCGAAGGAAGCTGACCGACCTGCTTTCGAGCGCCACGTACGAGCGCGACGGAGGTGCGATGCTCTCGCTAGGTCTATACGTGGACCTACAACCGTGGGGCTATCATTTCTTACGGTTGCTCCGCGGCAACTGGGGCGACGAGGCAAGCAGCCGGATGTGCAATTGAGGTAATTCTTTTCGAGAGAAGGCATCTATGAGCAAGAAATCCAAGAAGAAAGATAAAGCCGCACATGGTTCTGCCGTGGAAGACAAGAAACAGCAGAGTCCCGCTGAAGAAGAAAGTCCAAAGCTCGGCAACAAGGAATACGAAGCCGAGCTGTTCAAGCTGCAAGTCGAGTTGGTAAAGCTGCAGGCCTGGGCGAAGAAGACCGGCGCACGCATCGTCATCGTCTTCGAGGGACGCGATGCCGCCGGCAAGGGCGGCATCATCAAGCGCATTCTGGAGCGCGTGAGCCCGCGCGTGTTCCGGCTAGTGGCTCTACCGGCGCCGACCGAGCGTCAGAAGACGCAAATCTACGCCCAACGCTACATCGAACATCTGCCGGCGGGCGGAGAAATCGTCATCTTCGACCGGAGCTGGTACAACCGCGCCGGGGTCGAGCATGTCATGGGCTTCTGCACTGAAGAGCAATACAAGAAGTTTCTCAAAGGCTGCCCCATCTTCGAAAACTTCCTGATCAACAACGGCATCATCCTGCTGAAGTACTGGCTCGACGTTTCGGAGAAAGAGCAGCACAAGCGTTTTCTTGCGCGCATCCAGGACCCATCGAAACGGTGGAAACTAAGCCCGATGGACTTGGAGTCGCACCGCCGCTGGTACGACTACTCGCGGGCCCGCGACGCCATGCTGGCCGCTACCGACATACCAACCGCTCCCTGGTATGTTGTGCCTTCAGACGACAAGAAGCGCGCACGGCTTAACTGCATCGCCGACATTCTCAGCCGCATTCCGTACGAGGAGGTCCCGTACACGCCTCCGAAGCTGCCCGGACGCCAGAAGGCCAAGGGCTATCAGGAACCTAAGCAGACGCACCAGGTGGTACCGCAACGCTGGTAAGACTGAAACCGATTGAAGCCAGAAGGAGAAAGCTGTGACCGCCCAGAAGAAGAAGCCATCTCCGCCGTCCTACGTTGAGGTTACGGAGCAGAAGCGATTGAATACTGCCCGCGAGCAGGGGGTCCCGTGGAAGAAGTGGGGCCCCTACCTGAGCGAGCGGCAGTGGGGCACGGTCCGCGAGGACTACAGTTCCGACGGCAACGCGTGGAACTACTTCTCCCACGACCAGGCCCGTTCTCGCGCCTATCGCTGGGGCGAAGACGGGCTGGCCGGAATCTCCGACGACAAGCAGCAGCTGTGCTTTGCCCTGGCTTTGTGGAACGGGCGCGACCCCATCCTGAAGGAGCGATTGTTCGGCCTTACCAACAGCGAAGGTAATCACGGCGAAGATGTCAAGGAATACTACTTCTATCTCGACAGCACCCCCACGCACTCCTACATGAAGTACCTCTACAAGTATCCGCAGAGAGAGTTCCCTTATCGCGATCTGGTGGAGACCAATGGCCGGCGCTCACGCGAAGAAATGGAGTACGAACTGCTCGACACCGGCATCTTCGACGACGACCGCTACTTCGATGTATTCGTCGAATACGCCAAGGGCGACCCGGAGGACGTGCTGATCGAGGTTTCGGTGCATAACCGTGGGCCGGAGGCGGCGCAGATTCATGTGTTGCCGACCTTGTGGTTCCGAAACACCTGGTCGTGGGAGGAGGGCGAGCCCAAGCCTGTATTGCGGGAAGCGGACAAAGGGACTATCCAGGCGTCGCATCCGAGCCTTGGCGAGTACACGTTGCACTGCGAGGGCGCGGGCGAGCTGCTGTTCACCGATAACGAATCCAATGCCAGCCGGCTGTGGGGCCAGACCAATCCCTCGCCGTATGTGAAGGACGCGTTTCACAAATACGTGGTTGAAGGCAGCAAGGAAGCCGTCAATCCGGCGAAGACGGGGACCAAAGCGGCGGCGCTCTACAAGCTGGATGTGCCGGCCGGAGGCAGTAAGGTTGTACGCTTGCGGCTGAGCGCAAAACCTGTTGCCCAGGCATTTGCGAAGTTTGATGCGCTCTTCGCCAGCCGGCTGGCTGACGCCGACGAGTTCTATGACCGCATTACCCCCAAGAATCTGAGCGAAGACGAACGGCGCGTGCACCGCCAGGCGCTGGCCGGTATGTTGTGGTCAAAGCAGTATTACTATTTCGACCTTGACCGCTGGCTGATTGAACATGAATCTCACCCCCTCGTGGGGACGGGCAAGGGAGGCGCGCGCAATGCTGAGTGGTTCCACATGCTCAACAGCGATGTCATCTCCATGCCCGACAAGTGGGAGTACCCCTGGTATGCGGCGTGGGACCTGGCGTTTCACACTATTTCTCTTTCTCTCGTCGATTTCGACTTCGCCAAAGATCAACTCCTGCTGATGCTGCGGAACCTGTATTCCCATCCCAACGGACAGATTCCCGCTTACGAGTGGAATTTCAGCGATGTGAATCCGCCCGTGCACGCTTGGGCGACACTATTTCTTTACAGAATCGAGACGGAGCTGGGCCGGGCCGACCTGCGTTTTCTGGAACGCTCCTTCCAGGGGTTGATGCTCAATTTCAACTGGTGGGTCAACCGCAAAGACCCAGAGGGACACAACGTCTTTGCCGGCGGCTTCCTCGGACTCGACAACATCGGGGTATTCGATCGCAGTGCACCGCTGCCCACCGGCGGACATCTGGACCAGGCCGACGGCACGGCGTGGATGGCGTTCTACTGCCTGTGCATGCTGGAGATCGCACTCATCCTGACCGAATACGATTCGATGTACGAAGATATCGCTTACCGGTTTCTCGAGCATTTCGTCTGGATCACCTACGCCATGGACCGCATCGGTGTGCACCACGACGAGATGTGGGACACGGAGGAAGGCTTCTTCTACGATCTGCTGCATCTTCCCGATGGCGATGCCATGCGATTGAAGATCCGCTCGATGGTAGGCCTACTGCCATTGTGTGCCGCAACCGTCTTCGAAGAGGGCACATTGGCGAAGCATCCCAGAATCCTTGAACTGGTCGAGCTATTCCGTAAGCGGCATCCGGAGGTGGTGAAAAAAATTGCGGTAGCCGATGGCAGTTTCATGGGACACGGACGCCGCAGGCTGACGTCGGTGTGCAACAAAGAAAAAATGCAGCGCATTCTCGCCTACCTGCTCGACGAAAACGAGTTCCTCAGCCCCTTCGGCATTCGCTCGCTGTCGAAGTATCACCTCGAGCACCCTTTCGTTTTTCACCTTGAAGGACAGGAATACAAGGTCCAGTACTTGCCCGCGGAGTCGAACACCGGCATGTTTGGCGGCAACTCCAACTGGCGCGGCCCCATCTGGATGCCGGTCAACGGACTCATCATTCGGGGCTTGCTGCTCATGTATCCCTTCTATGGCGACGATTTCAAGGTCGAATGTCCGACCGGCTCGGGAAATTACATGACCTTGTTTGAAGTTGCGAAAGAGATCGGCCGCCGGCTGTCGAGCATCTTTGTACGAGACGCTGATGGCAAACGGCCCGTCTACGGAGGCACAAAGAAGTTCCAGGAAGATCCGCACTGGCGGGATTACATCCTGTTCTACGAGTACTTCCATGGCGACAACGGCGCCGGACTGGGGGCCAGCCACCAGACCGGGTGGACGGGGCTCATCGCTCGCTTGCTTGATCTGTTCGCGCGTGTGGGCCCTGAAGATGCGCTACGAAGAACTAAGGGAGTCCTCGCTCAGGCAACGCGAGAACAAGTGGCAGGAGAATAACTCCTGCACTTCTGAATACCAGACGGGGTTTGCGACCGCTTACCCATATTCCCCTAACGGAGCTGAGACATGAATGAATTCGACCTTAGAGATCACAATCTGACCGTCGCGGAGGTCCACCGCAACCTGCCGCCCAGCGTGCTGTATGAGCATGCGATGCGCTACGACAAGGATGCGGGCATCGCGGAGAACGGTGCTTTGGTGGCGTACTCCGGCGCGAAGACCGGCCGCTCGCCGAAAGACAAGCGAATCACCAGGAACCCAGCTTCCGAGAACGATATCTGGTGGGGTGACGTCAATGTTCCGCTCGACGCTCGCACCTTCGATGTTGTACGTGAGCGCGCCCGGGACTATCTGAACTTCTGCGAGCGGCTCTACTGTTTTGACGGTTTTGCGGGCTGGGACCCGAAGTACCGCATCAAGGTGCGCGTCATTTGCGAGCGCCCCTATCATGCGCTCTTCATGCACACGATGTTGATCCGGCCAACCCGTGAAGAATTGGCCAGCTTCGGCAAGCCCGATTTTGTGATCTACAACGCCGGCCGGTTTCCTGCGAATCAATACACCGCCGGCATGGGTTCCAAGACCAGCATCTGCTTGAACCTGGAAGACTGTGAGCTCGTCATTCTCGGGACGGAATACGCCGGGGAAATGAAGAAGGGCGTCTTCACAGTAGCGAATTATTTTGCTCCGAAGCAAGGCGTACTTTCGATGCACTGCTCCGCAACGGCGGACAAGCAAACCGGGCGCTCTTCGCTGCTGTTTGGTCTAAGTGGAACCGGCAAGACCACGCTCTCGGCAGACCCCAACCGGCATCTCATCGGTGACGACGAGCATTGCTGGAGCGATGAAGGAATCTTCAACATCGAAGGCGGCTGCTACGCCAAGGCCATCAATCTGACCCCCGAGTCGGAGCCGGACATCTTTGCTGCCTTGCGCTTCGGCGCTGTGCTGGAAAACGTCGTGCTCGAAGACGACCATACGGTGAACTTTACCGATACCCGCATTACCGAGAATACCCGCGGCGCCTATCCCATTAATTTCATTCAGAACGCGCTCATTCCTTGTGTCGCCGGTCATCCCACCGACATTATCTTTCTGACCTGCGACGCCTTTGGCGTCCTGCCGCCGGTCAGTTCGCTCACCCCCGCGCAGGCGATGTATCACTTCATCAGCGGGTACACCGCGAAGGTTGCGGGAACCGAAGTGGGAGTCAAGGAGCCGTCGGCGACGTTTTCGCCATGCTTCGGCGGGCCGTTCCTGGTATGGCATCCGAACAAGTACGCCGAGCTGCTGGCGGAAAAAATGAAGAAACACGGCTCCCGCGTCTGGCTGGTAAATACCGGCTGGAGCGGCGGAGCGTACGGAGTCGGGAAGCGCATCAAGCTGGCCCATACGCGCGCGATTGTCGACGCTATCCACAGCGGCGCCCTGACAAAATCAAAGACCCAGCGTGACCCCGTCTTTGACTTCGAGGTCGTTACGGAATGTCCAGGTGTTCCCAGAGAAATCCTCGATCCCCGGAGCACCTGGGCCGACAAGTCTGCTTTTGACGAAACGGCCAAGAAACTTGCTGGCCTGTTCCGCGCCAATTTCACGAAGTACGAAGGTGGAGTCAGCGCGGAGGTGAAAGCTGCGGGAGCTAAGGTTTGAACTCCGGGACGAAACTAAACCTCGGATAAGACATGGCCACTTGGCTTACCTCATATCGGAAAGATTGGTTGCGGCCCGATGTAATCGCTGGCTTGACCACCGCCGCGGTGGTCATTCCCAAAGCGATGGCTTATGCCACGATCGCCGGCCTGCCGGTGCAGGTAGGACTGTACACCGCCTTCCTGCCCATGGTCATCTACGCCGTGCTGGGCACTTCGCGCGTACTGAGCGTGAGCACGACGACGACGCTCGCGATTCTGGCTGCGGCCGAGCTGGGCGAAGTGGTTCCGGGAGGCGATGCGGCCTCGCTGCTGGCCGCCTCCGCCACGCTGACGCTGTTGGTGGGAGCGATGCTGGTGCTCGCTTCTGTCCTGCGGCTGGGCTTTATCGCCAATTTCATCTCCGAGCCGGTCTTGATTGGATTCAAGGCCGGCATCGGAGTCGTCATCGTGGTGGACCAAGTCCCGAAGATCCTCGGGTTTCATATTGCCCGAGGTACGTTTGTCCAGAATCTGATGGCAACCGTCCACGGCATTCCCGAAGCATCGCTGGCAACTCTGGCCGTCGGGATCTGCATGATCGTACTTTTGGTTGCCATGGAGCGGCTCTCGCCCAAGGCACCGGCTCCGCTCGTCGCGGTGGCGGCAGGCATCGCCGGGGCCTACTTCCTGAACTTGCATACCCACGGAGTTGAACTGGTCGGCCACATTCCGCAGGGCCTGCCGTCGTTTACGCCTCCGGTGTTGTCGCTCGTCGCCAAACTCTGGCCCGGGGCTTTGGGCATAGCCCTCATGAGCTTTACCGAGACCATCGCGGCGGGACGGGCTTTCGTACACAGCGATGATCCCTCGCCGAACGCCAACCGCGAGTTGCTGGCTACTGGACTGGCAAATGCCGGTGGCGCCCTTCTGGGGGCAATGCCCGGCGGCGGCGGAACCACGCAGACCGCAGTCAATCGTCTGGCCGGAGCACGTTCACAGATGGCGGAAATCGTGACCGCGGCCATAACACTCGTCACGATGCTCTTCCTCGCACCGCTCATCGGCTTGATGCCGCAAGCCACGCTTGCGGCGGTGGTCATTGTGTATTCGATCGGGCTGATCAAGCCGGTGGAGTTTCGTGAAATTCGGACAGTACGTCGAACGGAGTTCAGGTGGGCCCTCGTCGCATTTGCGGGAGTGGTACTGGTGGGAACACTGAAGGGAATCATCGTGGCCATCATCGTCTCGATGGTGGGGCTTGCCTACCAGGTGGCGGATCCGCCGGTGTACGTCCTCGGACGCAAACGGGGTACGAACTTCTTCCGGCCGCGCTCCGAGGAGCATCCCGAGGATGAGACGTTTCCCGGTTTGCTGCTGCTGAGAGTGGAGGGCAGAATCTTCTTCGCCAATGCGGAACGAATCGCCGAAAAAATAAGGCCCTTGATTGAAGAAGCACAGCCTAAGGTCGTTGCTATCCATCTCCGGGGCGTTCCCGACTTGGAATACACGGCCCTCAAAATGATGACCGAAGGCGAGAAGCGACAGCGCGAGCGTGGCGTCCGGCTGTGGCTGGTTGGGATGAACCCGCAAGTACTTGACATGATCCAGAGATCACCGCTGGGTGAAGCGCTCGGGCGCGACGCCATGTACTTCAATCTGGAGATGGCGGTTGACAAGTATTTGGGTACCGCTGCGCCCGCGAGGTAAGGCTCGCACACCATGACAGAACCGAATTTCGGCGAGGAACCGCTCGATTTCTCCCTGGTACTGGGTGGCCCGCTCTTCCAGCTCTTTCGGAGGTCTCATCTTGTCGGAGATAGCTTGGAACTCTTGTATCGCCGGCTGCTCGTTATTACGGCGGTCGCATGGGTGCCGCTGGTGCTCCTCTCGATGCTCGGCCCCTCGGCTGGAAGCCTGGGCCGCCTGTCCTTCCTGCACGACGTTGAAGTGCATGCCCGGTTCCTCATTGCGCTTCCGGTCCTAATCGCCGCCGAACTGGTTGTTCATCTCCGGATACGTCCCGTTGTGCGCTGCTTCGTGGAGCGGCGTATCGTTTTGTCCCAGGACCTGACCCGCTTTCACAGCGCGATCGAGTCAGCCGTGAGGCTGCGCAATTCCATCCCCGCCGAGATCATGCTCTTGATTGTCGTCTACACCTTTGGCCCGTGGTTCTGGCACAGTCAGGTCGCACTCGACGCCTCGACCTGGTATGCCAATCCCGGCAGAGGCTGGCACCTGACCCCTGCAGGCTTTTGGTACGTGTTCGTCAGCCTCCCCATCTTCCAGTTCCTCCTCCTGCGCTGGTACATGAGGCTCTTCATCTGGTTTCGCTTTCTGTGGCACGTCTCCAGAATCAACCTGGATCTCATTGCGACTCACCCTGATCGCTGTGCCGGTCTTGCCTTCCTCGGCAAGAGTTCCTACGCCTTCGGCCCGGTCCTTTTCGCTCAAGGGACTGTGCTCGCCGGTCTGATTGCCAGTCGAGTCCTTTACATGGGGGAGAGCCTGCTGTCGTTCAAGCTACAGGCCGGCGGTTTTGTGGCTTTTTTCGTGCTCTTCCTCCTCGGTCCGCTCTTAATGTTTACTCCTCGGATGGCTCGCGAAAAAAGAAAGGGATTGGCCGAGTACGGCCTGCTCGCCCAGCGCTATGTCGAGAGCTTCGAGCAGAAATGGGTCCACGGTCCCGCCCCTTCCGAGGAACTCCTCGGATCTGCCGATATTCAGTCGCTGGCCGATCTCGGCAATAGCTATGACATTGTCCGCGAAATGCGTCCGGTTCCCTTCGGACTCCAGGACATCGCGCGTTTGGCCGCTGCCACCGCGGCGCCCCTCTTGCCTCTCCTGCTCACGGTCTTCTCCCCGGAGGAACTCATCATGCGCATCATCAAAGTCGTGTTTTGAAGGCATCCCGGCCGCCAGCATCGACCGCGCCGGCAGGTCTCGAGTGGGTCTTTCATCCCGACCCGAACTTCAACAGCTGTCATCCTGAGCGCTCGCAAGGGATTCCAGCCCGTTTTCTTGCGGGTCGGGCCGGCTGGCCGACTCCACCTCGCGCAATACGAGTTGCGCGAACTCGGGCACCCGCGCCTCGATCTCCGGCGATAACTCCACGCCGATTTCCTGAAGAGGGGCGATGGAAATGGCGAACAGAACCACATCCACCGGATGGTCCAGAAGGTAGAACGTATCCAGAAGGTCTTTCAGTCCGATGTCGTGTGCGGTCAGGGTGCGAGGGTAGTCCCGGGAAAAGCGCGGCGTCAGGCGACGCACCGTCCCGGCCGGATTGCTGTCCAGCGTAGCGTCAATCAGAATGACCTTGCGGGCGCGCTGCATGGGATCGAGCAGCAGGAAGCTGCCCGTGCCGCCATCCAGGAGCTCAACTCCCGGAGGAACAACCAATCGCTCCAGGTGACGCACCACGTGAACGCCTACGCCTTCGTCGCCCATCAACACGTTGCCAATGCCCAGCACCAGCAGGTCGCCGGCGCTTTCAGTCATGGTCGCTGCGCCGCAGGAACTTCCAACCCCCCACCATCGAGGAAGTGGTCCCCCGGCCCTCGATGTAGTCGTGGTAGAAGACCAGGTAAACGTGCACGATCGCAAACAGGATGAAGAACCACATCATGGCGTGGTGCCATTGCCGGACACGGAACTCGCCGCCCATGAGCGGCACGATCCAGCGGAACATCTGCGGCAGGAGAGCTTTGCTCATGCTGGAGTAGAGCGCGAACCCCGTCGCCGACTGAAAGAGAAACGCCAGAAACGACAGGAAGTAGATGAACCCGGCCAGCGAGTTGTGGCCCAGCGAGATGTCCCCGCGGAGCTTGGTCTGCAATACGTCGACCTTCAACACCTCGCCGATTTCCTCCACCTGGGACCGCTTATAGGGGATGAAATTCGTCCAGCGCGCGAAGGCGTTGCCCACGAATCCCCAGTAGATACGAACCAGAAACATGAAGAAGAAGACAAACGCTGTGACGAAATGAGTGAAGCGGACCGTGCCGAACCAATACTGCTGGTACGCTTCGGAAGCGTAGAAGATCGACTGCGGATTGCCAATCAGGTAGCCGGTGGCGATCAGCACCACCACGCAGAGGGCGTTGACCCAGTGATAGAACCTGACCGGCAGCTCCCATACATAGACTCTCTGATAGGTTGCAACGGATGCGTTGGCCATGTCCCCGTCCTCATTCAAACTTAATCTGGTGAACGTGCTTGCCCTCGGGATCGTACAGGTGCACAGCGCAGGCGATACACGGATCGAAAGAGTGGATCGTCCGCAGGATTTCCAGCGGCTGCTCGGGATTCGCCAGGTGCGTGCCGATCAGGGACTCCTCGTAGGCCGAACGCTGGCCTTTGGGGTCACGAGGCGACGCATTCCAGGTGCTGGGCACGACGAGTTGGTAGTTGTCGATCTTGCCATCCTTGATCTTGATCCAATGTGCCAGGGCGCCACGCGGCGCCTCGGTCATTCCAACTCCCTGCGCCGTCGCCGGCCAGGTGGAAGGCTCCCATCGATCGCGGGTGAAGGTGGAAAGCTCGCCCGTCTTGACTTGCGCCATCAGCTCGTCGTAGAAGTCCTTCATCCAGTGCACCACGAGGCGGGTCTCCAGCCCGCGGGCCGCGGTCCGGCCCAGGGTCGAGAACAGGGCGGTGACCGGCACGCCCAGGCGGCCGAGAGCTTCGTTCACCACGTCCTTCACTTCCGTGCTGCCCTTGGCATAGGAGACCAGCAGGCGCGCCAGCGGTCCGACCTCCATGGCGTGGCCTTTCCAGCGTGGCGTTTTCAGCCAGGAGTACTTGCCTTCGACATTGAGCTGCTCATAGGGGGGCTTGGGCCCCGTGTAGTTGAATTCGGTTTCGCCGTCGAAGGGATGGAGCCCGCTGGCCTCTCCACTGGAGTAGGAGTACCAGGAATGCTCGATGTACTCCTGGATCTCTTGCGAGTCACGGCCATTCACCGGATACACTTCGTTCAGGTTGCGATCCAGGATCGCTCCCCGGGCAAACTTGAAGTAGTCCGGCTGGCCGTAGCCGCGGGTGGGTAGATCGCCGTAGGCGAGGTAGTTTTTCAGGCCGCCGCCAATCGCCGCCCAGTCCTTGTAGTAGCCGGCGATGGCCATCAGGTCGGGTATATACACCTGTTCTACGAAGGCGATGGCGCCGTTAATCAAGCTGCCGACGTAGTTCAAACGGTCCATGTTGATGGCATTCACTTCGTCGGTGTTGATCGAGCAGGGCACTCCCCCGACCAGGTAATTCGGGTGCGGGTTCTTGCCCCCGAAAATGGCGTGAATCTTGACGATTTCTCTTTGCCACTCCAGCGCTTCCAGATAATGCGTCACCGCCAGCAGGTTCACTTCCGGCGGCAGCTTGTAGGAGGGGTTCCCCCAATAACCGTTGGCGAAGATACCCAATTGCCCGGTGGCCACAAAGGCCTTCAGCCTGTCCTGCACGGCGGCAAAGTACTTCGGCGAACTCTTGGGCCAACTGGAGATGGAGGTGGCGATCTGCGCGGTCTTCTGCGGGTCGGCCGAAAGCGAACTCACCACGTCCACCCAGTCCAGAGCGTGCAGGTGATAGAAGTGGACGACGTGGTCCTGCACATACTGCGTGCAGAACATCAGGTTGCGAATCAACTCCGCATTCTTGGGAACGGAAATCCCCAACGCGTCTTCCACGGTACGGACGCTGGCCAGCGCGTGCACCGTCGTACAAACGCCGCAGGCGCGCTCGGTAAAGGCCCAGGCATCGCGAGGGTCGCGCCCCTTCAGGATTTTTTCGAAACCACGCACCATGGTGCCGGCGCTGAAGGCATCCGTGATGGTGCCGTTCTCTACGACGGCCTCAATCCGCAGGTGCCCTTCGATGCGGGTAATAGGATCAACCACCATCCTTGCCATGCGATCACCTCACTGTCAGTCGTGCTGCGCTTAGTCCTGTCCTGCGGGTGCTTCTTTGGTCTTGCTGTCGTCCGTGGTCCCCTGGCGTTCTTCCTCAATCAGTTTGTGTTTGCGGATGTTCGTGGTGATGGCATGTGCCCCCACGCCAATCAGCGCGCCGATACCCAACGTTGTGCCAATTTTGTCAGCGGTGCTTTCGATGCCGAAACCGGGGAAGGAAGCAAGGTGCTGGTAGAAGGGCCCGTTGTCCCAGAAACCGGCTTCACTGCAGCCGATGCAGCCGTGTCCCGACTGGATGGGATAGCTCAGGCCGTCGTTCCAACGGGTCACGGAGCAGGCGTTGTAGGTCACCGGGCCGCGGCAGCCCATCTTGTAC
>Ga0209048_10001453_pt1 | contig 24420 bp, 23 predicted proteins | sample FrelakmetCRP12CR_FD_187146 | JGI IMG/M metagenome (GOLD analysis project Ga0209048, IMG submission 187146) | Freshwater lake sediment microbial communities from the University of Notre Dame, USA, for methane emissions studies - CRP12 CR (SPAdes)... | ecosystem: Environmental > Aquatic >... | reverse complement strand
CTGGTGGGGCGGGCGCCGACTCCGGCTCACGACGTACAATGGCCCGACCGACGCCGCGTCGTCTTAGGCGAATTCTCGTCCGTGGAAATCCAGGCTAGCCGTGTTGTTCCCCACCGTGGTTGCCGCACAGTCCACGACGCAGGTCGTCGAATACTACACGACCGATGCGCTGGGCTCGGTGCGGGCCGTGACCAAGAAGGTAGACGGCACCTGGCAGGTCGTCGCGCGCCACGACTTCATGCCGTTCGGCGAAGAGGTGGCGCCGCCGCCACCTCCGTCCGACAAGCGGCTGTTTACGGGAAGGAGCGGGACAGCGAGACGGGGCTGGACTACTTCGGGGCGAGGTACATGCGGGCGTCGGTGGGGCGGTTCACGACGGTCGACCCGGTGGGCGGGCGCCTCACAGATCCCCAGACCCTCAACAGGTACGCGTACGCTCGCAATAACCCGCTGCGTTTCGTCGACCCAACCGGACTGTACCAGATCGACCCAGCGTGTGCGGCCGACAGAACCTGCGCAGCAGAGGCCGGACGCTTCGAGAGACAGCGGTAGCGGGATCTGCAATCGAAGGACCCCGCCGTCGGAAGAGCCGCGGGCGCTTATGGTAACCCTGGGGACGAAAACGGTGTGACCGTGAATTTTGGTGACCAAGCGGCCGTAGATAGTGCTTGCGGCGTCCGGGGAGCAGAGGGTTGTGTGGATTTTGGGTTCCGTGGCGACCCGACTGGCAGCACAGTGGTGCCGCATCTCCCGGTGATGCTTCTGACCGGATTGAACGATACCGAGCTGCGGCGAGCTATCGCGCACGAGGGGTCTCACGTCGAAGATGACCTGGCGCTCATCAACTCGTTCGATCGCGTCAGCCAGACATTCGACAGCGGGCGGAACTTCTTCTTCTACGACACGGAGTTCAAGGCATATGCGATAGGAACGTTGATAGACCCATCCACGCCTCACTTTCTGCGAGGAAGGACGCCCGAGCAGACGTACGGGCTGATCGACCGCCATTTGCTGACCAGTCCGATGTACGCCCCAGATCTGTGGCGACTTCGTGTCGCGCCGGAACTCGCCAAGCCCAGATGACAGGAGCAGACGCCATGGCAAGCTGTACCTCGTGGATCTTCCTTCTGGCATCGCTCTTTGTGGTGTCTTCAGGTGAGGGGGAGCATTACGTTCCCTGGTGCCAGGTAACCCGAAATCCCGAAAAGTATGATCAGCAGGTCGTGCTGACGGCGGGGATCGCCTACGCAGGCCCGGACGCATCGAACTTCGTCGATCCGGGCTGCGCTCCAGACATCAACCGGGATACCGACACTCAATGGGCAGGCGATCCCGGTGCTAGGCGTGAGGCCACGTGGACGCAACTGCAGGATCTGCTCACGAAGGAAGCAGCGGCATTTGTGGTCGTTCGAGGTCGCTTCGAGGCATACAAGCGTTATGAAGGCCCCTTGCCTTCGGATCCGAAGCTGGCCGAAGTCATCCGGAAAGGCAACTCACGCTTCGGCCAACAGGCGGCTCGATTCCGGTTGGTGATCGAACGCGTGTACTTCCTGGCAGCCGTATCGAAGTGAGTCAACGTCCTCAGGTTCCTCTTGTTGCCTGTGCACTGCCGGTCGCGGGCCTCCGGTACGAATTTGCATTGGTCATGTCGCCGTAAACTGGGCGGCAGAACATCCGGGGCTGGGACGGTGGGTGCTGACCAGATCGCAGTGATGCGCGCATGCGGTTTCTCCGAGCGGCAGGCGGGCTTTCTGCTGCTCGTCCTCGAGCACTCAGGTGTCTGCCTGCCGCGCCAGTACCGGGCGTGTGTGGGGATTGCCCACGGGCGGCAGACGCACCGGTCTTTCGAGCGGTTGATCGCGGGCGGCTTCGCGACCACTCGGTGAGCGAGCTACGTGAGTCACCGGATTGTCGGGCCCAGCAAGTCGCACCCGCGCCCAAGTTGTCATGTCCGCGCGAACGACGAACCGGCCGTATGCTGTCGCAGCGGTTCGATACAACCTCCAAGGTCCCAACCCAAATGCGGTGAAATGTGGTGGAGTTTTCTAAGCTCATCAGTGTAAGTTGTTGAAAAGATTGGCTCCTCAGGTAGGACTCGAACCTATCCGCCTTCGCCCCGAGCACGGTCGAGGGGCTACGGCGAGACCTCGCCGAAGCTCACGGCGGTAGAATCCATCGCCGTGAGCGAAGGCGGGCAACCCTCCGGTTAACAGCCGGACCACGTTCGTTTTGCTGGTGTGTGCGGCGAGTTGCTGGCGGTTGCCGGACGGCGCCTATCCCGAAGAGAGCCAAGAACTTGCCCACCTGCCGGATCGCGCTGGAGGTCGCTGCGAGTTGCCGGAACTTGTGGCGCGAAAAAGGCAAGAGAAGGGCAAAGTGGTAGCCGGAGGGTCGGAGGTTGAATCTGTCGCGCTGTTGGACTGAGATTGACTCGCCTCGGTGTCTTCCCTAAGCTGGAGGAGTCATGGACTACAAGGGCATCATCACGATCGAGCCGGGCAAGCGGGGCGGGAAGCCCTGCATCCGTGGGCTTCGTATCACCGTGTACGACGTGCTCGAGTATCTCGCTGGCGGAATGACGCCTGACCAGATCGTTGCGGACTTCCCGGATCTCACAATCCAGGACATCCGAGCCTGCCTCGCGTTCGCTGCGGATCGGGAGCGAAAGCTCGTCAAGGTTCCGGCGTGAAACTCCTCTTCGATGAGAACCTCTCTCATCACCTCGTCGAGCTGCTTGCCGACTGCTATCCAGAATCGATACACGTTCGAGACGTCGGCCTCGGGCGGGCAGATGACGAGGCGGTGTGGGAGTATGCAGCGGCCCGAGGACTGACCATCGTTTCGAAGGACTCGGACTTTCATCAGCGAAGCCTGCTGTACGGCCCACCGCCAAAGGTCGTCTGGATTCACGTCGGCAATTGTCCGTCGTCCGACATTGAGCGAGTACTCCGACGCCATCTCGCGGACGTCGAGATGCTCGAACGGGATTCGGCCGCCGCGTTTCTGATTCTTGACTGAAGGCGCGGCTCACGAAACCGGCGCGGACGAGAGCCGAACGATGGGACTGCACCAGGTCCACGCCACCCAGCATTCACCCGCCCACGACAAGGTCACCGCCTTCTGGTCCCTCTTCCGTGGCCGAGACGACGTCTACCCGCGGCGGTTCAGTTGACGCGAACCACAACGGGGTGTCTGCCAGCCCAACGGTAGGCTGATTCCTCACGACAATCGCATCGAGGAAAGGAACGCGGAGACGTACAAGCGGCGGGTGATGTGGCAGATTCAGTTCTGAGGAGGCGCTGTGGGAATCCAGACGGCTCTGAGGAAGCACCTGCTGGCAGTGGCGCTGGTGTTGTGCTCTCCAGCGTGGTCTGCCGGCCAGGAATCGCAATCGCTGATGCCGACGCAGTTGACCGGCCTGAAGGCGGTGGGCTTATTGGGGAACGACGTGGTCGACGACGCACGCTGAGATCGTGGCGCGCATCGATGTCCAATCGACCCTTCAGCGCTGGGTCGACACCGGAGTAGGGTCGTTTGGGGGCTGGGTAGCAACGGTGAACGGCAAGGCCAAACAGAAGGATATCAAGCGATAACGAGCATCGAGAGCAGTCGAGTAGACGTGGTTGGGAGCGGTGAACGCGTCGCGAAGCTGAGGGCATTCGGTTTCACGCCGCGACAGGCGCGCTTTCTGGTGCTCGTGCTCGAGCACTCGGGCGTGTGCCTGCCGCCCGCCTTCGCGCTCGGCGCTTCCGCCTTCGCCCTTCGGGCTACGGCGCGACAAGTCGGCGCGCAGGCGCCAGTACCGGACGCTTGCCGGGATTGCCCACGGGCGGTAGACGCACCGGTTTTTCGACAAGCTCATAGCCGGCGGCTTCGTGCTTCGACTCGTGTCGACCAGGGAACGGTGCGCCGCCACGGGCGGACGTTGTGCGTGAAAGACAACGCCCTGGAGAGATTCGAGTCCAGCGAGCGCCCCAAGCCGTGCTGCGACTGCGCTAAGATATGCCCTGGGGCGCATGAACACCGGAGTCCGCCACCCTCGCTGTATTGTGATTGCCGGTCCGAATGGCGCCGGGAAGACGACCTTTGCTCGGGAGTACCTCCCGCACGCGGCCAACGTCGTCCATTTCGTGAACGCGGACCTCATTGCGGCCGGCCTGTCGCCGTTTCAACCGTCGCTTGTCGCGCTGTCTGCCGGTCGGTTGCTGCTTCGAGAGCTCGACCGGCTCGCCGCGAGCCGGGCGGACTTCGCCTTCGAAAGCACGCTGAGCGGCCGCAGCTACGCCTCCCGCATCCAACGATGGAAGGCAGCAGGCTATCGCATCGAGTTCGTGTTCCTCCGGCTGGCGTCTCCGCAGTTGGCCCTGCGCCGCATTGCGGCGCGAGTGAGGCAGGGTGGCCACGACGTGGCACGGGTCGACGTGCTCAGGCGTTTCGAGCGCGGCTGGTTCAATTTCCAGATGGTCTACCGGCCCATGGCCGACGCGTGGGCGGTGTACGACAACTCCGGGCTTCGCCCGACCTTGGTGGAGAAGGGCCCATGAAGGCTCGCCGGAAGCTCCGACAGCAGTCGTTCGTGTCAGAGGTGGGTCGCGCACTTCGCCGGGCTGGCGCGGCGGCGCGCCGAACCGCGCGAATCCACGGTACACCCATCTACATCTGGAGGAACGGGAAGGTCGTCGCTGAGAAGCCCTGAGCAGGTGTAAGGAACCGCGTCGTCGTTCGTACCTGCTCGCGGCGCCGACCCCGTGTACGCAAGCTCCTACTTCGGCGCCCGCTACTACCGGGCCGACATCGGACGGTTCACGACGCTCGACCCGATCCTCGCGCAGGACCAAGCACTGTCTGCTCCACAGCTATTGGATCGATAGGGAGGTATTCGATGGCCGATCAGCAACCGCATCCCTACGAGACCCATCTCGACGTGCGCTTCGGGCCGCTGGAGCTGGTGGACGTGCAGGCGCTCGTCGACGCGTGCACGCACCCCTGGTACAACCAGACGCTGACCCGCGTGAACGACGCGGTCGTGCGCCTGGGCGTGCTGAAGGGGGAGTACCACTGGCACAAGCACGACCACGAGGACGAGTTCTTCTTCGTCGTCGAGGGCCGGTTTCTCGTGGACCTCGAGGACCGGACGGTGGAACTGCTGCCGCGGCAGGGGCTGACGGTGCCCCGGGGCGTCGTCCACCGGACCCGCGCGCCCGAGCGAACGGTGGTCCTGATGGTCGAGGCCGCGACCGTCGTCCCGACCGGGGATTGAGGGCGCGAGGAAACCGAGGCGAGACCCCTGGCGCAGCGTTCGGTCCGGCCGTGGTTGACTTCACGGCGTATAATCCCCCGTCGGCCCGGTTTCTCTTCCGCGGCCGCCTCACGATTTCCGGGATTCCAAGGAGCAATCATGCGGCAGCGCATTCGATCCGCGAGAGGTCTCGTGTTGGTACTCTGCGTCCTGGCTGCTGCGGCCGCGCTGTCCGCCCAGTCGCCCGCGAAACGCCCGGTCCCCTACGACGCCTACGACAGCTGGAAGTCCATCCAGGGGACGAAGATCTCGCGCGACGGCGCGTGGCTCGTCTACACGCTGGCGGCGCAGGACGGCGATGGCGAACTGGTCGTCCGCAACCTCAAGAGCGGCGTCGAGAAGCGCCAGGCCCGCGGCAAGGACGGCGTCATCACCGCCGACGACAAGTTCGTCGTGTTCGCGATCGCCCCGCCGAAGGCCGACGTGGACAAGGCCAAGAAGGAGAAGAAGAAGCCCGAGGAGCAGCCGAAGGGCGGCTTCGGCGTCCTCAACCTCGCGACGGGCGCGGTTTTCACCGCCGATCGGGTGAAGAGCTTCAAGGTGGCCGACGAATCCGGCCGGTTCGTCGCGTACCTGTTCGAAGCGCCCGAGAAGAAGGCCGACGCCAAGGACGAGGCCAAGCCGGAAGCCAAGCCCGAGGCGAAGGCCGACGCGCCCAAGAAGCCGAAGGAGAAGAAGAAAGACCCCGGCACGGACCTCGTCGTCCGCGAACTCGGGACCACCTCGCAGGCGACCATCCCCGAAGTGGTGGAGTACGTCTGGGCCAAGGACGGCAGCTGGCTGGCGTACGGCACCTCGTCCGCCGTGAAAACGCCCGAGAAGGACGGCGCGTTCGTGCGCCGCTCGTCGGACGGCGTGACGAAGACGCTGCTGTCGGGCCTCGGCCACTACAAGAGCCTGGCGTTCGACGAGAAGGCGACCGGGCTCGCGTTCCTCAGCGACCGCGACACCTACAAGGAAAACCCGGCCGTCTTCAAGCTGTACCAGTGGCTGGCGTCCGCCGAGACCGCCACCGAACTCGTCGCGGCAACGACAAAAGGTCTCCCTGCCGGCATGGCCGTCAGCGAGAACGGCAAGCTCGAATTCTCGAAGGACGGCGCCCGGCTGTTCTTCGGCTATGCGAAGATACCGGCGGCGGAGCCCGCAGAGGACGCGCCGGAACCGGTCAAGGTCGATCTCTGGAACACGAAGGACCCGCTGCTGCAGCCGATGCAGAAGGTCCGCGCCGAGGAGGAGAAGAAGCGCAGCTTCCGCGCGGTGGTGCACCTCAAGGACAAGCGCCTCGTGCCGCTCGCGTCCGAGGACATGCCGGAGCTGACCGTCATCGACAACGCGACGGTCGCGCTCGGCTCGTCGGACGTTCCGTACCGCCAGCTCGTTTCGTGGGACGCCGACCACAACGACTACTACGCCGTGAACCTCCAGGACGGCACGCGCAGGAAACTGCTCGAACAATCGCGGTTCGGCGCCTCGCTGTCGCCGGGCGGCACCTGCGTGCTGACGTTCAACGCGGACGACAGCCAGTGGTACTCGGTGCGCGTCGCCGACGGCGTCAAGACCAATCTCACGGGCAAGCTCGGCGTCCGGTTCGACGACGAGTCGAACGACACGCCCGAGCCGCCGCGCGCGTACGGATCGGCCGGGTGGACCTCCGGCGACCGCTCGGTTCTCCTCTACGACAAGTACGACATCTGGGAAGTCCGCCCCGATGGCAGGGGCGCGCGCATGGTGACGGGCGGCCAGGGACGCAAGTCGCAGGTCGTGTTCCGCTACGTTCGAACGGATCCCGAGGAGAAGACGCTCCCGACCGACAAGCCGTTCATCGTGTCGGCGCTGAACGACGTCACCAAGGCGACGGGCTACTACCGCGTCACGCCGGCGGCCGCTCCTGCCGCGGCGCCCGCAAAGGCGGCAACGCCCGCGAAGGCGGCGAAGAACGCGCCGGCTTCCCCCGCGCCCGCGCCGCTCCCGGCCGGCTACGCGGATCCGCAGAAGCTGGTCATGGTTGACAAGGCGCTCGCCAGCCCCGGCGGCACGCTCCTCAAGCCGAAGAACGCCGACAGCCCCATCATCCTGACCGCGCAGCGATTCGACGAGTTCCCCAACCTGTGGACGGCCGGCCCGAGCTTCGACGACCTCGTCAAGGTCAGCGACGCCAACCCGCAGCAGGCGCAGTACGTGTGGGGCCATTCCGAGCTCATCGACTACCGCAACGACGATGGCAAGGCGCTGCGCGCGATCCTGACGAAGCCGGAGAACTTCGATCCGTCGAAGAAGTACCCGCTGATGGTCTACATCTACGAGGAGCTGACGAACGGCCTGCACCGCTACGTGGCGCCCGCGCCCGGCACCAGCATCAACATCTCGCGCTACGTCAGCGCCGGCTACGTCGTCATGCAGCCCGACATCGTCTACGACACCGGCTACCCCGGGGAGAGCGCCTACAAGTGCGTGATTCCCGCGGTGCAGCAGCTGGTGGCGAAGGGGTTCATCGACCCCGCGCGGATCGGCATCCAGGGCCACAGCTGGGGCGGATACCAGATCACGTATCTCATCACGCGCACCGACATCTTCCGCGCGGTCGAAGCGGGCGCGTCGGTGTCGAACATGATCAGCGCCTACGGCGGCATCCGCTGGGGCACGGGCATGTCGCGCGCGTTCCAGTACGAGCGCACGCAGAGCCGGATCGGCGCGCCGCCGTGGATCAGGTCGCTGCAGTTCATCGAGAACTCGCCCATCTTCTGGGTCGAGAAGGTGAACACGCCGTATCTCACGATCGCGAACGACGAAGACGACGCGGTGCCGTGGTACCAGGGCATCGAGTTCTTCTCGGCGATGCGCAGGCTGGGCAAGGAAGCGTACCTGTTCAACTTCAACGGCGAGAAGCACGGCCTGCGGGAGCGCGAGAACCAGAAGTACTGGACGATCTACCTCGACGAGTTCTTCGATCACTTCCTGCTGGGCAAGGCGCGGCCGGAGTGGATGGACAAGGGCGTGCCGTACCTCGAGCGCGGCAAGCGCGACGTCAGCGGGTTCTACAAGAGACCGGCGGACGGAAAGGACGTGAAGAAGTAGCGCGGGCGTGCCGGTTGTGGTACGTTTTCCGCGTTCGTCCGGGAACTGGCCAGGAGAAAGGCGTGAGCCGATGACTCGCGACAAAGTGCCTGCGGTCCGCCCGGCGGCACGCCGCCCCGGCCGTCCCGCCGCGCAGGCAAGCCCGAAGCCTCGCACCACCGACCGGTTCGTGTTCGCGCCGGCCGAGCGGGCCCCGGCGGTGCTCGACATCATCGGCTCGGCGCGGAAGCGCCTGATCCTGTCGCTGTTCCGGTGCGACGATTTCGACATCCTCGACGCGCTGGCGGCGGCGCTGCAGCGTCACGTGCACGTGGCGGTGCTGATTACGGCCAGGGCCAAGGGGGGGACCAAGCGGCTGAACGAGCTGTGGGGCGCCCTGGAGGGCATGGGCGCCACCCTCTGCCGGAACGCCGACCCCGTCGTCAAGTACCACGCGAAGTACATCGTGGCCGACGACGGCCCGGCGCTCGTCGCGTCGTTGAACTTCACCCGCAAGTGCTTCACGAGCACGTCCGATTTCCTCCTGATCACCCACGACCGGACGGTGGTGTCGGGGCTCAAGCGGCTGTTCGAGAGCGACTGCTGCGCCCCGGCAAAGACGCTGCCCTCGCGCCTCGGCAGCCGCCTCATCGTCGGGCCGGAGCACGCCCGGAGCGATCTGACGCGGCTGCTCGAGGGCGCGCGGCGCAGCATCCGGATTGTCGATCCGAAACTCACCGACCCGTCCATCCTGGACCTGCTGAAGGAGAAGCGGGCGGCCGGGGTGGAGGTGGAAGTCCTGGCCAAGGAGGGGATGACAGGCCACGTCCCGCACGGGAAGATGATGATCGTGGACCAGACGACGGGCATCATCGGCAGCCTGTCGCTGTCGGCGCTGAGCCTGGACTTCAGGCGCGAGGTGGCCGTCGTGATCCGCGACCGGGACTGCGTGAAGGAGATGAACGCCGTCTTCGAGCGCCTGGCCGGCCGCGGGGCCGCCCGCCGCGCCAGGCCCGTCAGGTGAGGCGCTTGCTCCCGCGGCGGCGACCCGCCGCGTCGAGGTAGGCCGCCATCTGGCGGCGCACGTCGGCCGGGTCGAACGTCTGCGTCGTGCCGGCGAGCACCGCGCTCGAGAACTCGGCGAACCCGTCCCGCGCGTCCGCCTTCCAGCCGCCGGACTTCCTGCCCTCGTCGGCGCGATGGCAGTCGTCCGGGGCCGGCGCAAACCCGAACAACGCCGTCAGCCAGTCGTCCGGCAGGCCGCAGGCGTGCCCGAAGGCGATGGCCGAGTCGAGGTAGGGCGCCGCGATCACGGTCTGGCCCGCCGCGAGCGCCGGGCGGATCTCCCACCGCAGCCGGAACGCCAGGTCGGATGCGTACAGCAGCAGCAGCGTGCGGGGCGAGGCGGTCCGGTGCTTCCGCTTGCCCAGCCCCATCTCGAAGAACACCCCGGACGCGTCCCACGAGCTGATGCCGGCCTTGACCTTGCGCGCGGCCAGGCGCCGGCGGAGCGCCCTGGCCGACTTGCGGAGGCCGGCGCCGCGCGTGCCGTCCACGGCGATCAGCCGGCCTTCGGCCTCGTTCTTACGACTCACGGTCCACCTCGGAAGCGGCGCCGCCGCGCGCGAGCCACTCGGTCAGCGCCTCGACGTTCCACTCGCCCCAATCCGCCCGCCGGCTCTCCTGGAACAGCCGGCGGATGCGCTGGTGCTGTTCGTAGATCGGCCGCTCGCCGTCCACGGTGAGGAACCGGAAGATGACCGACAGGTTCTCGTACTCGCGCATCACGCGCGACTCGAACGCCCGGTAGCTGGAGATCGGGTCGGTGAGATTCGTCACGTCCTGGCCGGCTTCGTAGTACTTCGGCGTGCGCTGGGACGCGACGCGGCTGGTGGACGTGTTCAGCGAGACGGTGAAGTTGAAGACGACGTCCGGCCAGAAGAGCGGGGAGTACACGTGCAGCATCCAGTCGAGGTCGAGGCCGCGGGCCGCGTCGCGCGCGAGGCTGGTGAAGAGGAACCGGTCCGCCACGACCATCGCGCCGCTCCACAGCGCCGGGAGGATCTCCTGCTCGAGGCGGTGCCGGAAGTCGGCGGCCTGCAGCAGGCACAGTTCCTCGGGGCTGAGCGCCCGCACCCGCTTGCGCGCCTGGAGCAGCGGCTTGATGAGTTCGGACGACGCCCACTTGGTGGTGACCACGCGGTGGCCCTGGCTCTCGAGCCATCGGGTGAAGAGCTTGCGCTGCGTGGTCTTGCCCGAGCCGTCCGGCCCCTCGAACGCGATGAGGCGCCCGCGCTTCTCCTCGTGCTCCTGCAGCACGGCGCGCAGCTTCCTGGGAACGGGCTTGCGTGGTTCGCGGGCCGGCCGTGTGGTCATTGGCGCTCCTGCGGGGGACCCCCAGGGTCGGTGTATTGTAGCGCACCCTTCCCGCGCGGCTGGCATTGACTTCGACGCCCCCCGGGCTTACGTTGATGATTCCGGCTCTTGAACGGCGACAACAGCCTTGCTCGTGGAGGTGACACCATGGCGGCTCGACGTGGGTCCGTTCGGCGGCTTGCGGGCGGGATGGCGGTCGCCGCGCTCGTCGGCGTCGCGTTCGCGGTGGCGCAGGGTGCGCCCGTGTCGGCGGCGCCGAACGGCGGCCAGGCCCCGGGCCAGGCCCAGAAGAAGCCGCCCAAGCCGAGCGCGGTGACGAAGGCCAACGAGCCGTGGCCCGACGCGAAGCAGACGGCCGAGCGCCGCGTGCAGGCCGAGAACCTGCCGCTCTTCAAGAGCCACGAACCGCTCGCCTTCACGCTCACCGCCGCGTTCGGGGCGATCAACAGGGACCGCGATCCGAACACCAAGAAGGTCTTCCCCGGCGTGCTGCAGCTCCAGGGCGAGGGCGGCAAGGCCGAGTCGTTCCCGGTGCAGCTCAGCACCCGCGGCCACGCCCGCCTGAACGCCCGCGTGTGCTCGGTCGTCCCGCTGCGCGTCGAGTTCACGAAGAAGGACCTGGCGGGAACCGTCTTCGAACGCCAGCGCGAGCTGAAACTGGTGACGAACTGCGAGAACGACAGCGCGTACGAGCAGTACGTGCTGACCGAGTACCTGGCCTACCGGATCTTCGGCCTGTTCACGCCGCGCTCGTTCCGGGCCCGCCTCGTGAAGGCGACCTATGTCGATCCGGGCAAGAACAAGACGCCCACCGCCCGATACGGGATGTTCATCGAGCACGACGACGACGTCGCGCGGCGGCTGGAGGGGCGGATCTTCCCGTTCCCCAACCGGCTGTTCAAGATGCTCGACCAGGACACCCTGATGCTGATGACGCTGCTGCAGTTCATGGTCGGCAACACCGACTACTCGATCCTCGCGTTGCACAACATAAAGCTCGTGCGGACCGAGGCCGGCACCATGTACCCGATCACCTACGACTTCGACTACTCGGGGCTTGTCAACGCGAGTTACGCCGCCGTGGACAGGCGGCTCAACCTCAGCTCGGTTCGCGAGCGCCTGTTCCGGGGGCCCTGCCGGACGGCCGAGGAGCTCGAGCCGTTCCTGGCGACGTTCCGCGCGAAGAAGAACGACGTGCTGGCGCTCATCGACGCGGTCCCCGACTTCAGCCAGTCGAGCCGCCAGAACGCCAGGGAGTACCTCGAAGAATTCTTCTCGCTGGTGGGGAACCCGGGCCGGGTCAACCGCTCACTGGTCAAGACCTGCACGGCCGCGGCCAGCATGTAGCGGCGGCCCGAGCGTTTTCGAGAGCCGGCCGGCCGTCCGGGGCACGGCCGTGTTACCATGCAGTGCCCCTGCCTGGTACGCCGTTTTCACCGACAGACATTCAGTCACGGAGTCGATCATGTCCGCGTTCTTGCGCAGCGTTGTCTTGTTCGTTCTCGGCGTCGTTCTGCTGTCGGCAGGCCCCAGCGCCCAGAGGGGCGGCCGCGGCGGCGATGTCGCGCGTCCCACCACGCCCAACGTGTTCGACAGCGAGGAACTGAAGATCCGCTTCGACGTGCCGGAAGGACTCCGGCTCTACACGGTGGCCGCTCCGGGACGGTACAAGGAGGTGCTGATCAACGGGCGGTTCCTCCACCTCGACAGCGCCGAGTACCGCGATGCGGTCATCGACGCGAAGTTCGCGGCCAACACCACCGAGGCCGACCTGAAGGCGTACATGAAGGTCCTCGAGACGGCGCCCCCGCAGGCCAAGCTCCCGGGATTCAAGAAGGTCAGCCTGAAGGCGATCAAGATTGGCAAGCAGGCCGACAAGGACGCCATCAGCTACGTCTACAACGTGGATCAGAACGGCACGCCGAAGACCGTGCGCCAGGTGGTCTTCGTCCACAACGGCAACGGCTTCACCTTCACGTGCTCGTCGCTGGAGCCGGAATACGGCGGGGCCGAAATCTCGATGTACGGCCTGGTGTTCGCGCGCCTCGAGTTCAAGTAGGAGACGGGCCGGCGTACCGGATCACTGCCACGGTGATGTCGTCTTCCTGCGACGCGTCGCCGGCGAAGCGCTCCACGGCCTCGAACACGCCGCTCACGATGGCCTCGGCGCCGAGGCTTCCGGCCGCGCGAAGGCGCTGCTCGAGGCCCGCGGTGCCGAACGCGGCGCCGGCCGGGTTGACGGCGTCGCACACCCCGTCCGTGTAGACGACGAACGCGTCGCCAGGATCGAGCGCGCACTCGGTGACGGGGAACGTGGTGTCCTCGACGACCCCCAGCGCCACGCCGTTTGCGGCCCGGACGACCTCGAGCGACGCGTCGCGCCGGAGGCGGTACGGGAGATTGTGGCCGGCGTTCACCAGCCGCAGGGCGCCGGTCCGGACGTCGAGGCACCCGGCCAGCGCCGTCACGAACATCGCACGCTCGTTGTCGCGGCCCAGCTCGCGGTTGAGGTGGGCCATCACCTCTTCGATCGGCCGGCCGGGCGTCGCGATGGCGCGGAACAGCGTCTGCGCCATCGCCATCATCAGCGCCGCGGCCATCCCCTTGCCGGACACGTCGCCGACGATGAACCAGAGCCGCGTGGCGTCGGCCTGGAACTCGTAGAAGTCGCCGCCGACGAGCCGCGCCGGCAGCTGCCGCGCGGCGATGGCCACCTCGGGGCGCTCCAGCAGCCGGTGGCGCAGCATCCCCATCTGAATCTCGCGCGCGAGGGCGAGCTCCCGGTCGAGCGCGCGCCGCTCGGCCGCCTGCTCGACGAGCGCGATGTTGCGCACCCGCAGCGCCGCGGCCGAGGCGAGCGACACCAGCAGCTCGAGGTCGGGCTCCGCGAAGCGCCGCGCCTGCGCGTACGAGTAGAGCGCGATCATGCCGAGGCACCCTTCGGCGTCGGTGAGCGGTGCCGCGACGATGCTGCGGACGCCGGACATGATGACGCTCTCGGAGGCGAACTTCTCGTCCACCTGGGCGTCGAGGATCAGCGCGGCCGCCCCCTTGACCGTGACCTCGTCGGCCAGTCGGCGAGAGAGGAGCAGCGAGGCCGTCGTCTGCGACGAGCGCCGCTCGGCCGCGCGCGTCAGGTCGCCGTTCGGGCCGAGCAGGAAGACCGCGGCGTACTCGGGCTGGAGCACCGCGAAGGCGCGGTCGAGGATCATCTGCAGGAGTGATTCGCGCGACACCGGCGCCGCCAGCGCGCGGTGCACCTCGTTCAGCATGCGGAGCCGCGAGGAGGCCTGGCCGTCGGCGGAGGCCGCCTCCAGGAGCGACGCGGCCGGCTTCACCACCGAGAACATCGTGAGGTCGCCGACCGGTGCGGCGGACCCTGTCCGGGTGGCTGGCGCCGTCCCCTGGCGCGGCGGCATGAGCAGGACCGTGTCGCCGATCCGGATCGAGTCGCCCGCCGCCAGCATCGCCACGCCGGAGACCGGGGCGCCGTTCAGCTTCGTGCCGTTGCGCGACCCGAGGTCTTCGACGAACCAGTTGGCCTCGCGCTGGAAGAACCGGGCGTGCCGCCGCGAGACGGCGGCGTCCGGCAGGACGATGTCCACGCCTTCGCGGCGGCCGACGACGAGTTCGGCCGATTCGAACGCCGCCGTTTCGGCGGGCGCGCCGGGACGCTGGATGGTGAGGACGAGGGTGGCCACCTTCTCCGTGTCCTTCGTGGTGATCCGGCCCGGGTCCGGCGCGGTCAGGCCGCGGCCCTTGCGATCGCCAGCTCGCGCGTGGGCTCGACGGTGAAGAGCGGCAGGAACCCCGCCAGGTCGAACACCTGCCGCACCGCGTCGCCGAGGCCGCACAACACGAGCGTGCCCTTCCCGGCCCGCATGCGCTTGGCCACGACGAGCAGCACGCGCAGGCCGACGCTGCTGATGTAGGGGACGCCCGCGAAATCCACCACCAGCCGCCTGGCGCCGCCGTCGAGCGCGAGCGCCAGCGCCCGCTCGAGCGCCTCGCTCGTCGTGGTGTCCACGCGGCCGGACGGCGCCACCACGATCACCTCGCCCCGCGCGACCTGCTCGATCTCCATGCGTCTACTCCCTCACTCGTCGCGGCGGGACAGCCCCGGCGCACCGGCGCGCGAAGACCAGCCGGTTGCGGCCATCCTCGCGGGCGTATGTGACGCGATCCATCAGATTCCGGACCAGGTGAACGCCCAGTCCTCCCGGCCGCCTCGCCTCGAGCGCCGCCGTCGTGTCCGGCGCAGGCAGTTCCAGCGGGTTCAGCTCCGGGCCGTCGTCCACGACCGCGACTTCGAGGCTGCCGCCGGCCAGCGCGAACGTGACCTCGATGAACGCGCCCTGCCGCCCGGCGCTCCCGTGCCGCACGACGTTCGAGAGGACCTCGTCGAGCGCCACGTGCACTGGCCAGGCCGCCTCCGGGTCGAGCGCCTGGTCGGCCTCGAACCGGTCGAGCGCGCCGGAAGCCGCGCGGATGCCGTCCGCACTGGCGGAGACGCGGACGGTCAGCCGGGGCTCCGGAACCATGGCGATCTCAGGAAAACACGGCCATCATACCACCGGCGTTGTGGTATAAGGTACGCACCCTAGACCATGAAAACCGCCCCCCCGGGCCAACTTTCCGCGAGGCCGCGTGTCGTTTGAGATAGACGGCGAAGAGGACCGCGTCTTCGTCGAGCGGTGCCTCAACGGTGACACGGCGGCGTTCCGGCCGCTCGTGGATCGGTACCAGCGGGTGCTGTTCACCGTCGCCGTCCGGATGCTCGGCGACACGGACGAGGCGGCCGACGCCGCGCAGAACGCCCTGGTTCACGCGTATCAGAAGCTCCAGACCTACGACCGCGGGCACAAGTTCTTCAGCTGGCTCTACCGCATCCTGGTGAACGAGTGCCTGAACGTCAAGCGGTCGCGCCGCCCGCTGGAGCCGCTCGGCGACGGCCTGGCGGCTGGTGACGATCCGCACCGGGCCGCCGAGCGGGCCGAGTTGAAGGCGAGCGTCCAGTCGGCGCTGATGCGGATGACGCCGGCCTATCGCGAGGTTGTCGTGCTGCGCCACTACGCGGGCCTTTCGTACGCCGAGATCGCCGACGCGCTGGGCGTGCCGGAGAAGACGGTCAAGTCGAGGCTCTATTCGGCGCGGCAGCAGCTCGGCGAAACCCTCCTGGGCTGGAAGAGGACACCATGATCGGTCCTGCAGACGAGGAACTCCTTCACCGCGCGCTGGACCGCACGCTCTCCGCGGACGAGGCGGAGCGGTTGCGCGCCCGCCTGGCGGCCGACCCGGCGCTGCGCGCTCGGGCCGAGAGCCTGGAGCGCCTGGCCGCGCTCGTGGACGGGGTCGGCCACGAAGAGTCTCCCGCCGGGTTTTCGGACCGGGTGATGGCGGTCGTCTCGGCCGTTCCGTCCCCGCGCCCGGCCTGGCACCGGCGCCTCGCGTCGCTCGGCGGCATCGCAAGTCACCAACTATTCCCCTGGTTCGCGCATCATTCCAGGCAGACCAACAACACATCGGACGCGTACCGCAGAGCCGGCATGGCCGGAGGAGGTGTGATCGTGGCGAAGAAGGCACTGTGGGGGATCGCCGGGCTCGCGGTCATCGCGATCCTCGTCGTGGTCTATTTCAACGGCACCCGGTCGGTGGACCAGGGCGCCCAGGGCACGATCGGGGCGGCCGACCGCTACCGCGGCGCGCAGCCCGAGACCGTGAACGCCAAGGCGGGCGACGCGCAGGCGTTCCTGCAGAGCGACACGTTCGACAAGATGATCAAGGACCCGAACGTCCGCAAGATGCTCGAGAACCGGGCGATGTGCCAGGCCCTCGCTGACACGGACGTGATGAACGCGGCCGCCTCGAAGGCGCTGCAGGAGGCGTTGGGGGACGGGGATGTCGCCAACGCGCTCGGCCGGGGCGGCGTGATCGCCGCAATCCAGAACGCGGGAATCGCGAACGCGATTCAGAGCCCGCTGTTCGTGGCGGCGTTCCGTGACGCCGGGGCGATCAAGGCGTTCCAGAGCGCGGACGTCCAGGAGGCGCTCAAGGATGCGTCGAACCTGGCGGCGATCAACCGCGAGGCTCAGGCGGCGCTCAAGGCCGGCGCCCAGTCTGCGGCGATGCAGCGGGAGGCCAGGAGCGCGCTTTCCAAGTACCTGAACAACGCGGCCTTCGCAGCCGTGATGGCCGACGCCAGCCTCACCGCGGCCATCGGGGGGAAGTCGGCTGTCACCTTCAAGGCCTTGACCCAGGACCAGGCCTTCCTCACGGTGGCGGCCCACCAGGAGTCGCTGAACAGGCTGATGGCGCTGTCCTCGGACGCCGCGGTCCAGCAGGCGTTGGGCAAGAGCCCCATGCTCTCGGCCATGCTCGGTGACGCCGCGCTCCACGGGGCGCTCACGAACAGCTACCTCATCGCGGCGATGCAGAGCGGTGTCACGAGGGCGAGCTTCAGCGCAGCGCTCCAGGACGAGGCAGCCATGAACAGAGCGCTGCAGACGGGAGTAGGCAAGCTCAAGTAGCAGGACCGTTTCACTCCGCTCGATCGTGCCCGGCGGCACCCCCCCAGTGCCGCCGGGCATTCGTGTGTCCGCAAGGTCTCCGCCCCGTGCCCCCACGAGGAGGTCCGATGCGTCCGAGAGCGGCTCTCGCCATCCTGGTCGCGCTCGTCTCGTGCACCCCCGCCGCCGCCCAGATCAAGCGAGTGGACACCGGCCAGGTGACGGTGGTCTACCTCGACGTCACCGAGTCGTACCTCGTGCCGCACGCGGTCCAGTCGCTGAACACCTCCCTCGAGTTCCAGCGCCGCGTCTTCTCGTTCGACTCGAAGGACCAGGTCTACGTCGCGCTCTGGGACTTCTCGGACCAGGCCGACGGGGGCGCGTCGGTCACGCCGCGCAACCGGGTCCAGGTCCAGATCGCCCCGCTCGGCTACGCCTTCGAGACCATCGCGGCCAACGACCGCATCATCCTCATCATGAACCACGAGCTGGTGCACGTCTCGACGATGGGCCAGCCGGCCAGGTCCGACCGCGTCTGGCGGCGGCTGTTCCAGGGGAAGGTGTCGGAGATCAAGGAGCAGCCGGAGACGATCGCCTACGGCTATGTCACGGCCCCGCGGACCTACGCCCCCCGCTGGTTCCACGAGGGGATCGCGGTGTTCGCCGACACCTGGATGAACGGCGGCATCGGCCGCGCCCAGGGCGGGTGGGACGAGATGGTGTTCCGCGCGATGGTGCGCGACGGCGCCGTGTTCCACGACCCGCTCGGCCTCGTGTCGGAGGGGACGAAGATCGACTTCCAGCTGCAGATCAACTCGTACCTGTACGGCCAGCGGTTCATGTCGTGGCTCGCCGACCGCTACACGCCCGAGAAACTGGTCGAGTGGACGTCGCGCCGGAAGGGCAGCCGCGCCTACTACGCGACCGGGTTCAAGCAGGTCTACCACCGGTCGATCGAGAACGCGTGGGCCGAGTGGGTGGGCTTCGAGAAGGCGTTTCAGAACAAGAACCTCGAGGCGATCCGCAAGTACCCCTTGACGCCGTACAAGGACATCACGACGCGGGCGCTCGGGTCGGTGTCGCGCGCCCACTACGACCCGGCCAAGGACCGGATCTACGCCGGGTTCAATTACCCGGGGGTCGTGTCGCACGTCGGCGCGATCGACGTGGCCAGAGGGTCGGTCCAGCACCTGGTGGACGTGAAGGGTCCGGTCATCTACACGGTGACCTCGCTCGCGTGGGACCCCGAGAGCCGGCAGCTCTTCTACACCACCGACAACAGCGCCTACCGCGATCTCGTGCGTCTCGACCCGGCGACCGGCCGGACCCGCATGCTGCAGAAGGACGCCCGGATCGGCGACCTCGCCTTCGACCGGGCCGACAAGTCGCTCTGGGGCATCCGTCACCTCAACGGCATCGCCACCCTGGTGCGGATCCCGCCGCCCTACGCCGACTGGAAGCAGATCTACTCGTTCCCGTACGGCGACGTGCCCTACGATCTCGACGTCTCGCCCGACGGCACGCTGCTGTCGTTCTCGTTCGGCCAGGTGAACGGCCACCAGAGCGTGCGGCTGCTCGACATCGCGAAGCTGCTGAACGGCGACACGGCTCCCTTCGCCGAGTTCGACTTCGGGTCGGCGTCGGTGCCGAACAACTTCGTGTTCTCGCCCGACGGTCGGTACCTCTACGGCAGCTCGTACCTCACCGGCGTCTCGAACATCTTCCGGTACGACATCGCGGCGAAGAAGTACGACGCGGTGACGAACACCGAAACCGGCTTCTTCCGGCCCATCCCGATTGGAGGCGACGAGCTGATCGTCTTCCGATACACGGGCCAGGGGTTCGTCCCGACGCGCGTCACGGCAACGCCGCTGGAGGATCTCGGCACGATCACGTTCCTGGGGACGAAGGTGATCGAGGACCACCCGGTGCTGAAGGACTGGAACACGGCGACGATGCCGGCCGTGCCGTACGACACGCTGGAGAAGCGCGTCGGCGACTACGGCCTCGCCGGCGGCCTCCTCCTCGAGTCGATGTACCCGATCGTGCAGGGGTACAAGGACACGCAGGCCGTCGGCGTCCGGGTCAACTTCTCCGACCCGCTCGAGCTGAACCGCCTGACGCTGGCCGCGTCGTACTCGCCGTCCGGCTCGATTGCGGCCGAGGAGCGCGTCCACCTCCTGGCGTCGTACGAGCGCTACGACTGGAAGTTCAAGGCCACGCTCAACAGCGCCGACTTCTACGATCTGTTCGGCCCGACCAAACTCAGCCGAAAGGGCTACTCGGCGCGCCTCGAGCACAAGTCGACGCTCGTGTTCGACGAGCCGAGGCGGATGGAGCTGACCATCGGCGGCGGCTACTCGGGGAACCTCGACAGCCTGCCGGCCTACCAGAACGTGCCCGTGGAGGTCACGAAACTGGCGTCGTTCGACGCGGCGCTGACCTACACGAACGTCACCGGGTCGATGGGCAAGGTGGACGACGAGAAGGGGCGGAAGGGCTCGCTGAAGGCCATCGCCGAAGTGGTGGACGGCAACGCCGTGTTCGGGATGTACGGCACGTTCGACGCCGGGGTTCCGCTGGCGCTGGGCCATTCGTCCGTGTGGATCAGGAACGCGGCGGGCTTCTCGCCGAACGACGCCAACAACCTGTTCGCGAACTTCTACTTCGGCGCGTTCGGCAACAACTGGGTGGACTCGCGCACCGAGAAGCGCTACCGGGAGTTCTACAGCTTCCCCGGCCTCGAGCTGAACGAGGTCGGCGGGCGCAACTTCGGCCGGACGACGGTGGAGCTGAACCTGCCGCCGTGGCGGTTCGCGCGCCTCGGGAAGCCGGGCGCGTATCTCACCTGGATGCGGCCCGCCCTGTTCGTGAGCGGGATCGCGACGAACATGGACGCCCCGGACATCCGCCACGTCGTGGGGGACGCCGGCGCGCAGCTGGACTTCCAGTTCACCGTGCTCTCGAACCTGGACATGATGCTGTCGGTGGGCGCGGCCATCGCGGTCGAGAACGGGCACGGGCCCCGGCGGGAAGCCATGGTGTCGCTCAAGGTCCTCAGGTAGAATCCGGGCGGTGGCGATCAGTATCGCGGCGGCGCTCCTGCCGGTGCTCGTGTTCCTGGCGGTCCTGCTCCTGATGGACAGCTTCAAGCTGGTGCCGTTCAGGGCGGTGAGCGCCGCGCTCGCGGCCGGGGCGGTCAGCGCCCTGGCGGCCCTGGCAATCCACGACTGGATGCTGCCGGCCAGCGGCCTGTCCCCGCACCTGTTCTCCCGCTACCTCGCGCCGGTGACCGAGGAGCTCCTCAAGGCCGTCTACGTCGTCATCGTCCTGCGCCGGCGCCGCCTCGGGTTCCTGGTGGACGCCGCGTTGGTCGGTTTCTCGGTGGGGACCGGCTTCGCGCTGGTCGAGAACATCGACTACCTCCGCACCGTGAGGCACGGCACCCTGATCCTGTGGATGGTGCGCGGCTTCGGCCCGGCGATCCTGCACGGCGCGCTGACCGCGCTGTTCGCGATGCTCGCCAAGAGCCTGTCGGATCGCCACCCGGAGCGCGGTTCTCTGGTGCTCGTGCCCGCGCTCGGCGCGGCCATCCTGATCCACTCGGGGTTCAACCACTTTCCGATGCCGCCTGTCGTGGCGACCTGCGTCCTGCTCCTCGTGCTGCCGCTGGTCGTGACGTTCGCCTTCGAGCGGAGCGAGCGCGCGACTCGCGAGTGGGTGGGCGAGGGGCTCGACCTCGACGTGGAGCTGCTGAACCTCGTCACGTCTCCGCACTTCGGCCGGACGCGGCTCGGGAAGTACCTCGAGCAGCTCAAGGAACGGTTCCCCGGCCCCGTGGTCGCCGACATGTTCTGCCTGCTGCGGGTGGAGCTGGAACTGGCCATCCGCGCCAAGGGGATGCTGATGGCGCGCGAGGCGGGGCTGGATGTGCCGGCCGACCCGGACGTCAAGGTGCGGCTCCACGAGCTGCGCTACCTGCAGCAGTCGATCGGCCCGACGGGCCTGCTGGCGCTGAAGCCGCTGCGCGTCACGAGCGAGCGCGACGACTGGCACACCTACCTGCTCGAGCAGGCGGGCGAGGGGGCGGAGAACCCGATCGCCCGCGTGCTGCGCAGCGTCCGCGCACGCTTCGCGCGCAGCCGCTAGCGAAGAAGCGGCGAAAAAGGTCTTCACGGCAACGAACGCCACTAGTGTGGACGAACAGAGCGCAACGGCTCTCGTCGGCATGGTCGCTCCGCGACGCATTTGATGTGGTGTGGCGGCGGGTGATTCGCGAACCGAACGGTCGTCACTTGCGGGCCAGCGGTTTCGCGACGACGTTCGAAATCTCGCGGACAACCAGTTGCGCTTGTGCCAAGTGGTCTTTGCCGAACCCCTTGCCTTTGGCCGCAACACGCGTGGCCTCGACGACCATCGGAACGGATTCAAATCGTCCTTCAAAGGTCGCGACGACATATGGGAACCGGCGGAGGGCGTCAGTGAACGCCCGATAACCGTCATCCTTATTCACTTCACGGCCGAGGTTGGCAAAACACCTGAGCTGAAAGGCGAGGGCGACAAGCAGTACACGACCGTGGGTATCGCCTGCAGCAGATTCGTCGGCGAGGGCAAGGGCGATTCCGATCGGGACGGCAAGCCCTCGGCGTACAAGACGACCTGGTTGAACACGGTGTTCTTCAGGGGCACGGCGAAGTTCGTCGCAGAGAGGTTCTCCCAGGGCGACACGGTTGTGGTGCAGGGGGAACTCGACGTCGAAGCGGGGACCTGGTGAGTACCTCTATCACTTCGGCAAGCACGAGTACGGGTACGACCCCAAGAAAGTCACGTGGACGGAACAGCCGTTGATCCCCGATTGGGCGTATCCGAATCACGCGTGCGTCGACTGTGGTGGGGAGATCGATCACTACTCGGGAACGGACAAGCACGGCCACGCGATCTCCAAGCACTTCTGGGACATCGTGGTGTCGACTCGAACGCGTTTCGGACGCGAGTTGTGCCCGGTCTGCGCGAAGCAGGCACACGCGGCTCAGGTGGCAGGCCGCGGGGTCGCGTGATGGTCGACGGGCTCGTCTTCGTTCTGAGCCGGGTGCTGACGCGGATGTTGTGGTTCCTGGCCGTGGCGTCCTTCTGTGGCGCACTCGCCATGTGGGTACGGTCCACGATCCGGAACGACTCCCTTCGGGAAGCGGCCGGCCCGGTCGGAAAGCGGTTCTCATGACGTGGGAGTGGAACAGCGAGCCTCATGTCGTCGTCCCGGCGTGGATGACCCCGGAACAGGTTGAGGCGATCGCGACGTTGTACAGGCGGAGTGCCGACGGGTCGGCCAACCAAGCGGCGTTCTTTCACCGCGTCCATCAGCACGTCGGCGGCTATTGCGGCTTGACGTGGTGTGGGATGTTCGTCGGCATCGAGCCCGACGGCTATCGCCACAGATAGGAGTGACGTGGCTCGCGGAAGGACCAGGCGGCACGCACCAGGGCGGGTTGGTGAAGGCTGCGACCTTGTCCCGCGTTGGGCCGAGCCACGTGACGTCGGGCTCGGCGAGCACGCCGTCACGCACCATCAGACGTTCCACGGCACGACCCACGCCCATCGCCTTCCGGTGCCGGTGATCGGGCTCGCCCAGCGCCCGGTACCAGGGCTTGTACTGGAGGTGGAAGATCCGTCCCCCGTGCGCCGACGCGGACAAGTCCGTGGTCGCGAAACCGTCGCGCACGAGCTTGTCGAAGAAGCCGTGTGTTTGGCGCCTGTGCGCGATGCCCGCAAACCTCCGGTACTGCCGCGGCAGGCACACCCCTGAGTGCTCGAGGACCAGCACCAGGAAACGTGCCTGCCGCGGAGTGAAACCGCACGCCCGTACGGCCGATGCCGCCCCATCGGTACTCATGGCTGCCACGGCCCATTGCACGGGCGACTTGGTCGTGCCCCACTCTACTGGTCTGGGCGGGCTCCAGCTGCCTTCAGCAACGCACTCACGTCCGTGTGTCCGTACTTCTCAGCCCAAAACAACGCCGTGTGCCCCCCACCCTCTCGCTGATTCACATCGGCGCCGTTCTTCAACAGCAGACCAACGACGCCGACGTGGCCCTCGCGCGCTGCTACCGTGAGCGGCGTCCAGTCGTCACGTGCGTGTCCGTTGATGTTCACACCGGACTTGAGCAGTGCCTGCACCTTGCTGGTGTCACCTTCGGCGGCCGCGTCAACGAGTTTCCCAACGGCTTCCGAAGCGCCACACCCAACCAGCCAGATAGTGAACAAGATCGATCCCCAACTCCCCAGATGGCGCGCCAGGCGGGTTCCGCCGGCCACAAACAACCCTCTCGATCGGTAGGACCACAGCATGGTCTACTGCTTCTCCTTCCGAGGATCGAACTGGCCCAGCTCTCCCGGGAGTTTCTTCGACCCCTTCGGCACGACAACCACCGTCACGGTCCTGGCGGGCAACTCGCTCGCCCGTTGCCCTGCGGAACCTGGTAAGACCGTCGATTGGGGAGTCCCGATCGGGCCGGCCGGATTGACACTCGGCGCGGCAGGTGGGATCCCCGCGGCAGTCAGTATGTCGTTCGACCGAGTGGAACAGTTGTCGGTGAGTACTCCCGTCAGCTCCCCCTTCTCGACCTGTCGCAACGCTTCTTTCAGGGCCGCGGCGTCCTGTTCCGGACTGGTCTTGATGATGTAGATCGTTGTGTTCCTACGAGGAGCCTCGCGGTCGACGTAATCACTCAAGCTCGATCCGAACTTGGTGGAGTTGCCGAAGCTGAAGACGCCTTGGCCTGTTATGGCTATGGCGGTGTGACCGATTGGATTACCCGATGTCGCGTGATTCTCGATGACGGCGATGTCCCGCCCGTCCGGGTCCACGTACTTGAGGGGGTTGTTTCTCACGTACGCGTACCGATTCCACCGCTGGGGATCCACCAGGGCTTCCTTGACGTTCAGCTCGGGATCGACCGTGCTGAAGCGTCCCAAGTTCGCCCGGTAGTATCGGGCGCCGAAGTAGTCCATCCCCGTCTCGCTGTCCCGTTCCTTTCCCGTAAACAGCCGCTTGTCCGACGGGGGAGGGGGCGGCGCCACCTCTTCGCTGAACGGCATGAAGTCGTGGCGGCTGACGACCTGCCAGACGCCGTCTACCCGCTTGGTCACGGCCCGCACCGAGCCCAGCGCATCGGTCGTGTAGTATTC
>Ga0209048_10001452_pt1 | contig 24421 bp, 22 predicted proteins | sample FrelakmetCRP12CR_FD_187146 | JGI IMG/M metagenome (GOLD analysis project Ga0209048, IMG submission 187146) | Freshwater lake sediment microbial communities from the University of Notre Dame, USA, for methane emissions studies - CRP12 CR (SPAdes)... | ecosystem: Environmental > Aquatic >... | reverse complement strand
GTGCATGCGCGCCGGGTTGTACCAGACGAAGAAGGGCTTGTTGGTCTTCTTCGGGTCGTTGCGGTCGAGGAAGTCGATGACCTTGGCCGAGATTTCCTCGTCCACGGTTTCAGAGCGCTTCAGCGTCAGCGGTCCCTGGTCGCTGCAGGTCTGGTTCTTCTCGGTGCCGTCGGCGGACGTGCAGGCGAGCACCGGCCGCGGCGGCGTCATGCACAGCGTGGTCTTGGGGTCCACTGCGCCCGGGACCTCGGGGAGGCCGCGCACCGGCGTGTTCTTGCACGGCGCGACGATAGCCTGCTCGGTCGGGGTCTTGTTGATGTCGGGGAAGCTCACACCCTGCATCGCGTCCAGGTGGTAGAGGTAGCCCCAGAACTCCTGGAAGCCGTGCGCCGTCGGCAACGCCGCCGAATGATCGCCCAAATGGTTCTTGCCGAACTCGCCGGTGGTGTACCCGAGGTCGAGCAGGAACCTGGCCAGCGAAGGCGTGCCGGGCTGCAGGAAGGATGGGCTACCGGGCAATTGCGGCGGGATCATGCCGGCGCGCAGCGGCGTCATGCCGGTAAAGAAGGCAGTGCGCCCGGCTGTGCAGCTTTGCTCGGCGTAATAGGTCATGAACTTCGCGCCCTCCCGTCCGATACGGTCGATGTTGGGCGTCTCGCCGACCATCAGTCCCTGGTGGTAAATGCTCGGCTGCATCCAGCCGATGTCATCTCCCATGATGAACAGGATATTGGGCTTCTGCTGGGCCAAGGCAGGTGACATTACCAGCACTGCGAGCACCGACGCTGCCATGAAAATGGAGAAACGCTTTCGCACACTCATAAGAAGACTCCCAATCGTTGCAACGAGGATGTGTCCCGGCGCCGGGGCCGGACGAATTTTATCGCGGTACCGCCTGTGTAGGCTACTAACCTTAACCGTGATGAACACAACGGGCACGTCGCTCTTCGCAGCGCCGCCGCAAGACCATAGCGCCAACGATACTTTTCTCGGTGGGCCGCCAGGCGTAACATTCGCCCCTGCGATCGCAGATCCGGCGCGAATCGTGCTTCCCGCGCTGCAGTCAGAACAAGGATTTGGCGCCGCCACAGGAGAAGAATCGTTTGAAGCCGACGGACATCGCCAATCCCGACTATTTCCACAAGGTCGTCGATTGCCAGTGGGCGTGTCCCGCCCATACCCCTGTTCCCGAATACATTCGCCTGATCGCGGCCGGCCGTTACGGCGACGCCTACCTCGTCAACTGGGAATCCAACGTGTTTCCCGGAATACTTGGCCGCACCTGCGACCGCCCGTGCGAGCCCGCGTGCCGCCGCGGACGGGTCGAGGAGGGCGGCGACGGCAAGGGCAAGCCCGAGCCCGTCGCGATCTGCCGCCTGAAGCGCGTGGCCGCCGACTACAAGGACGACATCCGCGACCGGCTGCCGCAGCGTCCCGAAAGGCGCAACGGCAAGCGCGTCGCCCTCGTCGGTGCCGGCCCGGCCTCGCTCACCGTGGCGCGCGATCTCGCGCCGCTCGGTTACGAATGCGTCGTCTTCGACGGCGACGCGAAGAGCGGCGGGATGATGCGCACGCAGATTCCGAAGTTCCGGCTGCCGGAGTCGGTGATCGACGAGGAAATGGGTTACGTGCTCGACCTCGGCGTCGATTTCCGGCCGGGCCAGCGCATCGACAGCCTGAAGGCGCTGCTCGCCGAGCCGTTCGACGCCGTGTTCATCGGCAGCGGCGCGCCGCGCGGTCGCGACATCGACCTGCCGGGCCGGCGCGAGGCGGCGAAGAACATCCACATCGGCATCGATTGGCTGGCCAGCGTGTCGTTCGGCCACACGACGAAAATCGGCAAGCGCGTCGTCGTGCTGGGCGGCGGCAACACGGCGATGGACTGCTGCCGCAGCTCGAAGCGGCTGGGCGGCGAAGACGTGCAGGTCGTCGTGCGCTCGGGCTTCGACGAGATGAAGGCGTCGCCGTGGGAGAAGGAGGACGCCGCGCACGAGGGCATTCCCATCCACAATTTCATGGTGCCCAAGGCGTTCACGCAGGAGGGCGGCAAGCTGACCGGTGTCACCTTCGAGAAGGTCGCGCCGCAGAAGGACGAGAAGGGCCGGCGCAAGCTGGTGCCGACCGGCGAGCCGGACGTCCACTTTCCGTGCGACGACGTGCTGGTCGCGATCGGGCAGGAGAACGCGTTCCCGTGGATCGAGCGCGACCTCGGACTCGACTTCGATGAGCACGGCATGCCGGTCGTCGACGCGACGACCATGGCGTCCACGCGGAGCGGCGTGTATTTCGGCGGCGATGCGGCGCTTGGGCCCAAGAACATCATCTGGGCGGTCGCGCACGGCCACGCCGCGGCGATCTCGATCGATCTCCAGTGCCGCGGCGAGGGCCTCGACAAGCGGCCGCCGCCGCACGTGACGCTCGTCTCGCAGAAGATGGGCATCCACGAGTGGAGCTACGACAACGCGATCATCCCGGCGCATCGCTTCCGCGTCCCGTTGAAGGAAACGAAGCTCGCGCTCAAGAGCATCAAGATCGAGGTCGAGCTGGGCTTCGACCCGAAGCTCGCGTTCGCCGAGGCGCAGCGCTGCCTCAACTGCGACGTGCAGACCGTGTTCGCCGACAAGCTGTGCATCGAATGCGACGCGTGCGTGGACATCTGCCCGATGGACTGCATCAACTTCACGGCGAACGGCGACGAAGCAGACCTGCGGCCGCGGCTGCGCGTCCCGGCAGAGGTCGCGAGCCAGGATCTCTACGTCTCGGGGCCGCTCAAGACCGGGCGCGTGATGGTGAAGGACGAGGACGTCTGTCTTCATTGCGGCCTGTGCGCCGAGCGCTGCCCGACCGGCGCGTGGGACATGCAAAAGTTCCTGATCGACATGGCGCGTGCCGACGACCGCTGCCGCAAGCCCGCGGCGGCGGAATACCGGCGGCCGGCGCCGCACCCCGGCCCGGTGGCCACGGAGCGACCGTCATGAACGCCAAGGCCGCCGCGGTCCGCGTCAACGATTTCGTCGTCAAGTTCGCCAACGTCAACGGCTCGGGCTCGGCGTCGGCGAACGGACTGTTCGCGCGGGCGATCCTGCGCATGGGCGTGCCGGTATCCGCGCGCAACATCTTTCCGTCGAACATCCAGGGCCTTCCGACCTGGTACGAGGTGCGTGTCAGCGAGGCGGGCTGGCGCGGCCGCCGCGGCGGCGTCGACCTGGTCGTCGCGATGAATCCGCAGACCTGGGACAAGGATGTCGCCGAGCTCGATACCGGCGGCGTGCTGTTCTACGACTCGACGCGGCCGATCCCGCCGAGCAAGCTGCGCGACGACGTGACGATCATCGGCATGCCGCTCACGGCCATCTGCAACGCCGAGTACTCGGACCCGCGGCAACGGCAGCTGTTCAAGAACATCATCTACCTCGGCGCGCTGGCCGCGCTCGTCGACCTCGACACCGCCGAGATCGAGAAGCTCTTCGCCGAACAGTACAAGGGCAAGGAGGCGCTCCTCGAGTCGAATCGCAAGGCGCTGTCGCTCGGCCGCGACTACGCTCTCGCGAACTTCGACTGCCCGCTGCCGATCCGCGTGCGGCGCGCGAATGCCGTCGGCGACCGCGTGTTCATCGACGGCAACAGCGCATCGGCGCTGGGATGCATCTACGGGGGCGCGACGGTGTGCGCATGGTATCCGATCACGCCGTCGTCCTCGCTCGCGGAAGCGTTCCAGAAGCATTGCCGCAAATTTCGCGTCGACAAGGCGACGGGGCAGAACAAGTACGCGATCGTGCAGGCCGAGGACGAGCTCGCGTCGATCGGCATCGTCATCGGCGCCGCCTGGAACGGCGCGCGCGCGTTCACCGCGACGTCCGGACCCGGCATTTCGCTGATGCAGGAATTCATCGGCCTCGCCTATTTCGCGGAAATCCCGGCCGTGCTTTTCGACATCCAGCGTGGCAGCCCGTCGACCGGGATGCCGACGCGCACGCAGCAGGCGGACCTGCTGCTCTGCGCGTACGCTTCGCACGGCGACACCAAGCACGTGCTGCTGTTTCCGCAGGACCCGACCGAATGCTTCACGATGGCCGCGGACGCGCTCGACCTCGCCGACCGGCTGCAGACGCCGATCTTCGTGCTGTCGGACCTCGACATCGGCATGCAGGACTGGCTCACCGAGCCGCTTGCGTGGGACGACAGGCGCCGACTCGACCGCGGCAAGGTGATGACCCGGGAGGAGCTCGAGGCCGGGAAGGAGTTCGGCCGCTACCTCGACGTCGACGGCGACGGCATCCCGTTCCGCACGTATCCCGGCACGCATCCGACCAAGGGCTCGTTTTTCACGCGCGGCACGACCAAGGACCGCTACGCCCGCTACACCGAGGAGGGCCCGGCCTACGTCGACAACATGCAGCGGCTGTTGCGCAAGTTCGAGACCGCGAAGGATCTGGTGCCGGCGCCCGTGATCGAAAAGGCCGCGCAACCGACGCGGACCGGCGTGATCTGGTTCGGGTCCACCGGCGCGGCGATGGCCGAAACGCTGACGGCGCTCGCCGCCGACGGCATCCATCTCGACCGGATGCGCCTCCGCGCGTTCCCGTTCGCCGACGCGGTCGCCGAGTTCATCGCCGCGCACGACAAGGTGTTCGTCGTCGAGCAGAACCGCGACGCCCAGCTGCGCATGATGCTGGTGAACGAATGCGGCATCGATCCCGACAAGCTGATTGCGGTGCTCCACTACGACGGCACGCCGATCACCGCGCGCTTCATCATCGGCGAGATCGCCGAAAAGGCCGCTGTGTTCAACGTGAAGCCGATGCGCAAGGTCGCGTCGTGAGCGTGCGGCACTGACAGGATGACAGAATGACGTATCTCGCCAAGCCGAAGCTGCATCATCCCGACCTGCCGCGCAACAAGCTGGGCTATACGCGGCGCGACTACGAAGGCGCGATCTCGACGTTGTGCGCGGGGTGCGGGCACGACTCGATCTCGGCGGCCATCGTGCAGGCGTTCTTCGACCTCGACATCGCGCCGCACCGCGTCGCCAAGCTGTCGGGAATCGGCTGCTCGTCGAAAACGCCGACTTACTTTCTCGGCAATTCGCACGGCTTCAACAGCGTGCACGGCCGGATGCCCTCGGTGCTCACCGGCGCCAACCTCGCCAACCGCGACTTGATCTACCTCGGCGTCTCGGGCGACGGCGACTCGGCGTCGATCGGGATCGGCCAGTTCATGCACGTGCTGCGCCGGGGTGTGAACATGGTGTACATCGTCGAGAACAACGGCGTGTACGGCCTCACCAAAGGCCAGTTTTCGGCGACCGCGGACAAGGGCTCGAAAGCGAAGCGCGGGGCGGTCAACAGCGACGAGCCGATCGACATGGTGATGCTCGCGCTGCAGATGGGCGCCACGTTCGTCGCGCGCGGCTTCTCCGGGGACAAGGAGCAGCTGATCCCGCTGATCGCGGCCGCGGTGCTGCACAAGGGCGCGGCGTTCATCGACGTGGTTTCGCCGTGCGTCGCGTTCAACAACCATCCCGGCTCGACCAAGAGCTACGACTACGTCCGCGAGCACAACGAAGCCGTCAATTTCCTCGACGTGATGGTGCCGCGCGAGCCGATCACCGCCGACTACGGCCCGGGCAGCGTCCAGGACGTGATGATGCACGACGGCGGCACGATCCGCTTGCGCAAGGTGCACCCGGAGTTCGACCCGACGGACAAGATCGCCGCGATGAACTTCCTGCAGCAGCAGCAGGCGGCCGGCGAAATCGTGACCGGGCTCCTGTACGCGCATCCCGATTCGCGCGACCTGCATGACGCGCAGGAAACGGTGGCCGTGCCGCTCAATTCCCTGCGCGATGCCGACCTCGTGCCGGGGGCGGCGGCGCTCGCGACCTTCAACCAGGGCCTTCGTTAGGTTCAGCGCGGCCCGGGCGCAGCGTAGAATCCGCGCATGCGCATCTTCTGGACGATCCTCGCCATTGCCGGCGGCCTCGTGCTGCTGGTGCTGGTCGGCGTGGCCATCGCCGTCTGGACGGTCGACGTCAACCAGTTCGTCGCGCCAATCCAGAAAAAGGTGAAGGAGGCGACCGGCCGCGACCTCACGATCGGCGGTGGCGTCCGGCTCTCGCTCGGGCTCGAGCCGAAGCTCGTCCTCGACGACGTCCACTTCGGCAACGCGCCGTGGTCGAAGACCAAGGACATGGCCGCCGTCAAGCTTGTGGAGGCCGACGTCGCGCTGCTGCCGCTGCTGCAGCGGCGCTTCGAGGTCGTGCGCCTCAATCTCGTCGATCCGGTCATCACGCTCGAGACCGACACCGGCGGCAAGGCGAACTGGGAGTTCGGAACCGGGCCGGCGCCGATCCCCGCCGGCACCCCGGTTGCCGCGGCCAGCGCCGGCGCCGCATCCGCGCTCGCGTCGTTCGGAATCTCCAACGTCGAGATCGTGAACGGCACGGTGACCTACCGCGACAATGCGTCCGGGACCGTGACGACCATCGCCATCGACCGCTTTGCCGCGCAGGCGCGCAACGCGATGGCGCCGATCAATGCCGAGTTTCGCGGCAAGGTCGATAACGTTCCGGTGTCGCTGTCCGGCAACCTGGGGCCGCTCGACACCCTGCTCAAGCGTCAGGCGCCGTACCCGGTTTCGATCGAGGGCGAGGTCGGCGGGCGAAAGACCAACGTCGTGACGAAGGCGACCGTGACCGATGCCTCGACCCGCCTCGAGGATCTCGCGGTGACGCTCGGCTCGAGCAAGCTGACCGGCCAGGCCATCGTCACCACCGCGGGTTCGCGCAGGAAGGTGTCGCTGCGGCTGTCGTCGCCGGCGCTTTCGATGGCGGACCTGCAGTTCGCGCCACCCGCGGCGGCGGCGCCGGCCAAGGCCGCTCCAGCCGCTGCGCACAAGGCGTGGCTCTTTTCCGACGAGCCGGTGTCGTTCGCAGGGCTGCCGGGGACCGACGTCGATGGCGAGATTTCCGTCGGCGACCTCAAGCTCGCCGACGGCCGCCGCCTCACCGACGTCCACGCAAAGTTCACGGTGCAAGGCGGCATACTCGACGCCCCCGACCTGCAGGCGAAGATCTTCGGCGGCGCCGTGCAGGGATCGCTCAAGGTCGACGCCACGCATCCGGCGGAGCCCGGAATTTCGCTGATCGCCCAAGCAACGGGCCTCGATCTTTCCGCGCTGCTCGCGGCGGGCGGATCGCCGCGCGAAGTGAAAGGCGGCAAGACCAACGTGGCGATCGACGTCACCACAAAGGGCACGACGCCGCGGCAGTGGGCGCGCGACGCGAGCGGTTCGGTGCAGGCGGTGGTCGGGCCGGCGACGGTCGTCACGCCGAAAGGCGCGGCGGACTCGGGCCTCGCCGCGCTCGCGCAGGCCGTCAATCCGTTCCGGTCGGTCCAATCCGAAACCGAAATTCAATGCGTCGTCGTGCGGCTGCCGTTGCATGACGGCATCGCCCATGTCGACCGCTCGATCGCCGCGGAAACGCGCGAAATCGGCATCTCGGCGAGCGGCTCCATCGACCTCCGTCAGGAAACGCTGGACCTCGCGGTGACGCCACATGCGCGCGTTGCCCTTCCGGTCAACGTCACGCAGCTCGCCGGCCTTGTCCGCGTGCGCGGGCCGCTGGCTTCGCCCACGATCGGCGTCGACCCGAAGGCGACCGCCGCGACCGTTGCGCAACTCGGCGCGGCGTTCAGCAAGGGCGGCATCGCGGCCGTCGGCGGTGCGCTTGCGGCCGGCGCTTCGACCGACACGACAAACTGGTGCGACGTCGCGCTCGGCCGCGCGCCCGCGGCCACCGCGGCGGCGCCCGCCACCGGATCGCCCGCACCGGCCCCGAACCCGAACACGGAGCTCGGCAAGGCGCTCGGCAAGCTTCTGGGGCGCTGAAGCACGGCAACGGCGGCGGCCACCGCCGAATCCAGCGTCCTTGACATCGATCAAGCCGTCCGAGGGGCGCCGGGGTAACAATCCCCGTAACATTCGATGACCCCATGACCCGCCCGCACCGCCGCCTCGTCGCCTGGATTGGAATCCTTGGCGTTGCCTTCGCCCATGTCGCGGTGACGGCGCAAGCGTGCGTGCTACGTGCCAGTGCCGATCCCGCACCCGCGAGGGTCGCGCCGGCGCAGCATGCCGATCACTGCGGGGGCGCCGATCAAGGCGCGGTGCCGGCAACGCCCCAGGGGAACGCGTGCGAAGTGCAGTGCACGGACGGCACGCTTTCCGCCGCCGCGCCGGACCTTCCGCCGGTCACGCTTGAATCATTGCCGCTGCTGCCGGCTCCGCTGGTCGTCGCCGTCGACGCGCGCGCCTGGGATCTCTCCGTGCTGGCTGCGACCAGCGCCGGCCCGCCTCCGCTGCTGCAGTATTGCCGTCTCCTGAATTGACCTCCCGATCCGTGTGACGAGCGGGTGTGCATTTCGCACGCCCGCGAATTCAATTCGTTCGTGGAGGTCGCATGCCGCTGCCCATTCTTGCTGGTCCCGCCTGTTCCAGAGCCGCCGGTATTTCGCCGGTTCGTCGCCTCGCGCCGATGCTGCTGCTGGCGGCCGCGGTGTTCGCCTTGTCGCATGCTGCGGGCGCTGAACCGCCGCTGTCGCTCGCCGAAACGCTGAAGATCGCCGTCGCCCGCTCGCAGCAGATCGTCTCGCAGCGCGCAATGGTGGACGCCGCGCGCGAGATGGTGGTGCCCGCCGGCGAATTGCCGGACCCGAAGCTGAAGGTGGGCGTCGAAAACGTGCCGACCGACGGCAGCGACGCCTGGTCGTTGACGCGCGACTTCATGACGATGTCGAAGATCGGGCTGATGCAGGAATTTCCGCGCGAGGAGAAGCGGCGGCTGAAGACGCAGCGCGCCGAACGCGACGTCGACCGCGGCGCGGCCGGCGTGGAAGCCGCCATACTCGCGGTGGAGCGCGACGCCGCGACGGCCTGGGTCGCACGCCGGTTTGCGGAGCTCTCGGAACGTGCGATCGCGGCGCAGATCGCCGAGGCCGAGCTCAATGCGACGACCGTCGCCGCGGCCTATCGATCCGGCAAGGCACCGCAGGGCGAGCTCGTTGCGGCGCAAACCATGGTGATCGAGCTGCGGAACCGCGCGACCGATGCCGCAACGCAATCGAAGCGCGCGCGGATCATGCTCGCGCGTTACGCCGGCGCCGCGGCGGACCGTCCGCTGGGTGATGCCCCCGATTTCGACCGGTTGCCGGAGTCCGCGCGCCTTGTCGATGTCGACGCGCAACCGGAGTTGAAGCTCGCACGCGCGCAGGAATCGGCGGCCGCGGCCTCCGCCGCGCTCGCCGGCGCCGCGAAAATGCCCGATTGGAGCGCCGAGGTGTCGTACGCGTTCCGGGGATCGCCATATTCGAACATGGTTTCGCTGATGTTCACGATCGACCTTCCGTGGTCGCGTGGGACGCGACAGGATCGCGAGCACGCGGCAAGGCTGAAGGAGCTTGATGCGGCGCGCGCGATGCGCGAGGACACGCAACGCATGCGCGCGGCGGACGTCGACGCGATGATTGCCGAGTGGGAATCGTCGGGAATCCAGGCGCGCCGGATCGAGACCGAATTGCTTCCGCTCGCCACGCAACGCCGCGAGGCGGCGCTGGCCGCCTATCGGGGCGGCACCGGTCCGCTGTCCGCGGTCCTCGAGGCGCGCCGCGCGCAGCTCGAGGCGGAGCTCGCGCTCATTGCCCAGCAGCAGGCTACCGCCAAGGCGTGGGCCTGGCTCAATTTCGTCGTGCCTGCAGGAGAAGGATCATGAAATCCGAAAATCGTTTGCAACACGGGATGAAAAGCGCGTCGCTCGCGGCGATTGTCGCCGCAGTCGCCCTGGCCGCCGGCGCCGGGTTCTTCTTCGGCACGCGCCAGGCGCCGCAGGAGCGGGGCGTGCAAGGGACCGTGGCGCCGGCCGTTGCGCCGGTGTCGGCCGATGCGGCCGGACGCAAGCCACTGTACTGGCACGATCCGATGGTTCCCGGGCAGCGGTTCGACAAGCCCGGCAAGAGTCCGTTCATGGACATGGACCTCGTGCCCGTCTACGCGGACGCCGCGCCGGAGGGGGGCGTCGGCGTAAGCGCGCGCCAGCAGCAGAGTTTCGGCGTGCGCACCGCGGCGGCGACGGAAGGGACCCTCGACACCGGCTTTTCCGCGGTCGGCGTCGTCGGCATCGACGAGCGCGGGCTCGTCGCCGTGCAGGCGCGCAGTCCCGGTTACGTCGAGCGGCTTTTGGTGCGCGCGCAATTCGACGTCGTCGGCGCGGGGCAACCCTTGGCCGAGCTCTACGTACCCGAATGGCTTGCCGCGCAGGAGGAGTTGCTTGCCCTCAAGTCGAGTCCGCTGCAGGACGCGGCTCGGCTTGCCGACGCGGCGAGGAACCGCCTCGCGCTCCTCGGCATGCCCGCGACGGAGATCGCGCGCGTCGAGCGCGAAGGACGCGCTTCCGCGCGGGTGACGGTGACGGCGCCGCAGTCCGGCATCGTCTGGGAAATCGGCGCGCGCGACGGCATGGCGGTGATGCCCGGCACGACGTTGTTCAAGCTCGCCGGCATCGGCACCGTATGGGTCACGGCCGACGTTCCCGAGGCGCAGGCCGCGCTCGTGATCCCCGGCGCGCCGGTCGAGGCGCGCGCGGCCGCCTATCCCGACCGTGCCTTCAAGGGCACCGTCGGAACGTTGTTGCCGGAAGTGAATGCGCAGACGCGCACCGTGCGTGCCCGGATCGTGCTGGCCAATGCCGGAGGCGCGCTGAAGCCCGGCATGTTCGCAACGGTCAAATTCGGCAGCGCGGCAAACAAGCCTTTGGTGCTGGTCCCGACCGAGGCCGTGATCAGCACGGGCACGCGCACGGTCGTCGTCGTCGACGGGGGTGACGGTCGTTTCGTGCCGGTCGAGGTCGTCGTGGGCCGCGAGGCGGGCGACGTGACCGAGATACGCAAGGGTCTCGTCGTCGGCCAGCGTATCGTGGTGTCCGGCCAGTTCCTCATCGATTCGGAAGCAAGCCTCAAGGGCGCGCTCGCGCGGATCTCTTCCGGCGGCGACATGGTCGCGCAAGCCGGCGCCGCGGATCCGCATGCGGGACACGCGATGCCGACGCCCGCGGCCCCGGCAAAGCCCGCAACGCACAAGGCCGAAGGCGTCGTGCGCTCGGTCGGCGACGAAGTGCTGATCAAGCACGGTGCGATCCCCACCGCCGGCATGGGCGCGATGACGATGGCGTTCAAGGCTCCCAAGGGCGGCGTTCCCAAGGACATCAAGGAAGGCACGGCTGTCGCCTTCGAGTTCGTCTTCACGCCGCAGGGCGACATGCAGTTGACGTCGATCGTTCCGGTGCCGGGGAAAAAATGATCGCCGCGCTGATCCGCTGGTCGGTGGCCAACCGCTTCCTCGTGCTGCTCGCGTCGGTGCTGCTCGCCGTCGCGGGTGCATGGGCGGTGCGGACAACGCCGCTCGACGCCATTCCGGATTTGTCGGACACGCAGGTGATCATCCGCACGACGTTCCCCGGGCAGGCGCCGCAGATCGTCGAGGATCAGGTGACCTACCCGTTGACGACGACGATGCTCTCGGTGCCCGGCGCCAAGGCCGTGCGCGGCTATTCCTTTTTCGGTGATTCATTTGTCTACGTGCTGTTCGACGACGGGACCGACCTCTACTGGGCGCGCTCGCGCGTGCTCGAATACCTGAATCAGGTGGCGGGACGGCTGCCCGCAGGCGCAAAGCCCGCGCTCGGTCCCGACGCGACCGGCGTGGGCTGGGTGTACGAATACGCGCTCGTCGACCGCAGCGGGAAGAATGATCTCGCACAGTTGCGCGCGCTGCAGGACTGGTTCCTCAAGTACGAGCTGAAGGCGGTGCCGAACGTTGCCGAGGTCGCAACGGTCGGCGGCATGGTCCGCCAGTATCAGGTCGTCGTCGACCCGGCGCGGCTGAAGGCCTACAACCTGCCGCTTTCCAAAGTCGTCGCGGCGATCCGCGACGCGAACCGCGAGGCGGGCGGCTCGGTGATCGAGCTCGCCGAGGCGGAATACATGGTGCGAACGCGCGGCTACCTCAAGTCGCTCGCCGATTTTCGCTCGATTCCGGTGTTGACATCCGATGGCGGGACACCCGTGCTCCTGCAGGATGTCGCACGCGTTCAGGTCGGCCCCGAGATGCGCCGTGGAATCGCCGAGCTCGACGGTGAGGGCGAAGTCGCGGGGGGGATCGTGGTGCTGCGCTCCGGCAAGAACGCGTGGCAAACGATCCAGGCGGTGAAGGCAAAGCTCGAACAACTGAAGCCGGGCCTGCCTCCCGGAGTTGAAATCGTGCCGGTGTACGATCGGTCGGCGCTGATCGAGCGCGCGGTCGACCACCTGCGCGGCAAGCTCGTCGAGGAATTCGTCGTCGTCGCGCTGGTGTGCCTCGTCTTCCTGCTGCACCTGCGCTCGGCGCTCGTCGCGGTGGTGTCGCTGCCGCTCGGCGTGCTCGCCGCGTTTCTCGTGATGCGCGTGCAGGGTGTCAACGCCAACATCATGTCGCTGGGCGGCATCGCCATCGCCGTCGGGGCGATGGTCGACGCGGCTGTCGTGATGATCGAGAACGCGCACAAGAAGCTGGAGGCGTGGAAACACGCGCACACCAACGAGCGCGAAGCGCGGGCCGAGCCGTCGGCCGACGAGCGCTGGACGATCATCACCGAGGCCGCGGTGGAGGTCGGGCCGGCCCTGTTCTTCAGCCTGCTCGTCATCACGCTGTCGTTCGTCCCCGTGTTCGCGCTGGAAGCGCAGGAAGGGCGCCTATTCGCCCCGCTTGCCTACACCAAGAGCTACGCGATGGCCGCTTCCGCGATCCTTGCCGTTACGCTGGTGCCGGTGCTGATGGGCTACTTCGTGCGCGGGCGAATTCCGCGCGAGAACGCCAATCCGGTCAACCGGTTCCTGATCGCCGCCTACCGGCCGTTGCTCGAGGCCGCCCTGAACCGGCCGAAGGCCACGCTCGCGATTGCCGCAGTCGCGCTTGCGGCGACCGCGTGGCCGGTCATGCAGCTCGGCGGCGAATTCATGCCGCCGATGGACGAGGGCGACCTCCTGTACATGCCGACGGCGCTGCCGGGGCTTTCGGCGGGCAAGGCCGGCGAGCTTTTGCAGCAGACGGACCGCATGATCAAGTCCGTGCCGGAAGTCGAGCGGGTGTTCGGCAAGGTGGGCCGGGCGGAAACGGCCACCGATCCGGCGCCGATGGAAATGATCGAGACGACGATCCAGTTCAAGCCGAAAAGCGAATGGCGCGCCGGGATGACCGCCGCAAAGCTCGTCGAGGAACTCGACCGCTCGGTGCAGGTGCCGGGACTCTCGAACGTCTGGGTGCCGCCGATCCGCAACCGGATCGACATGCTCGCGACGGGCATCAAGAGCCCCGTGGGCATCAAGGTCTCCGGCCCCGATCTCGCGGAAATCGACCGCGTGACGCAGCAGATCGAGCGCGCGGTCAAGACGGTGGACGGCGTGACCTCGGCGTTCGCCGAGCGGCTGGCCGGCGGCCGCTATCTCGACGTTACGGTCGACCGCGTCGCGGCAGCGCGCTACGGGCTGTCGATCACCGATGTGCAGGACGTGATCGGCGCCGCGGTGGGCGGCGAGAACATCGGCGAGACGGTTGAAGGTCTGGCGCGATTCCCGATCAGCGTTCGATATCCCCGCGAGCTGCGCGATTCGGTCGAGGCGCTGCGAATGCTCCCCATCGTCACCGAGCGCGGCGCCCAGCTACCGCTTTCGGCGGTGGCGGCTGTCCGCATCGTCGATGGCCCGCCGATGCTGAAAAGCGAAAACGCCCGGCTGTCCGGCTGGGTCTACGTCGACGTCCGCGGCCGCGACCTCGTTTCGGTCGTGCGCGACGCGCAGGGGTCGGTGGCGCGCGACGTGAAAATGCCGCCGGGGTACTCCGTGTCGTGGTCGGGCCAGTTCGAGTACCTCGAGCGCGCAAAGGCGCGGCTTGCCTACGTGGTGCCGTTCACGCTGGCCGTGATTTTCGTGCTGCTCTATCTCGCGTTCCGCCGCGCCGACGAGGCGTTGCTCATCATGCTCGCGGTGCCGTTCGCGCTGGTAGGCGGCTACTGGCTGCTGTGGCTGCTGGGTTACGCGACGTCGGTGGCGACCGCCGTCGGCTTCATCGCGCTCGCCGGCGTCGCGGCGGAGTTCGGCGTGGTGATGCTGCTGTACCTGCGGCACGCTTGGGAGGCGCGTCTCGCGCGCGGCGAGCCGGCGACGATGGACACCCTGCGCGCGGCGATCGAGGAGGGCGCGGTGCTGCGCGTGCGCCCGAAGGCGATGACGGTGGCCGTCATCATGGCAGGCCTGCTGCCGATCATGCTGAGTTCGGGCACGGGCGCCGAAGTGATGCAGCGGATCGCGGCACCCATGATCGGCGGAATGATCACGGCGCCGCTGCTGTCGATGCTGGTGATTCCCGCGGCCTACCTGCTGCTGCGCGGACGGTCGCTGCGCAGTGCGCGGTCGGCGTCGCCGTCGGCGGCCGTCGTTCCGGCGGGAGCCCAGGGAGCTTCTCGCTAGAACAGCGATTCCTGCTCCGGCCCATGCGGTGGCGGATCGTGTTCCGCATCCCCGTCGGCGATCGGCGCCACGGACTCGATCAGCGCCGCATCCTCGTTGCGGACGTTGTTGACGCGCGTCGACACCGGGTAATACGTCATTGCGGCGGAGGGATAGGGCGCGATCAGGTCGGCCACCTCGCCGTTGGCCGGGTCGAGCCAGCGCGCGTAATCGGCGGGCGCGACGATCATCGGCATCCGTTCGTGGACGGACTTGAGAAGCTCGTTGGCAGTCGTGGTGACGATCGTGCAGGTATCGAGCACTTCGCCCTCGGGCGACAGCCAGCGCTCATAGAGGCCGCCGAACGCGAACAGCGACGCGTCCTTCATGCCGATGTGCAGCGGCTGCTTGCGGCTGGAGTCGCCAGTCTTCACCGCTGCCCATTCATAGAAGCCGTCGGCGGGCAGCAGGCAGCGGTGACGCCGGTAGGCCATCCGGAACGACGGCTTTTCGGCGATGGTCTCGCCACGCGCGTTGATCATCTTGTTGCCGATCGCGGTGTCCTTGGCCCACCGGGGAACGAGGCCCCAGCGCACGCGGACGAATTCGCGCGTGCCCTCGGCGTTGGTGCGCACGATGCCGACGTCGGTCATCGGCGCGATGTTGTAGCGCGCGTGAACGTCGGGGAGGTGCGCAAGCCCGAACGCGAGTGCGATGGCCGCGGGATGACTGTGCAACTCGTAGCGGCCGCACATGGCCGGATCCGCTAGATTGCCGCCTCGGCGGGAACGGCCATGCCGCGCGACGAGGCGAGCATCCGGTAGGTGGATTTTGCCACCTGCATCGTGTCCCAATACGCGTAGGCGCCGACGGCGGCGGCGCCGGCCAGCGGCACCCATCGGCTCGCCGCGGTGCCGGCGATGCGCTGCGTGACGGAGACACCGACGGTCTTGAGCAGTCCGCTGATGGCGCCGACCGAAAGCTGCTGCACGATCACCCGCTGTCCGGCGCGCACGATGACGTCGCGGGCGACCTGGCTTGCCATGTGCCGGAACAGGCAATAGAGCATGTGCGATCGCGTGAGCTCGGCTTCGCGACCGTGCAGCGCATAGATGTCCGCCACCATTTGTCGCTGCAGTTTCCAGATGAGGTAGAGGTCGGGCAGCACGGTCAGCATCCCGAGCGGCCCCGGCGGTAGCGCGAGCGAGCCGGAGACGACGGCAGCTTTGCGCGCGGCCGCGCGCGCGACCTGTTCCGCGACGCGTGCCGCGTCGGCAACCTGATGCGTTTGCGGCGGCGGCACGTCGGAGATCACGCGCTCGATGACGCCCTCGACGCTGCGCATCGGGTCCGCTTCCGGCGGAACCGGCGCGATGGGCACCGGCAGTTGAGTATGGCTCGGCATCGCGAAAGTGTACTGAGTCGGATGGTCCGAAGCCAAAGGAGCGGATGAAATCGGGCGTCAGGCAAGGCGCGAGTCCGAGCAACACAGCATGGCGCCCGATTTCGCCGCGAACTGGCGAGTGAATTTCCGACTCGGTGCACGCAAGCTTAGCTTTGCCGGCGCGCGATGTCGACCGCTGCGTGGGCGGGTCAGCCGATGGCGCGCCGGTAGAATGCCCGGATGGAAAGCAATGCGCCAATGCGGATCTTCGGATTTGCGGGCTGGTCGGGAAGCGGCAAGACGACGCTGATCGAGCAGCTGATTCCGCGCCTGACCGCCCTGGGCCACGTGGTGTCGCTCGTGAAGCACGCGCATCACGGCTTCGACGTCGACCAGCCCGGCAAGGATTCGTATCGGCATCGGAGCGCGGGCTGCCGCGAAGTGCTGGTGTCGTCGGCGACGCGGTGGGCGCTCATGCACGAGTTGCGCGGCGGCCGGGAAATGTCGATGGAGGAGGCGCTGGCGCGGCTTACGCCGTGCGACCTGGCGCTGGTCGAGGGATTCAAGGCCGCGCCCATCCCCAAGCTCGAAGTCTGGCGCGCCGCCACGGGCAAGTCGCTGCTGCACCCCGCGGATCCGCACATTCTCGCGATCGCCACCGACAGCCCCGAGGCGCTGCCCTCCGGCTCGTCCGGACGCCTGCCGGTGCTCGGTCTTGCCGCCTATGACGACCTCGCAACATTCGTCAGCCGGCACGCCGTAATCTGGCGAAAGGCCGATTGACTTGGCCTAACCCGGCGAGTACCGTGAAACTGACTATGATTTTCGCTGCCCAACCGCGCTGGAAGGGTGGAATTTGACCGGGCCACATCCACACTGTTGGGCCGGGCTGCGCTTCCGGTAACTGGGGATCGCGCACGTTTTTTAGTCGGTAATTATGAAAATTCAAACAATTGCATCTGTTATCTCGATTTCACTTGCACTTGGTCTCGTAGGCCGGGCGCAGGCGGCCGAGAGCACGGATGCAGTTCGGACCGACGGCTTCTATGGCGGAGTGTCGTATCGCGACAACACGCCCACCGGATTTGGCGTCAATTTCGGCGCGGGCGGGACGGCGCTGAGCCGCACCCCGGTCGCGGTCGTCGACGACGCGGCAACGCGCGCGCTCCTCTTCGGCGGCTATCGCTGGCACAACGACCTCGCCGTCGAGGCCGCGGTCAGTTCCCTCGACCAATACATGCTGCGTCCGCTCGATGCCAACGCGCAGCGCGGCGTCGGACTGCGCTTCGGGCAACCGTCGGGCGAGGCGCAGGGCCGCAGCCTGAATCTCGACGTGTTCACGAGCTGGACCATCTACAAGTCCGTCGCTCTCTATGGTCGCCTCGGTTACGTGCAAGCGGAGGCGCCGCAGCTCGTGGGCATCGCGCCGGTTTCGGTCGTCAACGCGCGTGGCCTGCGTGACAACATGAACTACGGTGTCGGCATGCGTTACGAAATGAACGCAGCACTCGGACTGCGCCTGGAGTACAGCCGCTTCGGCCGTTTCGCCGGCGAGATCGGCACCAGCATTCCCGAGTCCGACCAGGTCATGCTGGGCGTTCAATTCAAATTCTAGGGGCCCGCCAGGCTCCCGCCGTCTGATAGCATCGGCACGGGCGCCCCGCCTGCGGCGCGAAGGTTCTTCCGATGCGCGATGCCCCGGCACCAACCTTGACGCTCGTCTATCTCGCCCGGCTGCGCGACGCATTCGGCGCGTCCGGCGAGAACGTGGTGCTGCCCGCCGAGGTGACCACGGCGGCACAGCTGCGCGCGTGGCTCGCGGCCCGCGGCGGCGCGTGGGCGATCGAGCTGGCGCCGGGGCGCGCCGTGCGCATCGCCGTCAACCATGACATCGCGCACCCGGAAACGCCGGTGCAGCCCGGCGATGAAGTCGCGCTGTTGCCGCCGGTGACCGGCGGATGACCCGAGCCCTTGCGCCATGACGGTCCGCGTCCAGACCGCCGATTTCGACGTCGGGCACGAGCTTGCGTTGCTGCGCGGTGGCGACCGGCGCGTGGGTGCCGTGGCGGCGTTCATCGGCACCGTCCGCGACGTCAACGACGACGCGACCGTGGCGACGCTGACGCTCGAGCACTATCCCGGCATGACCGAGAAGGCGCTCACGGCCATCGTCGACGAGGCCAAATCGCGCTGGGACATCGTCGATGCACTGGTGATCCATCGCGTCGGCGCGCTCGCGCCCGCCGATCAGATCGTGCTGGTGGGCGTCACGAGCGCGCATCGCGGCGAGGCATTTGCCGCGTGCGAGTTCATCATGGACTATCTCAAGACGCGCGCCCCGTTCTGGAAAAAGGAAGCCACGCCGGACGGCTTGCGCTGGGTCGACGCGCGCGCGAGCGACGACGACGCGGCCGCACGCTGGAACGTCACGCCCGGAACCAAGGCGTGAACGCCGAAGCGCGCCGCGCATGAGTCGACGGGGGAGCGCCCTCGTCGCCATCGACTGGGGGACCACGTCGGCGCGTGCGTACCGGCTCGATGCCGAGGGCGCGGTGCTGGAAGTGCGCGAGGCGCCGCTCGGCATCCAGCAGGTGCGCGACGGCTTCGCGCAGGCGCTGGCGACGCTTCTCGGCGACTGGCACGACGACCCCGCGCCTCGGCTCGCGTGCGGCATGATCGGCAGCCGGCAAGGCTGGATCGAAGCGCCGTATGTCGATTGTCCGGCGGGACTCGGCGCGCTCGTGCGCGGCATCGTGCGCTCGCCGGACGCTGCGCTCGCCATCGTTCCCGGTCTCGCGGGTCGCGACGACGAAGGCGTCCCCGACGTCATGCGCGGCGAGGAGACGCAGATCGTCGGCGCAGTCGCGCCCGAGGCGCCGCTCACGCTTGCGGTGCTGCCGGGCACACACAGCAAGTGGGCGCTCGTTCGTGGTGGCACGATCGAGGCCTTCGCCACGTTCATGACCGGCGAGGTGTACGCGGTGCTCCGCGACCACAGCATCCTCGGCCGCATGGCCGACGCGACGCCCCGGACGTTTTCCACCGCCGCATTCGCGCGCGGCGTGCGCGCGGCGCTCGCGCATGGCGGTCCCATGGGCGCGCTGCTGCACCGATTGTTCGGCGCGCGAACGCTGGCGCTGCGCGCCGATCTCGCGGCGGAGGACACTCGCGACTACCTCTCGGGCCTGCTGATCGGAAGCGAAGTGGCGGCGGGCCGCGATTGGGCGCGCGCGCACGGTTCGCCGACGGCCACGGCGCTGCTCGTCGGCAGTCGTGCACTTTGCGATCTTTATGAAGCGGCCATGCGCGAGGCCGGCATCGCGACGCTGCCGGGTCCCGAGCACGCAGCCGCGCGGGGCCTGTGGCGGATCGCGCAGGCGGCAGCGCTCATCCGTTGAGCACCTCGAATTCCGCGCTACACTGACGCCGCTAGAGGGTGGCCCTGGGGAGGGTGCATGTTCCGTCGTTCGGTTTTCCTGGCGGCCGCGCTCGCGGCCACGTTGACGGTTCCAATCGCTCCGTCGGCGGAGGCGTGGTCCGGTACGATCGTTTGCGAGAGCCACGGCTATCGCCGCAATTTCTGCCGCGTCGATACGCAGGGGCGCGTACGCCTCGTGCGCGAGATCTCGACCGGACGCCTGTGCCGGCAGGGCTCCGGCTGGGGTTTCGACAATCGCGGCATCTGGGTCGACCGCGGTTGCCGCGGCGTCTTCGAATTCGGACGCGGCCGTTCGGGGCCTTCGAACAACAACAACAATGCGGGCGCCGCGGTCGCGGCGGGCATGTTTGGCGCGATGCTCGGGGCGGCCATCTCCGGTCAAGGCGCGCCTTCCACGCCGCCCCCGGCGCCACCTCCGCCCGTCGCGCATGTTCCGGTGCCCGTATGGGCGATCGGTTCGTTCCAGGCGTGGGATCCCGAGGCCCATCAAATCCTGCAGCTCATCATCCAGAACAACGGCCGCGTGACGCTGCGCGACGAGCGCGGCGCGGTGGCCAACACCGGCCTCCTGCGCGACGGCATGGTCTTCTGGGACAACGGTCGCCGCTCGTGGCTGGCACGCGAAGACCCCGGCGTGATGCTGGGCGACATCGAAACGGGCCAGCATTTCAACTTCCGCCGCAGCTGACGTGCGTATCGCCAGGTAATCGCGTTGACGCCACGTAACCCTGGCCTGCGCTCGATCGTCGCGCTCGGCGAGCCGATGATCGAGTTCAATCAGGCGCGCGCCGACGCGCCGGACCAGTATCTGCGCGGTTTCGGCGGCGATACGTCGAACATGGCGATCGCCGCCGCGCGGCTCGTCGGTGGAGCGGGGCGGGTCGGTTATGTCACGCGCGTCGGCGACGACGCCTTCGGTCGCATGCTGCTCGACTTGTGGCGCGCCGAAGGCGTGGACACCGGCGGCGTCGTCGCCGACGGGCAGGCCCCGACCGGCGTCTATTTCGTCACCCACGGCGCGCACGGTCACGAATTCTCCTATTTGCGCGCCGGGTCCGCCGCCTCGCGAATGAACGTCGACACGCTTCCGGCCGACGTGCTCCGTGCCGCGACGATCCTGCACGTGTCCGGCATCAGCCAGGCGATCAGCGCCACCGCGTGCGACGCGGTGTTCGCCGCCATTGCAATCGCCGAGGCGAGTGGCGCGCGCATTTCCTACGATCCGAACCTGCGGCCGAAGCTCTGGCCGCTCGCGCGGGCGCGCGCGACGATCATGGCGACGATTGCGCAGTGCGACTGGTTCCTCCCGAGCCTCGACGAGGCGAAGACGCTGTCCGGCCAGGACGACGCGGACGCGATCATCGACTGGTGTCACGCGCTCGGCGCACCCGTGGTCGCGCTGAAGCGCGGGCGCGACGGCGTGGTCGTGTCCGACGGTCACCGCATCGAGACCATCCGCGGGCACGGCGTCGATTGCGTCGATGCGACGGGCGCGGGCGACTGCTTCGATGGCGCGTTCGCCGCGCGTTCGCTGGCCGGCGATTCGCCGTTCGACGCCGCACGCTATGCCAACGCCGCCGCCGCGCTGGCCACGACAGGTTTCGGGGCGGTCGCGCCGTTGCCGCGCGATGCCGCCGTGCGCGCGCTGCTCGCCGCGGGATGATGTCGTGAGCAGCGGTACGTTTCGCGACGATCTTTGCAGCGGCCGCGTTGCGCTCGTGTCGGGTGGTACGAGCGGCATCGGCGCCGCGATCGGCGATGCGCTCGCCGACTGCGGCGCGGTAGTGACCGTAACCGGCGCGACGGCAGCCGAAGCCGACGCCGCTCGTCGCCGGCCCGATTTTCGCGGGCGCGACGCTCTGGCGCTCGATGTCCGCGATCCCGTTGCGATCGCCGCGCTGGTCGCCAACCTCCCTCGCCTCGACATCCTCGTCAACGCCGCCGGCGTCATCCGGCGCGACGCCGAGCACGACCCCGCGGTGTTCGCCGATGTCATCGATATCAATCTGACAGGCGCCATGCGGCTTTGCACGATTGCGCGGCCGCTGCTCGCAAAATCAAGAGGATGCATCGTCAACATTGTGTCGATACTCTCTTTCTTCGGCGGCGGCCGCGTGCCGGGCTACAGCGCGAGCAAGGGCGGCCTCGCGCAGTTGACGAAATCGCTGGCAATTGCGTACGCGCAGGATAGAATTCGCGTCAACGCCGTCGCGCCGGGGTGGATCGCCACGGCGCTGACGCAAGCGTTGCAGGACGATCGCGAGCGCAGCGCGGCGATTCTCGCGCGCACGCCGCTCGGACGGTGGGGGGAGCCTGGCGATGTCGCGGGAACGGTCGTGTTCCTGTGCTCGCCGGCCGCGGAGTTCGTCACCGGTGCAATGATTCCGGTCGACGGGGGTTATCTGGCCGCGTGATGGGAGGAGAGGATGTCCGGCACACCGCTCGCAAAAACGGCGCGTCACGCGCCTGCCGCCAAGACCATCCGACAGGCGACCTCCGCCAAAGAGTCGACCTCCCCCATCACGAAAGTGGTGCGGCATCTCGAGGCCGGAGAATGGGAGGCGGCACATCAATTGGCGCAAAGGGAGTCGACCGCGCTCGGGTATTGGGCCCACGGCCTCATCCATCTGATCGAGGGTGACCTCGAGAACGCCAAATACTGGTATCGCCGCGCGCACCGTCCGCTGCCGCACGGCAACACGGTCGCCGCGGAAATCGCCGCGCTGAAGGCGGCGGTTCGGCACGGGACGCGGTGAGCGCCGCAGGGTCGCGACGAACGCCTGCGCAAGCAGGGCGAGACCAAGGCCCGAAGGGCGCGACTGCGAGCGCGGGCGGCGGCCGACCCTCAAGCGTAACGGATTGCATGCAACATTCCGGAGGCCGCGCGAAGAACTCCCCCTCGGGGGGCAGCGCAGCGGCCGAATTGTCCGATGAGGCCGCAAGCGTCGGGGCACTCACAAGAGCGGCGCACAGGATACAGCTGGAAATCGCGGTCGGCGCAATCCCCGGCGACGAGCGCGTGTGGGTGCCGCAAGCGCCGGACGTCTGGTTCCGGCCGCTGCTCCTCAATACGGTCACCGGCGGCTGGTGCAACCTCCTGCGCGTGCGCAAGAGCGGCGTGCTGTCGCGGCATCGCCATCCGATGGTCGTGGTCGGCTATGTGATCAAGGGCCGCTGGCGCTACCTCGAGCACGACTGGATCGCCGAGGAAGGCAGCTTCGTCTACGAGCCGCCCGGCGAAATTCATACGCTCACGGTGCCCGCCGATTGCGCGGAGATGATCACCTTTTTCAACATCAGCGGCGCGATGATCTACCTCGACGAGCAGGGCCGGCAGACGGGTTACGAGGACGTGTGGACGAAGATCGACATGTGCCGCGCGCACTACGATGCGTGCGGGCTGACCGCCGATTATGTCGAGCAGTTCATCCGGTGAACCCCGCGTAGAATGCGCGGATGTTCGCAGAGTTCGCCGCCGTCGGAATCGGCGCCGCATTCGGGGCCTGGCTGCGCTGGGGATTCTCGACGTGGCTCAATCCGCGGCTTCCGCATTTCCCGCTCGGCACGCTGGCGTCGAATCTGGTTGGCGGCTATCTCGTCGGGTTCGCCGTCGCGTATTTTCTCGCGCGCCACGACCTGCCGCCACATTGGCGCCTTTTCGTCATCACCGGTTTTCTCGGTGGGTTGACCACGTTTTCGACGTTTTCCGCCGAGGTGACCGAGTTGCTCGCGAAAGGCGAATACGTAACCGGGTTGCTGCTCGCCGCCACTCACCTCATCGGCTCGCTGGCGCTCACGGCAGCCGGCTTCGCCACCTTCCGCGCGCTCGCGTCCTGACCGCGCCTCATTTTTCCATCGCAAAGGATTGACCATGCCGCACGCCATTCGCTTCGACACCAACGGAGGGCCCGACGTCCTGCAATGGAAGGAGGTCACGGTAGGTGACCCTGGACCCGGAGAAGCCCGCGTGCGCCACACCGCCGTCGGCGTCAACTACATCGACACCTACCACCGCAGCGGCCTCTACAAGCTGACGCTGCCATCCGGCATCGGCAGCGAGGGAGCCGGCATGGTCGAGGCGGTAGGCAGCGGCGTGGACTGGGTCAAGCCGGGCGATCGCGTCGCCTATTGTGGCGGCCCGCTCGGTGCGTATTGCGAGGTGCGCGTGATGCCGGCGGACCGCCTGGTCAAGCTGCCCGACGGCATTTCGGACCGCGTCGCCGCGACGCTGATGTTGAAAGGCTTCACGGTGCAGTATCTGTTCCGGCAAACGTATCGCCTGAAGGCGGGCGAGACGTTCCTGTTCCACGCGGCGGCGGGTGGCGTCGGCCTCATCGCGTGCCAGTGGGCGCGCGCGCTTGGCGTCACCATGATCGGCACCGTCGGCTCCGACGACAAGGCGGCGCTGGCCAAGGCGAATGGCTGCGCGCAGACGATTGTCTACACGCGCGAAAATTTCGTCGAGCGCACCAAGTCGCTGAACGGCGGCAAGGGCGTCCCGGTCGTGTACGACGGCGTGGGCAAGGACACGTTTCCCGGTTCGCTCGATTGCCTCGCGCCCCGCGGTATGTTCGTGAGCTATGGCAATGCCTCGGGACCGGTACCACCGTTCGACATCCTGATGCTGTCGGCGAGAGGCTCGCTCTACGTGACGCGACCGACGCTTTTCACCTACGCTGCGACACGGCAGGACATCGCGGCGATGGCAGGAGAGTTGTTCGAGCTCGTACTGGCCGGCAAGATCGTCAGCGAGCCGCGGCAGACGTTTCCGTTGAAGGATGCCGCCGCCGCGCATCGCGCGCTCGAGTCGCGCGCGACGACCGGCGCGACCGTGCTTATTCCCTAGCGGCGCGAGCGGCGAGCCGGGGCCCCCGACCGAAGGTGCGGGGGAGCGAGCAATCGCGAGTCGACGCATGAGGCCGACTCAAGCGGCGCGGCGAACGGCCTAGCCATTACGGAGGCCGAGGCGCGAGCGGCGAGCCGGTTCGGCCTCCGCTCTGCGGCAGCAGATCGTGAAACCGAGTTGTTGGCCTCCGAACGCGCTCCCGCTTGCTCACATCCCCA
>Ga0209048_10001451_pt1 | contig 24424 bp, 21 predicted proteins | sample FrelakmetCRP12CR_FD_187146 | JGI IMG/M metagenome (GOLD analysis project Ga0209048, IMG submission 187146) | Freshwater lake sediment microbial communities from the University of Notre Dame, USA, for methane emissions studies - CRP12 CR (SPAdes)... | ecosystem: Environmental > Aquatic >... | reverse complement strand
AACTCACTGCGACCGCAGTTCGCGACATCACCGCCTCCGTCGGACACGCCAACGGAGTCATTATAGTTAATGACGTCTATTATTGCAATTAAACACTAGGTGATGCCGGTTTTCGCCGAACGAACTGAAGAACATGGCGGCGGGGGATGCCCCGCCCGTCGCTGTTGATGGAGGCATCCTGTTGGGCAAGTTGATCCGTGAGCCATTGCTGCACTTCCTGCTCATCGGACTGCTGCTGTTCGCGCTGTTCAACTTCGTGTCCGGCGGCAGGGGCGGCGCCGATCGCCGCATCGTCGTCAACGACGCCATGGTCGGCAGCATCGTGCAGCGCTATCGAAGCACCTGGCAGCGCCCGCCGACGCCGTCCGAACTGCGCGGACTGATCGACTCGCAGGTGCGCGAGGAAATCCTGTTCCGCGAGGGCGTGGCAATGGGGCTCGATCGCGACGATCCGGTGATTCGCCGTCGCGTCCAGCAGAAGCTCGATGTCATCGCCGAGGAGTCGCAGGCGCGCTCGGCGCCCACCGAGGCCGACCTCGCAGAATACCTTGGCAAGCATGCGCAGCGTTATGCCCGCCCGGCGGTTGTCGGATTCGACCAGGTCATGTTCGACCCGGTGCGTCACGGCGCCAACCTCGAAGCCGATCTCGCCGGCGCGCTCGCGCGCCTGCGCGCCGGAGCGAAGCCCGACACGGTCGGTGACAGTTCGCTGTTGCCGGCAAATTCCACCGCCATTCCGGCCGACCGGCTGGCGCGTGATTTCGGCGAGGACTTCGCCGGGTATGTACTCGCACTTCCGGTCGGTGACTGGTCGGGCCCGGTGCCCTCCGGCTATGGCGTTCATCTGGTGCGCGTCAACGGCAAGACGCCGGGCCGACCGGCATCGCTCGACGAGGTACGGACCGCGGTCGAACGCGATTGGGAGAACGATCGCCGCGTGCGCGCGAACGCGGACTACTACGCTAGGCTCCGCCGGAAGTACGACGTCGTGATCGACGTCGCTCTTCCGGATGTGGACAAGGGCAAGGGCACGGTGGACCGCTGATGGCGCGTGTGCTCGTCCTGCTGGTCGTCCACTTGCTGCTGCTCGGCGCGCCGGCGCGCGCCGATGTTTTCCGGCCCGCGTATCTCCAGCTGCAGCAGCTCGACGCCGATACCTACGACGTGACATGGAAGGTTCCCGCGCTCGACGCGCAGACGACGCTGAAGGTGAAGCCGGTCTTCCCGCCGCAGACGCAAGAGCTCGGCGCGCGCAGCAGCATCTATTCGACGGGCGCCGCAGTACAGCGCTGGAAAGTGCGGGTTCCTGGCGGGCTGGAAGGCAAGCCGGTCGAGTTTACCGGGCTTGCCCTGACCGGCCTCGACGTGCTCGTGCGCGTCGAGCGCGCCGATGGCACGGAGCAACTGGCGCGCATCCTGCCGGTGGACCCGAACTTCACGCTGAAGCCCAGCCCGGGCCCGCTGGAAGTTATCCGCACCTACACCGCGCTCGGCATCGAACACATACTGACCGGCGTCGATCACCTGCTGTTCGTGCTCGCGCTGGTGATGATCGTGCGCAGTCGCCGACAGCTCCTGGTGACGATCACCGCTTTCACGGTGGCGCACTCGATCACGCTGGCGTTGGCGACGCTCGGGTTCCTGCGCGTTCCCGGGCCGCCGGTCGAGGCGACCATTGCCTTGTCGATCGTGTTCGTGGCGTCCGAGATCCTGCACCTGCGCCAGGGACGGGCGGGCCTCGCGGCGCGCAAACCGTGGCTGATCGCCTTTGCCTTCGGCTTGCTGCATGGCCTGGGATTTGCTGGTGCGCTTGCCGAAGTGGGTCTGCCGCAGAACGCGATTCCGCTGGCGCTGCTATTCTTCAATGTCGGCGTGGAAATCGGCCAGCTGCTGTTCATCGCCGCGGTGCTGACGATTGCGGCGTTGGTGAGCCGACTGATGCGCGGGCATCTGCAACCGCGTTGGACGGTGGTCGTGCCGGCCTATCTGATCGGCGGCGTGGCCAGCTATTGGGTATTCGAACGCGTTGCGGCTTTCTGGACGTGAGCTGTGTATCGATTGGCAGGTCGCGGCGGTTTGGCCGGTGTGGCGCGCGCGGTGACCGGCGATGGGTCAGCGCGCGGTTTGTTTGCAATTCAACAGCAACAAGGAGATTGATAGCATGGCAAAACGTAGAAGTCTGATGTCGCAGCTCGGCTCGTTCGTCGAGTCGGTCAAGGACAGTGCGCAGCGGATGGGCATGGCTGCATCCGGAGAAGCGACGCGCGAGTTCACCAAGGTCAAGAAGAAGATCGCGCGCAAGGCTCGCCAGGCCGAAACGTCGGCGCGAAAGAGCGCCAAGGAGGCGAGGATTGAGACGCAAAAAGCCCTCGCCAAGGCGAAGAAGATCGTCGCTCGCGAGGCCAAGGCGGCGAAGGCGGGTGCGCAGAATCTCGCCCGCACGGCGCAGACGACCGCCGGCCGAGCGAAAGCGGCTGCGGGCAAGGTCAAGCTTGGCGCTCGCAAGAAGTTGACGACGATCAAGCGCAAGGCGGCGACGCCGAAGGCACAGACCCAAAAAATCACTGCGAAGGTCAAGAAGCGTGCCGGAAGGACCAGGTCGACTGTGAAGACGACGCCGACCGTTGCGCTGAGAAAGGCCGGACGTCAGCGCAAGGTGGCGAAGCGATAGCCGCGAGATGAACTGCCGGCGGGCTGTTCGCCGAGCCGCCGCTTTCAATGACAACCACCATCGATGGGAGAGCATCGTCATGACCGGGGACCTGCGTACGCTGGTTACGTGCAGCATCACTATCGCGGCGGTGACGCTCGCCGCCTGCGTCAGCGTCGGCGGCATGTCCGCGGTCAACGTCAGGCCGGCCTTCATCGCCGGCCCGATCGGCGCCGTGACCTACGACGGCGGCGTCGACGATCTGCTGACGGCGGGGCTGGGCAAGACCGGCTTGCAGGCCGCGGCCGCGCCCGCGCCTGCGAATCCGGCCGCGCCGACCGCGGCAGAGTTGCGGCGCATCGCCATCTTCAACAACTACCGCGCACTGGTCGACGTCAACCCCAACGGCGGCTACGGCACGCTCTACGGCCCCAATGTCGATGTCAACGGCAACAACACGCTCGGCGAAGGCAAGATCGCCGGCACCGAGTACCTCGCCTACGACGACGATGGCACGGGCAAGCAGAACGTCACGCTGATGGTGCAGGTGCCCGCCAGCTTCGACAAGGATCGTGCGTGCATCGTCACCGCGACCTCGTCGGGATCGCGCGGCGTATACGGCGCGATCGGCACCGCGGGCGAGTGGGGCCTGAAGCACGGCTGCGCGGTGGCGTACGCCGACAAGGGTACCGGCCTGGGCGTGCACGATCTGGCCACCAATACCGTCAACCTGCGCGACGGCGTGCGCGCGGACGGCGCAGTAGCGGGCAGGAATTCCAACTTCACGGCCGTACTGTCGGCGACCGAGTTGCAGACCTTCCTCGCCGCCAATCCGAACCGCGTGGCGGTCAAGCACGCGCACTCGCAACAGAATTCCGAGAAGGACTGGGGCCGCCATACGCTCGACGCCGTGCGTTTCGCGTTGTACGTGCTCAACGAGCAGTTCTCCGAAAAACTCGCTGACGGCAGCAGGAAAGCGCAACTTCGGCCCGAGAACACGATCGTGATCGCGTCGTCGGTGTCCAACGGCGCCGCCGCGGCGGTCGCAGCGGCGGAACAGGACACCGAAGGCCTGATCGACGGTGTCGCAGTCGCGGAACCGGTGCTCGAACTCGCGCCGAATCCCGCGCTCACGGTGCGGCGCGGCAGCGCGGCGATTGTTGGCGGCGCGAAGCCACTCTACGACTACTTCACCCTGGCAAACCTCTACCAGCCGTGCGCGGCGCAGTCGATGCGCGCCGCGGGATCATTTGGCGTCGCCGCGGTGCTTCCCGTTCCCGCAATTGCGGCGAACCGCTGCGCGTCACTCAAGGCCAAGGGCCTGCTGGCAAAGACCACGCCTGCCGAGCAGGCGGACGAGGCGCTCGACGTGCTGCTGAATGCCGGGTGGCAGCCGGAGTCGAATCTTCTGCACGCGTCACATTTCACGTTGGCGGTCCCCCCCGTCGTGACGACCTACGCCAATGCCTATGGCCGCTTCGGCGTCGCCGACAGCCTTTGCGGGCTGTCGTTTGCGGCGACCGATGCCAGCGGCCAGCCGGCGCCGGTTGCGGCGGCTGCGCTCGCGCAAAGCTTCGGCACCGGCAACGGTGTGCCGCCGATGTCGACGATCAACATCGTCAACAACAACCATCCGGCAGGGCCGCTCAACAACCCCATCTCGGTGTCGCCGTCGACCGGGCTGCAGGACTACAACATCGACGCCGCGATCTGCCAGCGCAACCTGTGGACCGGCAGCGCTGCCAACGCGCTGCGCGTGCAGAACGGCGTGAAGGAAACGCTGCGCAGCGCGAACCTGCGCGGTAAGCCGGCGATCATCGTCGCGGGTCGCGCCGACACGCTGGTGCCGGTGAATTTCAACGCGCGGCCGTATTTCGGACAAAACCGGATCGTCGAAGGTTCATCCAGCCGGCTCAGCTACATCGAGGTCACCAACGCGCAGCACTTCGACGCCTTCATCGACAATCCGGCGTTGCCCGGCTACGACTCCGCGATGGTCCCGCTGCATTACTACCTGCTGCAGGCGCTCGATCGCGTCTACGCGCACCTGACCGTCGGCGTGCCGCTGCCCCCGTCGCAACTGGTGCGCACGACGCCGCGCGGCGGTACGCCCGGCGCGGCACCGCCGATCACGACCGCCAACGTACCACCGATCAGCGCGGCGCCGCCGGCGCGGGACCAGATCACGTTCTCGAACAACACGGTGACGGTACCCGACTGAAGGTCAGCGTCCGCCTGGCTTGGCGGAGGGCGTTCGTCGTTGCGCCGACCAACGCCCTGACCCGGGCGCGGGTCCGCGCGGCTTGCGTTGCAGCTGCCTGGGCTGCTGGGCATGACCCTGGCGCTGGCTGCCGGCGCGTCGCTGACCACGCTGCGCAAACACCGGCTGCGCCACCGCCTTCGGGTCGGGCTCGAAGCCCTCGACGACGTCGCTGGGGATCTCGCGCTTCAACAGCCGCTCGATGTCGCGCAGGAAGGCGTGCTCGTCGACGCACACCAGCGATATCGCCTCGCCCTCGGCCCCGGCGCGTCCGGTGCGGCCGATGCGGTGCACGTAATCCTCGGGCACGTTCGGCAAGTCGTAATTGACCACGTGCGGCAGCTGGTCGATGTCGATGCCGCGCGCCGCGATGTCGGTTGCGACCAGTACGGTGATCTCGCCATCCTTGAAACCGGCGAGAGCGCGCGTGCGGGCGTTCTGGCTCTTGTTGCCGTGCAGCGCCACCGCGTGGATGCCGTCGGCCTCCAGCGCGCGGGCGAGCTTGTCGGCGCCGTGCTTGGTGCGGGTGAACACGAGCACCTGCTTCCAGTGGTGGCGCCCGATCAGCCACGACAGGAGTTCGCGCTTCCTGTCGCGATCGACCGGATGCACCCGCTGGCGAATCGCGTCGACCGTCGCGTTTCGCGGCGCCACTTCGATCGTCTGCGGGTGGTCGAGCAGGCGATCGGCGAGCGCCTTGATGTCGTCGGAAAACGTCGCCGAGAACAGCAGGTTCTGGCGCTTCTTCGGCAGCAACGCGAGCACGCGCTTGACGTCGGGAATGAAGCCCATGTCGAGCATGCGGTCGGCTTCGTCGAGGACGAAGATCTCCACGCTGGAGAAATTGACGTTGCCTTGCCCCTGGTGGTCGAGCAGCCGGCCCGGCGTGGCGACCAGGATGTCGATGCCGCGCTTGAGTTGCGCCGTCTGCGGCGCCATGCCGACGCCGCCGAAGAGCACCATCGAGGTGATCTTCAGGTGCCTGCCGTAGACGCGGATCGATTCCTCGATCTGGGCGGCGAGTTCGCGCGTCGGGGTCAGGATGAGCGCCCGCAAGGGTTTGCGCGCGTCGCTTCGATACGGCGATGGATGGTCGGTGAGGCGTTGCAGCATCGGCAGCACGAAGCCTGCCGTCTTGCCGGTGCCAGTCTGCGCGCCTGCCAGCAGGTCGCCGCCGGCGAGCACGGCGGGAATCGCCTTCGCCTGGATGGGGGTGGGTTCGGTGTAGCCTTGTTCGGCGACCGCGCGCAGCAGCGCGGCGGAGAGCCCGAGTTTCGTAAATGGCATGAATGCTTTCGCAGGTGTGCTCGGCCATTCGTCCCAGCGGGACGGCCAGTCACAGCCAAACGGAAGAAACAACGGAGGTCGGAATCGACTACGGCAGGGGACTGGATCAATTGCCGCGAAGGCAGTATATCTCAATTCCTACTCCAGCGCCGCTACACGCACGAATTTGCAGTGCGCGGCCGCGGCAAGCGGCATGCGCAGCGCCCGTCGAAATGCTGCGCCGCCAATTGACCCATGCGCGTACGGTGATTAGAGTTCGAACGCGCTGCTGCCCTGATTTCCCGAGAACCTGCCGATGTCCGCCGAGTCCCCGCTCCGTTACGCCGGCCCGCGTGCCCTGGCCGAAGCGCTGTCGAAGTTCGCCATCATGGGCGCGAAAGACGCGCACTGGGACCGCGAGGGGCTGCGCGACGATGCCGAGTATCGCGACCTCGGCCTCGCCGCCGCGACGCAGGGCCGCATCGGCGCCAAGCACATCCGGGCGCTCAAACCCTTGCCGGCGCCCACCGGCTGGCATTGGCACGACATGACGGCGCACTACGTCTACGTGTTGCGCGGATCGCTGACGTTCCGTTTCGCCGGCATCGAGGGCGACGTGAGGCTGCACGCCGGGGACGGTTTGTCGCAGCCGGCGGGTGTGCCGCACAACGTGATCGCCCGCTCGGACGATCTCGAGGTCCTGGAAATCAACGAGCCCGCCGAGTACGGCACCTGGAATCTGCCGGAACCCCCCGCGCCATGGCGCTAGCGCCGTCGCGCCAGAGGAGCAATGCAATGGTCGCGTGGCTGCGCAGGCGCGGCAGCGCGCTGGCCATTTTCGTGTTGCTGTTCGTCGCCTGGGAAATCGCGGTGCGCGCGGCCGGCATCAAGGAATACCTGCTGCCGGCGCCGTCGCGGGTGTGGACCGAATTCTGGAAGCGCCACGACATCGTCGCCGGCGGCGCGTGGGTCACGGCGCAGGAGATCCTTGCCGGCTATGCGCTCGCGGTCGTCGTCAGCATTCCGCTGGCGCTCGCCGTCGCGTATTCGCGGTTCATGGAACAGGCGGTCTATCCGGTGATCGTGTTCCTGCAGATCATCCCCAAGATCGCCATCGCGCCGCTGTTCATCATCTGGTTCGGCTTCGGCTTCACTCCCAAGCTGCTGCTCGTTTTCCTGCTGTCGTTCTTCCCGATCGTGGTATCGGGCATCGCCGGGTTCAAAAGCGCCGACCGCGACGTGATGGACTTCGCGCGCACCACCGGCGCCGGCGGGCTCAGGATGTTCCTGAAGATCAACCTGCCGCAGGCCTTGCCGCACATCTTCACCGGCCTCAAGGTGGGTGCCGCGCTGGCGGCCACCGCCGCAGTGGTCGCCGAGTTCGTCGCGTCGGACCGGGGACTCGGTTACCTGCTGCTGCAGTACAACGGGCAGCTCGACACGCCGATGGTGTTCGCGACGATCGTGATCCTGTCGCTGATCGGGCTCACCGTCTACTATGCGGTCGAAGTCATCGAGAGGATCGCCATACCGTGGCACGTCTCGCAACAGGCGAGCGCCGGCGACGCGACAATCTAGGACGGCGCCAGCGTCCGCCGACGCCGCGCGCCGCGCATCCCGAGTTTGCACCACCCAAGGAGGAAACATGAAACCTGCCCGAATGATCTGCCTCTGCGCGGCGGCGCTTGCGCTCTGCGCCTCATCGTTGTCGGTTGCCCAGGACAAGGTGTCGCTGCGCCTCAACTGGTACCTGGGCGGGCTGCACGTGCCTTTCTACTACGGCAAGGACAAGGGTATCTACGCCGCGGAAGGCATCGACCTCACCATCAACGAAGGGCGCGGCTCCGCCAACACGGTGCAGGTCGTGGCGGCAGGGTCCGACACCTTCGGCCTCGCCGATTCCTCCTCGGTGATCCTGACCGCGTCGAAGGGCGCCGACGTCAAGAGCGTGATGTCGCTGCTCAACACGACGGGCTTTTCGGTGGTTTCGCTGGCCGAGGCCGCGATCAAGACGCCGAAGGATCTCGAGGGGAAGAAGGTCGCGGTCACCGCCGGTGACCCGCTCGGACAGCTCCTGCAGGCCGTATGCAAGACCAACAGCGTTGACTGCAACAAGGTCACGATGGTGCAGGTCGATCCCGCCGCCAAAGTCGTCACCGTGCTGGAAAAGAAGACCGACGCGTTGCTGGGCGGCGTCGACGACCAGTTCTTCCTCATCAAGTACAAGGGGGCCACGCCGGTCGCCATGCGCTACGCCGATTTCGGTGCCAACATCGTCGGCATGACCATCATGACCTCGGGCGAGACGCTCAAGAAGAATCCCGATCTGGTCAAGCGCTTCGTGCGTGCCACCGCCAAGTCGTGGGAAGAGGCCAAGAAGAACCCTGGAGCCGCCGTCGACGCAGCGATGAAGGCCAAGCCCGACTTGAACCGGCAATCGACGCTCGATCAGCTGATGGTCGACATCGAGCTTCTCGATTCGAGGAATTCGAAGGGCCGCATCGGCTGGGGCGCGCAGGCGGACTGGGACCAGACACTCGCGATCCTGAAGAACTACCGCGAGCTGCAGACCGACAAGACGTGGACCGCGTTTCATACCAACGAGTTCGTGCCTTGAGCGGATCGGCGGCATGACTCTGCGGGTCGCGTACACCAAGTCGGCCGACGCGGGGGCTACGGCTGCCGCGGCGGACGCTCGCGGCTACGTCGACATCTCCGGGGTAGGAAAGACCTACCGGCGCGACCATCGCGAAACCCACGCGCTCGAGCGCATCGATCTGGCGATCCATCAAGGCGAGTTTCTGGCGATCGTCGGCCCATCGGGCTGTGGCAAGAGCACGCTGCTGCGCCTGGTTGCCGGACTGCATCTGGCGAGCACCGGCGAGGTGCGCATCGACGGCAGGATCGTCGATCGTCCGCAGACGGACCTCGGCGTCGTCTTCCAGAGCCCGGTGCTGCTCGACTGGCGGACCGCGCTCGACAACGTGCTGGTGCAGATCGAGCTGCGTTCGCTCGACCCGCGCGCGTATCGCGAGCGCGCCTTGCGCCTGCTCGATCAGGTCGGCCTGAAGGAGTTCGTCGACCGCTACCCGTACGAACTCTCCGGCGGCATGCGCCAACGCGTGGCGATCGCGCGTGCGCTGATCCACGACGCGCCGCTGCTGTTGATGGACGAGCCCTTCGGTGCGCTCGATGCGTTGACTCGCGAGCAGATGCGCCTCGACCTCGAGGCGCTGTGGCTGGCGACACGCAAGACGGTGCTGTTCATCACGCATTCGGTCGACGAGGCCGTGCTGCTCGCGGACCGCGTCGTCGTCATGTCGCCGCGCCCCGGCAAGATCGAGTGCATCATCGATGTAGCGATGCCGCGGCCGCGCGGACTCGCGGCGCGGCGTGCGCCCGAATTCGTGCAGGCGACCGAGCGGATCACGAGCATATTCCTCGCGCGCGGCGTGCTGCACGGCGCGCAGGCCCTCTCTCAGGAAGGCTGACCACCATGACTGCTTTCAAGCTGCAAGGCATCGTCGCCGCACCGGTGCTGCCGATGCTCCCCGATTATTCGATCGACTGGGCGTCGTTGCGCTCGTACATCCGCTGGATCGCCGACCAGAAACCGACTGCGATCGCGATGAACATGGACGCGAGCGAGGGCCCGTCGCTGGAGCACGACGAGCAGCTCGAGGTGCTGCGCGCGTGCAAGGAGGTGATCGGCGGCGCGGTTCCGCTGTTCTCGGGCCTCATCGCCGGTTCCACCGCAGGCGCGGTGCGCTGGGGGAACGAATTGAGGAAGGCAGGCGCCGAAGCGCTGGCGGTCTTCCCGCCTTTTCCTACCTTTCTGGGCAATCCGGTGCCGTCGGAAATGATCTATGCGTATCACAAGGCCATCGCCGATGGTGTCGGGCTGCCGATGATCGCCTTCCAGTTTCCGAAGGCCTTCGGTCCCGATTTTCCGCCGGAAACGCTGGAACGGCTCGCCTCGATTCCGGAAATCATCGGTCTCAAGGAGGCCTCCTTCGACACGACCAAGACGGTCGAGACGATCGCCACCGCCCGCGCGCTGCCGCGCAAGCTCGGCATCATGACCGGCAGCGACACCTTCATTTGCGAAGCGATGGTGATGGGTTGCGACGGCGCGCTGATCGGCTTCGCCGCCACCGCCACCGCCGAACTGATCGACATGCAGCGCCGCGTTGCGGCCAAGGATTTCGTCGGCGCGTTCGCGATCTGGGAGCGCCTGGGTCCGCTTGCCCGCTATGCGTGGCGCAACCCCATCCGCGACTATCGCCCGCGAATGAAGGAAGTTCTGAAACTGCAGGGTCTCATCGCGCACGCGACGGTGCGGCCGCCGCAACTCGGCGTCGACGCTGCCGAGCGCGCCGAACTGAAGCGGCTGGCGACCTTCGCGGGACTGATCGCGGGCCGGGTAGGCGTCGCCGCGTGAGTCGCTGTCGCGAATCGTCCACCACCCGTGTCAAAGGAGCCGGCATGAACCCGAACGCGCCGCGGAGCACCGTCCATGTCGCATGAAGTCGAAGTCCGCTGGGACCGTTTGACGGCGCCGGCGCTGCGCCACGCGGTGGCGGAGAACACCGTCGTCATCATCCCGCTGGGCGCGACCGAACAACACGGACCGCATTTGCCGACGCAGGTCGACTGGCGGTCCGCCTACGAAATTGCGCTGCGCGCCGCGCGCCTGATGGCGGGCCGGCAGCGGGCGCTGGTGACGCCCGCCATACCGTTCGGCATGTCGGAGCATCACATGTCGCTTGGCGGGACCCTGACGCTCGACTACGCCACGATGGCCGCGGTCGTCGGCTGTGTCGTCCGCTCCGCCGCGCGCCACGGATTCGAGCGCATCTTCGTGTTGAACGGTCACGGCGGCAATATTGCCGCACTCGAAGTCATCCTCACCGAACTCACCATCGAATTGAAGTTGCCGCTCGCGGGTGGAACCTATTGGCACATCGCCGCCGATTCCATCCGCGGCATTCTGGAACAGCAGCCGCAACTGCTCCACGCCTGCGAGGCAGAAACCTCGATCATGTTGGCGGTCGCGCCGGAAACGGTGGCGCCGCTCGAGCCATCGATGCGCGGCGCTCTCGTTCCGGGCATGTCGGCCATTCCGGGCGTCAATCCAGGCGTCTTTCGCTGGCAGCATTTGAAGACGCGCTCGACCACCGGTATTCTCGGCGAGGCCTGGTCGGCGACACCCGAAAAGGGAAACAGGCTCCTCGACGCGATCACGCGCGATGTCGCCGACGCGCTTGCCGATCAGCGCCTGTGGGACGCGCCGATTTGATCCGCGTTTGCGCAATCGACGCCTGAGCATCTCGATTGTCGTTGCCGCGCAAGCGCGGGCCCAGTGCCGTGCGTCGCACGACACTGGATTCCCGCTGTCGCGGCAATGACGGCGCTTGTTACGCGGATCACGGATTGCCGCTGCCCGCTTCCCCAATCCGGCCGCCGATCCACTTCGCCGCGCGCAGCAGGCGCAGGTCTTCGTCGATCGCGCCGATCACCTGAACGCCGACGGGCAACCCGTTCGGTCCGGCGAAGCCGGGCAGATTGAGGCAGGGCACGTGCAGGCCCGAGCACAGTCGGTTGAACATCGCCTCGCCGGTATTCGTCAGGCCGAGTGGCGCCTCGCCCGGTGCGCTCGCGGTCAGCAGCAAGTCGAAGGACGCGATCGTGGCAGCGAACAGAGTGCGGCAATGCGCAATCAGCGCCAGTGCATCGCGATAGCGGTCCCGGGCAATCGCCGCGCCCGTCGCCAATTCGTCGCGGCTCGATGGCGAAAGTCGGTCGTTGTGGCGGGTTCGTTCGAAGGCGAACACGCGCGCTGCCTCGAAGCGAAGAACGTCGCTCTGCGCGTCGAGAAAACCTTCGAAATCTGCCGGCAATTCGATCTCGTCGACCGCAACGCCTTCGCTGGCGAGCTGGCGCGCGGCGGTCTCGACCGCGCGCACCGTCGCGGCGTCGGCATGGGGCCACGCCGGCGTCCGGCACAGACCCACCCGCGTCGGCCTGACCGCGTCGAGCGCGACGGCGCGGCGGAGGTCACCCGCGAGCACAGCGACGACCAGCGCGCAGTCGTCGACGCAGCGGGCGAACAGCCCGACCGTGTCGAAGCTGTTGGCAAGCGGCTTCACCTCGGTGGGATTGATCGTGTTGAACGAGGGCTTGTAGCCGACCACGCCGCAATACGATGCGGGACGGATGATCGATCCGCCGGTCTGCGTGCCGAACGCCACCGGCACCATGTGATCGGCGACGGCTGCCGCCGATCCGCTCGACGATCCTCCGGGCGTATGCGCGACGTTGCGCGGGTTCGCGGTCGCGCCGGGATGGCGCAACGCGAGTTCGGTGGTGACGGTCTTGCCCAGCATGACCGCGCCGGCCTGGCGCGCCAGCGCAACGCACGCCGCATCCGCGCTCGGGCGATGACCGGCATGGATCGGCGAGCCGTATTCGGTCGGCATGTCGTGCGTGTCGATGATGTCCTTGACGCCGAAAGGCAGGCCGTGAAGCGGCACCTTCGGGGCTGTGCGGGCCGTCCGATGCCAGCTACGCGCCTCGGCGAGCGCGCGCTCCGGATCGACATGGACAAAGGCCCGGACCACGGAATCGCGCAGCGCGATGCGGTCGAGGCACGCCCGCGTCAGCGCCTCGGCGGTGAGCCGCCCTGCGCGCATTGCCGCCAACGCGTCGACCGCATTCAACTCATTCGGGGCCTGCGCCATCGGGAATTCTCCACGTCCAAGGCGTGACTGTTGTCTGGTTCCGGAGCGCGCCAATTATGCGTCTTCTGGTCCGATGCCGCGACGCCCTTTGCGGGAGGGCGTCGCTTGCGAATGACCGGTCCGTGTGCTACCAATAGCGCATAAGCTGGTGCACGAGCTTCGCCGTGGCCGCGGTGGCAACGGCAACAAGGGAGGAGTTTCGGATCATGGGTGTCAATCGACTTGGATTTAAGGGAGTCGCCGCGGCGGCGTCGCTGGCGCTGATCCTGGCCGCGCCTTGGGCGGCGCACGCGCAAACGGTGCTGCGTCTGGTGCCCCAGGCGGATCTCAAGATCCTGGACACCGTGCAGACGACCAACAATATCACCAGCAATCACGGATACATGATCTACGACACGCTGTTCTCTCTGGACAGCAAGTTCGTGCCCAAGCCGCAGATGGTCGAGAGTTACACCAAGAGCGCCGACGGCCTTACCTGGACTTTCAAACTGCGGCCGGGCCTCAAGTTCCACGACGGTCAGCCGGTCACGGCTAAGGATGCGGTCGCGTCGATCCTGCGCTTCTCCAAGCGCATCCCGGCCGGCGTCACGATGATGCAGTTTGCCAAGGAGATCGTCGCCACCGGCCCCGACTCCTTCGAGATTCGCCTCAACAAGCCGTTCGGATTAGTGCTCGAGACGCTGGCCGGTCCCGAGAATCCCCTGTTCATCACGCGCGAAGCCGATGCCGTGGGAGATCCGAACACCGCCATCACGACGGCGATCGGCTCCGGACCCTTCATGTTCGTGCGCGAGGAATGGGTTCCCGGGAGCAAGGTCGTCTACAAGAAGAATCCCGACTACAAGCCGAGAAGCGATCCGCCCGACGGTTTTGCCGGTGCCAAGATTGCCAAGGTCGATCGCGTCGAGTGGCTGGTGATTCCGGACTCGAACACCGCGGTGCAGGCGCTCATCAAGGGCGAGGTCGACATCATCGAGATCCCGCAGACCGATCTGTTGCCGCTGATCCGCAAGGACCCGAATATCACGGTGAAAGTCATCGATCGCGTCGGCACGCAGGCGATCTACCGGATGAATCACCTGATTCCGCCCTTCAACAATGCCAAGGCGCGGCAGGCGCTGCTCTATGCGACCGGAGACCAGAAGGACTATCTGGCATCGATGATCGGCTACGGCGAATACGAGCGGCCGTGCTGGGCGGTGTTCGTATGCGGCACGCCGCTGGAAACCCAGGCCGGCGTCGGCGATTGGGCCAAGGGCGACAAGAAGGCCAACGTCGAAAAGGCAAAGCAGCTGCTGAAGGAGGCTGGCTACAAGGGCGAGAAGGTGGTGATCCTCGATCCGGTCGAAGCGCACCTGGCGCACGCGCAGGCGGTGGTCACGGCGCAGAAGCTGCGCGAGATCGGCATGAACGTCGATCTGCAGGCGATCGATTGGGGCACGCAGAGCGCGCGCCGCCAGATCAAGGATCCGCCGGACAAGAACCCCGGCGCCTGGAACATCTTCCACACCTGGGGCGGCGGCCTGGCAATGAACAGCCCGCTGTCGAATACGCCGACGCCCACGCCATGCGACGGCAAGAACTGGTTCGGCTGGCCGTGTGACGAGGAACTCGAGAAGATTCGACTCGAATTTCCGTCGGTGGCGCCGGAGAAGCAGAAGGAGGTCGTCGAGCGCCTGCAGAGGCGCTTCTACGAAGTCGTGCCGTACATTCCTGCCGGGCAGTTCCTGTCGCCGATCGCGTATCGCAAGAACCTCAACGGCATCCTCGATACGCCGCGGCTGGTGCTGTGGAACATCGAGAAGAAATAGTTGGCGAGCGATCCACGCCCGCGGCGTGATTGAGCAGTACCGTCGTTCCCGCGCAAGCGGGGACCCAGTGGCGTTCGTCACAAGATACCGGATGGCCGTTCCTCGAAACTCCGTCGCGTTCGCGGCTCGTTTTCCCGCTTGCGCGGGAATGACCGAGCGCAGTGTTCGTCGTGGCTGCAGAAGCATGCCCTCGACTCCCATCGGGGGCGCCGACCAAGCGGCGTCCGCCGAATGCATGTCTACCTGATCCGCCGCTTGCTGGCTGCGGTGCCGGTGATCGTGGTCGTCACCGTGTTCGTTTTCGCGCTGCTGCATCTCGCGCCCGGCGACCCGGCCGCCATCATCGCCGGGGATCTCGCGTCCGCCGAAGACGTCGCGAAGATCCGCGCCAATCTCGGGCTGGATCGGCCGCTGCTCATCCAGTTCTTCACCTGGGTGGGCCAGCTGCTGCACGGCGACTTGGGCAATTCGATCTTCTCCGCGCATCCGGTGACGCAATTGATAGGCCAGCGCCTGGAACCGACTGTTACGCTGACGCTGATGACGCTTTTCATCTCCGTCCTGCTGGCGGTGCCGCTCGGCGTGATCGCGGCATGGCGCGCGGGCTCGTGGATCGATCGCGGCGTCATGGGTTTCGCGGTGTTCGGTTTTTCGGTGCCAGGATTCGTCATCGGCTACGTGCTAATCTGGCTTTTCGCGATCGAACTCGACTGGCTGCCGGTGCAGGGCTACACGCCGCTCGCCAAGGGCTTCTGGCCGTGGCTGTCCAACATCATACTGCCCAGCGTCACGCTGGCGCTCGCCTACATGGCGCTGATCGCGCGCATCACGCGCGCGTCGATGCTCGAGACGCTGTCGCAGGACTACATCCGGACCGCGCACGCCAAGGGCCTGTCGACGCCGAGCGTCCTGATGGGGCACGCATTGCGCAATGCCTCGGTCCCGATTGTCACGGTGATCGGCATCGGCGTCGCGCTGTTGATCGGCGGCGTCGTCGTCACCGAGAGCGTGTTCGCGATTCCGGGCCTGGGCCGCCTGACGGTCGACGCGATCCTGCGTCGGGACTATCCCGTGATCCAGGGCATCATCCTGGTGTTCTCGGGGGCCTATGTCGTCGTCAATCTCGTCGTCGACATGCTCTACACCGTGCTCGATCCTCGCATCAGGTACTGAGCGATGACGAGCGCTACGGCGAACGCCGTACCCATCGCGTCGCGGTCGCGCACGGGCGTGCACGCGTTCGTGCGCCGCCATCCGACGGTGGTCATCGGCGGCGCGCTGCTGCTGCTCATCGGCATCGCCTCGATCGTCGCCCCGTGGCTGGCCACCACCGACCCGATTTCGATCGACCCGAGCCATCGTCTGCGCAGCCCGTCGAGCGAGCACTGGTTCGGCACCGACGGCTTCGGCCGCGACTTGTACAGCCGGGTTATCTACGGGGGGCGCGTGTCACTGATCGTCGGACTGTCCGTCGCGACGCTCGCCACCGTGATCGGACTGGCGATCGGACTGGTCAGCGGCTATCTGCGCGCGGTCGACGCGCTGGTGATGCGGGTAATGGACGGCATGATGGCGATTCCGGCGATCATGCTGGCCATTGCGCTGATCGCGCTGTCCAAGGCCAGCGTCGTCATCGTCATCGTCGCCGTGACGCTTCCCGAAGTGCCGCGCGTGGTGCGTCTGGTTCGCAGCATCGTGCTCACCATTCGCGAACAACCCTATATCGAGGCGGCGACGGCCATCGGCACCAGCGTGCCGCGCATCATTCTGCGGCACCTGCTGCCCAACGCGCTGCCGCCGCTGATCGTGCAGGCGACCTATATCTGCGCGTCGGCGGTGCTGATCGAGGCCGCACTGAGTTTTCTCGGCGCCGGCACGCCGCCGGAAATCCCCAGCTGGGGCAATATCATGGCCGAGGCGCGGCCGTATTTCCAGCTGAAGCCGGCGATGGTGCTGCTGCCCGGCCTGTTCCTGGCGGTGACCGTACTGGCGATCAATCTCGTGGGCGATGGATTGCGCGACATGCTCGATCCGCGCCTCGCACGGCGCATGTAATGAGCGCACCTGTGCTCGCCGTCAGCGATCTGCACACGCACTTTTTCACGCGCGACGGCGTGGTCAAGGCAGTGGACGGCGTATCGCTGTCGCTCGACCGTGGCGAGACGCTGGGGATCGTCGGCGAGAGCGGATGCGGCAAGTCGGTGACTGCGCTGTCGGTGATGCGTCTGCTGCCCCCGCAATCCGGCCGCACCGTGTCGGGCAGCGTTGTCTTCGAAGGCAAGGAGTTGCTCTTGCTCGACGCGAAGGAGATGCGCGCGATCCGGGGCAACCGCATCTCGATGATCTTCCAGGAACCGATGACCAGCCTCAATCCGGTGATGACGGTAGGCAGGCAGATCGCCGAGACCGTCGCTTTGCATCAGGACCTGCCGCGTCGCGCGGCGCTCGACCGGGCGACGGAGATGCTCGCGCTGGTGCGCATTCCCGACACGCGGCGGCGCGCCGGCGAATACCCGCATCAGCTCTCGGGTGGCATGCGCCAGCGCATCATGATCGCGATTGCGATGGCTTGCACGCCGACCATCCTGATAGCCGACGAACCGACGACTGCGCTGGACGTGACCATCCAGGCGCAGATCCTCGACCTGATGCTGGAGATGAAGGAGCGGAGCGGCGCCGCGGTCATGCTCATCACGCACGACCTGGGCGTGATCGCCGAGACCGCGCAGCGGGTCGTCGTGATGTACGCGGGCCGGAAGGTCGAGGAAGCCTCGGCTAAGGCGCTGTTCGCGCGACCGCGCCATCCGTACACGCGCGGGCTGATGACGTCGATCCCGCGGCTCAATCGCGCGCTGGACGAATCGATGCGATCGACGCGATTGACCGAGATTCCGGGCGTCGTGCCATCGCTGATCGACATGGCGGGTGGCTGCACGTTCGCGCCGCGCTGTGCCCACGCGAGCGAGCAATGCCGGGTCGCGTTTCCGCCGCAAGTCGAGGCGGCACCCGGCCATTTCGTCGCCTGCTGGAACGCCGCCGCGTTGCCGGAGATGGTCCGTGCCTGACGTGAGCGCCGCGACCCGGCCGGTGCTCGGCGTCGAGGCGCTGGTCAAGCACTTTCCCGTGCGTGGCGGCTTGTTCTCGCGCAAGGTTGGCATGGTGCAGGCGGTGGACGGCGTGTCCTTCGACCTCGCAGCGGGTGAAACGCTCGGTCTTGTCGGCGAGAGCGGCTGCGGGAAGTCGACCACCGGCAAGGCGATCCTGCGCCTGACCGAGCCCACCAGCGGCACGATCACGCTCGACGGCGACGACATTACGCGACTCGACCGCAGCGACATGCGGCCGCGCCGGCGCCGCCTGCAGGTGATCTTCCAGGATCCGTATGCCTCGCTCAATCCGCGCATGACCGCGGGCGAGATCGTCGGCGAGCCGCTCACGAACTACGGCATCGCTTCGGGCGGCGATCGGACCGATCGCATCGAGCGGCTGTTCGCGCGCGTCGGCCTGCGCCCGGACCAGATGCGCAAGTACCCGCACGAATTTTCCGGCGGACAGCGCCAGCGTCTGGGCATCGCGCGCGCGCTCGCGGTAGAGCCGAAAGTGATCGTCTGCGACGAACCCGTCTCTGCGCTAGACGTGTCGGTTCAGGCGCAGGTCATCAATCTGCTGATGGATCTGCAGGCGGAATTCGGTCTGTCGTACCTGTTCATCGCGCACGACCTCGCCGTGGTCGAGCACATCTGCCGCCGCGTCGCGGTGATGTACCTGGGACGCATCGTCGAGCTGGCGTCGCGCCGCGAGCTGTTCACGCATCCCCAGCACCCGTATACCGAGGCGCTGCTGTCGGCGGTGCCGGTGCCCGATCCCGACCCGGCGGTCAAACGTGCGCGCATCATCCTGCCCGGCGACGTGCCGAGTCCGATCAATCCGCCGTCCGGATGCCGTTTTCACACCCGTTGCCCGTGTGCGATCGACCGTTGCCACAGCGAATCGCCCGAGCTTCGAGAGATTGCACCGGGTCATCACGTCGCGTGCCACTTGCGCTGATGCAAGACGCGCATCGTTGCCGCGGAAGCGTGAACCCGGTGTCTTGCGACGGACACCGCTGAGTCCCCGCCCCCGATGGGAGTCGAGGGCGTGCTTTCGCCGTGACGACGGTACGCGTGTACCCTGCTTCCGGTATTCTCCTTACCTTGCGTCGAGGAGGGCAAGCGAATGGATCTGATTCTGCGTGGCGGTCGGGTGATCGACCCGGCGAGTGGCCTCGACGCCACGTGCGACGTGGGTTTCGCCGGCGGTCGCGTCGCCGCCGTGGCGCCGCGGATTGCCGACAAGGCTGCCGACGAGCGCGATGTCGCGGGCGCCATCGTCACGCCCGGCATGATCGACCTGCACACGCACGTCTACTGGGGCGGCACGTCGATCGGGGTCGAGGCCGAACCGATCGCGCGGCGCAGCGGCACGACGACCTTCGTCGATGCGGGCACCGCGGGGCCCGGGAACTTTCCCGGCTTCCGGCGCCACGTCATCGAGCGCTCGCCGGTGCGCATCCTCGCCTATCTCAACGTTTCGTTCGCCGGAATCTTCGCGTTCAGCCGCACGGTGATGGTCGGGGAGTCGTCGGATCTGCGCTTGCTCGACCTCGACGAATGCGTGCGCGTCGCGCGCGAGCATCGCGACCTGGTCGTGGGCATAAAGGTGCGCGTGGGCCGCAGTGCCAGCGGGTCGCGTGGCATCGCGCCGCTCGAAATGGCGCTGGAGGTGGCGGAGGAGCTCGAGCTTCCGCTGATGGCGCACATCGATCACCCGCCGCCCACCCGCAAGGAAGTGCTGCAGCGCCTGCGGCCCGGTGACGTGCTGACGCATTGCTACAGGCCGTTTCCGAATTCGCTGCTGCGCTCAGACGGCGCCGTGCGCGAGGAAGCGCTGATCGCCCGCGAGCGCAAAGTGATTTTCGACATCGGCCACGGCGCCGGCTCGTTCGGCTTCCATGCCTGCCGCGGTCTGCTCGCGGCCGGATTTCGCCCCGACGTGATTTCAAGCGACGTGCACGTGCTCAATGTCGACGGCCCGGCCTTCGATCTGCTTACCACGATGTCCAAGTTTCTGGTGCTGGGCGTGGACATCAACGCGCTGGTCGCGGCCGTCACTTTTGCGCCGGCGAGCGCGATCAAGCGTCCGACGCTCGGCACGCTGGCGGTCGGCTCGGCAGGAGACGCGACGATCGTCGACATCGAGCACGGGGCCTTCGAGTTCCACGACACCCGCGGCGAGCGACTGGCGGCGGACAGGCGCTTCCGGCTCAAGGGGATGGTCGTCGCCGGCAGATGGTGGCCGGCGACGGGCGGATAGGTGTGACGGGGTGCCACATGAGTTCGTCGTTCCCGCGAAAGCGGGAACCCCAGCGTCTCTTGACATGCGCCACTGGGTCCCCGCTTTCGCGGGGACGACGTGTTCAGCGCGACTGCGAAGCTTCGCACACTCCATTACAACGGCGGTGGTATCGCTCCCGTGCGCTCGACGATCAAGCCGTATGCTTCCGGCCGCCGATGCCGTGCGAAATTGAAGGTCGTGTTCTTGTACGACAGCGTCAGGTCGAGATCGCAGCGGGCGATCGCGAGTTCGTCGCCTTCCGTCGCGCAGCCGGCGACGATTTCGCCTGAAGGTGCGACGATGATCGAGTTGCCGATCTGGCGCACGCCGTCTTCATCACCGGCCTTGGCCACGCCCACCACCCAGCAACCGTTCTGGTAGGCGCCCGCCTGCATCACGAGCTGGTTGTGAAAGTGTCCCAGGTTGTCGTGCTCGGGCGACGGCGGATTGTGCACCGGCGTGTTGTAGCCCAGCAGCACCATCTCCACGCCCTGCAGGCCCATGACGCGGTAGGTCTCGGGCCAGCGGCGGTCGTTGCAGATCGCCATGCCGACGAAGCCGCCGAACGCGCGGAACACCGGGAAGCCGAGGTTGCCGACTTCGAAGTAACGTTTCTCCAGGTTCTGGAACGGCCGCCGCGGCTCGTGCTCGGCGTGGCCGGGCAGGTGGATCTTCCGGTACTTGCCGATGATCGTACCTGCCTTGTCGACGAGGATCGAGGTGTTGAAGCGGCGCGTCCGGCCGTCCTCGATGGTCAGCTCCGCAAAGCCGAGGTAGAAGCCGATTTGCAGCTCCCGCGCGCAGTCGAACAGCGGTTGCGTCGCGGCATTCGGCATCGCGCGCTCGAAATACGCGTCGATGTCCTCCTGCCGGTCGAAATACCAGTGCGGGAAAAACGTCGTGAGCGCGCATTCCGGAAACACCACGAGGTCACAGCCATGCGTCTTCGCCTGGCGCATGAGTGCGATCAGCCGTGCGACAGCCTGCGCGCGACTGTCGGTGCGCGCGATAGGGCCGAGCTGGGCGGCGCCGACGGTGACGATGCGTGACATTCAGAAGGCCTCCTTTGCGGCGAGCGCGAGCAGCGTATGCAGCAGCACGTTGGCGCCTGCCTCGAGGTCGGCAGGCGCCGTGAACTCGGCGGCGTTGTGACTGATGCCCTTGACGCTGGGCACGAAGATCATCGCTGCCGGGCAGACACGCGCGAGCATCTGCGCGTCGTGCCCGGCGCCTGAAGTCATGCGGCGATGGCCGTAACCCAGCCGCGAGCTGACGCCTTCGATGCACCTAATCACCGCGGGATCGAAGGTCACCGGCTCGAAGCGGGCCAGCCGCTTGGTCCGTATCGCGACGCCTTCGTCGCGAGCCAGCGTCTCGAGAAACGCATCGAGCCGGGCTTCGGCCTGCCGCAGCAGCGCCTCGTCGGTATTGCGCAGGTCCGCGGTTAGCGTGGCGCGGGCAGCGATCACGTTGATCAGGTTGGGACCGAGGTCGATCCTGCCCACCGTGCACACCTGGGCACCGCCCATCTCCCGCGCCAGTCCGCGCAGGAAACAGGCGGTCGCCGCCGCGCAGTAACCCGCGTCGTGACGCAGGCGCATCGGCGTGGTGCCGGCATGATTGGACTGGCCCGTAATGGCGATCTCCTGCCACGAAATGCCCTGCAGGTCTTCGACGGCGCCAATGGTGGTGCCTTCGGCGTCGAGTACCGGGCCCTGTTCGATGTGCAGCTCGACGTATGCGCTTGGACGATGGATCCCCAGCGCCGCGTCGCCGGCATAACCGATGCGCTGCAATTCGGCGCGCAGCACCTTGCCATCGATCGCCACCGCGGCCAGCGCCTCCTCGAGTGGCAAGCCGCCCGCATACACCAGCGAGCCCAGCATGTCGGGCGCAAAGCGGGCACCTTCCTCGTCGGTAAAGAACGCCACGACCAGCGGGCGCGGCGTCCTGACGCCGGCGGCATTGAGCGTCTCGACCGCCTCGAGCCCGGCAATGACACCGAGGTTGCCGTCGTAGCGCCCGCCGGTACGCACCGTGTCGATATGCGAACCGGTCATCACCGGCGGCAAAGCCTGCGTACCCGCGCGCAGGCCGAACACGTTGCCGATGCGGTCGATGCTGACGGCCAGACCGAGATCGCGCATCCAGCCGACGACCAGATCGCGGCCCGCCTTATCCTCGTCGCTCAACGCCAGCCGACAACAGCCGCCGCCTTCGATGGCGCCGATTTCAGCCAGGCGATCGAGACGCACCAGCAGGCGAGCGGCGTCGATGCGCAAGTGATCAGCGTTCATGGCAATGCGGTGGCCTCGGCGCCGGCGATGATCTGCCGGTAGATCTCAGGATCGGTATCGCCTTCGCTGCCGATCAGCAACACGCGCGATTCAGCGCTCAGGCCAAGCGCCTCCCGGATCGCGTGATTCTCTGCGGCGGCCATCAACGCGGCAAGGCCGCTGGCACCCGTTTCACCCGCAACGATCGCCGGATCACCGGGCGACGGTCGCGCCAGCGCACGCATCGCGTCGATCGCAAAGGTGTCCTCGATCACCACCAAAGCATTGGCGCCGGCGTCGACGATCTCCCACGCGAGTGGCGACACTTCACCGCAGGCGAGACCCGCCATCACCGTGTCGAGATCTCCGGTGACCGCGACGGGTTTGCCGGCCAGGGCACTCTGGAAGAAGCAGTCGGCCTGTGCCGGTTCTACGATCAGCAGCCCAGGCCGGCGCGTACCCCACGCGATCCAGAATGCCGCGCACACCGAGGCGGCAAGCGCGCCGACCCCGGCTTGCACGAACACATGCGTCGGCGGTTGATCCGCCATCTGCCGGATGATCTCGCGCGACATCACGCCGTAGCCGTGCATCACGTCGATCGGAATCTCGCGGTAACCCTCGTAGGTCGTATCGGACACCACGGTCCAGCCGTTCTTGCGCGCCTCGGCCGCGGCGTGGCGCACCGAGTCGTCGTAGTTCCCCGCGACGCGGATCACGTCCGCGCCATACTGCGCGATCGCCGCGCAGCGCCCCGGGCTGACGGTCTCGTGCACGTAGATGACGCAGCGGCATCCAAACAGCTTCGCTCCCCAGGCCACCGAGCGACCGTGGTTGCCGTCGGTGGCGCAGGTGACGGTGACCGATTTCACGATGTCGCGGCAGGCGCCCGCGATCACCTCCCGCGAAGTCACCGGCCGGCCGCCGTTGCGCGCTTCAACGGTTTTGCTCAGCAGCCGGAACACGGCATAGGCGCCGCCCAGTGCCTTGAAGCTCTTCAGTCCGAAGCGACCGCTCTCGTCCTTGTAGCGCAGCGCCGCCACGCCGTGCCGTGCCGCCAGTCGCGGCAAGTCGTGCAGCGGCGTTTCGACATACCCGGGCCAGCGGCTGATCTCCCGTTCGGCGGCGACGAAGCCCGCGTCATTCAGGATCAGTTCGCGCGCACGACCGTACGGTTGCGCGCGCGATGCTGCGCGTGGATTCAAAAAGCAACGAATGCCATCGGCTTCGTGCATGGTCATCGTGGTGGTCTCGATGTCAGATCACGACTTTATACCAGGGACCACGGAACGTCAGCCAACTGGTGGAACCCGCGACGGCAGCGCGTTGGCTGTACGGAAAGCGCCCTGTCGCGCAATCGTCGCGTTGCGTCGCACAAGCGGTGGTTGCTACACGCGATCAGGCCGAGCTCGGCAACGCCGACGGTGACGATGCGGGGCATTCAGCGTGATTCCTGCGCTGCAAGGTCAGGCCCGGCATGAGTCTGCACATTGGCGCCGACCGCCACGTCATACCCATGGGCTATGTGAATGACCGCAACCACCCATTCATAGTGCCACAGTCGCGCGTGATGCACACTCCCTCGGGTGAGGCGGCTGCCCGTGGCAGGCGACGGGTCGCCGAGACTAGCTGCCGTAGAGCAAGCGTGGGAGGTACAGTGCCAATTGCGGGAACGCCATGAGCACCGCGATGAGCACGATCGGCGCAACCAGAAACGGCAGCGTTCCCTTGTAGATCGACAGGATCGGCACTTCGGGGACTTGCGCCTGGATGACGAACAGGTTCATGCCCACTGGCGGATGGATCAGGCCGAGTTCGACAACGATGACGACGATCACGCCGAACCAGATCGGATCGAAACCGCTGGCCATGACGACGGGCAGGAAGACCGGGACGGTGATAAGGACCAGACCGATCCCCTCGAGGAAGCAGCCGAGCACGATATAGGCGACGATCAGGGTCAGCATAAGCGCGGTCGGGGAGAAAGCCATTCTCTGGGTCCAGCCCACCAGCATCTCCGGCAGTCGTGCCTGGACGACAAAATACGA
>Ga0209048_10001450_pt1 | contig 24427 bp, 21 predicted proteins | sample FrelakmetCRP12CR_FD_187146 | JGI IMG/M metagenome (GOLD analysis project Ga0209048, IMG submission 187146) | Freshwater lake sediment microbial communities from the University of Notre Dame, USA, for methane emissions studies - CRP12 CR (SPAdes)... | ecosystem: Environmental > Aquatic >... | reverse complement strand
GATATTCATGTTCATGTACCTGCCGGAGCAATTCCGAAGGATGGACCGTCGGCAGGCGTTACCATGCTTACTGCACTGGCCTCGCTTTTAACTGGGAGGACGGTTAAGAAAGACCTTGCCATGACCGGGGAAATCACCTTACGGGGACTGGTGCTTCCTGTCGGCGGCATTAAAGAAAAGGTATTAGCTGCCCACCGTGCCGGCATCAAAACAATAATCCTGCCCAAATGGAACAAAAAGGATCTGGTGGACATCCCCCATAAGGTGCAGAAGGACATGCAATTTTACTTCGCAGATGATATGCTTGAGGTCTTGAAGATTGCCATTGAGAAATGACGTAAGCTTGCCAATGATTATGACATTTCATCACTGCTTTTCTATCAGATACAGGTGGGATATGCCCCAGAAGATGGACCTTGACCCGACAACCCGGAAACCTTGCCCTTTCATTATGTTTTCCAATGTCCCAGGGACGGGAAATCCCGTCACTGAGTCCCTCAAGTACCGGTAGGCATCATAGTCACCGGATATGAGACCCCCAATTATTGGAACCACATATGTCAAGTAAGACTCATATATCCATCTGAAAAGTGAATTTTCCGGCAAGGAAAATTCGAGCACGGAGAAACGGCCGCGGATGCTCAATACCCGGTGTATCTCCGCAAGGAAGGCGTCCAGATCATTCATGTTCCTGATACCGAAAGCCACCATAGCCGAGTTAAATGTCTCGTTGCGGAAGGGCATAGAAAGGGCGTCACCCTGCACCACGGAGTACCGTCTAAGAAGGCCTTGCTCTCTCGCCTTCCCAAAGGCACGCAAGAGCATCTGCCTTGATAGGTCAATTCCTATGATGTTTCCGCCGCCCTGTGCGGCAGGAATGGCGAGGTCACCGGTGCCGGTAGCTATATCGAGAACTGCATCACCGGGGCGTATCTCAAGAAGATTTATGGCTTCCCTTCTCCAGGCTTTATCCAGGGAAAAAGACAGAATCGTGTTGAGCCGGTCATAGGTCGGCGCTATTCTGTCGAACATTGTCCCTATGATTGACGGTCTTTTATCCATCAATTCTCTCCGATCCGGGAGAATCAAGGTGTTCGCTCTTCTTTATTCTCATGGCCTGTATCCTACTCATCATTGCTCCTTTCTATACAAATTTAACTTGCAAAGATGCAATAGAAAAATACCTGCAACATTTAGTTGGGGACCCGGTTACTATCAAGATTGAATCTTTGATTTTGCTGAGAATAGGGAGCTTTAAACAACAACCATTAACTGGCATAACTTAGAGATGTCGTCTTAGACAGAATCGTGGTTACTTTCATATCAATTATTTTGTGGAAATTGCTTTTCGGGATTTATCCTTCCAGTTCTTGTTGAGCATATCCGAGATGCCATGCATATTGCGGTTGGCACTCGCTTCTCTCAGACAATGAGGATGATTTACCCTGTGATCTCTTGCGGATTTTCGATGAATTCTAGTACAATTTCCAAAATGTGTCTTATATCACCCTCTCTGGCACTTCTGAATTTATTATCTTTTTGACACATTTGATCAATTCTACTATATTAAGGTGTTAAAGAGAATCTTATCAGGTAGTGAAGGGGGCATATGATGTCATCAGTTTTTTGTTTGACAGTCTGTTACTTCCGAAATTATAGGATCTCCTCTCTTTTTTGAAGATGTAACGATAAGAGGCAGGAAAGAATGTTGCAGCGTTTAGCGAGGGGATCATCCGGAAAAGAGCAATACAAAGTTGCGTGGAAGGATGATCCATATGGTGGGCAGGGAACACTTACGTGGCCCGACGGAAGCCAATATACAGGAGAATGGACGGATGGCTTGCCGCATGGAATGGGAACATGCATGTGGCCCGACGGCAGCAGATATGAAGGCGAATGGCAGGAGGGCCTGCCGCATGGAAAAGGAGAATATACATATTCCGACGGGACAAAATATGAAGGCCAGTGGAAGGGCGGCCGCGAAAGCGATGGGAAGGTCCGATTAGCGCTAGGGCTGCAGGCAAGGGTGGAAGCAAAAGAAATAGCAAGGGCGGAGACAGAGGCAGAGGCGCGAGGTCAGGTAGAAGCCCGGTTGGCAGAGGACTTGAAGGCCAGAGAGGAATCGGAGTCAAGGCTCAGGGAGGAAGCAGAGGCTGCAAAGAAAGCAACGGTGGAGGCGCAGGCAAGGGCGGACGCAGAAGCTGAGGCGCGAGCTCAAGTGGAAGCCCGCTTGGCCGCAGAGCTCCGGGCAAGAGAAGAAGCCGAAACGAAGTTGAAAGAGGAAGCCGGAGAAGGGAAGAAGGCAACTGAGGAGGCGAGAGCAAGAGCGGAAGCGGAAGCAAGGGCCGAGAAGGAAGCGAAGGCGAGAGCCAGCCTAGAGGCGCGGTTGGCAGCCGAATTAAAGGCGAGAGAAGAGGCGGAAGCAAAGTTTCGTGAAGTAGAGCGTGAAGCAAAGAAAGCAGCCGAGGAAGCAAAAGCAAGGGCGGAGGCGGAAGCGAGAGCGCGCGTGGAAGTGGAAGCCCGGTTGGCGCAAGAGACAAGGGCGAGAGAAGAAGCGGAAGAGAAGTTCAGAGGAGTAGCGGAAGCAGAGAAGAAGGCCGCTGAGGAGGCGAGGTCCAGGGCGGAAGCGGAGGCAAAGGCGCGCGTGGAAGTGGAAGCCCGGTTGGCGGGTGAGGTGAAGGCGAGAGAAGAAGCTGAAAAGTTAGCAAGGGAGGAAGCGGAAGCGGGAAAGAGGGCAGCTGAGGAAGCGAAAGCTCGGGCGGAGGCGGAAGCAAAGGCGCGGGCCCAGGTGGAAGAGCTGTTGGCGGCCGAATTGAGGGCGAGAGAAGTAGCGGAATTGAAGTTTACAGAGGCAGCCGGGGCAGGGAGTAAGGCAGAAGAGGAAGCAATAGCCAGGGCGGACGCGGAGGCGAAAGCGAGAGCTGAACTGGAAGCCCGCTTAGCTGCAGAATTAAAGGCGAGAGAAGAAGCGGAAGCACGTTTCAGAGAGATAGCCGACGCGGGGAAGATGGCAGCGGAGGAGGCAAAGGCAAGGGCGGAAGTGGAGGCAAAGGCGCGGGCTGATTTAGAAGCCCGGTTTGCGGCGGAAATGAGAGCGAGGGAAGAGGCAGAAGCGCGGTTCAGAAAGGAAGCAGAGGCAGCGAAGAGGGCGGAAGAAGAAGCAAAGGCGAAGGCGGCAGCGGAGGCAAAGGTGCGGGCCCGCGTAGAAGAGCGTTTGGCTGCTGAGGTGAAAGCGAGAGAAGAAGCCGAAGCGAAATTTGCAGAGGCAGCCGGCGCCGGCAAGAAAGCCGAAGAGGAAGCGAAAACGATGGCCGAAGCGGAGGCAAAGTCACGGGCTGATTTAGAAGCCCGGTTGGAGGCCGAGCTACGGGCGAGAGAAGAAGCAGAAGCGCGGTTCAGAGAAGAAGCAGAGGCAGCGAAGAAGGCTGAGGAGGAAGCAAAGGCGAAGGCGGAAGCGGAGGCAAAGGCAAGGGCTGAAGTGGAAGACCTACTGGCAGCTGAGATGAGGGCGAGAGAGGAAACTGAAAAGAGAGCCAGAGAGGAAGCCGGGGCAGGGAAGAAGGCCGAAGAGGAAGCGAAAACGAAAGCTGAAGAAGAGGCCAGAGCGCGATTTCTTGTAGAAGTGCGATTAGCGGAAGTCGGAAAGGCAAGGGAGGAAGCTGAAAGGAGGGCGAAAGAAGAGGCAGAGGCGAGGAAGAAGGCGGAAGCAGAAGCGGAAGCAGAAGCGGAAGCAGAGGTAAAGGCGCGGGCTGAATTAGAGACGCGTCTGGCAGAAGAGGCGAAGGCAAGGGAAGAGGCAGAGGTGAGGAAGAAGACGGAAGCAGAAGCAAAGACGCGAGCTGAATTAGAGGCACGCTTGGCAGAAGAAGCGAAGACAAGGGAGGAGGCGGCCAGACAACAGGCAGAAACTAAAGCCAGAGAGGACGAGGAAGACGAGGCAAAGGCAAGAAGTAAAGCGGAAGATGAGACCGAAACTGTCGAAAAGAAGGCGGCCATCTCTCATGGACAGTGGTCGATAAGGTATCCTGATGGCCGAAGCTATGTAGGGCAACTAAAGGAAGATCTTCCTCACGGGCAGGGGACCATAATCTTTCCTGGTGGTGAGAAGTATATGGGCGAATGGAAAGCGGGAGAAAGGCATGGGCATGGCATTTTCACCCTCCCGGATGGCTCCGTCTATACAGGGCAGTGGAAGAAGGATGTGAGAGAAGGCGAAGGAGAATTGACTCTGGCGAGTGGAAGAAAATATATAGGCGCATGGAAGGGTGATCAATTCAACGGTGAGGGACTCGATATCTGCCCGGATGGGAAAAGATACGAAGGTCAATTCAAAGTGGGAAAATATGAAGGGAAGGGTACTTTGCTCCTTGCAGATGGTACAAAATATGTGGGTGAATTTAAGAATGGTTTATCAAATGGTAAAGGAGTCTTGACATATCCAAGCGGAGACAGATACGCGGGCGAGTTCAAGAACAACAAGTACCATGGACGAGGCTTACTCTCCCTGACTGATGGAAGAAAATATCAAGGTGAGCTGGCAAATGGCCTGCCTCACGGTCAGGGGACCATGACATTTCCGGACGGCAGGAAATATGCGGGTCGGTTTGAAAACGGCAAATTTGTCGGATAGCAAGATTGCGTCTGTGTGACAGAGGAGTGGGGCATTGAAAAAGCTGGTCAAAGAGATCTTCGAAAGCGGTCAAGTTGACTTTGCATTGACGGATGATGCCCATGAGGGTGAGGGAGTTTACGGCCATCCGGATGGGAGCAGTTTTAATGGCCTGTTTAAGGAAGGTGTTTTTCATGGGAATGGGATCTTCAAATGGCCCGATGGAAGCAAGTATGAGGGCGATTGGGAGAATGGCCTCCCAAACGGACAGGGGGCCTTGACTCTCGCTGATGGAAGCCGTTATAAAGGTTCATGGAAGGAAGGGGAAATCAACGGGATAGGGACATTGACCCTGCCCGATGGAAGCAAATATTCTGGACATTGGAAAAACGGCAGCAAAAATGGGGCGGGGGTGTTAACACTCCCGGACGGTAAGAAGTACGATTGCGAATGGGAGAATGATATGTTCCACGGTAAGGGGACATTGACATTCCCGGACGGTTCTACATATGAAGGGAAATGGAAAGAAGATAAGTTTGACGGCAAGGGGGTTTTAACCCTTCCGGACGGTTCGAAACATGAGGGCGAATGGTCCGGCAATAAATTTAAATTCTCCTCAAAAAAATAGACAAGATAGTTATCAAAGTTGGGCGTCAGATATGTCGCTCTGGCAATTTAACGCCAGATCATAGTCGCAAGAAGGACGTCATTCCCTTGACAGGCAGATCCTTTGTTCCTATATTAAAAGCACAAGAAATTAATATCCCCTAAGGCAAAGGTAAATCATGGCAAAACAGAAGACGATCGATTACTTGTGGACTTTTTTTGATGTGAATCAAACCATTTTTTCCTCTCTGTCTCTTAAAGAGATCTTAAAAATTTTGGTGAAGAAAACGGTCAGCGCCCTCGGGGCCAAGGCCGGAAGTCTAAGGCTTATAGACGAACAGACCAAGCGTCTGGAGCTGGCTGCCTCGCAGAACCTCAGCAAGAAGTATCTTAACAAAGGCCCCTTGAGTTCGGACCAAAGCATCCCGGAAGTAATGGATGGGAAGGTTGTCCTTGTCAAGGAAGCTCACAACGATTCGAGAATTCAGTATAGGGCTGAGAAGATAAGAGAGGGCATCAACACGATACTGTCAGTCCCCGTGGTTGCGAAGGATAAAGTCATCGGCGTTCTTAGGCTTTATTCAGAAGTGCCACGGGAATTCAGCGATGAAGAGATCGAATTCGTCTCAGCGCTGGCAGAGATGGGGGGGCTTGCCATCGCCAATGCGAAAATCTATGAGGATGAAGGCATAAGACTTTCTTCCCTTCTCAAAGAAGTCGGTATCGACCTTCCGGAGGAGCGCAAAAGGCCGAAGCGACAAATAAGACGTACCGTAGAACCTGTCGATCCTTTCAAGAGCCTGGAGTATTTCCGGGTGCTCCATGGTATCGCCAGGGCCATTCTATCCACCCTGGACTCGCAGCGAGTGACAGACCTGTTGATTGGAAAAGTGCTTACGATCATGAAAGTGAAGGCATGCTCGCTGCGCCTGGTCAATGAAACAACGCGGGAGCTTGAAATTATCACATCCAAGGGCCTGAGTGAAAGCTACCTCCGCAAGGGACCTGTCCATATGGAAAAGAGCATCCGCGAGACGCTGAAGGGAGTCCCCGTGCTGATCCTCGATGCGACAGCGGATCCGCGGATTGAGTATCCTCATGAAAATGCCCGGGAAGGAATCGCCTCGATACTTTCCCTTCCTATTATTGCTGGGAAGCGTGTCATCGGGATCATGAGGCTCTATTCACAAGAGATGAGGCAGTATAGTGAGGATGAGGAGGCCTTCCTCACAGCCGCAGCAGAGCTTGCCGGCCTTGCCATCATAAATGCCAGGCTGTACGAAAGAACCAAGTACGATCTTTCCTTCTGGAATACAACGCTTGAATATCTCGATGCAAGAAGCACCCAAGGGAAATGATCTGTGCATTTCGAGCGAGCATTTTCCGGGGCTTGCTTAAGGGTTTGCGTATTTTATGATTGAGACATATGGTCGGGTATTCCCTATGTTCCAGGCTTCTGGCAAGACTTCCTGCACAAGACCTGAGGCTCGATTCGAAGTCGATTTAGACGAGAGAGTTAAATGAAATATATCGATGAGTACAGAGACCGGTCCCTTGTAAAGGGACTTATCGCTGCCATAGAAAAACGCGCAGAGAAGATAGGAAAAGAAATTACTCTTATGGAGATCTGCGGAACTCACACCCATGTGATTGGCCGCTTCGGAATCAAGAAACTTCTGCCGGAACACATAAGACTTGTTTCAGGGCCTGGTTGCCCTGTCTGCGTCACCTCTATCCATGATGTCGATAAAGCCATTTACCTTGCCGGAATGAAGAACACCATCTTTGCCACCTTTGGTGATATGCTCAGGGTACCCGGTACGGAACGCGCGAGCCTGCAGAAATCTCGGGCGGCGGGAGCGGATGTCCGGGTGATTGCATCTACTGCGGATTGCATTGATATTGCCGAGAAGAACTCCGCAAAGGAAGTGGTTATGATGGGCATCGGTTTTGAAACAACGACTCCCATGGTAGCCTCTGTCGTGGACCTCTGCCGTAAAAAGGGGATTAAGAACTTTTCCGTCTTCTCCGTTCACAAAGTGGTGCCTCCTGCCCTCAAAGCCCTCATCGAGGACCCTTCGCTTAATATTGACGGCTTCATCTGTCCCGGGCATGTAAGTACGATCATAGGTTTGAGTCCATATAATGTAATCGCAGAAGCTGGAAGGGCCGCCGTCATTACAGGGTTTGAACCCGTTGATGTCCTGGAAGGAATACTGATGATCTTAGGTCAGATTGTGGAAGGGAAAAGAGAGGTTGCCATACAGTATGCGAGGGGCGTCAAACCCCAGGGAAACCCACGTGCAAGGGAGATCATGCACAGGGTCTTCCGGACAGGGGATGCAGACTGGCGGGGACTTGGCAGAATACCGGCAAGCGGTCTTTTCTTGAGGGATGAGCATAAAGCATTTGACGCACTTGAAAAGTTCGATATTCCCCCGATCCACTCAATAGAGATCAAAGGCTGCAGTTGCGGGGACGTCCTCAAGGGCGTCATGATTCCTGGTCAGTGTTCCTTATTCAGAAGGACGTGCAACCCGACCAATCCCATAGGTCCCTGCATGGTGTCATCCGAGGGCGCCTGTGCGGCCTATTACAAGTATCATCTCGATTCTTAAAAGACGCATCTTTCTTTTTGCAAGGGGAAACTAATCTGAGCCTTAAAATGATAAGTACGGGAGCAAACAAAATTCAGTGATCAAGAGAATACGCTACCTGTTTTCCGGCGTTGTTCAGGGTGTGGGATTCCGCCCCTTTATCTATCGCATAGCAACAAGACATTCGCTGTCAGGTTTCGTTCAGAACCGTCCGGACGGGGTCGTTGTCGAGGTGGAAGGCCCTGCTGACGCCATCAACTCCTTCATGTCCAGCGTGAACAAAGAACCCCCTCCTCTTGCCGACATTTCGGGAATTTCCTCAGAAGAGGTAGAAGTCAATAACGATAAGGCATTCCTGATTATTGAGAGCGATGCAAGGGGCCCCGGAAAAGTTCATATTACGCCAGACATCGCCACCTGCGGCGACTGTCTGAAGGAACTTTTTGACCCCGCCGATCGAAGATTCCGTTACCCCTTTATCAACTGCACAAACTGCGGCCCTAGGCTGACGATTATCAAAGATATCCCTTACGACCGGATCAACACGGCTATGTCCTGTTTCCCCATGTGCGCCCTGTGCCAGGAAGAGTATGAAAACCCGGCAGACCGCCGTTTTCATGCCGAACCAAATGCCTGCCCTGCCTGCGGACCGTCACTTAATCTCCTTGATGGAAAAGGGAACCAGCTTTCTTACGGAGACGCCCTACATAAGACCATCGAATTGCTTCTTTCCGGATATGTAGTCGCCATAAAAGGTCTTGGAGGTTTTCATCTTGCCGTTGATGCGGCCAATGACGAAGCCATAAAAAGGTTGAGGTCACGGAAGTTCAGGGAGGAGAAACCGCTCGCCATCATGGTGAGAGATGTGGAAACGGCCTTCTCGATTTCCAGGATAGGGAAGGAAGAAGCGCTGATTCTCCTATCTCCCCAGCGGCCTATAGTCCTTGCCCGGAAAAGAGGGGGCGCCATAATCTCCCCCGCCATTGCCCCGGGCGTGTCTGATTTTGGAATAATGCTCCCTTATACGCCGCTCCATCACATGCTTCTTGAAAAACATTTTCACGCCCTTGTTATGACCAGTGCGAACCAGGTGGATGAGCCCATCTGTATCGAAAACAGGGAGGCGGTGAAGCGCCTGGAAGGCATAGCCGATTTCTTTCTCGTACATAACAGAGATATCCTTGTGAGGTGCGACGACTCCATTGCTACTGTATCTTCCGGGGAAAAAAGAATCGTCCGCCGGTCGAGAGGTTTTGCCCCGATACCAATCACTCTTGCGAAGTCCTATCCTCCCATCCTTGCCTTGGGCCCGCAAATAAAGACGACCCTCTGCATCTTGAAAGGAAACCTTGCTTTCCTGAGCCCCCACATCGGTGATATGGAGACCCCGGAGGCCCGGGATTTTTATCGGGAGAGTCTTGGCCTCATGCAGAAGATTGCCGAATGCCGACCCGAGATTGTTGCCTGCGATCTCCACCCCGCCTACTATACCACGAAGTTTGCAGAGGGGCTTACTGCATCACGCGTCTTCCGCGTCCAACACCACCATGCCCACATCGTAAGTTCTATGGTTGAACATGGCATCGAGGGAGAGGTCATCGGCATCGCCATGGACGGCACCGGGTATGGCACGGACGGCACGGTGTGGGGAGGCGAATTCCTCGTTGCATCAGAGTTGACCTTCACACGCGTCGGCCATATAGCAACTTACCTCCTCCCCGGCGGTGAGAAGGCCATTAGGGAACCTTGGCGGATAGCCGTGAGTCTTCTTCGACAGGCATACGGCGATGACTGGCCGGATGTCGCGAAAACCCTTGATATAGTTCCCGAGAAATCCTTCTATGAAACGATGGACAGGATAATGAAGCAGAGATTCAATTCTCCCTTGACGTCAAGTCTTGGAAGGCTTTTCGACGGTGTTGCCGCTATCTTGGGTCTTCGCCGGAAGGTTACCTTCGAGGGACAGGCGGCGATGGAACTCGAAGCCATGGCGAGGTATGGGAGCGGCAGAGTCATGGAATTCGCCATCGAAGAGGCCGGAGATATCATTCACCTTGATTTCTCGCCCATGATCCGGGCAATCACCAAAAGGCTTCAGGCTGGAAAGGACAGCGGTGAACTCGCCTTTTCCTTCCACCTTACCCTGCAGACTGCTTTCTGCAAAATAGCCCGGACGATACGGGATAAGACGGGGCTGAACCGAGTCGTTCTGAGCGGCGGGTGCTTCCAGAACCGCATCCTGACCGAAGGAACAATAGGGGAGCTTGAGAAGGCGGGTTTTGATGTTTTTTTTCACCGTGCAATACCCACTAACGACGGCTGCATCTCTCTCGGGCAGGCGGTATGTGCAGGGGCTCAGGCAATGCGGTAATTCATTGAATTCGGTAGCGAGTGCATTCCCCATGCTTGCTGCGGAGAGCTTCAATTTGATCTTTGAAATTATCTTAGCAAGTGCCCAAAATCTTTTTTCTACCCTTCTAATGCTCCCTTCACTGCAAGCACAACAACTCGAACTTCGCGCTCAACAATTTGCCTTTGTGGATGCTTCACTTCGCTAAGAATGTTTGCGACAAAACCTTTGATTCGCCATCTTTGGTCACGAAAGCGAGAAGAGATAGCTACGCATATTGAGACGATTGCGATAACCCCGCTGCTCTTGCAGGGCGTTTTTTGAAGATAGGATGACGCTTGGCGGCAAGGTTGACGATATGGCTGATCATCTTCCCGTGCGAGTAGCCCGCAAACTCAGCGGCGCACGCCATACTGGCTTCGGCGCTGATATCGGAATTGGGATTAACATCGAGTATGTAAAAAATGCCGTCCCGAAGCCTGATGTCAAGCCGGGCATAGTCTCGGCAGCCGATGGTCTTGTACGCCAGAATACTGGTCTTCTTAAGCCGTTCATACTCGGCGTCATTGAGGGGCGCAGGCAATTGAAGGCCAATCTTCACATAGTGGGATGAGCCCGGCATGAATTTGGAATCGTAGGTGCAGAGACGATCACGTACATCGTCGAAGAGGGCAAAGTCCATTTCGGCAGGCGGCAGCATCCGAACATTGCCGTTACCCCAGAGGGTAACATGAAATTCTCGCCCGTCAATGAAGTCCTCAACGAGAGCAGGTTGATGGAATGCGCCAAGTATATAAACAATCCGATCGCGCAGTTCATCAGGTGAAGTGACGACGGCATCTGTAGTTACCCCATAACTGCAGTGTTCCCTGGAGGGCTTCACAATCGCGGGAAAACAGTTCCAATCACCGATATCTAGGGAATCACAAATACGCCAGCGTGGCGTCGGTACACCGGCTCTTTTCAACAGTCGCTTAACCTTCTCTTTATGCCAACAGAAATGCAGCACTTCGGGTGTTGAACCTGTGTATGTGAACCCTAACTCCTCGAGCGTCTCCGCAGCAAGCGCTTCACTGTGCGGTACACCGGGAATCTCTTCGCACCAGTTGAATACGATATGCCGGTCGGGGTCGTAGGAACTGAGGCATGAACGGAGATCGGCATTGAAGACAGGCACGTTGGTGACAGGATGCCCCTGCTCTTCTAAGGCTGACTCAAGATTTGCAACTTCCTGAAGTGTGAGATCTATATCGGCGGGATCCCATGCTTGATCGATATTGTGAAGCAATAGGACCGGTAGATCGGTTCGACCCCTCGCTAAAGGCATATTGCACTACCTCCTTTTTACGGGTTCACGTGGAGCAGTTAATGATGCTTCATATTTTTAGAAGTCAGACCCAGTGCCCGCTTAAATCGGGATACGGTCTTTGCTCCCGGAAAACGACAGTGCAATTGTTCTATGCCCTAACAGCGCCACGGATGTGAGAAAGTCTGTGGTACGGTGTCTTGCAATATTATCTGTCGGGCTGCTTTTTTATTTTCGCCTCGCTTCTATGTTGTATGTTAGCTTCTTCATAGAAAAAAAATCCGAATTTTTCAAGTATTTTTTTATAAATTTGCAATTTTTTTAACGGACACTAAATTCGGCAGAAAGAAAACAAGGAGAGATATGATAGACGGTGAAATAAATTTTATGCAAGAAGTATCAAGAGGCTGAAGAAGCGGCGGACGGAACAATTTTCGAAGAAGGTCTGGTACAGGACTTTTCGCCGTGTCCGAACCGGGCTCCGTGCATGTTTGAAAAATTTATTACGAGGACAGCCACTAAGGCATTACTTCTTTGTGATTTTTAAAAAGCGCTCCAGTTTATCTTTTTCTTTCAGCACCTTCATTCCCAAATCCTGAAACGTCGCCGGTATGTGTGGTTGTTCGCTTCGCCTCACTAACATAATGGCATTCACCGGGCAGGCCGTCACACAGAGTCCGCAGCCGATACATTTTTCGTAGTCGACTGCTGCGCAATCGTTTTTCATTTCAATAGCAGACACAGGACACCTTTCATCCGCGCACACGCGGCAGCCGGTACATACATTACTGTTAACCTGAGACTGGAATCCGCTGGTCGCAAAACCTTGGGCAAGATTAAGTCTGGTGCGGCTCGTCAGGATTATGCAGCAACAGGGACAACAATTGCAGATGAAGCTCGCTCTATCGGCGCTGTTGCTGCTCGTATGTACCAGGCCTGCTTCTTCTGCGCTGTCCAGGACGCGGTGCGCTTCCTCTCTCTCTATTGCACGGGCATATCGACGTTCCACCAGAAAGCGAGCAGGCGCATCGAAGAAAAAACATACCTCCTTGGGAGAATGGCATGCGCCGACGCTGACACGGCAGGCGCAACGGCCGAGGGCAATATAGTCTGCCTTCTCGATTAACTTCGCTACTTCATCGTAGGGGTGGATGTGGACGGTGGCATCTATGGCTTGCCGGACGGGCACGACCCGCGCCAGGGGAGTCGGATTCCCCGCGAAGGAAGCGCCAAGTCCATCTTTGCGGTATTTTGTCCAGAGCTTTCCTAGTCTCTCGTGAATCGGCGCAGTGCCGCCCCGCATCAGCGGAAATTCAAACAGCCCCGGCACTGTCGGCAGCAGGCCATAGGACAGCGTGCCATCTTTCTCGCGAGAAAAAATTACCGCCTTATCTGCCATGGACTCGAGGAGGTATTCGGCCTCATCCACGGGTATGCCGCAAGCGGACGCGATCTCATGAGCGGGCTTTGGTGAAAAGCTCATGTGTATGGCAACCTCCGCTTCCTGTTGTGTAAAGAGAATGCGGAGGATTTCATCAAAGGCCCTTGATTTGGGCGCACCGGAAGGGTGAGCATCAAGAATCTCTCGCAGCTTCTCGTAAACGTCCATTGGTAATTCCTCTCTTCAACGTTTGTCGGAGCTCAGATAGGCGTTAAGTTCATCAGAAAGCCAGCGGGTCCACTCCTCTATGCCTTGTCCCGTTTTGCAGGAGACCTCGATGATCTTAATTCCAGGGTTCAGTTTGACAACCCTTTCCTTTGCGGCGTCCATGTCAAAATCGGCAACACCGAGATAATCTATTTTATTAATTACCAATGCATCGCATATGCTAAACATCAGGGGATACTTGAGAGGCTTGTCATCGCCCTCAGGAACACTGAGGATCATCGCTTGCTTATGGGCGCCCGTATCAAATTCAGCGGGACAGACGAGATTTCCGATATTCTCAATGATGACAAGATCAATACTGGGGAGGTCTATTTCGTTGATGGCCAATTTAATCATGGAGGCATCCAGATGACAGAAGCCCCCTGTCTTTAGCTGAACTGCCGGGATTCCCTCTTTGACGATCTTCTCCGCATCGACCACGGAATCAATGTCACCCTCGATCACGGCGATTCTGAAAGCGCCTTTCATATGCCTTATCGTGTTTATGATAAGGCTCGTCTTTCCGCCTCCCGGTGAAGCCATCAGATTCAGCATGAAAACTTTATGCCTTCTGAGCGTTCCCCTGATCTCATCGGCAAGGTCTTTGTTATCAGAAAGAATGTCTTCCTTGATTTCAATCAGGCGTATGTCTGCCATTGTATAACTCCTTATTACGAGATCGTTATATCCTTAATATAAAACTCACGGCCGGAGACCAGCGTGACCTTAGCCCCATGACATGCAGGGCACGTGAAATCTTTCGTGTGACTCAAAGAAACCTGGAAGGTATTCTTGCATTCAGTGCACTCAAATATTATGGGTGCTCTTTCAATATCGAGAACCGCTCCTTCCGCGACGGTGCCTTTACTCAGATAATCAAAGTAGTGCTGAATGCACTCGCCAACAAGCTCACTGAGCTCTCCTATCTTAAGTCCGATGGTGAGAACCTTCTCGGCTCCGTTCGTCTGGGCGTGCTTAAGGACGATATTAAGGATGCTCTCTGTTACGGATAGTTCGTGCATTTTCTGGGCTTGAATTCGATAATAGCCCGCCTCCTTTTCCGAAAAGTCTATTACAGGAACAGAGCAAATATCAATTAAAAAAGTGACTGCACAAAAATATCCGTGCATCTGCTCGGACCTCTCTTCTTTGTTATTGACACAGCAACCCCTTTTGTATACTAATCGAACAGATATCTTGCGCATAGCAATCATTGTTTTTGGATAAAGAAAATGGAACTGATTATCAATTTGGCAGATTTTTTTATTCACCTTGACCGGCATCTCGCTTCCATCATTCAGTTCTTTGGCGGTTGGACCTATTTCATTTTCTTCCTTGTCATATTCTGTGAAACCGGCCTTGTCGTTACACCCTTCTTGCCCGGTGATTCTCTTCTTTTTGGGCTTGGCACCTTTGCCGCCTTGGGATTGCTTCAGATCGAATGGCTGTTAATCCTGCTTGTAATCGCCGCTGTAGCAGGAAATACGGTGAACTATGCCATAGGAAAATTCGTTGGTCCGAAAGTTTTTCACAAGGACAGCGTTCGTTTTCTGAATAAGGAATATCTTGACCGTGCCCACGATTTTTATGAAAAGCACGGAGGGAAAACGATAGTTATCGCGAGATTCATCCCGATTATCCGTACATTTGCGCCTTTTGTGGCGGGCATTGGGAAAATGTCATACATGCGTTTCGTCATTTATAATATTGCGGGCAGTGTTGCCTGGGTTGCGATTTTCATCTTTGGCGGCTATTATTTCGGTAATCTTCCTGCTGTCCGGCGCAACTTTACTTTTGTTATCTTTGCTATTGTCGTAGTATCTGTACTGCCTGTGGTCATTGAATATTTTCGCAGCCGCAGCCGATTAGCGCAATAGAAGCGGTATAGAAAAATAGCGTTAGTAGAGAGATATTAAGATCCATGTAACTGGGAAGGAAAAGACATGAAAAAGAAGATGGTATTCTTTCTTATTCTCGGTCTCATCTTCTGTTCGGTGGCAACAGTCAGGGCGGAAAGTCCGAGCGTCGTAAAAATCGGCAGTGATCTCACTATTGAGGAAGGCACGAAGGTTAACAACGTCCTGGTCATGGGCGGGCAGATTACCGTGGAGGGCACCGTTGAAAACCACGTGAGAGCCATCGGAGGGTCTGTGGTCCTTGGAAAAACAGCCGTTGTCGGTGGGAACGTCTTTTGCCTGGGGGGGATCATTGTAAGGGGGAGAGGCGCGGAAGTCCGTGGTAGCGTTACGGAGATCAATTCCAATGATATCTCTCAAGCCGTGACAAACGCCCTAAGCGAGGAATGGGAAGGGTGGTCATGGATCTTTGCCATTATCTCCATGTCCATTTTCCTCGGTCTCCTGATCATTACCGTCGTGACGGTGCTTCTGATTCCGAAGCCGGTGCGTCTGATTTCGGCAGCCATCAAGGAGAAGCCTTTCAAAGTTACTCTGTGGGGACTTGGCGGGCTGGTGCTGATTGTCCCATTGGCCGTCCTTCTGGCAATTTCGGTTGTCGGTATCGTCCTGATACCCCTGGAAATGACCATCGTTCTCTGCGCGGTCCTCATCGGTTTCATTTCAGTGTCACAGCTTGTTGGAAGAAAATTATTCGCTATCCTCAAGAGGAATGAAGAAAGCCTGATGCGCGAGACCATATGGGGGCTTATGATCCTGTGGTTAATCGGATGGATACCGTACGTAGGCTGGATGGTCAAGGTATGCGCCATCGTCCTTGGCATGGGGGGAGTTCTCTTGACCCGCTTCGGCACCAATCAGCACTTGTAAGATCACAGATTTATCATTATTGCAAAATCATCTCTATTGTTATAGAAAAACACAGTCATGAGAGCCCCGTGCTGGGTGCTGCTCATGATGACATGTAAACTGAAGGAGGACTTCTTTGGGAAAGCTTTTCGGGACCGACGGCATACGAGGCATCGCCAATGAATATCCCATGACGGCCGAAATGGCCCTAAACATTGGCCGCGCTACGGCCCATCTGTTCAAAAAGAAAGGTCATGTGGCGAAGGTCATTATCGGAAAAGATACCCGCATCTCACAATCCTCTTCAAGATAACGGCATCAAGATATTCTCTTCCGAAGGATTCAAGCTTCCCGACGAAAAGGAGCTTGCCATAGCGGACTTTATTTTCGCAAACGACAAAGATAAAGAGCGCCCTGCACCGGGAGACCTGGGCAAGGTGTATCGACTGGATGACGCGAGGGGAAGATACACAGTTTTCTTAAAACATACTTTTCCCAAGGAATATACCCTGGAGGGGACGAGAATCGTCCTCGATTGCGCGAATGGGGCGACCTATAGAATAGCCCAGGACACTTTTTTTTGAACTGGGAGCTCAAGTGACAACCCTGTTTGATCGTCCTGCAATCTGAAGGGTTTAATTAAGAATGGATAAGAGTTGGGGAGAGATTCCTTCCTGCCCGATAAGTAGCAGTCATTGATTTACTACTACGTCACCTATGAGTGACAGCTATAAGCTTTAGATGTCTTAATTGGCTGCCATACCTGTCGCATGGACAGTATTAAGCTGAGTCCGTGCATTGCCAATCCTTGAATAGAGACCATATCCCTGGGAGTCCTCATGCAATGTCGTATCCGTGGCAGTGTTAGAGTAGCCCGAATTTCCTGCCGCATCGTAAGCGCGTACCCTATAAGAGTAAACTGTGCTGGCAGGCAGACCATTATCGGAATAGATGTTGACATTTGCCCCTACGGAGGCGATCTGTGCAAAGTTACTGCACGCGCTACCAGAGCAGCGTTCAATTCTAAACCTACTCTTACTGTCTGAGTTGCCAGTCCATGACATAATTATTTGACTTGAGGAAACCGCATTTATAGCAAGATTGGTCGGCGTTGCGGGGAGAGAAGAAACAGTTGCATATTGGGTAAGCGGATGGGGATAGGTGTCAGGGGTGTTATACGCAGTCCATGTATTTGTAGCCGTCTGAGATTGAAACTTAAACTCTCTAACACTTTCAGGGATAAAATATATAAGTCTTGCTCCTGGGCCGATAATCTCTATGGATTTATTGTCAGGTACAACACCACCATCTGCCCACGTGCACGAACCAGAAGGAATAACAATCGTATCCCCGTCGAGAGCCGCATTAACGGCGTACTTAACATCTACCGGAAAACAACTTGCTGCCGTGTAGGTATTGGCAAAGGCCAGTGAAGGAAGGGCAAACACTAAAAGAAGAATAATGGATAGTTTTTTCATAAGTCCCACCATTCTTTATTTCTTTAAGAAAAAAGCTATCATAAGGAAAACGTGGAGACTGTGACGGAGGGCACTAGGGACTCGTCATCAAAAATAGGAAGGATCATCATGGGATCCTGCTTACCGGCATAGGGACATTCTGACCATCCTCAATCATGAAATCCTTTTGATTCTTGGGAGATATTTTAATAAATTTATATGGTATCGCTACCGGTTCTCTTCCTGTAGCCAGTGTACGATGTGTAAGGATCCAGACAAAGCCTGTCGATGTGTCCAAGAGATAGGCCTTGTCGTCACTGCCAGGAATAACTTGATATCGAGGCAGCTTTTCCGCTGCCAAAGCCATGTTACAAAAGAAAACGAAAGAAACAGCGATTAAAATGGCTAATATCCGCCTGTGATTGCTCGCACCTTTCCACAATCTGGCAATACATGATGGACCTGCATAGATCATATCAGTACCTCATTATTCCAGTTTCTTTCTAAGTTCCGACAACTATTGGCATGCAGAGGAGGAAACCGTTACATTGAATTCATTACGTGGCAATGTATACGTTTCATGTCATCAATATTCCCGGCGGAGAAGTTGCGAGAATGGTTATCCTGGAGGATAGAACAACTTCTTTATCCCTCGTCGATAGACGGAAGAGGGTTCCTGAACTTATACTTTAAGCCCGCGTCTCCCGGCAAAATAAAGTCCTTAGAATAAAGTGATTGAATGATATATACCTGACACCCGGTATCTAATTTACGTTCATTGACAAGTGGAATACCACGCGCCACCTTTTTAATTCCCGCCCTTTCCATGCCGTCTTTACTTTCTACAAGAGAACCTTTATTTATTGCACACAGAGACCATAAAAGCAGACCTAATATTACATACAAGATTACACAGACTATTATGTATGCCATATGACTCCTCCTTTTTTAATGAAAGCAAAAAATATTTATATGATTAATTCGATATTAGAATGGGCCTGCCAAATTCTTTGTTCAAGATTCAGAATTAACATAAGAAAGATTGCAGCAAGAGACATACCACACAGGTTTAGCAGTGTATAAAATATTGATACTAAAGAGAATATTGTTATCTTTGTCCTGAGAAAGTAATTATGTAAGGCAGAAAAGTGGAGGGATTATCATACAGAGAAAAGGTTAAAATGCCGTCAAGCACCTTGAATGCTGCAATCACCAAGTGGAGGATTTTTCCTTCAGCCTTGTCTGAACTCAAGAGGATTCAGGTTGTGCTTCTCCAGCAAAGCATAGAGATCAGCACGATACTTGCCAGACAATTTGGCAGCATGACTGACATTGCCCCTACTAATCTTCATCAATTCAATGAGATAGCTTCGCTCAAACTCCTGTTTAGATTCCTTGAATGATCTGAAGGTACTTACATCTTTTCTAGACTGGCAGATGACTATTAGATCTTCGCTGATAACATCATCCCTTGCCATGCCGACAGCGCATTCAATGACATTCTCCAGTTCGCGTATATTGCCCGGCCATGAATGTACCATAATACTCTGAAGGGCCTGCGGTGTAATGGTCTTGATTTTCCTATTCATCTTTTCCGCGTACTTTTCCAAAAAGTGCCTCACAAGGAGAGGTATATCCTCTCTCCGGTCTCTCAAAGGCGGCATTCTAATAGGAAAAACATGTATCCGGTAAAAGAGGTCGCTGCGAAAATTTCCATTCTCTACTTCTGTTTCAATTTCCTTATTGGAGGCGGATATGATCCTTATATCAACCTTGACAGTCTGCTGCGACCCAAGTGGATAAAATTCTCTCTCATCGATAGCCTTGAGGAGTTTTCCTTGTATGGCAATGGGAATCTCGGTTATTTCATCAAGGAAGATCATCCCACCATCGGCCTGCGCGAAAAGACCCTTTTTTCTCGCCGTGGCCCCGGTGAAAGCTCCTTTTTCAAAACCAAAGAGCTCACTTTCAAGCAGGGTACCGGGGATCGCAGCACAATTGAGTGAAACGAAAGGCTTGTCTTTCCTATCACTCAACTGATGCAACGCCCTCGCGATCACTCCTTTTCCTGTTCCGCTCTCACCGCTGATGAACACATTCGAGCTTGACTCCGCGGCAAGGCACGTCAGATCAAGGACCTTCTTTATGGCTTCACTTTGGCCAATGACGTTCTGAATCCTATGATCTTGCCTTATTATACTTCTTAGTCTCTTGACCTCCCTGGAAAGCTTCGATTTCTCAATACCATTTTTGACCTGCAAGAGGAGTTCGCGATAATCAAAGGGCTTCGTCAAATAGATATAAGCCCCCTCCTTCATTGCCTCTACCGCACTTTCGATGGTCCCGTATGCCGTAAGGATAATGACTGGTAGATCGGCATCTACATCACGGATACTCTTCATGAGATCTATGCCGCTTCCTCCGGACAACTTCAGATCAAGGATAGCGAGTTCATATTCATTTGTTGCCGCTAAGTCCTTTGCTGCTTCAATCTCCGACGCGGTTTGAACCTGATAGCCCTCGGATTCGAGCCTCATCTTAAGCATTTTTAAAATGTTCAAGTCGTCATCAACGACTAAGAGCCTATCCATTTCTATCTTCATCACCCCTTAAGGCATTGCTTTCTTCTTTTGTTTTAAATTCATGTCGACTTCTTTCATCTGTTCTATCTGCTGAACTAGCTCATCAATCTGTCTTTTCTGTGACATCATCCTCTTATCGCTGCTCGTGATCTCAGTAAGAAGGGAGATCATGGCGTCGCTCTTTTGCTTGTACTTGCTATCCGGGTATTTTTTTATGAGCTTTTGAAAACATTCCAGGGACTTTCGGTAATCTTTCTGATGATTTCTTGCGGATAAATAAATGATGCCCATCTCGAAAAGAACCCTGTCGCCTACACGAGGATAATGTGCGATAATCTTTTCATATTCACCGAGAGATGCGTTGTAGTTTCCCTCTTCCATAAAATCATTCGCCCTCTTGAAATCCGAACTTGCCATTAATCTATCATGCAGGTCAGCGCATCCGCAAATTAATATTAGTGATATTGTGAGGCAGGCAAGGAAAAAGTGAAGATGCTTCCCTCGCCCACTTTGCTTTTTACCCATATCTCTCCTCCATGAGCATTTATTATATGCCTGACTATGGCGAGCCCAAGACCGGTTCCCATTACGGCCCCTCTCCTGTCATCAACGCGCTTGAATTTATCAAAGACCTCCGTCAAACCGTCCTCGGGAATGCCTCGACCGGTATCCGATACGGATACTTCTACTGTGTCGTTTTCAAGGTTATTCCTGACAGAGACAGTGATCTGTCCTCCTTCTTGCGTATACTTCAAAGCATTACCCAACAAATTTTGAAAGACTTCTTCAATTCTCTCAATGTCCAGCAGAAGAGGAGGCAGATCTTCTCTAATTTCCAGAGCTATATCCATTATCCTACTCTTGGCAAGAGGCGACAATTTAAAAACGCTCTTTTCTATGATAGGACGAAGGCTCGCTTTTTGAAAGGAAAAAAACATCTTCCCTGCTTCCATCCTCGAAAAGTCCAGTATCCTGTTAACAGAGGATATTAACCTGTCACATTCTGCCTTGATCACCGTGAACAACTCCTCCTGTTTTTCGGGGACCCGGGAGAAAACACCTTCTTGAAGCATTGAGGATGCTTCCTTGATAACTGTTAAAGGAGTGCGTAATTCATGAGACAGATGACTGATGTAGTCAACTTTGATCTGATCCAGTTCCTTGAGCCGTTCACTCATCACGTTGAAAGCTTCCGCCAATTCCTCGATCTCTGTTGGAGATGATATTTTTAGAGGCTCACCGAACTTGCCGCCAGCCAACTCCTTTGTCTTTTCACCTAATAGTTTTATGGGCCAACTGATTTTCCACGTATTGATAAGAGCTATGATTATGACGAACATTATGGCAATAATTTCTGAAGCGATGATAATTTTAGTAACCCTCTGTGACATAGTATCTGATTGCTGTAATTTTAAATCCCTGTCATGAGTCGAAGCGCGAACAAGATTCTTCAGATTTTCCTCAATGTCACGGGAGACCCTTTCCCTTTCTGCAAAATAAATTAGGTAATTTTCCTCTTCCGCCCTTTGATTACCTAATATCGACTCCCGTTCATCGACCAATGTATCATAGAGTGCCTTAAACTTTTTGATACCGGCCAATAGATCGATCTTGACCTCCGTATCCACTATCTTCTCCATTTCAGCAACTCTTTGTGCGAAGTCAATTCGCGTCTGCTTGAACTGCCAGTAATAATCCGGTTTTCTGGATATACGATACTTATCTTCCGCTGCTTTGAGGCCATAGAGGTCATCGAGTGCCTCTTCGGCAAGCTTTATAAGACGTGAATCATTCTTGATTACGGACTCGATAACCCGATTGAGTGCATTCAAGTTCACGATAGTATATGCGCCCGTGATACCGACCAGAAGAATGATCAAGAAGTTGCTGACAAGCAGCCTGTTGAAGATAGTAAGTTTCAGAACAAGCCTTCCTATTATGTTTATGTTTTAGTATAGCAATTAGCGACTTGATAAGCAAATAAAGCCTGCAGATGTAACGACGATAGAGATAGCAAAAGATCAAAGGGCCGAGAAATATTTTTAGTTGATATACTCTTAGGCAACTGCAGGAGCTAACAATCCCCTGCTGAAATATTGGGGGGATTTGGGAAGGACTGGATTTTTGAAAAGGACATCCGGAGTCTAATTCTTTTCAAATAGAAACTGTCGAAAAACATCTTGATATTCTTCCTATGTTGATGGTTAACCGTGGAAATCCGTATTTGCCAAATCCATATTTGTTGCGGCCTGGTTGTCTTCGGGGCATCAGTCTTGGGAACATTAATCTTAGGGGCCTGTAGAATTGCTCGCATTGGCTGTGACCCGGAAATATTGTCTCGGGCATCTCGAACGTACGGCTTTGCAGGGTCGTAAGGGTTAGGGCCGTCCCGCGCCAATACCATATCTGCTGGCACATATATGCCATTCGAACAGAAGCAGTCATAGTTATATAGCAGATAGAGCGGTGCAAAATAAGAAACCGCCTTTCCAGGCTGTTTTCCAGCTGAAAACATAAATGTTTCGGCAAAAAAAGTATTGATGTGGACTTCAATTGATAAAGATTATCATTTGAAAAGATGGATATCTACCAAGATTGCCCGATGCTCTCTTACAGGAAGCATGTGTTGCCTATCGTTATTCACGTAGAGACTACGGCAAGAGCACATCATGATTGGCAATAATGGCACGTAATATGTCGGAAACGACCTCCTTGTGTTCTGCCATCACGAGCTTAATCTTCCTGTCTTTGCCGGTGATTAAATTACCCAGGGAGCTGCCGTCGATATTTAGTAGACACCCTATCAGTCTGGGGGCGTGCGCCTGCAGGAGGTGTTCAATATGCCGGTAAAGACGCTCGGCCCCATCGTTGGAGAATAAAAGCAGCCTTGAAACACGATCTCCATAGGGGACGCCTTGGCGCTCCCGGACATTCGCAATCCCTTTTCTTTCGCTTTCCAGCTTATCAAAGATCGCTTCGAAACCGCATCTAATCTGACCCTTGAGCCTGGCCTTCTGCAATGCTTTTTTTAGCGGGTCACTCATCATGATCATTGAAACATCAAGGTGGCCGCCGGGCCAGAGCTTTACAGTACGGGCCATCAACGCCTGACGGATGATCTCGGCAATGTTATCGGCTTCCAATTGTCGGGGAAACCGGATATCTGACAGGTTCATATCATGTATGTCTCAGGAGGATGCAGTGTTTGGCAAAGAATATCATTCCTGATAAATCTTTTGCATTGTCTCGTACAGGTAATCACGATAGGCCCTGCGCCGCTTCATTTCATCGCGGTAGCCGCCTTCAAGAGCTTTCTTGTTTTCCTTGAGTTCCACGAACTCTTCGTCTTCTTCCCTGATCGCTTTCATCTTCTCTTTGAGGGCGTCTATCTTGTCTTTTATGTTCTCCTCTTTATATTTGATCTGCGAAGCGATCTCAGAGATTTGTTCATCCTCCCTTTTGACTTTCTTCATAGCTTTAAGATCATTCTCTTCATGGATGAAGCGTTTGACGATTGCATCTTTGCTCATTTTATTTACTTCTTGAATAAACTCATATGGAACTGCCGCCTGTTTCTTCCTATTTCTTTTTGCCATATATTCTCCCTGAATTCTCTCGCCGCCGGTTCTGTCACCATTGGCACAATCACTTTCGGCTATTTCTTCGCTGCGTGCATATCATAATTGTTGAGAAAATGCCGATAAATTATTGGCGCGTATCCTGTCTTCGACGTTGCTTATCGCTTGCAGGAAACAGTGATTATTACTCCGACAAATAATTATATCAATCCTGTCATTCCCGAGAAATCGGGAATCCAGCTAAGATACTGGATGCCGGATCAAGTCCGGCATGACAATTGGCGTGTTTAACTGCCGGAGTAATAACAGTCGTCTTTACATCTGCTGTCAAGGCAAGCTTATCTTATGGCGCAATGAAGAAAGTTTTCGACTCAATTGGATTGATCAAATCAATGGAGGGTCACTTCGACTACGGCCTTTTTCTGCGGCTTTGCCGTGCAGAAGGCCGGGTATCACTCTACTAAACACCGAGGTAGGCTGTCCGGACGTGTTCGTTGTTGAGCAACTCTGCACCTGTGCCCTGAAGGGCTATTTTTCCATTTTCCAGGACATAAGCCCGGTCAGCAATGGCGAGCGTCTGTTTTACGTTCTGTTCCACGATCAGTATTGTTGTTCCTTCTTCTTTTATTTTTTTTATAACACCGAATATTTCCTTCACAAGGATAGGAGAAAGACCAAGGGACGGTTCGTCAAACATCTGTAGTTTTGGTTTTGACATGAGTCCCCTTCCTATGGCAAGCATCTGCTGCTCACCTCCGCTTAGGGTTCCCGCAAGTTGTCTCCTCCTTTCAAGAAGCCTTGGAAACAGTTCGAAAACTAATTGCTTGGTTATTTCACGCTCCTTTTTTGCTTCCCCTTTTAAAGAACCCATGTCGAGATTTTCTTCCACGGACATTTCTACAAAAAGCCTTCGCGCCTCCGGCACATGG
>Ga0209048_10001449_pt1 | contig 24446 bp, 19 predicted proteins | sample FrelakmetCRP12CR_FD_187146 | JGI IMG/M metagenome (GOLD analysis project Ga0209048, IMG submission 187146) | Freshwater lake sediment microbial communities from the University of Notre Dame, USA, for methane emissions studies - CRP12 CR (SPAdes)... | ecosystem: Environmental > Aquatic >... | reverse complement strand
CGCGGGCACGGTTCCCGACGCGACGCTCGCGCTTGCCGAGCAGTGGATGGTGAAGCAACGCGCGGTCTGGGAGCGCCGCCACGATCAACTGGACAGTTACCTCAATGACCTGAAGGAGCAGAAACGATGACTCGCTCGAACGTTGCCCAACGCGATCCGGGGCTCGACCTCCAATTCGAGCGGGTCGTCGATGTCCCGCGGGTCCTCGTCTGGATCGCGTGGACCACGCCGGAGCATCTCAAGCAATGGTTTACGCCTGCGCCATGGACAACCGTGCATTGCGAAATCGACCTTCGGCCCGGTGGCATCTTTCGCACGGTGATGCGCTCCTCGGAGGGGAAGGACGAAGTACACGGCACTCGTCATCCACGGCGACGAGGAGGGCCGCAAGCAACACGAGGCAATAGGGTTCCACGAGGGTTGGGGAAAGGCTCTCGACCAGCTCGTTGCCCTGGCCAAGAGGATGTGAGCGGCCGGCCGTTGTCGAAGCGCCCGGCCGCGCCCACCCGCTGACTGTCAGGCCGGCTGTCGCTGCTTCTGCACGATGCAGTCGACGACGGTCAGCGCCGTCATGTTGACGATCCGCCGCACGGTCGCCGACGGCGTGAGGATGTGCACGGGCTTGGCGACGCCGAGCAGAATCGGTCCCAGCGTCACGCCGCCGCCCGCCGTGACCTTGAGCAGGTTGAACGATATGTTTGCCGCGTCGGCGGTCGGCATGATCAGCAGGTTCGCCTCGCCCTTCAACCGCGAATGCGGAAACATCGCGAGCCGCACCTCTTCGGACAGCGCCGCGTCGCCGTGCATCTCTCCCTCGACTTCGAGGTCGGGATCCATCGCATCGATGAGCGCCAGCGCCGCCTGCATCTTCTTCGCCTGCGGATGGCTGCTCGAACCGAAACTCGAATGCGAAAGCAGCGCCACCTTGGGCGTCATCCCGAATCGACGTATCTCGTCGGCGGCGAGCAGCGTGATCTCGGCGACCTGCTCGGCCGTCGGATCGACGTTGACGTAGGTGTCGGCGATGAAAATCGTCCGCGTCGGCAGGATCACCGCATTCATCGCCGCGTAGACCTTGACGCCCCTGCGCAGACCGATCACGTGATCGATGTACGTGCGATGCAATTCGTGCGTGCCGAACGTCCCGCAGAGCATCCCGTCCGCCTCGCCCATGTGGATCAGCATCGCGCCGATCAGCGTGAGCCGGCGCCTCATCTCGATCTTTGCATACTGCTGCGACACGCCCTTGCGTTCGGTCAACCGATAGTATTCACCCCAGTACTCGCGGTAACGCGGATCGCGTTCCGGGTTGACGATCTCGAAATCCACGCCTGCCTTCAGGCGCAGCCCATGCTTTTCGATGTTCTGCTCCAGCACCGCCGGACGGCCGACGAGGATCGGCCTGGCGAGACCCTCGTCGATGACGACCTGCACGGCGCGCAACACCCGCTCGTCCTCGCCTTCGGCATAGACGATCCGCTTGGGATCCTTCTTCGCGGCGGCGAAGATCGGCTTCATCAGCAGGCTCGAGTGGTAGACGAACTGCGTGAGCTTCTCGCGATACGCCGCGAAGTCCGCGATCGGCCTCGTCGCGACGCCGGAGTCCATCGCCGCCTTCGCCACCGCCGGCGCGATCTGCACGATGAGCCGCGGATCGAACGGCTTCGGAATCAGGTATTCGGGTCCGAAGCGCAGCTCACGGTCGCCGTACGCCGCGTTGACGATGTCCGATTGCTCCGCCATCGCGAGGTCGGCGAGCGCGCGCACGGTCGCGAGCTTCATCGCCTCGTTCACCGTCGTCGCACCGACGTCGAGCGCGCCGCGGAAGATGAACGGAAAGCAGAGCACGTTGTTGACCTGGTTCGGATAGTCCGAGCGCCCGGTGGCGATGACCGCGTCCGGCCGCGCTGCCTTGGCGAGGTCCGGCAGGATCTCGGGTTCCGGATTGGCGAGCGCGAGAATCAACGGCTTGTCGGCCATCGCGCCGAGCCATTCCGGCTTCAGCACCTTGCCCGCGGAGAGCCCCAGAAAGATGTCGGCGCCGGGCAGCAGCTCGGCCAGCGACCGCGCGTCGGTCGGCTGCGCGTAGCGCGCCTTGTTCTCGTCCATCTCCTCGCGCCGGCCCTGGTAGACGACACCTGCGATATCGGCGACCCAGATGCTCTTCTGCGGAATGCCGAGCGAGACGAGAAGGTCGAGGCAGGCGAGCGCGGCGGCGCCCGCGCCCGAACAGACCAGCTTGACGTCCGCGAGCGACTTGCCGACGACGCGCAGGCCATTGGTGATCGCGGCGCCGACGATGATCGCGGTGCCGTGCTGGTCGTCGTGGAAGACGGGGATCCTGAGCCGCTCGCGCAGCTTGCGCTCGACGTAGAAGCACTCGGGCGCCTTGATGTCCTCGAGGTTGATGCCGCCGAACGTCGGCTCGAGTGCCGCGATGATGTCGACGAGCTTTTCCGGGTCGCGCTCGTTGACTTCGATGTCGAAGCAGTCGATGCCCGCGAACGCCTTGAAGAGGACCGCCTTGCCTTCCATCACCGGCTTCGCCGCGAGCGGCCCGATCGGGCCCAGGCCCAGCACCGCCGTCCCGTTGGTGACGACGCCGATCAGGTTGCCGCGCGCGGTCAGGTTCCGCGCTTCGGCCGGGTCGCGGACGATCTCGTCGCAGGCCGCCGCGACCCCTGGCGTGTACGCCAGCGCCAGATCGCGCTGGTTGGTGAGCTGCTTGGTCGCCTGGATCGAGATCTTCCCGGGCGGCAACTGGCGGTGGTACTCGAGCGACGCGGCGCGGATGTCTTTGTCCGGCATGGGGGCTCCCGGGCGGAGGGGCGGGCGCCCATGATAGCAAGCCGGGATAAAGGGCCCGCGGGGCGGTTGTGATCGCCAAATTGCGCCGCCCCGCCAGGGCATTCGGACGGATGGCGGGGGAAGCCCACCTTGACATCGCGCAAGGTCGACGCAGGGGCGTCCGCTATAATCGCGGCTGCTTTTTCGCCCCCCGGCGCCGGCCCATCCCGGCCGCGCCTCACTCTGCGCTCCCGCGCCCCCCCGGCCCCGATCCGACATCCCCATGCTGGAAGCACAGAATCTCGCCGCGCGGCGCGGTCTTGCCAGGCTGTTCTCGGGACTTTCGTTCCGGGTCGGTGCCGGCGAGGCACTGGTCGTGACCGGTGCGAACGGTACCGGCAAGACGACCCTCCTGCGCATGCTCGCCGGACTTTCCGCGCCGGCGGCGGGCGAAATTCGCTGGAACGGGACGCCCGCGGTTCCGTTCGATCCGGCGCTGCGCGCGGTGCTTGCCTTCGCCGGACATCTGCCGTCGCTCAAGGACGAGCTCAGCGCCGAGGAGAACCTCGCCTCGCTCGTCGCGCTCGCGGGAGAAGCGGCCTCGAGCGAGGCCATTCGCGAAGCGCTCGACAACGTCGCATTGACGCGGCAGCGCACGCTGCCGGCGCGCGTGCTCTCGCAGGGTCAGCGCCGGCGCATCGGTCTCGCCCGACTCGCGTTGCTGCCGCGCCCGCTTTGGATCCTGGACGAGCCGGTGACGGCGCTCGACGCGGCCGGCACCGAGTTGCTGGCACGGATCGTCGCCGGCCATCTTGCCAAGGGCGGCCTCGCCGTGGCCGCCACCCATGCTCCACTCGGCCTTCCCACGGCGCGCGTGCGCCCGCTGGCGCTTGCCTGAGCCTCCAATGTCCGCCGCCGTCACCGCTCCCCCTACTGGTGACGTGGTCTTGCCCGCGGTCCGCTGGGCGGCCGCGCGCGACCTCAAGCTCGCGCTGCGCTCGCGCGGGGAACTCGGGGTGCAATTGCTGTTCTACGTGATCGTGGTCTCGCTCTTTCCGCTGTCGACGACGCCGGAGCGCAACCTGCTCGCGACGATGGGCCCCGGCGTGCTCTGGGTCGCGGCGCTCCTGTCATCGCTGCTGTCGCTGCCGCGGCTCTTCGCCGGCGACCACGCCGACGGGACGCTCGAGCAGATTGCGCTGTCACCCTACCCGCTCGCCGCGCTCGTGTACGGTAAAATACTTGCCCACTGGCTGACGACGGGCCTGCCGGTCGTGGTGCTGGCGCCGCTGCTGGGGTTGCAGTACGCGATGGATGGCGAATCACTGGCCGTGCTGACCGCGGCGCTGCTGGTCGGGACGCCCATACTGTCGCTGCTCGGCGCAATCGGTGCGGCGCTGACTTTGGGTTTGCGCGCGAGCGGCAGCCTGCTCGCGCTGTTGATCCTCCCGCTGTATGTTCCGGTGCTGATCTTCGGCGCCGGAGCCGTGGACGCGGCACGTGCCGGGCTCGGCGTCTCCGCAAATCTCTCGCTGCTCGGTGCGGGATTGCTGGTCGCGATGGTCGGCGCACCATTCGCCGCGGCGGCCGCAGTGCGCATTGCTCTGGACTAATATGAACTGCCCCCACGCTCACTTCCTTCGCTGCCCCCAGGGGGACGCCCACGCGAGCAGGGCGAAGCCCAGGCCCGGAGGGCGCGTCTGCGAGCAAGGGCGACGGCCGATGCCACGACGCAGCGCACCGGGCAGGACTTTGCCGAGGCCGCGCACGGTGCCCTTCGGGCGGCCGTGCGGGCACTGAGATCGAATCCATGTCGCCCAACTGGTTCAAGTACGCATCGCCGGCAACGTTCTACCCGCTCGCGGGCAAGATGATCCCGTGGTTCGCTTGGTCAGCGGCCCTGCTCGCCGCCGTCGGCCTCTACCTCGGACTCGTCGTCGCGCCAACCGATTTCCAGCAGGGCGACGCGTACCGGATCATCTTCATTCACGTGCCCGCGGCGTGGATGAGCATGTTCCTCTACGTGGTGATGGCGATCTGGAGCGCGCTCGCGCTGGGCTTCAACACCCGACTCTCGGCGATGATGGCGCAGGCGATCGCGCCGACGGGCGCCCTGATGACCTTCATCGCGCTCTGGACCGGCGCCTTCTGGGGGCGGCCGACGTGGGGCACCTACTGGGCCTGGGACGCACGGATGACCTCCGAACTGATCCTGCTCTTTCTCTACCTCGGCGTCATCGCGCTGCGGCACGCGATCGACGATCCGAGGCGCGCCGACCGCGCATGCGGCGTGCTGGCGCTCACCGGCGTCGTCAACATACCGATCATCTATTTTTCGGTGCAATGGTGGAACTCGTTGCACCAGGGATCGTCGGTCAGCCTGACCAAGGCGCCGGCAATGGCCGCGATCATGCTCACCGGCATGTTGATCATGTCGCTCGCCGCGTGGTTCTACGCGATTGCCGCGTCGCTGGCGCGGGTCCGCATCATCATGATCGAGCGCGAGCGCGGCGCCGCCTGGATAAGCGAGCTGACGGAGGTGAGGAACGCATGACCAACATGGAGGCCGCACCATGAGTACATTCTTCGCGATGAACGGCTACGGTTTCTACATCTGGAGCGCGTACGGCGCAGCTGCGCTTGTGCTGGTCATCGAGCTCCTCGCCCTGCGGTCGCGCCGCAAGTCGGTACTGGAGGAGGCGCGGCTCACCGGGCCGGAGGACGAGGACAATCCCGCGGAGGCGGCAGGATGAAGCCCCGTCACCGCCGCTTCGTCTGGATCGGCGCCGGCGTGGTGGTGCTCGCGGCCGCCGCGGCACTGGTGCTGAATGCATTCCAGTCGAACCTCGTGTTCTTCTTTTCACCGACCGACGTCGCCGAGAATCGCGCGCCCCAGGGCCGAGCGTTCCGCATCGGTGGCCTGGTCGAGGAAAGGAGCGTGGCGCGCGCGCCGGACGGCCTCACGGTGCGCTTCAACGTCACCGACACCGGGAAAACGATCCCCGTCGTCTATACAGGTATCCTTCCGGACCTGTTCAAGGAAGGCAAGGGCGTCGTCGCGCAGGGCAAGATCGGTCCGGACGGCGTGTTCCACGCGACCGAGGTGCTCGCCAAGCACGACGAGAACTACATGCCGCCCGAAGCCGCCGCGGCGGTCGACCAGGCACATTCGCGCGCGGCGATGGACAAGGCCGCCAAGACGCTGAAGCAATGACGCAAAGGAACCACCGATGATTCCCGAACTCGGACATTTCGCCCTGATTCTTGCGCTGCTGCTCGCGGGGCTGCTGGGCACGCTGCCGTTGATCGGCGCGCATCGCGGGATTGCGGCGTGGACGGCGCTCGCGCGACCCCTCGCGGCAGGGCAATTCCTCTTCATCGCATTCGCGTTCGGATGCCTTGTCTACTCGTTCGTCAACAACGACTTCTCGGTGTTGAACGTCGCGACCAATTCGAACTCGCAGCTCCCCCTCCAGTACCGGATCGCGGCGACGTGGGGCTCGCACGAGGGCTCGATGCTGCTGTGGGTGTTCATGCTGGGCGCGTGGACGGTGGCCGTCGCGCTGAAGAGCCGTCACCTGCCCGACGAGATGGTTGCGCGGGTGCTCGGCGTCATGGGCCTCGTGGCGCTCGGCTTCCTGCTGTTCCTGCTGCTCACGTCGAACCCGTTCGACCGGCTGTTTCCGCCGGCCGCGGACGGTCGCGACCTGAATCCGCTCCTGCAGGATCCCGGCATGGTGTTTCATCCGCCGCTGCTCTATATGGGGTACGTCGGGTTCTCCGTCGCCTTCGCGTTCGCCATTGCCGCGCTGATCGCGGGCCGGCTGGACGCCACCTGGGCGCGCTGGTCGCGGCCGTGGACAACGCTCGCATGGAGCTTCCTCACCTGCGGCATCATGCTGGGCAGCTGGTGGGCCTATTACGAGCTGGGCTGGGGCGGCTGGTGGTTCTGGGATCCGGTCGAGAACGCGTCGTTCATGCCGTGGCTGATCGGCACCGCGCTGATTCATTCGCTGGCCGTCACGGAAAAGCGCGGGACGTTCAAAGCGTGGACGGTGCTGCTCGCGATCTGCGCGTTCTCGCTCTCGCTGCTCGGGACGTTCCTCGTGCGTTCGGGCGTGCTGACATCGGTGCACGCATTCGCCACCGATCCCCGCCGCGGCGTGTTCATCCTTGCCTTCCTGGCGCTGGTCATCGGCGGTTCGCTCGTGCTCTTCGCGATGCGCGCGCCGAAGGTCAGCGGCGGAGGCCGTTTCGAAGCCGTTTCGCGCGAGACGATGCTGCTCGCTAACAACGTCCTGCTGATCGCCGCCGCGGGCTCGGTGCTGCTGGGTACGCTGTACCCGCTGTTTCTCGACGCGCTGAATCTCGGCAAGATCTCGGTCGGGCCACCGTATTTCGACACGGTGTTCGTCCCGCTGATGACGCCGCTCGTATTCCTGATGGGCGTCGGCCCACTCGCACGGTGGAAGCAGGCGACGCTGCCGGACCTCTGGCAGCGGCTCAAATGGGCGCTCGCCGTCAGCCTGGTCACCGCGCTGTTGCTGCCGTTCGCGGCGGGCACCTGGAAACCGATGGTGAGCTTCGGCCTCCTCCTCGCGGCGTGGATCGTCACCACGACCGTCGTCAACATCAGGGAGCGCGGCCGCGGCGTGCGCGGCGGCATCGTCGCGCAACTCGCGCGCCAGCCGAACAGCTACTGGGGAATGATCGTCGCGCATCTCGGCATCGCCGTCTTCATCATCGGCGTCACGATGGTGAAAGGGTACGAGACCGAGCGCGACGTGCGGATGAACATCGGCGACAAGGTGACGGTCGGCGGCTTCACGCTGCGTTTCGACGGCACGTCCGAAACCACGGGGCCGAACTACCGTGCGGCGCGCGGCTCGTTCGACGTGAGCCGGAACGGGCAGCACGTCACGACGCAGTTTCCCGAGAAACGCATGTACAACGCGGGCGGAATGCCGATGACCGAGGCAGCGATCGAGAACTTTCTGACCGGCGACGTCTACGTGTCGCTCGGCGAGGCTGTCGAAGGTGGTGCGTGGAGCGTGCGCGTCTACCACAAGCCCTTCGTGACGTGGATCTGGGCCGGCTGCCTGCTGATGGCGCTGGGCGGACTGCTCGCCCTGTCCGACCGCCGCTATCGCGTCGCCATGCGGCGCGAAGCGGGCGTCGCGGGCGTCGCGGGCGGCGCCGCGGCGCGGAGCTAAGAGAAGCACGATGAGCAAGAAACTGCTGATCCCGCTCGGTATCTTTGTCGTTCTCTGCGCCTTCCTGCTGGTCGGACTGTGGCGGGATCCGCGCGAGGTCCCGTCGCCGCTGATCGGCAAGCCGGCGCCGCCGTTCAACCTCACGCAGCTGCACGAACCCGCGAAATCGCTCGGCCCCGCCGACCTCAAGGGGCAGGTCTGGCTGCTGAATGTGTGGGCGTCGTGGTGCGTGTCCTGTCGCGAGGAGCATCCGTTGCTGGTCGAACTCGGGAAGTCCAAGGTCGTTCCGATCGTGGGGCTCAACTACAAGGACGAAACCGTTGCCGGCAAGCGCTGGCTGGCGCAGAACGGCGATCCTTACAGCGTGTCGGTCGTCGACCGCGACGGGCGCGTCGGAATCGATTGGGGCGTCTATGGCGTGCCCGAGACGTTCGTCGTCGACAAGGCCGGCACGATCCGCTACAAGCAGATCGGTCCGATCACCGCCGAAGCGCTGGAGAAGAAGATCCTGCCGCTCATCCGGGAGCTCCAGAAATCATGAGGCGACTCGCCCTCCTGTTGCTGATCGCCGTGATCGCGTTGTCGCCGCTCGCGGCGCTCGCCGCCGACGCGGTGCCGACCGACAAGGATTCCGTGGCTTCGTCGCGTGCGGTCAAGCTGTCCGAGAAGCTCCGCTGCCTCGTCTGCCAGAACCAGACGATCGCCGATTCCAATGCCGAACTGGCGCAGGACCTCCGCCGGCAGATACACGAACAGATCGCGGCGGGCCGGAGCGACGACGAGATCGTCGATTACATGGTCGCCCGCTACGGCGATTTCGTCCTCTACCAGCCGCCGGTCAAGCCGACGACGTTGCTCCTCTGGGCAGGGCCGGCGCTGCTGCTCCTGCTCGGGGTCTTCGGCCTCTTCAGGATACTGCGCGGGCGCCGCGCGGAGGCCGACGCGCCGCCGCTCACTGCCGAGGAGCACGAGCGCGCCACGCGGCTCTTGGCCGGCGAAAAAGGGAAAGAGCTCTCGTGACGACATTCGTGCTCATTGCCGCCGCGATGGTGGCGGCGGCCCTCGTGTGGGTACTCGTGCCCCTGCTGAAACGCGGCAAGTCGGGAGGCGTCGTGCGCGAGGCGTCCAATGTCGCGATCCTGCGCGACCAGCTCCGCGAGCTGGACGCCGATCTCGCCACCGGCACGATGCCGCGCGATCAGTACGAGCAGGCGAAGCGCGAACTGGAGCAGCGGGTGCTCGAGGAGTCGAAAGCGGTCCCGAGCGTCGCGGGCGCGCCGTCGCAATCGGCAGCGTGGACCGCCGCGATCCTGGGCGGCGCAATCCCGATCGGGGCGCTGCTGCTGTATGTCGCGCTGGGCAACCACGACGCGTTCGCGCCGGTGGCCTCGCAGACCGCGAAAGGCGGCGCCGACCACGAGGTGACCCCGCAACAGGTCGAGGCGATGGCGGCGAATCTCGCGGCCAAGCTCGAGAAGGACCCGACCAACGCCGACGGCTGGGCGATGCTTGCGCGCACGTACTACGCGCTCGACCGCCACGCCGATGCCGCGCGCGCATTCGAGCGCGCGGTCGCTCTCGTTCCCGACAACGCCGAGCTCCTGGCCGATTACGCCGACTCGGTGGGCGCCTCCGAGGGCGGGTTGGGCGCCAAGTCGCTCGTGTTGATCGAGCGCGCGCTCAAGGCCGATCCGACCCACTGGAAAGCACTCGCGCTCGCCGGCACCGCCGCGTTCAATCGCAAGGACTACCAGCAGGCGATCGACTACTGGGAGCGCATGAAGAAGACGGTCCCACCGGGTTCGCCGATCGCGGCGTCGATCGACGCCAGCATCGGGGAGGCGCGCGAGTTGGGCGGCCTCAAGGCAGGACCGGCGTCCGGCAACCCTGCGCTTGCGGCGGCCCCCGTCGGCGGAGCAGCAAAAGCTCCGGCTGCCGCTGCCCCGGCCCCGCAGGCGCCCGTCTTGCCAGGTGCAACGGTCGCTGGCACCGTCAACCTTTCCCCGGCACTCGCCGGCAAGGTGTCGCCAACGGACACCGTCTACATTTTCGCGCGCGCAGCCGAGGGCCCCAAGATGCCACTCGCGATCCTCCGCAAGCAGGTGAAGGATCTGCCTGTCGCATTCACGTTCGACGACTCGATGGCGATGGCGCCCAATTTCGCGCTGTCCAACTTCCCTTCCGTCGTCATCGGCGCGCGGGTGTCGAAATCGGGGGGCGTCACGCCACAGAGCGGCGACCTCGAAGGGTTGTCATCTGCAGTGAAGGTCGGCGCAACCGGCCTTGCGGTCGTCATCGACCGCGCCGTGCCCTGACCTGCGCCGCCGCCAAGTCGGCGCAACCGTCGGCAAGTGTTTGCCGAGCGGCAAGTTGTCGCATCCCCTTGACGCGTTAACGTGTGTTCGAACGCGGCCTCGTCCCCAGTCTTGATGTCCATCAAGCGAAATGCTCGCCGCGCTTCCCTGCGGATCCGCTGCGTTGCTAGACTTTTCGTCGGTAACCGGTGAATCATTTCCTCAGGGGCTACTCATGAATCGGGGTGCAGTTCGCGCTTTCGAGCGTTTCGTTTTCGCGGCGGTCGTCAATGCGATGCTCATCGCTGCATCACCGGCACTCGCACAGGCCGTCAAGGCAACTCCGGCCAGGGCGCCGGCCGCGAAGTCCGCGGCGTTCGACGCGACCCCATGCCTCGGCTGCCACGCTCCGGTCAAGGCGCTGTACGAGTCCGGCAAGCACAAGGGCGTCGGATGCAACACGTGCCACGAGGGCACGGCCGCGCACCTCGGCGATGCGTCGAAGCGCCCGACGACGAAGACCGATCTCGCCAACTGCGGCGGTTGCCACCAGAACCAGTACCAATCCTATGCGCAGATGGACTGGCATCGCACGGCGCGCTTCGAGAAGAAGCAGATGACGGGCTCGGCGCCGGATCCCGCGTACGACCTGCTGATGACGCCGCACGGATTCACGCGGGAGCACAACCTGCCGCGCGGGCACACGTTCGCGCTGCTCGACCAGTTCGTCGTCGACCGCGCCTTCGGCGGCCGGTTCGGAACGAAGGAGTCCTGGCGCTATCTTGCCGGCTCCGGCGACTTCAAGGTCTGGGACGTCGCGATCGACCAGTACCCGGACAACACCGACCAGAAGGTGTTCAAGCCGGGCACGGCCGCGGCGGCGAACCCCGTGTGCCTGTCCTGCAAGACGCAGGACCACATCCTCGAATGGGCGTACATGGGCGATCCCGTCCCCAACGCGAAGTGGAGCCGCACGTCAAAGGTCGTCGAGCTCGCCAAGTCGACCAACCATGCGCTGAACTGCATCTTCTGCCACGACCCGCACGCGGCGAAGCCGCGCATCGTCCGTGACGCCCTGATCGACGTGGTGACGCGCACCGATACGCCGACGCTGTACTCGCAGGATGCGCGCAAGACGAAAGTCGACGTCATGGACATGGGCCTGCGCGGCTATACGCGCAAGATCGGCGTGCTCGAGCGCTACGACGGCAAGCTGCAATGCGGCCAATGCCACGTCGAGTACAACTGCAACCCGGGCTTCAATCCGAACACGGGCGAGGCCATCACGATGGCCGACAGGCGGACCAACTACTTCCCGTTCGTCGACGTCAACAACATCCTGAAGGCCTATGACGGCATCCAGTTCCGTGATTTCCGCAACCAGTTCACCGGCGCGGCGCTGTGGAAGGCGCAGCACCCCGACGTCGAGACCTACTACAACTCGAAGCACGAGAAAGCCGGGATCGACTGCGCGGCGTGCCACATGCCGAAGGTCAAGGACCCGAAGACCGGCAAGTACTACACGTCGCACTGGCAGACCAATCCGAAGAACTACCTCAAGGACACGTGCCTCCAGTGCCATCACCAGTGGGACGAGAAGCAGGCGCGATACGTGATCGAGTCGATGGCCTCGCACTACCAGGGCAAGGTTCGCAACGCCGAATTCTGGCTGACGCAGCTGATCGGCAAGTTCGGCCAGGCGCAACTCGTCGGCGTGCCCGAGGACGCGCTGAAGGCGGCGCGCGCCAAGCACGGCGATGCCCACGCCAATTGGGAATGGTGGACGGCGGTCAACGGCGCGTCGTTCCACAACCTCGACCTCGCGAAGGAATCGCTGGCGAAATCGGTGACCGCATCGCAGGACGGGATCAAGATCCTCGACGATGCGATCAAGGCGAAGCAGACCGCCAGCGCCGCGCCGGTGGCAGCGCCGGCCCCTGCCCCCGCCGCTCCGAAATAGCGGGTCGCTGATCTTCGTCAAGGGCGAGGCGCGCGCCTCGCCCTTTTTGGTCGCGGGCGCGGGATAATCGCGGTCGCGTCGTCAGCGCGGTGCGCGACAATGGTGGCGTACCGCCCGACGCGACGAGTCAACATGCCGCCCGTCTCCGACAGCCTGCTTTTCTGGTCCATCGCCGCGGCGATGACCGCCCTTGCGCTGGCTTTCGCCCTGCCCCGCCTGCTCGGGCGGCGCACCCCGCCGGCGGGCACGCGCCGCGCCGCAACGAACGCCGCGATCTACCGCGGCGAGCTCGCCGATCTCGCGCGCGAGCACACCGAGGGGCGATTGAGCGACCCGCAGTACGCGTTGGCGCGCGAGGAGATCGAGCGACGGCTGCTCTCCGACGCCGCCGTCGATTCCGCGGATCCCCCGCCCGGCGCGTCACCACGCGGCGCCGCGATCGTCGTGACGGTCGCGCTGCCATCGCTCGCCTTCGGTCTCTACGCGCTCTTCGGCAATCCCGTGGCGCTCGACGGTGCGCCGGATGCCGTGTCCGCGGCGACCGGCGGGTCGGAAATCGTTCCTGCCCGACGCGACGAGATCGTGCGCCATCTGGCCCGCAACGCAGCCGACGGGCGCGGTTGGGTATTGCTCGCGCGGTTGGACTTCGAGGCGGACCGCTTCGACGACGCAGCGGCTTCCTACCGGAGAGCCCTCGCGGCGTCGCCGAAAGTCGCCGCCGATGCCGGAGTCTGGTGCGAATACGCGGATGCGCTGGGCATGGCGCAGGGCGGCACGCTGTCCGGCCGGCCGCGCGAACTCGTCATGCGCGCGCTGACGATCAACGCCGCGCACCCCAAAGCCCTCGAAATGGCCGGCAGCGCTGCTTACGAGCAGCAGGAATTCGCCTCCGCCGCGCGTTACTGGCGGCAATTGCTGTCGCAGCTTCCCGAGCGCTCCGTGCAACGCGAGGAGCTCGCGACGGCGATTGCGCGGGCGGAGCGTCGCACGCTCGTTGCCGGCAGCGGTATGGACACGCCCCGATGAGTACGTCCGGCAGCGTCGACGTGGATGTCGTCGTCGTCGGCGGCGGTATTTCGGGCCTCGCGGCCGCCTTTGGCGCGCAGCAGCGCGGCGCGTCGGTCGAAGTGCTCGACGCCGCGGCTCGTGCCGGCGGCGTCATCGGCACCGTGCACCGCGATGGCGTGCTCTACGAGCTGGGCCCGAACAGCGCGCTCGACACGACGCCCCTCATCAACGAATTGCTCGACGCGCTTTCCATTCGCGCCGAACGAGCCGACGCGAGCCCGGTCGCCTCGACGCGATTCATCGTTCGCGGCGGCAAGCTCGTCCCGCTGCCGACGTCGCCGGGCGCGTTTCTGACGACGCCCGCGTTCACGCTGGGCGCCAAGCTGCGGCTGTTGCGCGAACCGTTCATCGCCCCCGCACCCGCGGACGCCGAGGAATCGATCGCCGCGTTCGTCCGCCGGCGACTGGGCACCGAGTTCCTCGACTATGCGATCGACCCTTTCGTCTCCGGTGTCTATGCGGGCGACCCGGAGCAGATTTCGGTTCCCGCCGCGTTCCCGCGCCTCCATGCCCTCGAGCAGAAATACGGCAGCCTGATCAAGGGTCAGATCAAGGGCGCGCGCGAGCGAAAGCGAAATGCCGAGAAGGCGAAGAACACCGCGGGCAGCTTCTCGTTCCGCAGCGGCATGCAGACGGTCACCGACGCCCTCGTCCGCAAGGTCGGCCGCGTGATCACGGACGCGCGCGTGCAGCAGATCGAGCGCAGTGCCGACGGCGTGTGGACCGTCACCGGCACGCGGGGTGGCGAACGCATCGTGCGGCGTGCGAGAACCGTGGTGCTCGCCGCGCCCGCGTACGAGGCGGCGAAGCTCATCAGCGCCCTGGCGCCTGCCGCGACGCAAGGTCTGTCCGCGATCCAGTACGCGGCAATTGCCAGCGTCGCGAGCGTTTACCGACGCGCCGACATCGAGCACTCGCTATCGGGTTTCGGTTTCCTCGTACCGAAGAAGGAACAGCGCCGGATCCTCGGCTCGCTGTTCTCGAGCAGCATGTTCGACGGCCGCGCGCCCGCGGGGGCCGTGCTGCTCACGTCGTTCATCGGCGGCCTCCGCAATCCCACGTTGCCCGCGAAGCCCGACAAGGAACTCGCGGAGATCGTGGACGGCGAACTCCGGGCGCTCGTCGGCGCCCGCAACGAGCCGCTGTGGACGGACGTCACCCGCTGGACCCACGCCATCCCCCAATACAATCTCGGCCACCGCGAGCGGCTGCGCCCCGTCGAGGAGGCCGAACGCGCGCTGCCCGGGCTCTTCTTCGGCGCCAACTACCGGGGTGGCGTATCTGTCGGCGACTGCATCAAGTCGGCGCATGCGATGGCGGACACGGTCACCCGCTTCCTCGGCGGCGCATGGTGACCGGGTCGGCCCGCCAATCAGCCCGGCACGCTCTCCTTCCCCGCGCCCGCGCGAATTGCGGGCAAAAAGGCCGCCTAATCGCAATGCCGGGTGATCGTGCCCGGCGGTACGCTACTCCCCAATATCCCAAACGCGAGTTCGCATCGTGCTGACCAAGACCCAGACCAACAACCAGAATCAGACGCAGCAAGCCGCCTTCCGTGTCCTGAAGGACATCGCCGCGGACCTGTCAAAAGGGGAAATCACGTTCCCGACCTTCGCCAACGCGACGGTCAAGGTCCGCAATGCGCTCGAGGATCCCAACATGGACGCCGAGCGGCTCGCGCGCGTGGTGTCGTCCGAGCCACTGCTTTCCACGAAGCTCGTCCACATCGCCAACTCCGCGGCGGTCAACCCGGGCGGCAAGCAGGTGAGCGACGTCAAGACGGCGGTCACCCGCGTCGGGTTCGAGACAGTGCGAACCGTTGCCGCCGCGGTCGCGATGACCCAGCTGCGGGCGGCGGACGACCTGCGCCGGCATGCGCAGCGCGCCGCCGCGGCGTGGCACCACAGCGTGCACGTCGCCGCGATGTCGTTCGTCATCGCCAAGAAGATGACGCGTCAGCAGCCGGAGGAGGCGCTGTTCGCCGGCCTCATTCACGACATCGGCTATTTCTACCTGCTGTCGAAGTCGGGGAACTATCCGGAGCTCGAAGCCGTGCCGGCTGCACTCGACGATGTGCTTCGCGACTGGCACCCGCCGATCGGGCAGGCCGTGCTGCACGCGTTCAAGCTGTCCGACGCGACGCTCACCGCGGTCGCGGAGCACGAGAACGGCTATTTCCAATCGCCGCCGCGCACGATCTGCGACATCGTCACGCTCGCGAACATGTTCACCGCGCAGACCAACCCGATCTACCTGCACACCGGCGCGGCGATCCCGGAAAAGCCCAACGAACCGGAACTGGTCAAGGTCCTGGCCGAGGCAAGCGGAGAGATCCGCTCCCTGGTGGCCGCGCTGCACCAATAGCAGGCATCACCGTTCCGCCGGGCCACTCGCGGTCCGGAGTCGCTCAAACGGCGACGCAGGCGGGCTCGGTCGAGGGCTCCGAGAAGAAGCGATAGGTGTTCTTGCCGGCCTGCTTGGCCGCGTACATCGCGCTGTCCGCGCTCTTCAGCAACAGTTCGATATCGTCGCCGTCGCGCGGGTAGACGCTGATCCCGATGCTCGCGCCGACGCGCCCCTGCGCACCGGCGAGGTCGAACGGTTTCGCGGCCGCCGCGAGGATCCGCCCGGCGACGACCTCGAGCTCGGACAGATCGGCGAAATCCTCGAGCAGCACGACAAATTCGTCGCCCCCCAGGCGGGCTGCGGCATTCGCGACGCCCGACCGGGCAACGACATCCGATCGGCGCAGGCATACCGTCAGGCGCTCCGCGAACATCGTGAGCAGGTGATCGCCGGCGTCGTGGCCGTAGGTGTCGTTGATCTGCTTGAAGCCGTCGAGGTCGAGGAACAGGATCGCGAGCGGCGTCTCGCGACGCTTCGCCTTCTCCAGCGCGTGCGCCAGCAGCTGATTGAACAGGTTGCGATTGGGAAGGCTCGTCAGGTAATCGAAGTGGGCGAGCTGCTGGAGCTGCTCCTGCGCGGCCTTCCGCGCGATGAACTGGCCGATCTGAAGGCCGATCGAATCGAGGACGCGCAGCAGGGCCGCATCAGGCAGGCGGACGTTGCGGACGTAGAACTCCATCACGCCGTCGAGTTCGGTGCCGATGCGGATCGGAAACGCGAACGCCCCGTGCAGCCCCGCCTTCGCCGCTTCGGGCGCGCGAAGGAAGCCCGGCTCGTGGGAGACGTCGGCGATCCAGTGGGGCATCCCGGCCTTCCACACCTTCCGGATGAGACCGGCCTCGGACGTCGGGGCGAAGCTGTGTCGCGCGCCCAGCGCCTGGAACTCGCGAATTTCCTTCGCCGCCACGCTCCACGTCTCGGCGCAGCGCAGCACCCGGCCCTGCGGGTCCCATCGCCAGCGTGCACCGCAATCCCAGCCGAGCGTTTCGCAGATCGTCTCGATCACGATCGGGATGGCGTCGGCCAGGGTCTCGGACTCGGCGAGCAGGCGCGTGACGGCGTGCTCCATCGCCTGGCGCTGCTCGAGTTGCTTGCGCTCCGTGACATCCCGCCGCACGCCGACGATGCCGCCGGCCATCGTGTGCCGCTCGGTCACCTGCAACCAACGGCCGCCGCCCAGCTCCAGCTCGGTCGGCTCGGGTGCCGGATTGCGATGCCGCCGGACGCGCTCGGCCAACCAGCCCTCGACGTTGTTCTCGTATTCGGGCGGGACGACCTCGCCCCGGGCGATCGAGGACCGCACGAGGTCCTCGAAGGTCATCCCGGCGATGTCCTCGTAGCGGCGGAAATCCGTGAACGTCTCGACGTACCGGCTGTTGCAGAGGATCAGCCGGTCATTCGCGTCGAACAGGGCGAACGCCTCCGTCAGGCTCTCGATGGCATCGACGAGCGTCGCCTGCGCGGCGGCGGCTTTGTCGTGAGCGGCCGTGAGGGCATCTTCATGCCGCTTGCGCTCGGTGATGTCGGTGACGGTGCCGCGCAGCTGCGTCGTGCGCCCGCGCTCGTCGACCACCGGTTCGCCCACGGCGTGCACCCAGCGCACGTCGCCGCCCGGCAGGACCGCCCGGAACTGGGCGTCGAAGCTGCGGCCCTCGCAAAGTGCAGGTCGGATCAGCTGTGTATACCGCTCACGATCGTCGGCGTGGACGAGCCGCAGGAATTCCTCGTCGACCGGGGCCGGACGGCCGGAATCGAAGCCGAAAATGCGGTGCGTTTCCTCGGACCAGTTGGCGATCCCGTTCGCCGGGTCGAACGACCAGCTGCCCAGCCCCGCGATCCGTTGCGCCTCCGCCAGGCGCACCTCGTTGGCCTTGATCGTCTCCAGGGCGCGCTGCTGCTCGGCATTGCTCTTGCGCAGACGGGCTCGCAACCCGCTGATGTAGCCGCCCATCAACGCGAACCACGGCAGCGTCACGGCGAGCGCCACCCACTGCAGGAGCTCTTCGCCCAGATCGAGCGCATCGGGTCGGAAGCGCCAACGCAGCGCAATGACCGCCGCGCAGGCGGCCAGGATGAACAATGCGAAGAAGAGCAGCTTCCGCGTCGTCAGGCGCAGCACGCCGAACAGGAACGCCATCACCAGGAGGATCAGAAAGACCGGCTGCCCGCCGTTCGCCCAGTATTTGGCATAGAGTACGACGAGCGTCGCCGCGAACATCTGGTGCAGCGTCAGGCTCGGATCGGCCGCGCGCAGATTGAGGCCGCTGCGGAACACCGCGAAAAACCCGAGGATCGCCACCACGATCGCAGCGCCGATCTCGATGAACGCGTCGGCGGGCAGCGCGCCCTGCAGGTAGCACGCAAACAGGAGCCCGGTCGCCAGCAGCGACGTGCCGGCAGCGACTGCCAGCGCGCGCATCCGCAGCCGCTGGTGATCCTCGACCCGTGAAGAGACATACAGACGCATCGTCGCCGCCTGGACCGCCCGTTCGAACCAGGTTGGAAGCGTGGGTACGGACCCCGATGAACGGGCCGTCCCGCTCGCGTCCCCGTGGAGGTTGCGTCCGCCGCCGAACGGTCCTCCGGTCAGCTCGTTGACCGGGCCAAAGCCGGGACCGGGGGGCCGCGCACTCATCGGATGGCCCCGCGCGGGACGAACGCGGCGCGTCGCAGACGCTGCCTCGTTTCAGTGCGGCTCGGCCGTGCCGGCTGCCGCTCCGGGCCAAGGAAGACCCACGGACGTCCGAGCGGTGATGCACCGCCATCGCCCGAGCCACCATTCGGCTTCAGAATAGTATTTGTATTCAGGTGTTTAAACATCTTACTTCAAGCTGTTTCCACGCTTCAGCGCAATTCATGTTTTCCACGGCATGTCTCCGCAATATGCATGCCATTCGCCTTGGCGGGGTGGCTCGGTGCCGGACTCGTGCTCGACGCGATCGGCGCGCGAATTGCGCGAACGCATCGGGACGGTCTGGCCATTGCTTCAAGTTGAGCGCCCCGATGCCGATAAACCGATTGGCATCCCCGGATCGGCGATCCGGATGTGATCCCGTTGCGCACTCTGCACACCCATGTCCGACAGCGCCGATTCTGTTCACCACATCCTGCAGGTCGAGGACTCCGAGGACGACGCCATGCTCGTCCGGGCGGAGTTGCGCTCGCTCGATCACCGGCTGGAGTTCCGGCGCGTCGAATCCGCCGAGGAGATGCAGGCGGCGCTGGCGGAGCGCCGGTGGGACCTGGTGATCTCGGACCACCAGATGCCGCGCTTCGACGCAATCCGGGCTTTCGACGTGCTGCGCCGCTGCCGGCAGGACATCCCGTTCATCATCCTGTCCGGGGCGATGCGCGAGGAAATGGCCGCGACGGCGATGCGGCTCGGGGCGGACGACTTCATCGACAAGTCGAATCGCGCCCGGCTCGTTCCCGTAATCGAGCGGGAGCTGCGCCACTCGCGCACGCGGCGAGCCAAGGAGCACATCGAGCAGAATCTCGTTCATCTGACCTATCACGACACATTGACCGGCCTGCCCAACGGCTCGCTGCTGACCAGGCTCATCGAGCAGTCGCTGCCGAAGTCGCATGCCGGTCGCGATCGCGCCGCGTTGCTCTCGCTCGACCTCGATCGCTTCATGCGGATCAACGACACGCTGGGCTATTCCGCGGGCGACACTCTGCTCAAGATGGTCGCGCAGCGGCTGGTCGATGCGTACTCGCGCGAGGCGGTGATCGCCCGCCTCGGGCAGGACAAGTTCGCGTTGTTCTTCGACCGGGTCGACAGCGCCGACACCGCGCTGCGGATCGGTGAGGCGGTCGCAGGGGTCTTCGCGCGGCCCTTCGAACTCGCGGGCGAGGAGATCTTCCTCACCGCGGCGATCGGCGTCAGCATCTATCCGAACGACAGCGGCGACCCGCACAGCCTGCTCCATCGCGCCGAGCAGGCGATGTTCGCGGCGAAGAAGCTGGGACCCGCGAGCGTGCGCCGCTACGTGGCCGGACCGGTCGACCACTACGGCGACGACCTGCGCCTCGAAAACGCGTTGCGCCACGCGGTCGAGCGCGAGGAGCTGTTCCTGCTGTTCCAGCCATTGGTCGACATGCAGTCGCAGTGCATCACCGGAACCGAGGCGCTGGTGCGCTGGCGGCATCCGCGGTTCGGCGTGATCGGACCGGACAAGTTCATCCGCCTCGCCGACGAGACCGGCCTCATCATCGACCTAGGGCGCTGGGTGCTCGGCGCGGCGTGCCGCCAGACTCGGACGTGGCAGCACGCCGGCTTCGCCGGACTGGTCGCTGCGGTGAACGTCTCCGCCGCCCAGTTCTGCAAGCCGGGCTTCGATCTGGAGGTGGGCGCCGCTCTCGTCGAGTCGGGCCTCGATCCCGAACTGCTCGAGCTCGAGATCACCGAAACCGTGGTCATGCAGGACGCAGAGGCGACGATCGCCACGCTGCGTCGGCTGAAGAACATGGGTGTCCGGATTTCGGTCGACGATTTCGGGACCGGCTACTCATCGCTGTCCTACCTCAAGCGGTTCCCTATCGACGTGCTGAAGATCGACCGCTCGTTCCTTTCGCGCGTGCACGAGGACTGCGACAACCAGGCCATCGTGCGCACGATCATCGCGCTCGCGAAGTCGCTCAAGCTCGCCGTGGTGGCCGAAGGCGTCGAGACCGAGCAGCAGTACGATTTCCTGCGCAGCCTCGGCTGCGACCGGGCACAGGGTTACCTGCTCGGGCGGCCGACAACGGCCGAGGAGATCCAGAAACTGCCGGGGCTGCGCAGATCGGGCGCCGGCTAGTCCGGATTGCGGGGGCGTCCCACCGTCGCGACCGCGCGCGACATGATCGGGCGGTACTCAGGTGACGGTGGCGATCTCCGTGGCCCACTGATAGGCCTGGAGCTGCATCCGCACCAGTTCGCGCTTGTCGATGCCGCCGATACGCGCGAGCAGCGCGCTGACCGCGGCCCCATCGTCGCGTTCGAGTCCCTCGGTCAGCTTGAGCAGGTCGCCGATCTCGCCTTCACGCAGCAGCAGCGCGGCTTCGACCGGCGCCGGCAGGTTGAGCTCGCGCAGGATCTCCGTATGCGGGATCTCGAGCAGCACATCCATCAGCGACAGGATGCCGGTGATGAACGCAAGCTCCTTCAACACGCTCTCGGGTCCGGGTTGCCGCGTGGCGAGGAGCTCCATCAGCTTGCCGCGCACGGCTGCGAGCTGGAGCAACGGACTGCTCTCCGGCCGATCGCCGCGCTCGGCCGTGTAGAGCAGGAGCTGCAGCCAGATCCGGAGCTGGCGCCGGCCCAGCAGCACCAGCGCGTGACGCAGCGACGTGACGCTCTGCGAACGCCCCATCGCCGCCGAATTCACCAGCCGCAGCAGATTCACGCTGAGATTCGGGTGGCGCTTGAATTCGGACTCGATGTCCCTGGTCTCTGCGTCGTCCATCGCTAGCGACAGGAGGCGCAGCAACGCGAACTTGGCCGGCTTGGCGCGCTTCGCCGACAGCAGCTGCGGGCGCGCGAAGTGGTAGCCCTGGAAGTAGTCGATGCCGAGCGATTTTGCCTGCTCGAACTGGGCCGGGGTCTCCACCTTCTGCGCGATCAGCTTGACCGAGAATCGCCGCAGCATCTTCACGATCATCGGAACGAGCAGCGGATCGATGCGCAGGAAGTCGATCTTGACGAGGTCGACGGCCGGCAACAGCTTGTCGAGCATGTCGAAGTTGCCGACGAAGTCGTCGAGGGCGATCTTGTAGCCACGCGCGCGCAGCTCGCTGCAGCGGGCGATCGTTTGCTCGTCGACAATCCGGCTCTCGAGCAGCTCCAGGACGATGCGATCGGGCGGCAGCGCTTCGATCAGCTCGCTGTACAGGAAGTCGGTGTCGACGTTGAGATAGCCGTCGAATTGGCCGATTACGTGGGTGAGCCCGATTTCGGCAAACGCGTTGGCGATGACGGTCGACGTCGCGAAGACGCTGTCCACCACGTCAGCCGAATTCTGCTCGGTCGAGCGGAACAGGAGTTCGAAGCCGACGAGCTCCATCGCCGCATCGACGATCGGCTGGCGAGCGATGTAGATGTTCTGCGCGGTGGGCGCCGGCGCGGCGACGCCCGGATCGAAGGCGTTCACCCGGCGCCTCTTGGGCAGTGACCGCCCGGAGCCGCCGATGCCGCTCGCGACAATCCACGGAAGAGGGCCGACGGACGAGAACGCCCGGCAGTGGGTCGCGGCGAGCGCAGGCGGGTGGAGGGGCGCATTGGCGATCCTGTGGAGTCGAGCGCATGCCGGAGCGCCAGGAACGGCGCCATCCGGCCATATCGCGGATCATCCCCTGTAACATCGGCAGCGGCATCCGGAAATAGAGGCCGAAACGCATCGCTTTTTCGAGCGGGGTAACACCCGTCGCACCGCAACGGCCGCGGGCTCACGTAAACTAACGGTCAGTGCCCGACCCCGCCTCCATGGTTTCCACTGCCGCCCTGCCCGGCCATGCCGCGCCCGCAGGGTCGCTCGCGCTCCTGGTCGTCGAGGATTCGCCGGACGACTACGAACTGGTCGTGGCGCGCCTCGCGTCCGCCGGGCATCCCGTGCACAGTGTGCGCGTGCAGACGGCGGCCGAACTGAGCGATGCGCTCGCGGCCCGCCCGTGGTCGGCGGTGATCGCCGACCATCGGCTGCCGGGCTTCACGTCCCTCCAGGCGCTCGCGATCGTTCGAGCCCAAGGTCGGGATCTGCCGTTCCTGATTGTTTCCGGCGCGATCGGCGAGGAGGTCGCGGCCGAGGCGATGCGCGCGGGCGCCGACGATTACGTGATGAAGGACAACCTCGGCCGGCTCGAGCCTGCGCTCGCGCACGCCATCGATGCGGCGGCGCTGCGGCGCCGCCAGCGCGAGGCGGAGGAAGCGCTTGCCGAGAGCGAAGAGCGGTTCCGGGCGCTGACCGTGAACCTCCCGGGCATGGTCTACCAGCTCCGCGCGGGACAGCACGGGGTCGAGCTCGCCTACGTCAGCGACGGCTCGCGCCGCCTCCTCGGCCTCACCCCGGCGGAGCTCGTCGCCGACCCGATGCGCTGGCTGTCGTTGTTCGTGCCTTCCGACGCGGCCGTATTGCGCGAGCTGTTCCAGAAAGCGGACGCTCTCGCGGCCGACGCGGCGCTGCCGGAAACGACCGCACCTGCGGCGCCCCCGCGGTCGCGGTGGATCGAGTTCACCGCGCAGCTCGCCGAACACGGCGGCAATTCCGTGCGTTACATCGAGTTCACCGCCCGCGCCCGCCAGGTCGCGCCCGGGCGCTGGCTGTGGGACGGGATCGCCACCGACGTCACGCCGCAGAAGCGCGCCGAGGCCGATTTGCGGGCATCGCGCGAGGAGCTGCGCGAGCTCGCCTCGCACCAGGCGCGCGTGCGCGAGGAAGAGCGCGCGGCAATCGCCCGGGAAATCCACGACGACATCGGCAGTACGCTGACCGGCGTCAAGTTCGATCTCGCGTGGCTGAAGGAGAAGCTCGCGCGCGACGATACCTACCGGAGCCATCTGGAGCAGATGGACCAGCTGGTCGATTCGGTGATCACGTCGAGCACCCGGATCATGCACAACCTCCGCCCGGGGATCCTCGACGAGGGCATCGTCGCCGCCCTGGAATGGCTGGCGCGCAACTTCGAGGGCCGAACCGGGGTCACCTGCACATTCGATTGCGTCGACGAGGACATCCCGCTCGAGCCGGATAGCGCGATCGTTGTGTTCCGCATCTGCCAGGAGGCGCTCAACAACATCGCCAAGCACGCCGGCGCGACGGTCGCCGGCGTGACGCTCGAAGTGGTCGGCGACAGGCTCGTGCTGGAGGTGCGCGACGATGGCTGCGGCGTCACACCGGCCGACCTCGTGAAGCGCGACCGCTTCGGGCTCCGCGGCATGCGCGAGCGTGCGATCGCGCTCGGCGGGTCCGTCGAGGTAGCCTCCGCTCCCCGCGGCGGCACGGTCGTCCGGCTCCGCCTTCCGCTCGCCGAGGAACCCGCCAAGTCCCGGACGGGGCCGCAGCTCGCCGCATGATCCGCGTCGCGATCGCCGACGACCATGCCATCGTGCGGCAGGGGTTGCGGCACGTTTTGGACGCCCAGCCCGATTTCTCGATTGCCGGCGAGGCGTCGAACCACGGCGAGGTGATCCAGCTGCTGCGGCGCGAACCCTGCGACGTGCTGGTGCTCGACGTCTCGATGCCGGGCAAGAACGGGATCGAGACGCTGAAACAGATCAAGGTCGAATGGCCGAAGCTGCCCGTGCTGATCCTCAGCATGTATCCCGAGGACCAGTACGCGGTACGTGCATTGCGTGCCGGCGCCGCCGGCTACCTCACCAAGGTCGCGGCGGCAGGGCAGCTTGTCGAGGCGATTCGCCAGGTGACCCGCGGACGCAAGTACATCACGCCGGAACTCGCGCTCTCGCTCGCCGAACACCTCGACCGCGATCCCGACGTGCCGGCGCACGCGCTGCTTTCCGACCGGGAATTCCAGACGCTGCGGCTGATCGCCGCCGGACGTACGCTCGCGGAGATCGGCGACGAGCTCGCGCTCTCGCCCAAGACGGTGAGCGTCTATCGCGCGCGGCTGCTCGCGAAGCTGAAGCTCACGACCAACGCCGAGCTGACCCGCTACGCGCTCGAGCAGCACCTGCTGGACTGACGCCGCATTGGGCGAGGGGGGGCCGTTTACCGCAGT
>Ga0209048_10001448_pt1 | contig 24452 bp, 25 predicted proteins | sample FrelakmetCRP12CR_FD_187146 | JGI IMG/M metagenome (GOLD analysis project Ga0209048, IMG submission 187146) | Freshwater lake sediment microbial communities from the University of Notre Dame, USA, for methane emissions studies - CRP12 CR (SPAdes)... | ecosystem: Environmental > Aquatic >... | reverse complement strand
ATGTATCCATAAGTGCTTCATGCATCTGAAGGTGGCCTTAAGCATAGCACTCATAGTTGTCATGGAATTGTTTTTAAATAGGTCCGTTAAAAACCTCAATCTCGCAGCCTTGAAAGCCCGATAAAATTAGCGTTCCACAAAGGCTGCGAAATTGAGGTTTTTAACGGATCAGTTTTTTACGCTTCTTGAACGCAAAATCTGGGTTTAAGGCTATTTCAAGGTCATTTATTAATGCTGTTCTTCATGATATCAACTGGTTAACTTGGTCCGACCCCGTTTTGATCATGCCGAACAGTATTGGCGCTGTCCCTATTTTCCTTCCTTCCGCTGGGATAAAAAAAGCCCGGCTATGAGCCGGGCTTTTTTTTCATGCACAGATGGTGCTGTTACTGCTTCGGGATGAACCCTGCGGGGAGGGTATCGGTGCCAGCGGGATTCCATACCGCACGTATTCCCTGGGCTACCCTCAAGGTAAGTATGTTGCCGATCCAAGCATTGTCTATCACGCCATTAAATGTCACGATAACATCTGCATAGGGTGGGACTGCAGTGTTATTCGGGACAACTCTCGCAGCGCTAATATAGGTCGCAGGAACAGTAACACCGAAGGTGGTCAGAATCGCTGTTAAGTCTGTGGCTGTACTGGGATAGCTGCTCTGATTGTTGTATACATCGATCATGGAGTTACCGATAGCACCCATGGCATGCGATACCTCGGTCAGCCTCGCCTTTTTCGTGTAGTTTGCGTACGCCGGGATTGCGATGGCCGCCAGGATACCGATGATCGCCACGACGATCATCAACTCGATTAATGTAAAACCTTTTTTGTTTGACCTGAACATTTTTAACATTGCCTCATTCCTCCTTGGTTTTTGGAATTCGCTTAATGTATAAAATAAGCCTTGAGGCCCTGCGGCCTGATAGAATGAACGTGCATAGTTCAGCAATTATCATTTCACTGTCTCTTTACGGATAATTTTTAAAAATCTTTAACGGTAATTATTTCGTGTGTGTATTGGGAACCTTGCGGGGTTTGTGCAGGTTCGTGGAGTACAGGAGAAACCGTCGCCGGTTACCCGTCCATACTATATTGATATCATTACATAGTTGTCCTATGCCCAGCCTATTCCTATTCTTCCTCGGCCTTCACATAGAGTATCCTCTGGCATGCCGGGCAGTTAATCAGTCTGTCGCCACGAATGAGCTCGTTGAAGAGTTGAGGCTGGATGTGCATATGGCAGCCCCTGCATACCCCTTCAAAGCATTCCACCACCGCCAGGCCCTTCTTGCTCTGCTTGATACGGTCGTACTTCGACAGGAGTGATTTGTCAACTATCTTGCGAAGGCGATCGTCTTTCCCCTTGTATTCGGCCAGTACAGCCTCAAGCTCCTTCATCAAGGTCTTGAGCTTGCCCATCTTCTCGTCCAGGATCACCTTGTCGGTCTCGAACGAGGTCCTGATCCGCTCCCGCTCGGAGGTCTTTTTTTCGATCTTTTCCATGATGGTAAGGACCTGCTCCTCGAGATCGGCCTTTCGTTTCTTGGCAAGGTCGATTTCGCGCTGCATGGCAAGATATTCCTTATTGGTCTTGATCCGCTTTATCCTGGCGTCCGCCGCATCAAGGAGGGCCTGGTTCTCTTTAAGCTCCACCTCCAGGGGGGCCTTCCTCTCCTCATAGGAAGCAATCTCCTCATCTGCCGAATCCAGGGACCTCTTCCTGGCGGTTATAATGCTCTCGATCTCAGAGACCTCCTTGGGAAGCTCTCGCAAGCCGTCTTCTGCTTTGAATATCTCAATCTCCACTTCCTGTAATGCTATCAGATCTTCCAGTAAATCCTTCAATATCTGCTCTCCTTAGTTGTTATAGGGGGAGAAGACATCCCTGCCCTGGTGGGCGTGGACTGCTACTCCCTTCAGCTCCTGTTTGAGCCTCTCTGCAAGGGGGGTTACAATGATTTCTTCTGTACCGAAATGTCCGAGATCCACCACATTCATGCCCGCTTCCTTTGCATCCAGCCCGGCATGGTAGCGGACATCGCCGGTTACGAAGGTGTCGCACCCGAGACTTAAGGCATGCTTCCAATACTCCATGCCGCTTCCCGGGCACACGGCAACCATGGACACATCCCTGCCGGTATCTATGAGACGTGCGCTTCTGACACGTAAAGCAGTTATCCAATTATTTAGGGTGGCCGGCATACTGATGGAACCTACACGCATGGACCCATTGACACTTACATCGTTTAGGGCAAGCCTTTTAGCCAGCTCGTCGGCCACACCGCCCGGGGCCTTGTCGAGATTGGTATGCATGCTGATGAGGTTTATCCGTGTCAGGATAAGCATCGCAATCTTTTTAGCGATCACATCCTGAAGATCGATGCGTGCAATGGGCTGAAAAATAAGTGGATGATGGGTGAGAATGAGATCTATTCCCGTTTCCTTTGACGTGTGAATAACCTCAAGAGAAGGATCAAGGGCCACCAGTACCGAGTTGATAGGGCTCTCTAAGTCACCCACCATGAGGCCCACATTGTCCCACTCCTCCGCAGCCTCGAAGGGGGCTATTGTATCAAGCACTGCCATCACGTCTTTAAGTATCATCATAAATGAATAAAAAAGGGATGCTGCTTATGAGCACCCCTTTGTACTGCCTTGTCGAGATTTTGCGTTATACAGTGATCATGTACGTTACCCGTTCTCACCCTTACTTCCTTGGCCCAGTTATGGGCCCACCTGGAATCGAACCAGGGACCTACCGGTTATGAGCCGGTGGCTCTACCAATTGAGCTATGGGCCCTTGTCAGGGTTCATAGTCCAAACGAAATTGAGGTGTCAAGCCCCTAATTCCCCAACACTTCGTTTTACTTTTCCCTCGTTCTCTTTGTTGGTATAAGGACTCTATGATTAACGTGGATATCACCATTGTCGGAGCAGGTGTTGTGGGCCTGGCCGTGGCCTGTGCGCTAGCAGAAAAAGGCAGGTCCATTGTCGTATTGGAGAAGGAATCCGGCCCCGGCAAGGAGACAAGCTCACGCAACTCCGAGGTGATCCACGCTGGTATCTATTATCCAACGGGTTCGTTAAAGGCCAGGCTCTGCATAGAGGGGGCTCACTGGCTGTATGCGTTTTGTGAAAGGCATACCATACCCTTTCAAAGAATCGGAAAGGTCATCGTGGCCACAAGCCCTATTGAAGAGCCTGCCATTGAGGGTCTTTGCAGACAGGGCACAGAAAACGGCGCTCAAGGGCTCACCATGATCACCAGGGACGACCTGCGAAAGAGGGAACCTTATATAACCGGAGTAAGCGCACTTTATTCACCGCGAACCGGTATCATCGATTCACACCGGCTGATCAAAACCCTCGAGGCCCTTGCCCTGAGCCAGGGCTGCACGGTCTTATACAACTCACGCCTGGCCGGGCTTGATTTCACCCAAGAGGGGTTCTTATGCACGGTGGAGGCACAGCCAACCCAGCGCTATACATTTATCACCAGGTCCCTCATCAATTCAGGGGGTCTCCACGCAGATATCATTGCCTCTATGGCCGGTATCGATGTTACTGCTGCGGGGTACCGCATCTATCCGGTCAAGGGCCAGTATTTCCGTATAAGGGGAAGAAAGCAGGGGCTGGTGAACGGCCTGGTGTACCCAAGCCCTGAAAAAGGCCTTACCGGACTGGGTATCCACTTCACCAAAGACCTCTCAGGCTCGGTCAGGCTCGGTCCTGATGCCAGGTATGTTGACAAAATCGACTATGACGTAGACCCGACCCATGCAAAGGACTTCCTGGCAAGCGCCCGAGGGCTCTTGCCGGTGCTTGATGAAGAAGATCTCATACCGGACATGGCAGGCATCAGGCCCAAGATACAGCCGCCAGGTTCAGTGGTGCGAGACTTCGTAATCCGCCATGAGGCGGACCGCGGGCTTACAGGTCTCATCAACCTCATCGGGATCGAGTCACCGGGGCTCACGAGCTGCCTCGCCATCGGTGAAATGGTAAAAGGCCTGATGGAAGACTCGGACCTTATCTAGTCAGCGCTATAGACGATTTTTCCTTCAGCAATGGTGCGCACCACCTTCCCGGTAAAGGTCCAGCCGAGGAAGGGGGTATTCCGGGATTTGGATACGATCATCTCTTCGGTCAGGGTCCAGGTGGCCTCTGGATCAAAGATCGTAATGTCAGCCCTTGAGCCTAGGCTCAGCTCACCTCCATCAATGCCTAAGATCTTGGCGGGGTTCTTGGTCACGCAGGCCAGGATCTGAGAGAAATCGATGTCAAAATCGAGGTGAAGCTTCATGAGGGCCGGCAGCAAGGTCTGAAACCCGATGATGCCGAAAGGGGCCAGGTCAAAGTCCAGGTCTTTCTCGTCCTTGGCATGAGGCGCATGGTCAGTGGCAATGCAGTCAATCAGGTTCATCCTGAGCCCTTCGATCAACGCATGCCGGTGGTCCTCATTCCTCAGGGGTGGGTTCATTTTGTAATTCGTATCATACGTCCGCACACCTTCCTCGGTGAGAAGGAGATGATGCGGTGTGGCATCACAGGTGACCTTCGCGCCTTGCTGCTTTGCCTCCCTTATAATCTCCAGGCTCCCCTTGGTGGAGATGTGGGTGATGTGAACAGGAACACCGGTATATTGCGCCATCAGCACATCACGGGATACCATGACCTCCTCGGCCAGAGGCGTTATGCCCGTCAGGCCTAGCTCTGATGCAAGCGCGCCCTCATTCATCACCCCTGTTGCTGCGAGATTCTTGTCTTCACAATGGGATATCACGGGCAATGAAAATGTGGCGGCATACTCCATGGCACTACGCATGATGGCTGCGTTTTCAACAGGCCTTCCATCATCCGAAACCCCGACAATTCCCGCCTCTTTCATGAGCCCCATCTCAGAGAGCTCTTTACCCTGCTGCCCCTTGGTCATGGCCCCAACCGGGAGCACCCTCACCAGACCCACGCTCAAAGCCTTCTGGATGATATACTGAGTAACAGAGGCATTGTCATTGACCGGATCGGTGTTGGCCATGCAGACCACTGTGGTGATGCCACCTGCTGCAGCAGCAAGGCTTCCGCTAGCAATGTCTTCCTTATATTCATACCCGGGCTCCCTGAGGTGGGCATGCATATCGATAAGTCCTGGGAGAACCCACAACCCTGTTGCATCGAGAACCTCTTCACCAGGCGGCACAGGCCCGCCTGCAGGCATGACCTCCTGAATAATGCCGTTGCGTATGAGAATATCTGAGAGTTCGTCCCGGTTATTAGCAGGGTCAATAATGCGGCCGCCGTTAATCCACATTGACATTCCCTCCAAGCGACAGGTACAGCAGCGTCATCCTCACAGCCACACCATTTTCCACCTGATTAAGGATAATGGAACGTGTCCCGTCAGCGGCGTCATGGGTGATCTCCACGCCCCTGTTCATGGGCCCTGGATGCATGATGACTGCACCTTGTTTCATCTTGTCAACCCTGGTCTTGTTAAGACCATAAAAATACGCATATTCCCGCTCACCTGAGAAATATTGTTCGTGAATCCGTTCTTTTTGCACCCTGAGCATCATGATAACGTCGGCCTCGCCCACCACGGGATCGAAGGCGGTTGAGACATTCACCCCCCATGTTTCTATACCGACGGGAAGGAGCGTCTTTGGTGCAACCACGGTGACCTGCGCCCCTACCTTTTTTAATCCATTGACATTCGACCGGGCCACCCGTGAATGCAGGATATCTCCCACAATAGCCACATGCAACCCCTCAAGCTTCCCGAAATGCTCTTTCATGGAATACATGTCCAGCAGGGCCTGAGAAGGGTGCTCATGGGCCCCGTCTCCTGCATTGATGATGGAACAGGGGAGTTCCCGGGCCAGCTTTTTGGGAAGCCCGGCATACGGGTAACGTATTACGATGCAATCGGGCGACATGGCCATGACGTTCTGTGCGGCATCCATGATGGTCTCGCCTTTTGCAAAAGAGGACCCGGACGCGGACAAGGCCATGGTATCGGCACTCAGACGCTTAGCAGCAAGTTCGAAGGACAGGCGTGTCCTGGTGGACGCCTCATAGAAGAGCAGTACTACGGTCTTGCCTCTTAGTGCCGGGACCTTCTTGATGTCCCTCTTGCTGATCTCCTTGAAGGACTTGCTCATATCGAGGATGGTATAGATCTCTTCGCAGCTCAGGTCGGCAATGGCTATGAGGTCTTTATGTGGCCAGTTCATCGTTTCACCTCGCTGATGACTACTCCTGCGATGGCCTCCTTGTCAGCAGAGGCCTCAAGTTTGATAATATGCTCATCAGGCAGGTTTATCTTCAGCCCTATGAAATCCGCCTGGATGGGCAGCTCCCTGCCATCCCGGTCGAACAGAACCATCAGATAGATCCTCCTCGGACGGCCCAGGTCAACGATGTGATCTATGGCCGCCCGGATAGATCGGCCGGTATACAGGACATCATCTACAAGGATGATTTCTTTGTCATCAACCGCAAAGGGGATATCCGTACTCCTGACCTCAGGATAGGACTTTCTCCGCGTGAGATCATCCCGGTATAAGGCGATGTCAAGGACCCCAAGGGGTAGTTGTTTTCCTGTCTTTTCCTCAAGGAGCTTCACGAGGCCTCTTGCCATCAGCTCGCCTCCGCTGCGCACGCCGATGAAGGCCACCTCGTCCCAGGCACTGATGGAGGCCATAAGCTCATCGGCGAGCCTGACGAGGATTGATTGGATCTCTTGGGGACTTCTTGGTATCTCTTCCATATCCGCCCCCTAACGCACGAGATGACCGATACGCCAGTAGCGTATCCACGGTTTTTCGCTTGTCCAGGAAAAGTAGATGATGAACGCCCTGCCTTTAATATTCTCGATAGGGACCTGCCCCCAGAAGCGGCTGTCATAGCTCTGGTCCCTGTTATCTCCCATTGCAAAGATATGCCCGGGACTTACCGTGAACGGCCCAAAGAAATCCCGGACTTTGCCGGGTCCCTGGTTCAAGGTAAAGGGGTCTGTATATTTTTCTTGGGGTATCTCATGGCGCTTCCCGTTGACGTAGACCTTCTTATCCCTAACCTCGATCACATCCCCAGGCAGGCCGATCACCCTTTTTACGAAATCCATTTCATGATTTACCGGAAAGGTGAAGATGATGATGTCTCCTCTGGATGGTATCTTATCTGCCCCCCAGATCTTCTTGGTGGTAAGCGGCATAGTAAGGCCATAGGTAAACTTGGTCGCAAGGATATGATCGCCTTTCAGCAAGGTATCCTCCATGGATGAAGACGGGATCCGATAGGCCTGGAGAATGAAGGCCCTGATGACCATGGCGATCAAAAACGCAACGATGAGGGCCTCTGCCCAATCCCTTGCAACGCTCTTGTTCTTCTCTTTACTCAATTGCCGCCTCCTTAGCAAAAACCCTACCGACCTCTTTGTGTGTTTCTACGTATCCATTGCACTGTTTAACAGAAATGTATTTTTTCCTAAAGATGATTCTCATCAAGCCTTTATGCCGAGCCTTTCACGTGCTGCAGAAAATCATGGACATAGTTCTCCAAAGATGCCTGCCAGATGGGCATGAGCTTGCAGGTTTTTTCTGTGAACTTTTTCGTTGAAAGGATGGAATAGGTTGGTCTTTTTGCAGGCCGTGGAAATTCCAATGTGCTTACCGGTATCACCTGTGTACCCAGTCCGACAAGCTCGATGGCCTTCTTCGCAAGATCGAACCATGTGGCCTTGCCCCGGTTGCACACGTTGTATATCCCGCGCGCATCCATCTCCATGAGCTGCATAATAGCCTTTGCCAGATCAGGTGCAAAGGTGGGAGAGCCCCACTGGTCATTCACGACACGCAGGCTCTCATTGATCTGGGCGGCGGAGAGAATCGTTGAAACGAAATTCCTCCCATTATGGCCGATGAGCCACTGTGTCCGGATGATGACATAGTCCTCCATCTGATGCCTGATGGCGTTCTCTCCTGCAAGCTTGCTGATACCATAGACATTTATCGGGTTCGTGGTGTCTTCTTCAAAGTACGGTTTCCCCTTTGTCCCATCGAAGACGTAGTCGGTGCTGATATGGAGGAGTCTTACGGAGAGCTTTCTGCATGCGTGCGCCAGAAGGTCAGGGCCTTTAGCATTGAGCAGGAGGGCCTGCTCCTCGTGCTCCTCTGCCATATCAACATTGGTGTACGCTGCGCAGTTTATGACCCAGGCCGGCCTGAACGAGGCAAGGGCATACCTGATCTGATCCTGCCGGGTTATGTCAAGCCTGTCATCCTTTGAAGAGATATCGGTGCCCCAGACCTCATGGCCTCCCATCTCCAAGGTCTTTACGACCTCGTACCCCAACATGCCCCTGGCCCCGGTTACAAGCACCCTCATCGGTTGCCGTACATCCTTTCGTAATAACTTTTGTAATCTCCGGAGATGATCCGTTCCCACCATGGCTTGTTGGCAAGATACCACTCAATGGTGGAAGAAATACCATGGAAGAAATCCATGGAAGGTCTCCAGCCAAGCTCGAGAGTGCTCTTCGAATAGTCCATGGAATACCTAAAGTCATGGCCGGGCCTGTCTTTCACAAAACGGATAAGCGTCTCTGGCTTGCCGAGATGCCTTAAGATGGTGCGTACGATCTCGATATTTTCCTTCTCCGTGCCACCGCCGAGATTATAGGCCTCTCCCGTTACCCCTTTTTCCGCCACAGTGACGATGCCCTTGCAGTGATCCTCAACATAGATCCAATCCCTTACGTTCTTGCCGTCTCCATAGACGGGCAGCTCTTTATTATTCAGCGCGTTTACTACCATCAGAGGGATAAGCTTTTCAGGGAATTGGTAGGGTCCGTAGTTGTTGGAGCACCGGGTGATCACTGCATCCATTCCGTGGGTCTTGATGTAGGCCCTCACCAGGAGGTCTGCGGCTGCCTTCGATGCCGAATAGGGGCTGTTGGGCGCCATGGGAAGATCTTCGTGGAAACTCCCCTGGTTGCCAAGGCTCCCATAGACCTCATCCGTAGATACCTGTAAAAATCGCTTCACCCCGTGCTTTAGGGATGCATCGAGTAAAACCTGCACACCCACCACATTGGTCCGGACGAATACCCCGGCCCCTTCGATACTCCTGTCCACATGGCTCTCGGCAGCAAGATTCAGCACCAGGTCGAATTTGCTCTGTGTGAAGAGATCAACCACAAAGCCGGTTTCGGCAATGTCCCCCCTCACAAAGGAATATCTTGAGGGAAAGTCCTTTGTGAGGCCATGCGTGTTTTCCAGGTTACCCGCATAGGTCAAAAGGTCAAGGTTCGTAACCTGCCAATCAGGCCTGTTATTCAAGATATACTTGATAAGATTCGTCCCGATGAAACCGCAGCCGCCTGTAATGAGGGCCTTTATCATTTTGTTACTCCCTATTAGTATTCCACACCCACAAGGTAGAGGCCCTGGGGCGGTGCTGTAGGCCCGGCAAAACTCCTATCCTGAAGCGCCATGATCCGTTGTATGTCTGTTGGAGCACGCTTTCCCTTGCCCACCTGAAGTAATGTACCGACAATGTTTCTTACCATATGACGTAAAAATCCGCTACCTTGCATACAGAAGAATACCTTGTTTCCCTTTTGTAACACCTCTGATGTGGTGATACAGCGAATAGTTGTCTTTACAGGAGACCCTGCCCCCTGGAAGGAAGCAAAATCATGCTCTCCGAGAAAATAGCAGGCGGCTTCATGCATGGCTGCACAATCGAGTGGTCCTTTCTCGTGCAAGGCGTAACGCGCCAGAAAAGGGTTCCTGATAGGCGATATCTCAATGACATAGACATACGTCTTGGCCTTGGCCATCTGTCGTGCATGAAACTCCGGCGCCGCATCCTCGGCGGAAAGGGCTGCAACATCTCCGGGGAGGATAGTGTTGATGCCGCGGATGAGACCCTCTGTGGGGATTGTCGATTCAGTTGGGAAGTTGATCACCTGGGCAAAGGCATGGACGCCTGCATCGGTACGGCCCGAGGCTATTACCCGTACCGGATGGCCCAAGATCACCTGGAGGGCAACCTCCATAGTCTCCTGAACGGTCCTGACCCCGCCCTGGATTTGCCAACCCATGAATGCCGCTCCATCATAAGCGATTACACATTTGATATTTCTCATGGTAGGAACATTTCCTGCCGAAAGATATATAAGATTATACGAAAGAGGCAAGGATTAAGATGAATCTCTTCGGATGGGAAACCAAAGGTTATCAAATTGAATCCATGACAGCCGGCTGTAAGTTCGGAGAAGTTTATGTACAATGCTCCGTAGATGAGGTCTCTCGCACCGACATGACCTGCACCATTCCGACATGCCGCATTCAGCAAAGCCTGATGGATATGCTGAATAAACCCGTAACGGTAAGCGTTAACAATATGCTCATGGAAGGGTCCCTGGCCTGGTATACCATTGAAGAATCGACCTACCGCATCGGTATTGCTATAACCCCGAAAGATCGCCCTGTTTGGCGTAAGGTCCTTGAGGCAACGAGCAGGGTTTTGATGCATCCCTCTGCCAGGCCTGCATCGTTGTAATCTGGATTCTGCAATTGATTGTACCCATAAATACTCTGCGCACTTCAGATTGCCTTAAGCATAAAGATCATCGTGACCATGAAATTGTTTTTAAATAGGTCCGTTCAAAACCTCCATCTCGCAGCCTTCAGGTCCGACAGAATAAGCATATCGCAAATACTACGAGATGGAGGTTTTGAACGGATCAGTTTTTTTACGCTTCTTAACCGCAAAATCCGGGTGTAATCCTTCTTACGATACAGGGGCCCACTGAATTTCGTCCTGTTCGATTCTGCCCAAAGAGACAAACGTGATCTTGTCCTCAACAAATATGTCATTGGCCAATGAAACGATGTCTTCGAGACAAACAGCCTGAAGCTTTTCCACAACCTCTTCCACGGTTACTTCCCGTCCGTAGTAGATCTCGTTCTTTGCCATGGACGACATCCTGTTCACCGAACTCTCTCTCGACAGGAGCAGGTTGCCCTTGATCTGCGCCTTGATATCCTCAAGCTTGATGTCCTTGAGGTCGCCGGCCTTTAGTCTCTTCATCTGTGTGCTGATCACTTCCAGGGTCTTGTTCACGTTCTCGGGCGTGCACGCGGTATAGATCGCCAAGGCCCCGCTGTCACGGTATGCATAGAGAAATGAATAGATGGAATATACGAGGCCCCGCTCTTCCCTGGCTTCCTGGAAGAGCATGGAACTCATGCTTCCGCCGAGCATGGTGTTGAGGACAATATAGGCCCACCGCCGCTCATCGTTCATTGCAGACCCGGTGGTCCCTAACGTGAAATGGACCTGCTCGATGTCCTTGTAATACACCTTTTTCACGCCACTCAGTGAGGGAGGGATCTGTTCATCATAGCGGCCTTGCCGCTGATTCATCCCTTCGAACAGTGGCGTGGTGAAATCCACCAATTCCTGGTGATCGAGGTTGCCCGCCCCGGCAACAATGATGGAATCCGGGGAGTATGAGGTGTTTATAAAATCGATGATGCTCTGCCTCCCGAAAGACCCGACGTGCTCAACAGTCCCAAGGATTGAGATCCCCAGTGTTGTATTGCGGAAAAAGGCCTCGGCAAAGAGATCGGTTATGTAATCATCCGGGGTATCTTCGGTCATCCTTATTTCCTGGAGAACGACCTTTTTTTCCTTTTCCAGATCATCAGGGTTGATCTCTGCATTGAGAAAGAGATCAAAGACAATGTCAGCAGCCTTGAAGCGGTGCTCGTCCAGCACCTTGGTATAGTATATGGTATATTCTTTTGAGGTCTGGGCGTTCAGATGACCGCCCAGCGCATCGATCTCCTTGGCAATCTGCTGGGCGGTGCGACGCGGTGTCCCCTTGAAAAGCATATGCTCGGTGAAATGCGCTATCCCTCGATCCTTTGGAGGATCGTTGCGGGAGCCGGCATTTACCCATACCCCTAAGGAGACAGATCGGATGCCCGGCATCTGCTCGGTCAGTATCCTGACCCCGTTTGGAAGGAGCGTGGACGTGATCATCCTATGTCAGCGGCTGGTTTCGCTCAGGGCTTCCTTGCGTGACAGGCGGATCTTCCCTGTTTTAGAGTCAATGCCGATGACCTTTACAAGAATTTCATCTCCCTCCTTAACAACGTCACGTACATTATTCACCCGTTCGTTGGCGAGTTGAGAGATATGTACAAGTCCGGACTCACCGGATGGGAAGTCGACAAATGCCCCGAAATCCATGATCTTGGCTACCTTCCCGCTATATACACGGCCGATCTCCATCTCCTTGGTGAGTGTCTGGATCATTTCCACGGCCATCTTTGCATGTTCTTCATCCGCAGAGAAGATATCCACCCTGCCGGAATCATCGATCTCGATCTTGGTGTCGGTCTTGGAGGTAATGTCCTTTATCACCTTACCACCTGGGCCGATAATATCGCGAATCTTATCTGGATTGATGTGCAACGTATAGATCCTTGGGGCATACGGGGATATGAGAGCCTTTGGTTCGTTAATTACTTTGGCCATTTTCTCCAGGATAGAGAGCCTTCCGATGCGCGCCTTTTCCAGTGCATCACGCAACACCGCCTCAGGGAGGCCGGATATCTTGATGTCCATCTGCAAGGCAGTGACGCCATCGGTAGTGCCGGCGACCTTGAAGTCCATATCGCCGATGTGATCTTCATCGCCTAAGATATCGGAGAGGACCATATAATCGTCACCCTCCTTCAGAAGCCCCATGGCAATTCCGGCAACAGGCTTTTTCACCGGCACACCGGCATCCATCAGCGACATGGAGCCCCCGCAGACCGTGGCCATTGAGGACGAGCCGTTGGACTCGAGGATCTCTGATACGAGCCGGATTGTATAGGGGAAGGACGCTACATCAGGAAGGATCTTGCTCAACGCCCTCTCGGCCAGGTTGCCATGGCCGATCTCTCGCCTGCTGGGCCCCCTGAGCATCTTCACCTCGCCCACGGAAAACGGAGGGAAGGAGTAGTGGAGCATAAAGGATTTCGTGGTCTCTCCCAGCAGGGTCTCAACCCTCTGCTCGTCTCTTGGCGTACCCAGCGTCGTTGTGGCCAGGGCCTGTGTTTCACCGCGGGTGAAGAGCGCCGAGCCGTGCGTGCGAGGAAGGATACCTACCTGGCAGTCGATGGTCCGGATGTCATCGAACCCCCTGCCGTCGATACGTGTCCGCTTTGCCTTCATCAAAGCGCGGATGGTCTTTTTCTCCACCTCGGAGAAGGCTGCCTTGACATAGGCCTGCCGCTCTTCGGTGTCATCGGCAAAGCTCTTTAATATATCCCCTTTCAACTGTTCAAACAGGGCCTGGCGGCCTTGTTTTGAGTTATTCCCGGCGAAAATCTGTTCGAACCGGGGCGCAGCCATCTTCATGATCTCATCAAAGAGGGCTGGGTCCTCCTGCGGTGCATCAATCTTCATCTTTTCCTTGCCTACGGCCCTGCCGAGCTCTTCGATTGCCTCCACGACCTCTATGATTCTCTTGTGGGCGTAGGAGATCGAATCGATGATCGTGCTTTCAGAGAGTTCGCCGGCCTCGCCCTCCACCATGACGATGGCGTTCCTTGTGCCAACAACCAGAAGATCCAAAGAGCTGACTTCCAGCTGTGCCACGGAGGGGTCAATGATGAATTCGCCGTTGATCAGGCCAACTCGGGCTCCTCCCACAGGCTCTAAAAAGGGTATGCTTGATATGTGCAACGCTGCGGAAGCCCCATTAATCGCCATCACATCCGGAGTACATGCCGGGTCAGCGGAAAGGACCATGGCGATGATCTGTATCTCGTTATGAAAGGTGGATGGGAACAGCGGGCGGATTGGTCTGTCAATGCACCGTGCCGTCAATATCTCCTGGGTTCCGGGTCTGCCGTCCCGCTTGATAAAGCCGCCCTTAATCCTGCCGGCGGCGTAGCTCATCTCCTGATATTCAACCGTGAGCGGAAGAAAATCTATGCCTTTTCGTTCTTCCTTTGCAGAAGTGGCTGTTACGAGAACCACACTGTCACCCTGGTGCATAAGGACCGCGCCATCTGCCTGCCGGGCTACCGTCCCAACCTCAAAAATAAGAGGAGCCTTTGTTCCTTTTGCTTGTATTTTCATATTACCTCTGACTTCCTCATATCATTATTTCCGCAGGTTCAATGTCTGAACAAGTTCGCGGTAGCGTTTGACGTCATGATCACGCAGGTAGTTTAAAAGCCTTCGCCTCTGCCCAACGAGCATGAGAAGTCCTCGGCGGGAGTGATGATCTTTTTTGTGAACCTTAAAATGCTCTGTGAGATCGTTGATCCTCTTGGTGAGTATCGCCACTTGGACATCAGGGGAACCGGTATCATTTTCATGTTTTTTGAACTGATCGATGATCTGTTTTTTTTCCTCTGCTTGCAACGCCACTTCGTAATCCTCCTGCGTATATACGTACTATTTTATTTCTCTTTCTATGACTCATCACCCATGTTTCCTGTCAAAAAGAGACCAGGAGCTTACCACACCTTAATTTCTGCTGTAAATAGCTAATAAGTCTTGAAGCCCCTGGTGATATGTCCCCAGATGCCTCCTTCCCGGTTCACCCTCGCTATGCAGATGAGGCTCCCTTGCATATTCAAGACCGCAACACTTTCGTCCTGGGGCGCCGCCACGTCATCAAGAACCCAGGACAGCTGGATGGACTGGCCATCCCTTACGCCTTGCTCTCCGATTTTTGTGACGCGCGCCTTTGGGATGGTCAATGCATCCAAGAGAGATATAACTGCCTGTTCCCCTTGCTGTGAAAGCCCGTCCAACGAGGTTGACTGCTTAAGGTTGAATCCCTCACTACGGATCCTCCTGAGTTCTCGGAGGTATCCACCGCACCCAAGATATGCACCAAGGTCCCTGGCTATGGCACGTATGTAGGTGCCCCTTGAGCATACGATACGGACTCTTGCCCAGTCGGGACCGACCTCAAGAATCTCGGCGGCTTCAAGGTGAACCTGCTTGGGTCTTGGGTTCACTTCCTTATTGGCCCTTTTAAGCTTATACAGCCTCTGGCCGTTCAACTTCTGGGCACAATAATCGGGGGGACGCTGATTGATCCACCCCCTGTTTTCCTCAAACCACATCTTCAGCTTGCCCTCGTCGATTCTAACATTCTCGAATCGCTGTGTCACCTTGCCGGTTATGTCATCCGTATCAGTGGCCATCTCAAATCCGATGAGCGCACTATATTCCTTTTCATGCGTCTGCATATAGGGCAACAGCTTAGTGCCCTGGCCTATGCCTATACAAAGCAGGCCGGTGGCAAAGGGATCCAGCGAGCCGAAGTGACCGGCCCTCTTCACCTGCAGGATACCTATTACTTTATCAACAGCCTTACGCGAGGTGATGTACTTGGGTTTGTCGATGAGTACGATGCCGTCTAGAGCCACTTGAGCCCTTCCTTGATGATCTCATGGATGAGAATATCCGGCCTTCCTTTTATGGTAAATCCCGCGGCCATCCCATGACCGCCTCCGCCGAAGGCCGTGGCGGTCTTCAGCGCGGCATCTGGTATTTTGCTCCTGATGGAGCAGCTGAGCGTGCCTTCGGACTGCTCTTTCAGAAAGATAATAAGGTTGGAGCCTGCTATGGATGCAATCTCCTCCACGATCCCGGTGGCATCCTCTTGCCTGGCGTTGAATCTATTCATATCTTCAATAGACACATAACTGGCATAAAGGCCGCCTCGAATAATCATGCGATTCATAACCGTACACAGGATATTATAGAAGGCAAGGGCCTTGGTCTTTTTGATCTGATAGGCAATCCGGTGCGGGTCTGCGCCGGCGACGGTCAGCTCGTGGGCAATCTGAAATACCCTCGCATTCGTGTTTGCATGCATGAAACCCCCTGTATCGCCGAAGATGCCCATATAGAGGTTCGCGGCGATGGAAGGGGTAATCGTCACATTCATCCTGCACAGGAGATCATATACCATCTCGCAGGTTGAGGATTTTTCTGAATCTATCCAGGATGCATAGCCGATATTATTCGTGGTCCTGTGGTGATCGATCACTACTACCTTGCCCCGTGGTTTTATATTCGCAAGCATGGCCATATCCGAGACATCCACCAGAAAGGTGATCTCGACCGCTAAGAGGTCTTGTTCTAAAGGCTTATCGGTGAAGTCGAGAATAGTGGGTACAGGTGTCGGATAAACAAGACAAACTGATTTGCCTAGGGAAACAAGAGCAAGGCCCACAGCCCTGGAGGCTCCAACAGCGTCCTCATCCGGGCTCTTGTGTGTGATGATCTCGAAGGACTGGTGAGCCTTTATGATCTCAGCTATCTTGGTTGTCATGTTTGCCAATGCTTTCGAGGATCTCATCTATCTTGGAGCCATAATCGAATGATTCATCATAGGAAAAAAACAGAGAAGGCACGGCCCTCAAGCTCAGTTCCTTCTTGAGCTCCCGCCGAAGAAATCCGGTTGCGCTCTTGAGCCCGTCGTGCGCCCCATCTTTCCTCAATGAGTCAAAGACACAAAAAAAGATGCGTGCATTCTTCAGATCTATGCTCACATCAACACCCGTGATAGTGACGCCTTCCACCCTGGGGTCTTTGACCTTCCTTAAGATGAGCACGGCTATGGTCTCCTTGAGGAGATCGCCCACCCTGGCTTGACGTACGCTGAGTATCTTCATATGTGTATGATCTCGATCCTGCTGGCGAGAAGTTCCACCTCGCCGCCTGCTTCAATGCCTGTAATAATCTTATCGATCACGGAATTGATAAATGCCACCTCATTGCTTACAAGGGTTATCCCGAGGGTAGAGGCCTGCCACTTGTCGTTATCATCAACCTCGGCTACGGACACGTTCATCCTTGACAGACGATCTTTGATAGATTTCAAGACCTTGCGCTTCTCTTTTAAAGAGTGAGCACCAATGATCATGAGCCGGAGCTCGCAGGCGCCTATCACCACGTGGTCTGGCGCTCCACTCTCTCTTTGGTGAAGGACTCAATGACGTCGCCGGCCTTGATGTCGTTATAGTTCCCGAAACTCATGCCGCACTCAAAGCCCGATGCCACTTCCTTTGCATCGTCCTTGAACCTTCTCAGGGATTCTACCCGGCCCTCATGGATGACCACATTGTCACGCAACAGCCGTGCCTGTACCCCCCGGACCATGGTACCCTCGGTGACCATACATCCTGCGATGACTCCCACCTTGGGGACCTTGAACACGTCTCTCACCTCGGCCCGGCCCTGTATGACCTCTTTGTAGACCGGCTCGAGCATGCCGCGCAGGGCCTGTTTGATGTCCTCGAGGAGATCATAGATGATGGTGTAAAGCTTGATCTCTATATTGCTCTTCTTGGCCAGGTCTCTCACCTTGGGCTCCGGCCTCACATTGAATCCGACAATGATGGCAAAAGCTGTTGAAGCGAGGAGCACGTCGTTTTCCGTAATACCGCCCACGGCTGAATGGATCACGTTGATCCTCATCACGTCTTCACCGGTATCTATGCCTTTGACCGCATTGACAATGGCCTCTACGGTTCCGTGCACATCTCCCTTGATGATCAGGTTGAGCTCTTTGAGCTTGCCTTCTTTCACCTGGTTATACAGATCTTCCAGTGTTACTAAAGCCTTCTGCTCAGGGGCCTGGAGACGGGATATGTTCACTTTATCCTGGAGGTACTCGATGATCTCCTTGGCCTTCTTCTCATTCGGAACTACGAACATGGTATCCCCGGCGGATGGCGGTTCGGCAAGCCCTGTGATCTCCACCGGCATGGCAGGGCTTGCGCTCTCGATGGCCACTCCTCTGAAGTCAAACATGGCCCTTGCCTTGCCCCATTTGGACCCGACAATGAAGATATCGCCCCTCTTTAACTCACCCTGCTGGATGAGCATGGTGCACATGGGCCCTTTATTCTTGTCAAGCTTGGACTCCAGAACAACACCTTTGGCCGGGCCGTCTATATGGACTTTGATATCCATTACCTCTGCCTGAAGCAGGATCATCTCCAGGAGGTCATCAATGCCGGTGTGCTTCTTTGCCGACACGTCAACATAGATGGTATCTCCGCCCCAGTCTTCGGGCACGAGCCCGAGCTCGGAGAGCTGCTCCCGAACCCTCGCAGGGTTGGCATTGGGTTTATCAATCTTGTTTACCGCCACAATGAGGGGGATCTTGGCTGCCCGGGCGTGGTTTATGGCTTCCCTGGTCTGGTCCATAACACCGTCGTCTGCAGCAACAACCAGGACCACGAAGTCCGTGACCTGGGCACCTCGAGATCTCATGGAGGTGAAGGCCTCATGGCCCGGCGTGTCAATAAAGGTGATGACCTTGTCCTTGCACTTTGCCTGGTAAGCCCCGATATGCTGGGTAATACCGCCGAATTCGCTGTCGATAACGTTTTCTGACCTGATGGCGTCAAGCAGGGATGTCTTTCCGTGGTCTACATGCCCCATGACCGTCACCACAGGGGGCCTTGAAACGAGCTTTTCGGGCGAATGGGCAGTATCCGTGAAGTACTCCTCATGGATCTCGTCGCGAGTCTCTTCTGTCTCGAAGCCGAGCTCGGTTGCTACGTATGTGGCCTCCTCAGGGGATATGTACTGGTTCTGGTTGGCCATGATCCCCAACCCCATGAGTACCTTGATGACCTCGGACGCCTTTACTCCCATTTCCTTTGCAATGTTTGCCACCGTTATGGTGGCCCCTATCTTGAGCTTCTTTTTCTTGAAAGGCTGGAGTTGGGCAACCCCTCTCCTGTCCTTTTTCTTCTTGAATTTCTTGCCCTGGGAAGTCCTCCCCGCTCCGTACAGGTCGGTCTGTGTGTAGACCTCAGTCTCCGGGACCGGTTCGATCTTCGGTTTCAATACGGCAACACGGGCACCGGTCTTATCAACGCCTGCTTCTTCCTCTTCTGCCTGGACCTCTGTGGCCTTAGGGGGTTTTTTGCCCTTCTTCTTATTATCTTTTTTCTTTGCCTCTTTTTCTTCTTCCTTCTCAATCTCCTGGGGTTTGACGATCACCCCGGGGACCACGGGGATATTAGCAGGGGCCTGTGCCATCTCTTTCTTGGCACTGCCGGAGACAGGGGTAGAAGGTCCTTTTGCCGGCTCAAGCCGTGCCTCTTCAAGAACAGGGGCGGCCGGTGTCTTTTTGGTCTTTCCTTCGCCCTTTGGTGAGAGAGCCTCTTTGGCAGCCTCAATAGGCGGCGCCTCTTTCAATGCACCCTCTTTTTTGGGCACCTCCTTCTTTTTGGGCGGCTTCTTTTCACCCGTATCCTGTTCAGCCGCCTCTGTGGGCTGGATCTCAATTTTCGCCAGGGCCTCTTCCGGTGGCGAGGCCTCGGGAGCAGGCTTAGCCCTTCGGCGGATAATAGTAGTGCTTACCCGCTGTTCTTCATAGACATCCTGGAGGTCTTGCTCTTCTGTTTTCTGGGTGTCTTTCTCGAGCCGTTTCCTGATCCTTTCGATATCATGGACATCGAGGATACTCATGGTGTTTTCCACCGAAATGGCCAAGTCCTTGGCAACGCGAAGCAGATCCTTCGCCTCTAGAGAAAGGTCTTTTGCCAGTTCGAAAATCCTCATCTTTTTCATAACGCTCGCCCCTTGGAAGACAACCTCTCATAAAACCGGAAATTTCTCAATATGGGAAGGCCATTGCCACTTCCTGCAGATCTTATAAGGGTATCACAAACCGAAACAAGCAACCGCTCCATGGTCGATTTATCCTTAAAGAGTGCCTTGGACCTCCTGTTCTTCCATGCGTTCAAGAAACAGCTTTGCTCCGGGCATAGATAATAACCCCTGCCCTGTCGGCACTGTCGTTCATCGAACAAGTCCGATTCTTCTTTGTGTAGCACGAAACGCAAGAGCTCCTCCTTGTGAAATATCCCTCTGCAGCTTACGCACTGCCTGTATGGTCCGTCTTTACGTCTCACTGCCCTCCTGCCGTTGCCCTTAAGATAATCTTCTTGGCTATTGTCTCATCGATCCCTTCGAATTCGAGAAGGTCTTCTTCCTTTGCCTTGGCAAGGTCGTCCAGCGTCTTATACCCTGCCTCCATCAAGACCTCCACGATGGATGGATCGATATCTGCTATGTTCTCCAAAGACCTCTTGTCTTCAGAGGACACCACTTCCTCCGTGCCCTCTGACCCCACGTCTATCTTCCACCCCGTGAGCTTTGCAACCAGCCTTACATTCTGGCCCTTCCTCCCGATTGCAAGGCTCAGCTGGTCATCGGACACAATCACATCCATGCTGCGGTTGGACTTGTCCACAATAACCTTTGATACCCGTGCCGGAGATAAGGCATTGCACACAAAGCGGACAGGATCTTCAGACCAGACCACGATATCCTGCCTCTCTCCCTTGAGTTCCTGGATCACGTTCTGGACCCTGGCACCCTTGACACCCACACAGGTCCCAACGGGATCTACCTTGGTGTCATGGGAGCGGACCGCTATCTTTGCCCTGATGCCTGGTTCCCTGGCAACAGCCACGATCTCCACGATCCCCTCCGCCACCTCGGGGACCTCCATCTCGTAGAGCTTGACCAGGAACCTCGGATGGGTCCTGCTCAGTTCCACCTGGGGCATTTTCAGCGACTTGGTCACGTCCAGGACAAGGGCCTGCATACGGTCTCCACGCCTGAGGATCTCCCCTGGTATCTGCTCCTTCTCCCGAAGAATGGCCTCGGACTTGCCGAGATTCACGATCACATCCTTGCGGTCGAACCGGTGGATGAACCCTGAGACAATCTCACCTTTGATGTCGATGAAGCTATTATAGATGGCATCGCGTTCGACCTCTTTTACCTTCTGGACTATCACCTGTTTGGCGCTCTGGGCTGCAATCCTGCCAAGCTTGGAGGCATCGAGCTTTTCGCCCAGTTCGTCACCCATCTGGCAACTTGGATCGAGCTCCCGCGCCTGTTTCATGGATATCTGGATGTTCGGGTCTTCCACCTCTTCAGTGACTACCTTGAATTGGAATACCTCAACCTCGTCCAGCTTTGTATTGTAATGGGCCTCGATATTATCATAATCTCCATAGACTTTCTTTGCAGCGCTCTGGACAGCCGCTTCGACAACCATCACCAGGTCCTCCTGCCGCAGGCCCTTCTCTTTAACGATGAGCTCGATTACCTTTGAAAGATTCAGAACCATACCATCTCCCTAGAAATCAAGATTGGCCTTGATTATATCGTTTAGCCCCACAGAAACCTCCGATCCTTCCACTTCAAATATCACATTTTCCCCCTTAAGGGCCGTTATGGTACCCCGAAATATCCCTTTGTCGGTCTGCACTTTTGCCCTTCGCCCGGAAAAATGCTCAAATTCCCGTGCAGTCTTCAGCTTTCTGTTCAGCCCGGGTGAGGATACCTCCAACCGGTAGTTGCTCTCGATGGGATCTTCGGCATCGAGGAGCAGGCTCACCCTCCTGGTGACAGAGACACAGTCGCCGAGCGTCACTCCGCCCGGCTTGTCGATGGTAAGCCGCAAGCTCTTCCCTACGAATTCTAAATCGATGAGCTCAAACCCCATCATCGAGAGCTCCGTATTTGCCATTGCAAAAATCTTGTCCATCAGTCCTCTGTCCATCATACTAAATAAAAAAGCGGGCACGCGCCCACTTCCTCGCCTCCGCAGTTCTCTTCAAAGCGCTTTTTTAAAAATCGCTTCAGAGCGGGCAACGGGATTCGAACCCGCGACATTCAGCTTGGGAAGCTGACACTCTACCAACTGAGCTATGCCCGCATTGCCCTCTCTAATAGAATATGACCATATTGCTTGTCAAGGAAGTCTTTAGATAGGCGCACTTATAGACCCCGGATAGACCCGGCTCTTTAAGAAATACCAGCACAAAATCACGCTTCAAGCGCGGACGAGGAATCAGAAGTCTTTAGTTCATCCGGGAATGACCTTAATCAGAATAGAACGCTTTCTTGGCCCGTCATACTCAGCGAGGAATATCCCCTGCCAAGTCCCCAGGATCAAAGCGCCGCTCTCAACGATTATCGTAACACTCGATCCTGTAATGCTTGCCTTAATATGTGCGTCCGAGTTGCCCTCGGCATGGCTGTAAGGCCCGTCAAAGGGAATAATCCTGCTGAGAAATGCACTGATGTCTTCCTTAACCGAAGGGTCGGCATTTTCATTGATCGTGATGCCGCAGGTAGTGTGAGGCACATAGACAACGATGACGCCTGAAGAAATTGCAACGCTTCTCAGAAACGCCTTGACTTGGGAGGTGATGTCAATGAGCTGGGTACGCGAACTGGTCTGTACTTCAAGCCTCTTTATCATCGGTATCCTCCCTTCCCTTAACCCTCAAGCCTTACTTTGAGTTATTGGGCAAGCGTCCTGAGAAAAAGCCGTGAGAAGTTTTCTGATGTGACCCGGGCTATCTCTTCGGTGCTCGTCTTTTTGATCCGCGCAATCTCGTCGACGACCTTGATGACGTAGAGCGGTTCGTTCCGCTTACCTCGAAACGGTTCCGGCGTCAGATAAGGTGCATCCGTTTCCACCAGCAGGAACTCGAGCGGTGTCCTGTTCACTACATCCTTTAATACGTGGGCGTTCTTGAAGCTGACTACCCCTGGAATGGAGATGAAAAACCCGTTGTCGGTTACTATTCGGGCAAGCTGTGCATCTCCTGAGAAGCAATGAAACACACCGCCTATGGGCCATGCATTTGTATCGTTCATAACCTGAAGCGTCTGCTCATGGGCCTGTCTGTCATGGATCACGAGCGGAAGACAAAGCTGTCTTGCCAGTTTGATGTGGGCCGCAAAAAGATCCTTCTGCCTGGGCTCGCTTTCCGGTGTCCGGAACAGATCAAAGCCGGTCTCTCCTATCGCCACCACGCAAGGATCGTTGCACAGCTCTGCAAGGTTTTGTACCTCTTTTACCCCGTATTTATCAGCATTCTGAGGGTGTATGCCTATGGAGGCAAAAACCCCTTTATGCTCCCGGGCAAGATCAAGGGCCTTTTCGCAATCGTTAGGGTCTATTCCTATGGTGAGCATCGATGTGACGCCTCCATCATAGGCCCTGCCCAGGACATTTTCCCTATCATGGCCAAAGGCCCTGAAATGGATGTGGTTGTGCGAATCGACGATATTCATGCTACATGCACCTTGAGAGTTCATGATGTACTTTCGTGTTACTTGCCAGGATATCACCCCTGTACAGGTCAAAGGGGCTGCCGTCAAGGGAGGTTACCATACCGCCTGCTTCCTTAAGGATGGCAACGCCGGCCGCCATGTCCCACGGCTTCAATCCTTCTTCCCAGAAGGCATCGAAGGCGCCTGCTGCGACATAGCACAGGTCCAGTTCCGCTGATCCCAGCCGCCTGATCCCCTGGGCACGGCTTAAGACGCATGAGAATCTTGCGATGATGGCATCGAGGTTTTCCTGCATATACGGGAAGCCGGTCGCGACGAGGGAATCTAAAAGCTTCTCGGTAGAGGAGACAAAGATCTTTCTGCCGTTTTGATACGCCCCCTGGCCCGCCTGGGCATGGAAAAGATCTCCGGAGATCGGGTTGTAGCAAACCCCGATGAACGGCTGGCCCGATTTCGTCACCGCAATGGAGACGCAAAAAAAGGGGATGTGGTGGATGAAGTTGGTTGTCCCGTCGATGGGATCGATGATCCACGTATACTCTGTATCGCCCTGTTTCGCGCAATCCTCTTCGGCTAAGATGCTGTGGCCGGGCCATGCCCTCTCGATCTCCTTCACAATCCCCGTCTGTATCCGGCAATCCATGTTGGTCACAAGGTCGATGCGCCCTTTATGCTCAATGGTAATATCATCATGGAGATGATCGTTCAGGAATTTTCCTGCATTTGTTGCAAGACGGATGGCAAAATCCAGCATGGCTCCACTTGTAAAATGAATAGTTTTATGCAACATAAAAGACATGGAGCATGTTTACAAGATAAAAAAAGCGCTTAAGGTACCTATGGTGCTTGCCGTCATCTTATCCATTCCCGTTTTCGTTGATGTGATCCGCATGGGATATGCACCCAGGATACTTTTCATGGCCTGCTTGCTCATGGTCCTGTTCTATCTCTTTACCTTGAACAACCTTATAAAGAAGCTCATCGTGAGAGACAACGAGATCATCATCAGGGGCCTGTTTGGATCCACCAGGATATCTGTTGATGAAGTAAAGCTTGTAGATGGAGTAACGCTGGGCTCGCGACAGTTCATCACCATCTCGGCAAAGAAAAACACCTTTATACCCAATAACTTCGATGATTTCGTCAGCATTATAGATTCTCTCAAATCCGTGGTGAAAGAGGATGCTGCCGGTAAGGGCCTGAAAGATCTCAGGGGGCATGTGGTAACCCGCAAGAGCGACATAACCATGGCCTGGATAACGGTTATTTTGCTCATGATCATTGTTGTTATCCG